>Ga0182013_10004215_pt1 | contig 17410 bp, 16 predicted proteins | sample 612S2MmetaG_FD_120487 | JGI IMG/M metagenome (GOLD analysis project Ga0182013, IMG submission 120487) | Permafrost microbial communities from Stordalen Mire, Sweden - 612S2M metaG | ecosystem: Environmental > Terrestrial > Soil > Wetlands > Permafrost | place: Sweden: Stordalen | collected...
CAGCTATCTCACCGGGTTCGGCGGCCGCGACATGGCGGTTGACCTCGGCACCGCCAACACTCTCGTATACGTCCGAGGCCGTGGAATCGTGCTCTCGGAGCCCAGCGTCGTCGCGATCGACTCGCGCACCGGCGAAGTCCATGCTGTCGGAATAGAGGCCAAGCGGATGCTCGGCCGCACGCCCGGCACGATCCAGGCGATCCGGCCGCTCAAGGACGGCGTGATCGCCGACTTCGACGTGACCGAGCAGATGCTGCGCCACTTCATCCAGAAGGTCCACCAGAACCGCTGGGCCCACCCGCGCGTCGTCGTCTGCGTCCCCTCCGGGGTGACGGGCGTCGAGAAGCGCGCCGTCGAGGAGGCCTGCCTGTCGGCGGGCGCGCGCACCGCCTACCTGATCGAGGAGCCGATGGCCGCGGCGATCGGCGCGGGCCTGCCGGTCGGCGAGCCGACCGGCTCGATGGTCGTCGACATCGGCGGCGGCACCTCCGAGGTCGCGGTGATCTCGCTCGGCGGGATCGTCGTCTCGCAGTCGATCCGCGTCGGCGGCGACGAGATGGACGAGGCGATCATCAACTACGCCAAGCGCGAGTACAAGCTGCTGATCGGCCAGCAGACGGCCGAGGAGCTCAAGCTCGAGATCGGCTCGGCCTGCCCGATGGCCGAGGAGCTGCAGGCCGAGATCCGCGGCCGCGACATGGTCGCGGGCCTGCCGAAGACCGTCGTGCTGACGAGCGAGGAGATCCGCCAGGCGCTCGAAGAACCGCTGAACCAGATCATCGAGGCCGTCAAGGAGACGCTCGACAGGACGCCCCCGGAGCTGGCGTCGGACATCATGGACCGCGGAATCATGCTCGCCGGCGGCGGCTCACTGCTGCAGGGACTCGACGAGCGCCTGCGCGAGGAGACACAGATGCCGGCGCACCTCGCGGAGTCGCCGCTGACGTGCGTGGCGGTCGGCTCGGGCCGCTCGCTCGAGGAGTTCGAGGCGATCCACCGCTCGAACCGCACCGCGCGCAGCCGGCGACGCCGCTAGGCCGCTGCGCGGCTACCCTTCGTTGGCCAACCTCGGCAAGGTGGTTGCCCGTGCATGACAAGTCGGTACGGCGCAGGCGCGCGGTGCTCGCACTGCTCGTCGTGCTGTCGCTGCTGCTGTTGACCGCATATTTCGGCGAGTCCTCGGAAGGCGGGCTGCACTCCGTGCAGCAGGGCTTCCTGACGGTCGTCACGCCGATCGAGAACGGCGCCTCCAAGGCGCTCAAGCCCGTGCGCAATCTCTTGAACTGGTTCAGCGAAACCCTGCATGCGAAAAGCCAGCGCGATGCGCTGCTCTCGCAGACCGAGCGTCTGCGCCACCAGCTGGTCAACAACGAAGCCGAAAAACGCGGCTACAAGGAACTGCTCGCGCTGTTCCACCTCGATCAGCTAGGGGTCTCCGACTATCGTCCCGTGACCGCCGACGTGATCGTCAAAACGCCGAACATCTGGTACCAGACTGTCTCGATCGACGCGGGCTCGAGCTCCGGCATCCAGGTCAATGACCCGGTGATCAACGGCGAAGGACTGGTCGGGAAGGTCCAGACCGTCGCGTCCGACGGCGCGATCGTCGAGCTGATCACGAACCCCTCGATGGGCGTCTCGGCGAGGGTCGGGACGAGCAACGCGACGGGCGTCGTGCAGCCGAAGGTCGGCGAACCGGCGAGCCTGATCCTCCAGTACCTGCCGGCCGGCGCACAGGCCAACCAGGGCGAATACGTCGTCACCTCGGGGACCGTCGCGCCGCCCGACTACTCGCTCTACCCGGCCGGCCTGATCATCGGCCAGGTCACCGCGACGGGCGAAGAAGGCGGCTACCCGGTGGTCGACGTGCACCCGACGGTCAATCTGCACGCGCTCGACACCGTCCAGGTCCTGACCGCACCGCCCGGCTCGCGGCCGGCGCAGCTCGGGCGCCTGCTGCAGAGCCTGCCGGCAAACGGACACAGCGCCGGACCCGAACAGCTCGCCTCGACGGGGGGCGGCTGATGCGCCAGGGCTCCTCGGACCTCTCGCTCGCGCTGCGCATCGCGGCCCTCACCGTGATCTTCGTGCTCCTGCAGATCTCTGTCGTCTCGGGCGTCAGCGTGTTCGGCGTCAGCGCGGACATCACCCCGTTGCTGGTCGCGTTCGTCGGGCTCTCCTGCGGCTCGGTGACCGGCGCCGTGACCGGCTTCGCGGTCGGCCTCGCGCTCGACCTATCGCTGGTCCAGACGCTCGGCCTGACATCCCTGCTCTACACGCTGATCGGCTATTGGGCGGGGCGCGTGCGCGAGGTGCGCGATCCGCAGGCGGCGCTCGCGCCGCTGCTGGTCGGCACCGCGGCAGCGGCGATCTCACTCTTCGGCTATGCCGTGATGGAGTTCCTGCTCGGCGTGGACGCGCCCGTCAGTCTCGACCTGCTGCGCCAGATCCTGATCGGGGTCGCGCTCGACGCGATCCTCGCACTCCCCGTCTGGTTCGTCGTCCGACGGACCCTCGAGGGCGCGTTGCCCGACGATCCGCGTCGCCGGCGCCGCCGGCGGGCCTACACGACCGGCGGCCTGAGCCCGCTGAGCAAACCATGAGCGCGCTGCGGCCATCGGAGCGCCGTGAGCCGCCGAGCACTGCGCCGCCGCAGATCGCCGCGCGCGTAAACGTGATCGCGGTCGTCGCGCTGATCATCTTCGGGGCGATTCTCTTCCGGCTCTGGTTCCTGCAGGTGCTCTCGGGCGAACAGTTCCTGCAGAAGGCCAACGACAACCGCGTTCGCACGCTGCCGATTCCGGCGCCGCGTGGGGAGATCCTCGACCGCAACGGCCGGCCGATTGCCTCGAGCGTGGTGACCAACGCCGTGCAGATAGTGCCCTCGGCGCTGCCGTCGGGCGCCGCGCGGGTCGCCCTCTACCGCCGGCTCGGAGGCCTGCTCGGGATGCGCCCGCGTGAAATCGCGGAACTCGTCAAGACCGGCAGCACGAGCGTGCCGTATGCGCCGGTGACGATCAAGACCGCCGCCGGACGGGGCGTGCTCACCGAGCTCGCCGAGCGCCAGAACGAATTCCCCGGCGTCCAGCAGCGGCCGGTTTCGATCCGCGCCTACCCGTTCGGCGAACTGGCCGCACAGGTGCTCGGCCACGTCGGCAAACCATCAGAAACGGAGCTCAAGAGCCGCGCGTTCAAGGGTGTGCCGCCGGACTCGGTGGTCGGCCAGGAAGGTCTTGAGTACTACTACGACGGCTACCTGCGCGGCAAGCCCGGCGCCGAGCGCGTCGAGGTCAATGCCGAAGGCTACGCGGTCCCCAGCGGCCTGAAGCCCTCGCCGGCCACGGCGGGTTACAACCTCGTGACCTCGCTCGATCTCGGCCTGCAGCGGGAGGGCGAAGCCGCGCTGCGCGAGGGGATCGCGAGCGCCCGGGCGTCCGGCAAACCGGCGACCGCGGGCTCGTTCGTGGCGCTCGAACCGCGCACCGGCCAGGTCCTCGCGATGGGCTCGGACCCGAGCTACAACCCGAACAAGTTTGCCCAGCCGCTGACGCAGCGCGAATACGAACAACTCTCGAGGGGCCCCGAAGGCTTCGGCCCGCTGACCAACCTGGCGGTCGACGGCGCGTTCCCGACCGGCTCGACCTTCAAGCCGATCGTCGCGATGGCGGCGCTTGAAGCGGGCGTGATCACCCCTGAAGAAGCGCTCGGCGCCGGCTCGTGCATCAGCGTCTCGACGGAGCAGTTCTGCAACTCCGGGCACGCGGACTTCGGCGCGTTGCCGCTGGTGCAGGCGCTGAAGGTCTCCTCAGACACGTACTTCTTCGAAACCGGCGAGCGGGCCTACCACCACCCGGGCGAGCCGATCCAGCGGATGGCGCGCAAGCTGGGCGTCGGTCAGGAAACGGGCATCGACCTGCCGAGCGAGATCACCGGCGTGGTCCCCGACGCCCGCTGGCGCGAACAGCAGAACCGGCTCGAAGAAGCCTGTACGCGCAAGCATCACGGCCACCCGTGCGGGATCGTCGGCGAAATCCGCCCCTGGTCGGTCGGCGACAACATGCACCTCGCGGTCGGCCAGGGCGAACTGCTCACCGACCCGCTGCAGATGGCGGTCGCCTACTCGACGCTCGCCAACGCCTACGAAAAAGAAGGTCAAGGGGAAGTCGTCGTGCCGCACCTCGGCCTGTCGATCGAGGAACCCAACGGCACACTCGTTCAGAGCCTGCCGGCGCCGCACGGGCGCCGCGTGCACCTGAACCCGACCGACCTCGGCCTCGTGATGGAAGGCATTCATGACGCGGCGAGCGAGTCGGGCGGGACCTCGGCCGACGTCTGGACCGGATGGAACCAGACCAAGTACCCGGTCTACGGCAAGACCGGTACGGCCCAGCACACCGGCAAGGAAGACCAGTCCTGGTACATGACCTACGTCGCGGGCAAGCCGCACCCGATCGTCATTGCGGTGACCGTCGTGCAGGGCGGATTCGGCGCCGAAACGGCCGCCCCGATCGCGCGGCTGATTGCCTCCGAGTGGTACCACCAGCCGCTCAAATACGTCGTCGGGAGCTCGAAAACGCTGTGAGCGCGACCTCGCCGATCCTCGTTCCCGACAAGGCACCCTCGCCGGCGCCGCCGCTGCGCAGGCTCGGTCTGGACCCGTTGCTGGTGCTGGCCGTGGCCGGCCTGGGTATCTGCTCGTTGCTGACGCTCAGCCAGGCGACCTCGACACTGATCCCGGGGGACCCCGGCTACTACGTAAAGCGCCAGGCCGTCTACCTGGTCGTTGGCTTCGTGCTGATGCTGGTCGTCTCGCGGGTCGACTACAAACAGCTGCGGCGGGCCCGCAACGGGATCTACCTGCTGCTGATCGGCAGCATCCTCGCGGTCAAGGTGCTCGGCGCCGAAACCCTCGGGGCGCAGCGCGCGATCCAGCTTGGATTCTTCTCGTTCCAAGGGTCGGAGATCGGCAAGGTTCTGCTGATCCTCGCGCTCGCGGCGTTCATCGTCGACAACGCGCGCACGCTCGACAGACGCGAGACGACGGCGAAGATCCTGCTCGTGGCGCTCGTGCCTTCGATGCTCGTGATCGCCCAGCCGGATCTCGGCTCCGGGCTCGTCTACCTGTTCATCACGGCGGTGCTGCTGATCGTCGCCGGCACGCCCGCACGGCGTCTTGCAGCGCTCGCCGCGCTCGTTCTCGCGTGCGGCGCCGTCGTCTTCGTCGCGGCGCCCGCCGCCGGCGTGCACCTGCTCAAGCCCTACCAGGAAAAGCGCCTGACGGCGTTCCTCAACCCGACGTACGGCGAACGCGCCGGGGGACAGAAGGTCTCCAAGGCGACCGAAGAACAGGAAGAAGCGTCCTATCAGCTGCTGCAATCGGAGATCGCGATCGGGGCGGGAGGCAAGACCGGCCAGTCCAATCCGACCCAGACGCGACTGAACTTCCTGCCCGAGCAGGGCACCGACTTCGTCTTCGCGGCGGTCGGCGAGAACTGGGGTTTCGTCGGCGCCTCGATCGTCGTCGGGCTCTACATGCTGCTGCTCTGGCGCACGATGCGAATCGTGCTCGGCGCCAAGGACCTCTTCGGAACACTGATCGCGGCGGGCGTCGCGGCTATGCTCATGTTCCAGGCGTTCGTGTCCATGGGCATGTCAACGGGGATCATGCCGGTCACGGGAGTTCCACTCCCACTGATCAGTTACGGCGGATCCTCGGTGATCAGTGTGATGGTCGCGGTAGGCCTACTGCAATCGATTTACCTGCGGGCGCGCGCCGCGGCATCAGTGCCGGGTCGTGTACTGCGATGAAGCCGAACAACGAGACACAGGCAAGCAGCATCCAGCCGGACGGCCGCACCGTCCCGGGCTGCGCCGTCCCGTTCGCGCGGCACACCGCCGTCCGTATCAATGGGGTGGACCGCCCGGAGCGCCGCACGCTGCGCGTTCCCGTCCGCCTGAAAGACCACAGACTGGATCAACGTGAAAAAGACAGTTCTCGTGAGCGTCGACCGCGCGGAGACGCGCGTTGCGCTCCTGGAGGCCGCGGACGGCGCGGAGAAGTCCGAGGGCGGGCGCTCCAAGCGCCGCCGCCAGCGCAGCGACCAGCGCGTCGCTGAGCTCTACATCGAGCGCCGCGGCGGGCGCTCGATCGTCGGAAACATCTATAAGGGCCGCGTCGACAACGTCCTGCCCGGGCTCGAGGCGGCGTTCGTCGACATCGGCCTGGACAAGAACGGCTTCCTGCACGTCGACGACATCGTTCTGCCGGGCGTGCGAACGCCACGCCGCGGCCGCGGCACCGGTGGCGGCAGCCGGATCGCCGAGCTGCTCAAGCCGGGCCAGGAGGTCGTCGTACAGGCCGTCAAAGACCCGCTCAAGACCAAGGGCGCGCGCCTGACGATGGAGCTGTCGATCGCCGGCCGCTACATGGTCTACAGCCCGTCGGGCGACGGCGTCGGCGTCTCGCGACGGCTCGAGGACCGCGAGCGGGCCCGTCTGCGGCGCCAGACGCAGGGACTCGAGCTCGGCGGCGGCGGCGCGATCATCCGCACCGCCGCGCACGGGGCGATGCGCGAGGACTTCGAGCGCGAGCTCAAGTACCTGCACAAGCTCAACGAGGTGCTCGAACGCCGCGTCGAAGAAACACAGGCGCCGGACCTCGTCTTCCAGGAGGCCGACCTCGCCGTCCGCGTCGTGCGCGACATCTTCTCCGACCACTTCGAGCGCGCGATCGTCGACGACGAGAAGCAGTACCAGCGTCTGATCTCGTTCTTCACGCGCACCGCGCCGGAGCTCGTCGAGCGCGTGGAGCACTGGCAGGAGTCCGAGCCGCTGTTCGAGGCGTGGGACATCGAGCGGGCCTTCGACGGCGTTCTCTCGCGCCGCGTCGACCTGCCGAGCGGCGGTTACCTGATCATCGACTACGCCGAGGCGCTGACCGTGATCGACGTCAACTCCGGCAGCTTCACCGGCAAGGGCAAAAACGCCGGTCTCGAGGAGACGATCACGCGCACCAACCTCGAGGCCGCCGAGGAGGTCGTCAACCAGCTGCGGCTGCGCGACATCGGCGGGATCATCGTGATCGATTTCATCGACATGGCGCGTGCGCGCAATCGCGACGCCGTGATGAAGACGCTGCGCAAACGGCTCGACGAAGACCGCACGAAGACCTTCACCGCCGAGATCTCCAAGCTCGGACTCGTGGAGATGACCCGCCAGAACGTCACCGACGGGGTGCGCGAGATCATGAGCCGCGCGTGCCCGACCTGTGAGGGCGAGGGCGTGATCCGCTCGGAGGAGACGATCTCGATCGACTTCGAACGACGCCTGCGCGACCTGGCCGCCGAGAAACCCGACGCCGAGGCGTTCCTGGTCCAGGCGAACCCGCGGGTCAGCGCGTACTTCACCGGCCATGGCGCCCGGATGCTCCACGCGCTCGAGCAGGAAACCGGCGCACAGTTCCTCTTCGAGGGCTCCGAGGGGCTCCCGCTGGACCATTTCGCGATCACCTTCGTCGGCTCTCGCGCCGAAGTCGAGGAGCGCGCACTGCCGTTCCGCGACGGCGACGAGGTACTCGTCGAGATCATCGAGCCGCACATGTACGTGGCTGACGACGCGGTCGCGAAGATCGACGGCTACATCATCGAGATCGCCGGTGCGGCGGCGCACGTCGGCGAGAAGCGGATGGTCCGCATCCGCACCGTCGCGCGCACCGCGGCGACGGCGGTACTGATCGACGACGAGGGCAACGAGATCACACCGCCGCCCAGGCCGGCGCCGCCCAAGCGTCGCAAGCCCGCGCGCCGGACGCCCGCCAAAGCCGCGCCGAAGGCGCCGGCCGACGAGGCCGAGCCGTCCGAGGAGGCCGCGGCCGGCAGCGACGGCGAGGAGGCCGCCGATGGCCTACAATCCAAACCTCGGCGCCGGGGCCGCAGGGGCGGCAGGCGCCGTTCGGCTGCAAAGGCCGAGGCCGGTTCGGACTAGCCGGCAGGACCGAGAACTCATCATGGACACCTACGCAATCGTCAAGACAGGCGGCAAGCAGTACCGCGTCGAGCCGGGCCAGCGGCTGCTCGTCGAGCGGCTGCCCGACCCCGAGGGCGCCGAGATCCAGCTCGAGACGCTGATGCTGCGCGACAGCGCCGTCAAGCTCGGCGACGACCTCGGCGGCGCGACCGTCACGGCCAAGATCCTCGGCCACGAGCGCGGCGAGAGGCTGCGCGTCTTCAAGTTCAAGCCCAAGCGCGGCTACAAGCGCCGCACCGGCCACCGCCAGGACCTCACCCGGATCGAGGTCACCGCGATCGGAGCCGGCAAAGCCAAACGCTCGCGCGCGAAGAAGGAGGACGCCGCCGATGGCGCATAAGAAGGGCCTCGGCTCAAGCCGCAACGGCCGCGACTCCAATGCCAAACGTCTCGGCGTGAAGACCTTCGCAGGCGAGGCCGTCACCGGCGGCGAGATCATCGTGCGCCAGCGCGGAACCCGCTTCAAGCCCGGGGACGGCGTCGGCATCGGCAAGGACGACACGCTGTACGCGCGCGCGGCCGGCACGGTGCACTTCCACAGCGGCCGCCGCGGCCGCGTGGTCTCGGTCATTCCCGGCGAGTAGCGTGGGTCCCCGCGGCGTCGCGGCTCTCACCGGAGTCGGGCGCATCGCGCTCGGAAGCGCGATCCTCGCGGCCCCGGTGGCGCTCACCGCTCGCTGGCTCGGCGACGGCGCCGAGGACCCCCTCGTCATCGACCTCGCTCGCGGGATGGCCGCCCGCGACATCGCGCTCGGCGTCGCCACGCTGCTGACGCTCGACGACAGCGCCCGCGCCGCCAAGATGCAGCTCGCCTGCGCGGCGGTCGATGCCACCGACGCCGTCGCGACGCTGCTCGCGCGACGGGCCCTGCCGCCCGGTGGCGCCGCCGCGGCGAGCGCGATGGCCGGTGCCGCGAGCGCCGTCAGCCTGGCGCTCGCGCGGGCGCTCGCGGCGTCCTAGCCGGCCTGCGCCGTCGGGCGGACCAGGATTTCGTTGACGTCGACATGATGCGGCTGTTCGAGAGCGAACATCACGCTCCGCGCGACGTCGTCCGCGGCGAGCGCGCTCTCCGGTTTGCGCTCGAAGAACGGCGTGTCAACCATCCCCGGAGCGATCAGCGTGACGCGCACACCGCTGCCCTGGACCTCCTGGCGCAGCGCCTCGCCCATCGCGCCCACCGCGTGCTTGGTGCACGAGTACAGCGAGCCGGGCAGCACCCGGCGCCCCGCGACGCTCGAGGTGACCAGGAAATGGCCGCGGCTCGCTTCGAGGGCCGGCAGCGTGGCCCGGATCGTCAGCGCCGCGCCGTAGACGTTCGTCAGGACCATCTCGCGCCAATGCTCGGGCGTGCTCTTGGTGAAGCCGCGCTCGGCGCCGAAACCGGCGTTCGCGAAGACGGCGTCCAGCGCACCGAACTGCTCGACCGTGCGCGTGAGCGCGGCGTGCTGCTCCTCCCACTCGGTCACGTCGCAGCGGATCGCGAGCGTGCGCTCCGGACCGCCGAGCTCGGCTGCGAGGCGCTCGAGGCGCTCGAGCGAGCGCGCCGCGAGTGCGACGCGCCAGCCGGCCGCGGCGGCGCGCCGGGCGGTGGCCTCACCGATCCCCGACGACGCTCCGGTGATCAGCAGAACACGTCCCTCATCCTGTGCAGACATCGAGCCCCTCCTCGTTCGGGTTGCGGCGCTGACGATAGCCAGCGGCGCCCGCGGCTGTAAGGATCGACTGATGCTCCACGACAAGGCACGAATCCATGTGCGCGCCGGCGCCGGCGGCGACGGCTCGATGGGCTTTCGCCGCGAAGCCCACGTCCCGCGCGGCGGGCCGGACGGCGGCGACGGCGGCCGCGGCGGCGATGTGCTCGTGGTCTGCGACGGGTCGCTGCGCGACCTGCAGAACTACCACCGCCGCCAGCACTACGCCGCGGGGCGCGGCGGCCACGGCGAAGGCTCCCAGCGCCACGGGGCCGACGGCGAGACGCTGGTGCTGCGCGTGCCGCCCGGCACCGAACTGCGCGGCGAGGACGAGTCGCTCGCGGGGCGGATGTGGGATTTCGTCGAGCCGGGCCAGCAGGCGCGGATTGCCCGCGGCGGCTCGGGCGGGCGCGGCAACCGCCATTTCGCGACGCCGACCCGCCAGGCGCCGCACTTCGCCGAGCGCGGGCTGCCCGGCGAGGAGGGCTGGATCTCGCTGCAGCTGCGCCTGCTCGCCGACGTCGGCCTCGTCGGACTGCCCAACGCCGGGAAGTCGTCGCTGCTCTCACGGCTGACCCGCGCCGCGCCGAAGATCGCCGACTACCCGTTCACGACCCTCTCGCCGGTTCTCGGCGTCCTCGCCGGCGAAGAACGCCAGCTCGTGATCGCCGACATTCCGGGCCTGATCGAGGGCGCCAGCGCCGGGGCCGGGCTCGGCCACGACTTTTTGGCGCACATCGAGCGCACGCGGCTGCTGGTCCACGTGCTCGACATCGCCCCGCAGCTTGGAGCCGGTGAGGACGCCGACCCGCTGCGCAACTGGGAAACGGTCGAGGCCGAGCTGCGCGCGCACGACCCGCGGCTCGCGCGCCTGCCACGGATCGTCGTGCTCTCAAAGGCCGATCTCGCCCCCGAGCAGGACATCGCGGCCGCGCTGGCCGCCTGGCACGAGCGGCTCGGACCGGACGTGCCGGTGCTCGCGACCTCGAGCGCGACGGGGCAGGGACTGGAGGAGCTCTCGGCGCTGCTGCTGCACTCGGTGCCGGTCGAGCAGCCGGCGCCGCAGGCCGCGCAGGAGGAGACGCTCGCCGAGCACATGGTCTTCCGCCCCGCAGCCGACGCCGGCTACGTCGTCGAGCAGACAGGCCCCGGAGCGTTCGCCGTCCGCGGCACGGGAATCGAGCGGCTGCTGGCCCGCTTCGACCCCGACAACGAGGACGCGATGGCCTACTTCGAGGAACGCCTGCGCAGGATCGGCGTGCTGCGCGCGCTCGAGTCCGCCGGTTTCGAGCCCGGCGACGAGATCGAGATCGCCGGCACGGTCTTCGAGCTCGACCCCGCCGAGTGAGCGCTGACTAACCTAGCCGCGATGGCCCGCCAGGTAATCAAGCTCGGCTCCAGCGTCGTGGCCGACGAGCGCGGCGAGCCGCGCCGCGACGCGCTCGCGGCGATCTGCGCCGAGATCGCGGCGCGCTACCGCGCCGGCGACGAGCCGATCATCGTCACCAGCGGCGCAATCGCGCACGGGATGCGCACGATGGGGATCGGCGCGCGGCCCCAGCGGATCGGCGACCTGCAGGCAGCGAGCGCCGTCGGGCAGGGACGGCTCTACAGGATCTACGAGGAACTGCTGCACGCGGACGGCGTGCACAGCGCCCAGGTGCTGCTGACGTTCTTCGACATGAGCGCGCGGACGCACTACCTGAACGCGCGCCAGACGCTCGCGACGCTGCTCGAGTGGCGGGTGGTGCCGGTGATCAACGAGAACGACACGACGACCACCGACGAGATCACCTTCGGCGACAACGACTTTCTCGCCGCCCAGGTGGCGGTGCTGACCGGGGCCGAGCGCCTGATCCTGCTGACCGACATCGACGGCCTCTACACGGCCGACCCGCGCCGCGACGCCGCGGCCGAGCCGGTCGGTGAAGTCAGCGACTTCGCCGCCCTGGAGGCCCTGGAGATCACCCGCACGACCTCGCCGCTCGGTTCGGGGGGGATGCGCTCGAAGGTCGTCGCGGCGGAGATGGCGACGGCGGCGGGAATCGAAACCGTGATCTGCAACGGACTCGAGCCCGCGGCGCTCGCGGCGGCGCTCGACGGCCGGCCCGTGGGCACACGCTTCCCTGCCGGACCGGCGCGCTACAGCTCGTTCAAGCTGTGGCTGAAGTACGCCAAGCCCTCGCGCGGCGTGCTGCACGTCGATGCCGGCGCGGCGCGCGCAGTGCGCGAGCAGAGCGCGAGCCTCTTGCCGGTCGGCGTCGTCGCGGTCGACGGCGAGTTCGAAGCCGGCGACGCCGTGGAGATCTTCGCGCCGGCCGGGGGCGCGGCGATCGGCAAGGGGATCAGCAGCTTTTCGGCCGAGGAGCTGCGCCAGATCGCGGGGCTGAACAGCGCCGCGGTCGGCGAGCGCCTGCCGGGAGCGGCCGAGGAGGCGGTGCACCGCGACTTCCTGGTGCTCGACTGAGCGCCTAGAGTTGGTCACGAATGGTTGTCAGCGAGAGCCAGAGCGTCGCGGACGTCTGCGCGGCCGCACGCGCGGCGTCGCGCACGCTCGCGCAGACCGACACCGCGACCAAGGACCGCGCGCTTGCCGCGATCGCCGCCGCATTGCGCGATCAGGCCCCGGAGATTCTCGCGGCCAACGAGCGCGACATGCAGGCCGGGCGCGAGAACGCGATCGGCGATGCGCTGCTCGACCGCCTGCGGCTGGACGCCCAGCGCCTGGAGGCGATTGCGGGCGCCGTCGAACAGGTCGCCCAGCTGCCGGACCCCGTCGGTGAGGTGATCGACGGCCACCGGCTCGCGAACGGGCTCGACGTGCGCCGGGTGCGCGTCCCGCTGGGCGTCGTGGCGGTCGTCTACGAGGCACGGCCGAATGTGACGATCGACGCCGCCGTGCTGTGTCTGAAGTCGGGCAACGCCTGTGTGCTGCGGGGCTCCTCATCCGCGGCCCATTCGAATACGGCGCTCGCCGACGTCGCGGCCCGCGCGGCGACCGGCGCCGGGCTCGTCGACGGGACGCTCGGGATCGTCGCGGGGGGCGGCCGCGAGGAGCTTGCCGCGCTCGCGACCCAGCGCGAGAACGTCGACCTGATCATTCCGCGCGGCGGCGAGGGGCTCAAGCAGGCGCTCGAGAGCGTCGCGACGGTGCCGGTGATCTACGCGGCATCGGGCAACTGCCACGTCTACGTCGACGCCTCCGCGGACCTCGAGATGGCGCTCGCGATCGCGCTGAACGCCAAGACGCAGCGGCCGGGCGTCTGTAACGCCGCCGAGAGCCTGCTGGTGCACCGCGACGTGGCTGCCGCGTTCCTGCCGGCGCTGCTGGCCGCGATGGACGAGGCCGGAGTGCTGATCCGCGGCGACGCGGCCACGCTCGCGGCGGCCGGTGACGAGCGGGCAGGGGTCCAGGCGGCCGACGAGCGCGACTGGGCGACCGAGTACCTGGACCTGACGCTGGCGGTGCGCGTCGTCGACTCGCTCGAGCAGGCGATCGAGCACATCCAGACCTACGGCAGCGGCCACTCGGAGGCGATCGTGACCCACGACGCGCTCGCCGCACGGAGTTTTTCGCGCGCCGTCGACGCGGCCTGCGTCTACGTCAACGCGTCGACGCGCTTCACGGACGGCGGCGAGTTCGGAATGGGCGCCGAGATCGGCAACTCGACCCAGAAGCTGCACGCGCGCGGCCCGATCGGACTGCGCGAGCTGTGCACTTTCAAGTACCTCGTCGAGGGCGACGGGCAAGTTCGCACGTGAGTCGTTGACGGCGATCGGACTACTCGGCGGGACGTTCAACCCGCCGCATCGTGGCCACCTCGGACTTGCCCTGCACGCGCGCGAGGAGCTCGGCCTGGAGCGCGTGGAACTGGTACCGGCCGGGATCCCGCCGCACAAGGCGGCAGGCCCGGAGCCTGGGGCTCGCATGCGCCTGGCGATGTGCGAACTGCTGGTCGCCGACGTCGACGGGATCTCCGTGAATCCGATCGAGGTGGCCCGCGAAGGGCCGTCCTTCACCGTCGATACGCTCGACGAGTTGCACGCCCGCGATCCCGACGAGGAACTCACGTTCATCCTCGGAGCCGACACGGCACGCACCCTTGCGAGCTGGCGCAGCCCTGAGCGGGTACTGCGACTCTGCGACCTCGCTGTCGCGGTTCGCGCCGGCAGCTCGCAGGAGGACGTGCAGGCCGCGATCGCCGCGCTCGACGTTGACGCGGCGCGGCGGACGCGCTTCCTGGCGATGGGGCCGATCGACGTGTCCTCCTCGCAGGTTCGCGAACGAGCCGCCGCGGGGCTCGCGATCGAGCAGCTCACCGGCGCCGCGGTTGCCGGCTACGTCACCGAAATGGGCCTCTACAGGGAGGGATGAGGATGGACTCGCAGCAGCTGGTCGATGAGATCACCCGCCTGGCGGCGGACAAGAAGGCGCTCGAAATCGTCGCGCTCGACCTGCGCGGAGTGCTCGGCTACACCGACTACTTCGTCGTCTGCTCGGGCGGCACGGGGCGCCAGGTCAAGGCCATCCAGGACGGGATCCTCGAGGGCCTCAAGCATCAGGAGGAGCTGCTGCCCAAGCGCACGGAGGGCACGCCCGACGGCGGCTGGGTGCTGCTCGACTACATCGACGTGGTGGTCCACATCTTCACGCCGCAGATGCGCGAGTTCTACCGGCTCGAGCGACTCTGGGGCGAGGCTCCTGCCCGCATCGCAGGCTGACGCGGGATTGACCGCCGTGCGCCGCGCCGGTTAGGCTCGCCCGCGCCGCGCCGGGCACGGTGCCGGGCGCACAAGGGAGAAGGGGGATTGGATGCGCACTCTGCAGCTGCGCGCGCGCACGGCGCTGGTCGCACTGACGGCCGTCCTGTCGGCGCTCGCGCTCGCGCCGGCAGCACACGCCGACGGCCCGGGGTCCGGGACGCCGACCGTCGTCAGCCTCGGCGACTCTTACATCTCCGGCGAGGCCGGACGCTGGGCGGGCAACACCAACGAAAGCTCGTCGAAGATCGACGCGCTGGGGCCGACGGCCTACGACGACAACGCGTCGGGAACCGGTGAACTGATCGCCGGCTGCCACCGCTCGCAGTCCGCCGAGATTCACATCGGCGGCGCCGTCAACAGCGAGAACCTCGCCTGCTCGGGGGCCAAGACCTACAGCTTCTCGACCGAAGGCCAATTCAAGCCGGGGATCGACTTCTACGACTCCGGGGGCAACGAAGGCCAGGCGCTGATGCTGCAGCACTTCGCGCAGACACACAACGTGAGAATGGTCGCGCTGTCGATCGGGGGCAACAACTTCAACTTCGCCTCCGTCGTGCAGACCTGCGTCGAGGACTGGCTGCTGACACCGGAATGGTGGCCGAGCTACTGCAGCGAAGAATCGTCGGTGACCGGCAACTTCACGGCGTCCAACGTGGCGAGCGTCAAGGCGCAGATCGTCGGTGCGATCCAGAACATCGCGACGGCGATGAAGAACGCCGGCTACAGCAGTTCGCAGTACACGATCGCCGTGCAGGACTACCCGTCGCCGATCCCGAATGGATCCGAATTCCGCTATTCGCAGAGCGGCTACACGCGCCAGACCGTCGGCGGATGCGGCTTCTGGAACAGGGACGCCAACTACGCCAATTCGACGATGCTGCCGACGATCGACGGGACCGTGTTCGCCGCCGCCGCGGCGTCGGGCCTGAGTAACGTCGTCACGCTGCAGCTCTCGTCGGCCTTCAACGGCCGGCGGCTGTGCGAAAAGGGCGTCGGGCTGCTCGAGGAAGAGCATCTGTCGTCCTGGAAGTCCGCGGGCGCGGTCGACAAAACGGAGTGGATCAACCAGATTCGCACCGTCTCGGCGATCTTCCCGCCCTACGAGATCCAGGAAGACATCCACCCCAACTACTGGGGCCAGCTGGCGCTGCGCAACTGCCTTACGCAGGTGTGGAACGCCGGGTCGCCCCGCGGCGGGACGTGCACGATCTCCGCGACTGGCCTGAACAGCTCCGGAGAGCCGAACATGAGTCTGCACTAGCCAGGCGAAACGGGGGCGACGGCCGGGCCGCCGGCCGTCGCCCCTAGTTCCCAACAGATGAGAACGCTCAAAGTTGCGAGGATTCTCATCAATGTCGTCCGAGACCTCCACCCGCCCGCGACTGCGCGCCGTGATGCGCGAGGGCGAGACCGTCACCTCGCTCGAGCTGTTCTTCGACCTCGTCTTCGTGCTGGCCCTGACGCAGTGCACGACGCTCGTCGCCGTGCACGCCACGTGGCTGCGCCTTGCGCACGCGATCCTGATCCTCGCGGTGCTCTGGTGGTCGTGGGTCGGCTACGCGTGGCTGACGAGCGTCGTGAACCCGGAGGAAGGCGCGGCCCGGCTCGTGATCTTCGCGGCGATGGCCGGACTGCTCGTCGCGGCGATCAGCGTGCCCGGTGCGTTCGCGGCCGACGCGCTGACGTTCGCGGTCGCCTACGCGGTCGTGCGCGCGGCGCACATTGCCCTGTTCCTGCTCGCGAGCCGCGAGAATCCCGGCCTGCGCAGATCGGTCAACGGCCTCGCCGTCAGCACGACGATCGGTGTCGTCCTGCTGCTCGCGGCTGCGTTCGTGCCGAGCGGCGTGCGCGTCGCGCTGTGGATCGCGGCGATCGTGATCGACGCGGCCGGCCCGTACTTCTTCGGCGCCGACGGCTGGACGCTCGTGCCCGGCCACTTCGCAGAGCGCCACGGCGGGTTGATCATCATCGCGCTCGGCGAGTCGATCATCGCGATCGGGGCCGGCGCGACCGGACACGTCGACGCCGGCGTGATCGTCGCCGCCCTGCTCGGAATGGTGGTCGCCGGAGGTCTGTGGTGGACCTACTTCGACGTCGTGGCGATCGTCGCCGAACGCAGGCTGATCCGGGCGCAGCCCGGCCGCGAACGCAACGAAATCGCCCGCGACTCCTACTCGCTGCTGCACTTTCCGATGATCGCCGGGATCGCGCTGGTCGCGGTCGGCCTGAAAAAGTCCTTCGGCCACATAAGTGAGCCGCTCGGCGCGGTCAGCGCGACGGCGATGATCGGTGGCGCTGCGCTCTACATGCTGGCCCACATCGCGTTCCGCTGGCGCAACATCCACACCCTGAACCGCCAGCGGCTCGTCGCCTTCGTGGCCCTGCTCGTGCTCCTCGCGCTCGACCTGGCGCTGACGCCGGAGGCACTCGTCACGATCGCGATGCTCGCCGCCGTGCTGACCGCGCTGATCGTCTACGAGGTGCTGCGGTTCGCGGAGATGCGCGACCGCGTGCGCCACCTCGAGCCGCTGGAGTCCTGAGTGGGCGGCGGGGCCATCCGCAGCGCCACGAAGGCGATCACGCACGCCTGGACGACGAGTGCGACGCCGATTGCGAGCCCGAACGACGCCGCCGTTCCGAGCGGCACCAGGGTTTCGGCGAGCACGAAGCAGAACAGCGCGAATGCCCCGTAGCCGGCGAGCAGCCAGCGCAGCATCCGGCGCACGCTGTCCGCTCCCTGCTGGGCGTGGGTGAACGTGGCGAGCACCGTGGCGATGATCGGGAAGGGCGTCAGCAGGCCGCTCAGCTTGGGGCCCAGCCAGCCCGCGAGCGCGGTCAGCGCGAGGACCAGTGCGAGCGCGGCCGAGGCACGCATCGGCAGGTCCCAGGCGGGCGGCCGGTCCGGCTCGGGCGGCTCGCTCAGCGGCGAG
>Ga0182013_10004219_pt1 | contig 17403 bp, 16 predicted proteins | sample 612S2MmetaG_FD_120487 | JGI IMG/M metagenome (GOLD analysis project Ga0182013, IMG submission 120487) | Permafrost microbial communities from Stordalen Mire, Sweden - 612S2M metaG | ecosystem: Environmental > Terrestrial > Soil > Wetlands > Permafrost | place: Sweden: Stordalen | collected...
GCGCCAAACGCGATCTCGCGGTCGAACTGGGCGCCTGCGCCGGCCTCGCGCGAGGCAAGACCGTCGCGCACTTGCTGCAGACGTGACGTGTCGTAGAGGACGGCGATGGTACTCGACTGCGCGACGCGGACCGCCGGAAGAAAGCTTACGCCGCGATGAACGGACGCGGCCTCACGAGTCGCGCCGCTTTGCGCGACGCTCGCAGCCGTGTTGCTGCTGGGACAGACGAACGCGCTAGACGCGGGCGTTGGCGTCGGATTCGGGTTGGGGCTGGAGCCGCCGCCCCCGCCGCATCCGGCGAACGCTAACGAAGCGATCGCAATGGCGGCAAGCGCCCGCAAGCCGGTCGGGGATCCGTTCACGCGTACCTTCATCTCTGTAAGATTACGAAAGAGCTTCTGTTATCGTTCCGCCAGGTGCGTCCTCTTAACGCTTGATGAGAGCGTTCCAGAGGATGCCCAGCGCTGCCGACGCCGCCCGGCTTTGGATCAGCTCGCGATCGCCCCGCCACCGGATGCTGCGCGCGCGCGCCTCTCCGCCTGCCCACGCGACCGCGACCCAAACCAGCCCCACGGGCTTCTCCTCCGAACCCCCGTCCGGACCGGCGATCCCGGTCGTCGCAACCGCGACGTTCGCGCCGATTGCCTCGCAGGCGCCTCGCGCCATCTCGCACGCGACCTGCTCGCTGACCGCGCCGTGCGCGCCGAGCGTCTCGGGCCGTACGCCCAGCTGCGCGATTTTGACCGAATTATCGTACGCCACGATGCCTCCGAGAAAGCTTTGCGAAGACCCCGGAACGGATGTGAGCGCCGCTGCAATGCGGCCGCCCGTGCACGATTCGGCGACCGCGCACGTGAGGCCGTCGGATTGAAGCAAGCGATGGATCGCGGTTTCCAGCGTCTCGGCATCCAGGCCGAAGACGAAGCCCGCGAGTTTGCTCTCGACCTCGGCTTGCAGCGGAGCGATCATCGCCTCGGCGCGCTCGCGCGACGGCGCTTTGGCCATGATCTTGACGTCGCACCGCCCGCCGTGCGCGAGCACGGCGACCTTCGGATTTTCCGACGTCCGGAAGAGATCTTCGATGCGATGGTCGATCTCGGACTCGGCGACGTTGACGGTGTGGACGACGCGCGTGTAAATCGCGTCGCTGACGCCGAGCCGCTCGCGCAAACGGGGGATCAGCTCGCCGGTCAGCATCGGCTTCATCTCCGCGGGCACGCCCGGCATGCAGGCGACGAACTTTCCGTCGTCGCGGAAGACCAGAAAGCCCGGGGCCGTGCCGTTCGCGTTCTCGAGCACCACGCTGCCCGCCGGCAGCATCGCCTGCTTCCGGTTATTCTCCCGCATGGTGCGCCCGAGCGCGGCAAACGCGCGCTCCAGAGTTGCGAGGGCGGGAGCGTAGAGCTCCGCTTCGACGCCGAGCGCGTCGCAAACGGCTTCCTTCGTTAGATCGTCGACGGTCGGACCGAGACCGCCGGTCGAGATGACGCCGTCGGCGCGATCGAGCGCGTCCGTCACGGCGCGCGCGATGCGCTCCCGGTTGTCGCCGACGGCGTGTGTCGCATAGACGTCGATGCCGGCTTGCGACAGGTGACCCGCGACGAACGCCGTGTTGGTATCCACGAGTTGTCCGAGCAGCAGCTCGGTGCCGATCGCCAGCAGTTCGACTCGAGGCATGTCGTGCGAACCAGCCTAGAAATCGACCGGGCGAAGATAGAACTCGTTGATCGCGGTGTTCGAGAGCATCGCCGTCGTCGGCAGATGGCGTTTCCAGTGCGTGGAGTCCACCCGGCGCCGGACCAGACGCACGTCGCCCGGCGGAAATCCGCGCTGAATCAACTGCTCGTCCGAATATCCGAGCAGCAGCTGCGCGAGAATCGCGTCGGCGTGCGCGTAACTGATGCCCAGATCTCCTTCGTCGGTTTGATCGGCTTCCAGGTCCGCGCTCGGCGCCTTGTCTACCAGCGCGCGCGGGACGCCGAGGTACCGAGCCAATTCCCACACCTGCGTCTTAAAGAGATCGCCGAGTGGATTGAGCGGCGGCGTGTCGTCCGCGTGCCACGTGAAATATCCCAGCATGCGTTCGGTCTTGTTCCCGGTGCCGACGGGCAAGCCGCCCAGCTTCGCCGATTGATCGAAGAGTGCGAGCATTCGCGTGCGCGCCATGACGTTGCCGCGCCGCCGTGCGTCGGCATCGGGCTCGAACTGCAGGTATCCGTCCACCGCCGCGGTGATTTCGATCGTCCGGAAATGGATGCCGAGCGCGTCCACGACCAATTGCGCGTCCGACAGACTGGCCGGACTCGACGTCGCGTACGGCAAGGCAAACGCATGCACGTTTTCCGGGCCGAGCGCCCGCGCGCAGAGAAATGCGGTAACGGCCGAATCCACGCCTCCGGAAAGCCCGATGACGGCCCGCTCGACGCCGCGCCGGCGCGGCATTTCGTCGCGCAGGAAGGCTTCGAGCCACTGCGCCGCCACCGCGGCGTTGATGCCCGGCGGCCGCAGAATCGCTTCGTAGGATTCGCTAACGACCGGCAGCATCGTGTCCGTTCTCCAGACGCCGCAGCGACAGTTCCTCGTCGGCGAGCAGATCCGGCAGTACCGTTTCCAGATCGCCGAGCAGCGGCAGTTCGGCTCGCGCCAGATCGATCGAGCGCGGGTCGAGATCGGCACGAACGATCTGCGCCTGCGTCGCCGAGGCCCGAACGACGACCTTGCCGCGGGGATCCACCACGCACGACGAGCCGGTCATGCCCTTTCCGCCTTCGAATCCCGCCAGGCCCGCGTACACCACGTACACGCCGTGCTCGGCCGCGATCAGCGAAAGGATCTCGCGCCAGCGCTCGATCGACTCCAGCTCTTCTTCGCCTTCGATGCCTCGGCCGGGCGACGCGCTCGGCACGAGCAAGATGCGGGCGCCCTTGATCGCCGCGATCGTCGGCACGATCGCGTGCCATACGTCCTCGCAGATCAGCATGGACATCCGCCCGAAACGCGTCTCGAACGCGCGCAGGCCTCGCCCCCGTACGAGAAACCGTTCTTCGTCGAACACGCCGTACGTCGCCAAAAACAGTTTTCGGTGCACGTGCACGATCTGCGCCGTGCCGTCCACGACGTGCGCGTAGATCGCGCTGTTGTAATACGTGCCTTCGTCGTTCTCGTAAAAGCCGCAGCAGATGTCCACGGGAGCGCCGCCGCACGCCGCGCTCCACGTCGCGGCGAGATCGTTCGCGAAGCGCCGTGCCGGCAGCGCGAGATCGTAGACGGCCCCTTCGAGGAAGTACCCCGTGAATGCCGCCTCGGGAAAAACGACTAGGTCGGGCGCGTCCGCGGATCCGAGTTGAGCGAAGGCGTCGCCCGCCGCGCGAAGATTCTCCGAGTAGCGTCCTTTGAGCGGTTTGGTTTGTACGATCGCCGTGCGAACGCGCGGCGGCGTCTCAAGCAGGCTGTGCGGCGGTTCCACTGGTAGCGACTTCCATCGACTCGTCGCCGGGTTCCTTTAATCCGCAACGTGCGGCGCAGATCTCCGCCGGATACGTCCAAATCTCCGAAAGCGTCGGATGCAGGTGCGGAATGCGCATGAAATCGGCAACCGTTGCCCGATAGTTCATCGCCACGATGACCTCGTGGATCAGTTCCGAGGCTTGGGCGCCGATCGCGGCGGCGCCCAGAATCTCGCCGGTATCCAGCGCGGCCATCATCTTCACGAAACCTTTGGGTTTGGCGAGGCACATCGCTTTGCCGTGTTCGGCGAAATCGTACCTCCCGACCGCATAGCGGCGCCCGTCGCGTTCGAGCTCTTTCTCGCTCGCGCCGACGACGCCGATCTGGGGATCGGTGAAGACCGCGTGGGCCGAGACGATGCGGTAGTCGGCCTCTTCGCGAGCGTCGCGCGTCGCGTTCCGGGCCGCGACCTCACCTTGATAGATCGCCACGTGTACGAGCAAATATTCCCCGGTAACGTCGCCGACGGCAAAGATGTTGGGGTTGCTCGTGCGCAGCGTGGCGTCGACGCCGATTCCCGCGCTCGCGTCGTACCGTACGCCGGCTTTCTCCAGATTCAGACCCGCGACGTTCGGCACGCGGCCCAGGGCCGAGAAAATCTCCTCTGCAACGAGCTCGCGTTCTTGACCGCCGGCCGAGACGCGCACCACCTTGTGATTGCCGCGGCGTTCGATTCCGAGCACCGTAGCGCGCGTGAAGACCTCGATACCCTCGTCCCCGAAGTACGCCGTTAAGGCATGACCGACGTCGTCGTCGGCCGACGTCAGCAGATGATCGCTGCGGATGACGACCGTCGTTTTTGCGCCCATGCGCGCGAGGAACTGTCCGAGTTCGCAGGCCGTGTAGCCGCCGCCGAGGACCACCACGGATTCGGGAATGCGCTCGAGATCGAGGATGGCGTCGGAGTCTAGGTACCCGGCCTCGGCCAGGCCCGGCAGTACGGGCGGCGCGGGCACGCTGCCCGTTGCGATGATGAAACGGCGCCCCTCGAGCACGACGTCGTCGCCGACCTGGACCTCACGCTCGGAGAGAAAGGCTGCGCGACCGCAATACACCGGAAATTTCTCGATGCCGTCCACGCGGTACTCGGCAAACTCCTTGACGAGCTCGCGCTTGCGCCGGGCGATGAACGGCATATCCGCCGAGGTGCCGGCGACGTGGATGCCCAGCGCGCCGGATTCCCGGGCGTCGTAGAGCGCGTCGCTGGACGCGAGCAGCGCCTTGCTGGGCATGCACCCCCGCAGGATGCAGAGTCCGCCCAGCGGCCCGGGGTCCACGAAGGCCACGCTGCACCCGCAGTCGTGGGCAGTGAGGGCGGCCGCGTAGCCCGCCGAACCCGCCCCGATCACGATAAGATCGTAGGCGACGCGTTTCATTACTTTAGCGACGACGCGGCCGGGCGCCCAGACGGTGGGTGGAGTCGATAAACCGGACGGTCCCGTTGCCGTGCACGAGAATCGAGTGCGTGCGTGCGTGGTTTCCAAAGAAGCGAACGCCGCGCATCAAGTCGCCGTCGGTAATGCCGGTCGCGCAGAACATGACGCTGTCGCTCTTGCACAGATCGTCCATCTCGAGCACGCGAGAGAGATCGCCGAATCCCATGGCCTTCGCGCGCTCGGCCTCTTCCGGCGAACGCGGCTCCAGACGTCCCATGAAATTTCCGCCCAGACACTTGATCGCGGCTGCGGCAAGCACGCCTTCGGGTGCGCCTCCCGTCCCCATCGCGACGTGAATTCCGGTCGAGTCGATGGACGTCGCGATGCAGGCGTCCACGTCGCCGTCGGAGATGAGCTTGATGCGCGCTCCGGCTTCACGAACTTCGCGGATCAGATCGGCGTGGCGGGGCCGGTCCAAGATGACGACGCAGACGTCGTTGACCGGCTTCTCGAGCGCGTTGGCGACGGCGGTGAGGTTGTCGGCGACGCTCGCATCGATGTGAACGAACGCTGCGGCTTTCGGGCCGACCGCGAGCTTCTTCATATACGAGTCGGGCGCATGCAACAAACCGCCTCGCTCGGCGATCGCCATCACCGCGATCGAATTCGGCAAACCGTTTGCGACGAGGTTGGTTCCCTCGACCGGGTCCACCGCGATGTCCACGGATACCCCGCCTTTCCCGACCTCTTCGCCGATGAACAGCATCGGCGCTTCGTCGCGCTCGCCTTCTCCGATGACGATGCGCCCGGAGATCTCCATCTCGCCGAGCTCGGCGCGCATGGCTTCCACGGCGGCGCCGTCGGCGGCGTCGCGTTCGCCCCGGCCCATGAAGCGCGAGGCTGCAAGGGCAGCCTTCTCCGTCACGTTTACGAAATCGAGCGAGTTGACCATCGCGTCCTTGGCTACAAAGGGAAGCGACGCATTTCCTTTAAGAAATGGCCCCGTGTCGGCCAACGTCCACGCGCCCAGACCGCAGCGTTCGCAAGTTCCCTTCCTGGCTGATCTCGCAAATGCCGGGGCGATAACGGCTTTTGCCGTGATCTTGTCGGGCCTGTCGCTCGGCTTCTTTGTATGGTACGCCGTCGCGATGCCGCGGCGCGATCCGGTATTCGGGCAGCTGGATCTCGCGTTCTGCCTCCTGATCGGGCTGGCCGGCGTTGCGTTCGCGTGGAGCTCCTACTCGCGCTATTTTGCCCGGCGGTCCGGCACGACGCTGGCCCGCTCGCTGCAGTACGACGCCGTGACGTATCTGCCGTTCGTCTTGCTGTGGGGCACGCTGGTTCTGCCTCCGCAGTACGCGCACGGCGCACAGCTCCTCGGACTCGCTCTCGGCTTGTGGGCGGTTGCGAAGATTCTCATCGCGGCGCGGCTCAACCAGACCGTGCGGGAAGTTCTGCTCGACTTCGTGGCCACGCGCGCCGCCATCATCGTCATCGCCGAGCTGGCCGCCGTGATCATCGGCCAGCGCCCCGGCACGCACGTGCAAGAGTCATCGCACGTGTTGCTCGCGGTCTGGGGGCGCTGGGACGCCGTGCATTACCTCGAGATTGCGACGAACGGCTATCACGGCACGGACATGGCGTTCTTTCCGCTCTATCCGGCGCTCATCCGAATGCTCGGCGCGCTTACCGGGAACCACTTGATCGCGGGGTTGCTGATATCGAACGCCTCGTTCTTTTTCGGCCTGCTCTTTCTCTACAAGCTCGTCGAACACGAATTCGACCGGCCGACCGCGCGGCGCGCGATCTTTTACGCTTCCATCTTCCCGTCGGCCATCTTCTTCTCGGCCGTCTACACCGAGTCGCTGTTCTTCATGCTGACGGTTGCGTCGTTCTACTATCTGCGCGCGCATCGCTGGTGGCTGAGCGCGGCGATCGGACTCTTCGCAGCCATGACGCGCGTCGAGGGCGTCCTTCTGGTCGTCCCGTTCCTGATGGAGTGGTACGGCGTCTACGGTAAGCGCGTGCGAGACGGGCTGGTCGACCTGGCTGCGTGTGCGCTGATTCCGGCCGGCCTTTTCATCTATATGGCGTATCTCTGGGTTCTGCGCGCCGATCCGTTGTACTTTACGCACGTGCAAAGCCACTGGAACCGCCACTTCGCGCCGCCGTGGGTGAGCGTGTTCAATTCGTTCCACAAGATCGCGATCGCGACGTCCGGACAGACGATCGCCGATCAGTCCCTCGAATTGGCCTTTACCGGGCTGATGATCGGCGTCCTGATCGGCGGCTGGAAGGCGTTGCGGCCGCCGTACGTCGTCTATATGGCGCTCTCGATCCTGGTGCCGATGAGCACCTCGAGTCTGATGAGCATGCCGCGCTTCGCGCTCGTGCTGTTCCCGATGTTTATGATCCTCGCGCGCTGGGGAGACCGCCCGTGGGTCAACAACCTGATCTTGGCGTTCTCGCTGCCGCTGCTCGGACTCTTCACCGTGCTCTTCGCGGATTGGTACTGGGTTGCATAGTCTCACGCAAAGCCGCGGCGTCCGGCAGTTCCTCAAGTTCGGCATCGTCGGCGCGACCGGGTTCGTCGTCAACCTGATCGTCTTTACGCTCTTGCAGCGCGCCGTGCCGAACCACGACCAAGCCGTGCCCTACTACCTGATCTACTCGTTCGCGTTCCTTGCCGGCGGCGTCTCGAACTATTACTTCAACCGGGTATGGACGTTCCGCTCGACCGGCCACGCCGTCAAAGAGGGCGCGCAGTTCCTCTCGGTCTCGATGATCGCGCTCGCCGTCGGGCTGGTCGTATCTGCGCTGCTCGCGCCGTACCTCGGGCACGGCCACAAGACGTGGTTCGTCGCGACCGTGTCGGGCATCTTCGTCAACTTCTTCCTCAACAAATATTGGACGTTCAAGCACCTCAACTGAGCGTCGCGGGCGTTCGATCCTCGTGGTTCTCGTTCGGGCTAGCGGGGATACTCTTGCTGGCGCTCGCCTTGCGCCTGCACGGAATCCACGATCCGATCCTCGACCACCCGGCGTGGCGCCAGGGCGACACCGCCAGCATCGCCCGGAACTTCGCGCGCCTGCAGTACAATATCGTTGCGCCGCAGACCAACTACGACGGTCCCCCGCCCAATTACGTCGAGCTCGAGCTGCAGATCGTTCCGTTCCTGGCCGCTACGCTCTACAAAACGCTCGGCGTGCACGAGATCTTCGGCCGCCTGATCACGCTCGCGTTTTCGCTCGGCACCGTCGCCGTGCTGGGACTCTTCGGACGATGGCTGTTCGGCACGTGGATCGCCGGCCTGGGCGCGGCCTTCGTCTACGCCGTCATGCCCGGAAGCATCTATTACGGGAGAACGTTTACTCCCGACGCGACCATGGTGTTCTTCTTGACGGCCGCTCTCTATGCGAGCGCGCGCTTCTTGACGGAGGACGAAACGATGGCGCCGCGCGCGCTCGCGCGCGTCACGGCCCTGCTCACCTTCGCCTATCTCGCCAAACCGGTCGCCGTCGTCGGCGTGGTTCCGCTGCTCGCGCTGATGTGGGAGCGCGTCCGCGCCGGACGAAGCCTGCGGGTCTCGGCGCTGGCCGTCCTGCTGGTAATTCCGCTCCTCATCTTGTGGCTCTACGACGGGCGCGTGGCCCAGCACGCCGAGTGGCACTGGGCCAGCGGCATCACGCAGCGACACGTCGTGCCTGCGCTCGAGGACGCGTTGACGAGCGGCTCCGGCTTCGCGCTCAAGTGGCAGCAGTTCGCCACGGTGCTGGCGATGTTCCGCGAGACGATCGTCGGGACGATATGGCTTCTGCTGGCGATCGGCGGAGCGGCGGCATGCTTACGGGCGGTGCCGGTTCGCACGCCGACGCTGATCGCCGCGTGGCTCCTGGGGGGCCTCGCCTATACCTACGCCGTCGTGACGGTAGAGCGCGTGGACTACTACATGCTGCTGCTCTTACCGCCGCTCGCGCTGCTCGGCGGTGCCGCGATCGCCTATGCCGCCGACGCGCTCTCCGCAGCGCGAATGTCGCCGGCGGCGCGCTGGGCAGCCGGAGCGGGGGCCGTTGCGGTTCTGGTCCTCGGGGTCGCGCAGAGCCGTGCGGCTATTGCGCCCTACTATCGCTACAACAAGTCGGTCTACCGCCAGGCGATCGCGCTCGACCGAATATTGGATAAGAACGCGCTCGTCGTCGTCGCGCACTACGGCCCCGACGTCCTCTACTACATCAACCGCTACGGATGGGAAGAAGACCCGTCGCTCTGGACGCCGTTCGACCAGGAGAGCGCGATCAAGAAGGGCGCGCGGTACTTCATTTCGATCGAGGACCGCCGTTTCCGCCGTAACGACGACCTATGCGCGTGGATGCAGCGTTTTCCGCTGATCGATTCGCGCGGCTCCTGGCCCGTGTACCACACGGATCCGGCGCTCGTCAAACCCGGCGCCGAGGCGTTCTGGCGCGAGTATCGGACCGCCGCGCTCGCCGGCCGCGGCCGCGCGTTTCTCGAGGCGCACGGCCTCTGCCTTACGGAAGCGGAAGCAGCGACGTCGCCGCCGCGGCCCCAGCCGATCCCGACGCCGTAGCGGGAACGCCCGACTCGACGAGTTGGCGGTAGTCGATGAGGCGGTTGGTGTTCTTCGTGACTTCGAGCTGCAATTCGTAACTCTGCTTGATCGCCGCGGTCAGCGCGTTGGCGTCGTAGGTGTTGCCGAAGCGGTGCAGGTTCTTGAGGATCGCCTTGTCCGAGTCGGCCAGTTGCTCGTAGGCCTTCTCGATCTGCGTTCCAGCCTCGTGGTACGTCGGATAGTTGGAGATCACGATTTCGCGCTTGAGTTTGGCTTCGTCCACCTGCGACTTGATCGCCTGGAGACGCACGCTCTGCGGATCGTACTGCAGCGCTTCGTTGACGATCGCGAGCGCGTCGTCGAACTCGCCCTTGGCGTAGAGCTCCTGGGCGAGCTCTCCCGCGGCTTCAACGTATCCGGCGCGGGCGCGCTCGTCGTCCGGCGCGACGCGCAGCGCCAGACGATACGACAGTTCGGCGTCGCGCGCGTTTCCGTTCTCGAGCGCGACGTCGCCCTGGCGAACGCGCGTGTTGAGGATCCAGTGCTCCACGCTCCCCGAGCACCCGCTCAAAAGGACCGCGCTCACCACCAAGAGAGCCCCGAAACGGCGCAGCCGCATTCCCATCACCCGCGATTGACCAAATGTGCGACGGACTTGATGATCTCGGCCGCCGGCCACAGCAAGAGCTGGGAGAGCGCCCAACCGACGATCGCCGTCAGCGCAAGATAGAACACCATCGCCTTGACTTCCTCGTGCGGCCGTTCCCCCTTCACCGCTTCGTCCACGATGATCGACGAGGTCGGGTCCACGAAGAACGTAAACGCGACGGTTCCGATCCCGTTGATGATGCCCGATATGCCGATGGCGGTTCGCGCGACGTTCACGTCGAGCACGCTGGCGTAGTACGCCGCGACGACGCCGATGGCGTAGATACCGGTCACGACGACGTTAAAGATCAGTAAGCGACGCGGAATGCCTCGCGTCGAAAACGAGAAGATCTCGCTGAAGTTCGGGATGCGGACGTGCGAGAGCACGTCGCCGATCACGCGGGGCGAAAAGAGCCGGGCCAGCGAATGCGGCAGCGATTTCGTTCGCTCGAACGACCGGACGCCACGCTCGTACATGTACGTGAACATCGGCAGCAGCAGGCTGCCCACGATCGTCCCCACCAGGCCCGCGAGGATGATCAACCGCAACTGCCATTCGAAGGTCTGCTGGATCTGCTCGATGAGCGAGAGGCGTACCGGGTCGATGACCGGATGCGGCCCACGCGGCGTGAGCGCCTTCACGGCATTCCCGGCCGCATCGGAGAGGGGACCGAGCATCAGCGTGTAGACCAGCGTGGCCAGCCGGCTGGCCGTAACGAACAGGTTGAAGAGCGAGATGGACGTGGCTATGCGCCCGGTGCGCACTCCGGCCAGGCGCGCGGCGTAGGCGCCGATCTGAATGGCTTGAACGACGACGTTGACGGCAAGAGCGACGTAGAGTTGCCACGTCCACAGCGGAATCGTCGTGACGCGTATGAGGTTATGCTGCGCTTCGAGCGAATTCAACGTCGGTTTCGTCGACCGGTCCGAGAATACAGAGTCCCTGGTTCGTTTCCGACAGCAACTCCTGCGCGAGGGCGTGAACGTCGGCGGTCGTTACCGCGTCGATGCGCGCTTCGATCTCCTCGGGCTCGATATCGCGGCCGAACGCGAACTCGTTGCGCCCGAGCCGGATCATGCGGCCGGAGCTTGACTCCAGCGAGAGCGTGAGGCTCCCTTTGATGTGCTCCTTGGCCAGACTCAGTTCGCTCTCGTCAACCGGCAGGTCGCGAGCGAGCGCGAGCTGCTCCCCGATGACGTCGACGCACTGCTGCACGTTCTCGGGCGACGTCCCCGCGTAGACGCCGAAGAGCCCGGCCCCTCGATAGGCAGCCTGAAACGAGTACACCGTGTAGACCAAGCCGCGCTTTTCGCGAATCTCCTGAAACAGCCGGCTCGACATCCCGCCGCCCAGAATCGTGTCGAGCACGGAGAGCGTGTAGCGCCGCTCGTCGCGCGCGGAAAGTCCGCGCGTCCCGAGCACGAGATACGCTTGCTCGGAGTCTTTCTTGGTGACCAGCGTGGCGGGCGTCGTAGACGGGCGCTCGGGCTGCGGGATCTCGCAACTTCCCGAGAAATCCGCAAAGTTCTCGGCCACGATCTCGACGAACCGGTCGTGTTCGACGTTTCCGGCCGCCGCGATCACGACGGAGTTGGGCGCGTACCTGGCGGCCATGTGCGCGCGCAGGTCGTCGGGCGTGACGCGCGAGACGGTTTCGGCAAAGCCGATGGTGGGAGCGCCCAGGTTCGCGCCGCTCCACATCGTTTGGATGAAATGGTCGTGGATGGACTCGTCGGGGGAGTCGTCGTACATCTTGATCTCTTCGAGCACGACCTTTTGCTCTTTCGCGAGCTCCCCGGGGTCGAACGTCGAATGCAGGAACATGTCCGCGAGCACGTCCATCGCGAGCGGGACGTGCCGGTCGATCACCTTGGCGTAGTAGCAGGTGCTCTCTTTGTCGGTGAATGCGTTGAGGTTGCCGCCCACACCGTCCATCGTTTCGGCGATCTGCCGGGCGCTGCGCCGCGTGGTTCCCTTGAAGAGCATGTGCTCGACGAGATGCGAGATGCCGCGCTGCTCGCCGGACTCGGCCGCGGAGCCCACATCGGCCCAGATGCCGAGCGTGGCCGAGCGAACCGCCGGCATCGTCTCGGTAACGATACGAAGCCCGTTGGGAAGGATCGTCTTACGGTACATTGCCGCTCTGTTTGAAAGAAGCGCGGGCCCAATCCTCGTCCCAGAAGGCATTCTTGCCGTCCAGCACGCCGCGAATCGATCCCGGCGAGGCGTCCGCGCGGAGTACGGTCGCCGAATAGACCGTGCGCGAGGTCGGCTTGGCGAGGTCTCCGCTCACGATCGCCCCCTTGCCGGCGTCGATCGGCACGACCGCCCAAATATCGAGTTCCTCGGCCGACGGCTCGGCAGCAAACGCGCGCTTGGCCAGGGCCTCGACCTCGTCGAGAAACTCATCGCGCGTGAGATCGCGATGGAAGTGCACCCCCGAGATGCGAAGCCCGAGCACCACGTGGTCGTCCACCGCGTCCGCCGCGACCTGGAGCACCTGCGCCGGCCATTTCACCGCAAAGACGCTCTCGCCGATGCGAACGGCGGCCGGCCGACGGTTCCCGGCCGCGCGCGCGTTGGCATCGAGATCGGCGACGGTGGGCACCGCGGCACGAACGGCCGGTGTCGCCGCGGCCGCCGCCAGCGCTGCGAGCAGCAGCGCCGCCCTACGGCTAGTACGACTGTGCAAAGAAGGCCCTGACCTTGGCGGGCTCGCCGCACGCCACGCAGGCGGCATCGCCCGGTTCGAGCGGACGCGTGTTGCGCGTCGTCGCACTCGTCTCGGCTTTGACGTAGGCTTCGCACTCGGGGCGCGCGCACCACGGAATGTCGATCATGCCCGACCGATCGGCGCACTTGGCAAAGAATTCCGCGCGATCCGAGACGCGGAACGTGTGAGCGTCGAGAAACGCTTTGGCCTGGGCGTAGAGCGAGTCGTGCACGGCCGACAAGAGCGGCCGCAGTTCGGCGGCAAGATTTCCGACGGGCACCGTCGTCTTCTGCCCTTCTTCGCCGCGCGCCAGGTCGCGCCGGACGACGACGACGCTTCCGCTCTCCAGATCCTTTGCGCCGATCTCGATGCGAAGGGGAACGCCGCGCATCTCCCACTCGGCGAATTTCCAGCCCGGCTTCTGATCGCGGTCGTCAACGCGGACGCGATATCCGGCCTTCTTGAGCGCCGCTCCGATCTCGCGCGCCTTCTGCAGCGGCGCGTCGTCACCGCTCTTGACGATCGGCACGATGACGGCTTCGATGGGCGCCAGCTTCGGCGGCAGCCGGAGCCCGCGGTCGTCGCCGTGCGCCATGATCACGGCGCCGAGCATGCGCCACGACATGCCCCACGACGTGGTGTGGACGTGCTGGATCTGCTGATCCGCGCCGGTGAACGTGATGTCGTACGCCTTGCTGAAGTTCTGCCCGAGATCGTGCGACGTCGCGCTCTGCAGCGCTTTGCCGTCGGGCATCAGCGCCTCGATCGAATACGTTTCGATCGCCCCGGGGAAACGTTCGCTCGCGCTCTTGGCGCCGGCGTATACCGGCAAGGCGGCGACGTTTTCGGCGAACTCGCGGTAGACTTCGAGCATCTTGAGCGTCTCTTCGCGCGCCTCTCCGGCGGTCGCGTGCGCGGTGTGGCCTTCTTGCCAAAGAAATTCCATCGTGCGCAAAAACGGACGCGTCGCTTTCTCCCAACGCAACACGTTCGCCCATTGGTTGATGAGTACCGGCAGATCGCGGTGCGACTGGATCCATTCGGCATACATGACGCCGATGATCACTTCGGAGGTCGGCCGGATCGCCAAGCGCTCGGTCAGCGTCTCCTGGCCGCCCTGCGTCACCCAGGCAACCTCGGGCGCGAAGCCCTCGACGTGTTCGGCCTCGCGCATCAACAGATGCTCGGGAATCAGCAGCGGAAAGTAGGCGTTTTCGTGGCCGGTGTCTTTGAAGCGCGCGTCGAGCTCGCGCTGAAGGTTCTCCCACATCCCGAAACCGTAGGGACGAAGCACGACGCAGCCCCGCACGGGCGAATACGAAACGAGCTCGGCTTTGAGCGTGACGGCGGTATACCAGGCCGAGAGATCGGGCGCTTTCGGAGGAATCTCCTTGACGGCCGGATCGCCCTTGGTATGGAAGGCTTCGTCGGACATGACCCGGCCCGGTTCGAGCGCCCGCAGGCGCCCGCCTCCTCACCGCAACGGTAACGCGCGGCACGGCGGCGAAAGTCGTTATGGCAATGGTCAAGCCGACTCGAATCTATACGCGCACCGGTGACGACGGAACGACGGGGCTCATCGGCGGGGCACGCGTGCACAAACACGCGCCTCGCATCGAGGCCTACGGAACGGTGGACGAGCTCTCATCGTTTATCGGACTGGCGCGCAGCGCGTTGCGCGGTGCGTCGGCCACGGAGGGCGGCACGCGCCGTTTGGACGTGTGGCTCGCGTGGGTCCAGGACCTCCTGTTCAATTTGGGAAGCGAGCTTGCGACGCCGGGCGACCAGCGCCTCGACGGTATGCCGGTCGTGGACGGCGCCGACGTCTCGTCGCTCGAGCGCGCCATTGACGAAGCGCAAGCCGAGCTGAAACCGCTGGCGAACTTCATCCATCCGGGCGGATCGCCGCCGGGCGCATACTTGCACGTTGCGCGCACGGTCTGCCGTCGCGCCGAACGCTTGCTCGTCGCAATGCGCGACCACGGCGATGCGGATATTTCGCCAGCCGCGATCGCCTATCTCAACCGGCTCTCGGACGCGCTGTTCGTCTGGGCGCGCTGGGTCAACGCTCGTCTGAGCTCCGACGAGCACATCTGGAACAAGGCCTCCGCGCCGCCGCCGCCGGCTTAGCGGTTCAGCGCGAATCCGCGCACGGCGGAATAACGGAAGAGGGCGGCGATGGTGACCGCATCGTCGATCTCACCGCTTGCGGCGGACGCAAACGCCTCCGAGCGTTCCATGCGTACGCGGGCGATGCGCTCGACGGGCTCGGGTGCGCGATCCGTCTCTTCCAAGTCCGCGGCGAGGAAGAGTGAGACCGCGGGTGCGACGATTGACGGAATCTCGTAGAGCGTACCGAGCGACACCCACGCAGCCGCGCGTAGGCCGAGCTCTTCGCGGAGCTCGCGGCGCGCGCACTCCAGCGCGGACTCCACGCCGTCGCGTCCGCCCTTGACGATCTCGATACATTCCCGTCCCGCCGCAAACCGGGGCTGACTCGCAAAGACCAGCCCCCCGCGCGCATCTTCCACCAGGACGGCGCTGGCCGGGGGCACCGCCACGACGACGTGTTCGCCCGGTTCCCCGGTCGGATGCGCGATCTCGTGGATTTGAATCGCGACCCAAGGATTGCGGTAGATTTCGCGCGAGCCGAAGCGCCGGTACGGTCCATCGTCCATCTGCTCGCGCTTGGGGGGACGGCCCCCGCCCACCTTCGAACCGACGGGGAATGTCGTTCGTCTCCCAACTGTTTGCTACGACAAACGTTGAAAAGCTGCGCGAACTGGGCTCGCGCAAGATCCTGCGCCGGGCGCTGACGGCAAAGGATCTGGTCGCCATCGGCCTGGGCACGATGATCGGCGGCGGCATCTTCACCACCATCGGCACCGGCGTCAAGGGGGCCGGCCCCGCCGTCATCATCTCCTATTTGTTGGCGGGCGTTACGTCGTTCTTCGCCGCGCTCTGCTACGCGGAGCTCGGGGCGATGGTTCCCGTCGCCGGCAGCGCCTACACCTATGCCTACGCGACGCTGGGCAAGCTCTTCGCGTGGATCATCGGGTTCGCGCTCATCTTCGAATACGGCATCAGCGCCGCGCCCGTGGCCCAGCAATTCTCCGCGGCGATTCAAGACGTGCTCAAGAGCGCGGGCGTGGCTCTGCCGGTTTGGGCGCAGCAATCCAACTTAGTCATCAACGGGCCGTGGTGGCACGCGAGCAGTTGGGATCTCGTGCACTCGCAATACGACGTCGTCGGCGCGGCGTTCGTGCTCGGTCTCAGCCTGCTGCTCTCGCTGGGGATCCGCGAATCTGCAACCGCCAACAATATCTTCGTCGTGCTGAAAATCTCGGCGCTGGCCGTCTTCATCGTTGCGGGCATCACGCTCTTCCACGGCGCGAACTTGCACGATTTCAACCCCAAGGGCTGGGGGGAACTGCACCCCTTCGGCGGCACGGCGGAATCCACGCAGCCGTACGGGATCATCGCGATCGGCGCGTACGTCTTCTTCAGTTACATCGGCTTCGACGCCGCCACGACCACCGCGGAAGAATGCAAGAACCCGCAGTGGGACGTCCCGGTCGGGGTGATCGGCGCGCTCGCGATCGGCACGCTGATCTACTGCGCGACGGCGATCGTGCTGGTCGGCGCGGTGCCGTGGGCGCAGGTGCCGGTCAAGGACCCGCTGGTCTACGCGCTGGCGCCGCTTCACCAGCAGTGGCTGACGTGGATCATCGTGATGGGCGTGCTGGCCGGAACGACCAGCGTCGCGCTCAGCTCGCTGCTCGGCCAAACCCGCATCTTCTACGTCATGGCCCGCGACAAGATGCTGCCGCCGATCGTTGCCATGGTAAGCCCGCGCTTTAAGACCCCGGTCGTGACGACGCTCATCACCGGCGTGGCCGTCGCGCTCCTCACGCTGATCGTGCCCCTCAACGCGCTGCTCAATCTGGTAAACATCGGCACGCTGATGGCCTTTACGGTCGTCTGCGCGGGCGTACTCTATCTGCGCAAGCGCAACCCGCATCTCCCGCGCAGTTTCCGGTGCCCGTTCGTGCCTCTGTTTCCGTTACTGGGCATCGCGTTTTCGCTCTTCCTGGCCGTCTTCGGGCTTTCGCGCTCGACGTGGGAGTGGTTCGCGCTGGCGCTCGTCGTCGGCCTGATCTTCTTCTTCAGTTACGGGTTCCGCAACTCCAACCCCGACGACGTCGTGCCGGTTGAGGAGCCCGAAGCGCTTCTCGAAGCGTAGGTGTTATGCCGGGCATGAGCGACAATTCGACCGGCGTCCGGAAATTCGATCACGTGGTCCTAGCGCTGCAAGGCGGCGGAGCCCTCGGCGCCTATCAAGCCGGCGTCTACCAAGGCCTCTCGGAAGCGGGTTTCGCGCCCGATTGGGTCGTCGGCGTCTCGATCGGCGCGATCAACGCGGCGCTGATCGCCGGCAACCCGCCGGAGCGGCGCGTGGCACGCCTTCGCGAATTCTGGGAGCGCATGTCGAGCTCGGCCCCGGACGTCATGCCGGCGGCGATGGAACCGTTCCAGCCGTTCGTCGCACGCATGCACGTTGCGAACGCGATCGCGTTCGGAATCCCC
>Ga0182013_10004220_pt1 | contig 17396 bp, 13 predicted proteins | sample 612S2MmetaG_FD_120487 | JGI IMG/M metagenome (GOLD analysis project Ga0182013, IMG submission 120487) | Permafrost microbial communities from Stordalen Mire, Sweden - 612S2M metaG | ecosystem: Environmental > Terrestrial > Soil > Wetlands > Permafrost | place: Sweden: Stordalen | collected...
GCCCGAACGAAGAGACGAAGGACGGGGATCTGATAATCTCGTGCATCGGCGCGGAATGATCGTCGATAGGGCACGCCAGGGATCGAAACCCGCCCGGCCGGAGACGCCCCTGCATCTCCGTTTCCGAGAGCCTGGCTCGGGACGAAATCGACTCAACCGTCGCTAGCTCAATGCTATACTTTAACATGTGGGTATGATTCTGCCATGCTAGACTGATTCATCATTATCTCAATGGGCAATGCTCGTGCGCGAGACGCTTGTAATACATTCGCGCCTCTCCTGGCGTCAGGTTCGCGGAGTGGCAGCGATCGAACGCCAGCATGGATTGAAAGCACTTGCGATCGAGCACCTGGCGGCACGGTTAGCAGGCGGATTTCTCCAGCCTATCGATTCCGACTCGCTCAAAGTGGCAATTGGCGAAGCCATCGCCATGGACCTGGGCGAATTCAACGACATCAAAACGCTTCCCGGCTTTCCACGAGCGGCGGCAGCAACGCTTCAGAAGGCTTGGGCCGCAGGCCTCAAATTCACCGAACTGGCCAAAACGTCAGACGCCCTCGTTCGGTTGCGCATTGACGCCGTGACCCGACTTGAAGCTGAGGTGTTGAAGCGGTTACCTACGTCAATGCGTCGGCCTGCGGACTTAGTTGATCTTGCGCTCCCGCGCCTTTCGCATGCGAAGACTCTGTTCGGGGCGATCCGCGTGCTCGGCAGAACAGAAATGTCGCCCGTATGGCGACCATTCCTCGCGGCGCTGAAGGACGTGACGGAAGTTCGGTGGGTGGCGGGTCCGCGCCAAGTGCCTGCCTGGGCGCGAGAGCTTGGGATTGCTGTCATTGAGACGGCACCCGAGCATCCCGAAATTCAGAGCGAATCCTGCGCAAGCCCACGCCACGAAGCCCTGGAAGCAATGCGTTGGGCGCGGGCTCTTCTTGCCAGTGAGCGAGCCAAACCAGAGGAGATCGCGATCGCAGCCGCATCGCCGGCGGAGTGGGACGATCACTTTCAGGCACTAAGTGAGATGGCCGGCATCGATTTGCACTTCGTTCATGGCCGCAAAGCATTATCGACGCCGGAAGGCCAGCTCGCGGCCGCGCTTGCCGAGGTGCTCCTGCGGGGCTTCAGCCAAGCGCGCATGACGCGCTTGATCGCGTTACTGCGCTCACAGAATCCCGATTTTAAGATCGTCCCCGGGAATTGGTGGCGCAATCTTCCGGAGGACGCGCCACTTCTTGACGCCGCCTCATGGCGCAGTGTTCTGCCAGCAATATCAAACCCGGCGGACGCAAATTCTGAATCGGTAATTCGCGTTCTTGCCAACCTGACTGAAACCCTGGCGTTTGGACTAAGGCGCGCAGGGGAGGTCGGCGGCATTCTCTTGCGTGGCCGCAGCCTTGCGATTTGGGAGCGGGCACTGACTGAGGGCCCCCCCGAGGCTCTTGATGTGACGCTTGCATCTCTCGCATTACCTGACCAAGTGGCTCAGGAAGCAAATATCATCTGGGCACCGGCGGCGTCGCTCGCGGCCGATCCGCGGCCGTGGGTGTGGCTCATTGGACTCACCTCACGCGCCTGGCCACGTCGCCAGGCCGAGGATGCGCTTCTGCCAAACCATATAGTGCCTTCATCTCTGCTTGATCCTCTGCCGGTGCATCAAGCTGATCGGCGGGATTTTGACACGATCCTCAAGACCACAGCCCGACTCGTTGTCTGCTCGCGGGCGCGGCGCGACACGCAAGGGCGCATCAATGGCGTTTCGCCGCTGTATCCGAGAGTGCCGGGGGAGATATATCGACAACGCGCTCGCATTCCGGAGCACGCAGCCGGGTGGACGGATCGTTTGTTCGCGCGACCGGCGGAGTTCGAGGACCTGCCGGCGGCTCGTTCTGCGCGCTCCTGTTGGATCGATTGGCACACCGAGCGACTGACGGCTCATGACGGCCTGATAAAAGCCAATCACCCCCTCATTGTTGCCTCACTCAATCGACGGCAGTCCGCTACGTCACTGACAAAGCTCTTGCGCGACCCGCTCGGATATCTTTGGAGCTACGGGTTTCGATGGCAGGAGCCCGATGAGACAGAGGAGCCCTTGCAACTTGATCCATTGGCTATTGGAAGCATTCTCCATGCGACGCTGGAGCGCGCTGTATCGGCTCTTGAGGTAGCGAAGCCGGGGAGATTTGGCACCGCTGACGACGCTTCGATAGCGGCGGCTGTTGGCAAGGCCCTCGATTCTGTCGCGCGAGAATGGGAGCGCACGCGGCCGGTGCCACCACCGGTGATATGGGAACGCAAGTTGCAGGATATTCGCATGCTTGCAGTTGCCGCTTTGCAATACCGAGAGCAGTCACTGGCGGGGCAGCGAAGCTGGGCCGAAATACCGTTTGGAGGCGACAGAAGTGTGGAGGATTTGACCGACGAGCGCCGTGCCTTGTTGCCGTGGGATCCGGCGAAGCCAGTCGTGATTCCCGGAACGACGGTTGCGATCGGTGGGTCGATTGATCGGCTCGACCTTGATGGTGCAGGGAGAATTGCGCGTGTGACCGACTACAAGTCGGGAAAGTCGCCTGGCAAAAAGCAGCCGGTGCTCAAGGGCGGAGCCGAACTGCAGCGCTGTCTCTACGCCTATGCGGTTCGCACGCTCGTCCCAGCTGTCAAAGACGTTGAGACACGGCTTCTGTTTCCACGGGCGGAAAAGGACGGACTCTATCCGCTCGCGGAGCCGGCGGCAGTGCTTGCCCGTCTGGCAGAGTTTGTCATTGCCGTGCAGGATTACGCAAAGGCTGGGAATATGCTGCCCGGGGCGGGAGCGCAGGATGATAACAATGATCTCGCCTTTGCGCTGCCCGGCGGCGCGAAGGAAAGCTACTTCGAGCTCAAGAGCACCCTTATCGCTGAACGTCTCGCCGATCTGTCACCTTTGTGGGAGATCGAGTGATGTTTAACGCCGCTGTTCTCCCCGATCTGCCCGCGCGGCGTCGCGCACTACTCGATCATGGCACGACGCTACTGGTGGAGGCTGGTGCCGGAAGCGGTAAGACGGCGCTTATGGCGGGGCGCGTGGCGCTTCTTCTTGCCGCCGGCACCCCGACCCGCGAGATCGTTGCAATTACCTTCACCGAGGCCGCCGCATCGGAGCTGCACGAGCGCATCGAGCGATTCGTTAACTGCTTGGCGCGGGCAGACATCCCGGATGAATTGCGGGTCGCACAGCCCGACGGACTTTCTGCCGGGCAGCTCGCGGCAATAGCCGCCGCCGCTGAAACGCTGGATGAGTTGACCTGCACGACGATTCACGGGTTCTGTCAGCAGCTTGTCAAACCCTACCCTGTCGAAGCGGGTATCGACCCGGGGGCCACGATCATTGACCCGGAAGCCGCTGACCTTGCCTATCAGGACTTAGTGCAAGCCTGGTTGTCGGCCCGCTTCGGTCGCGATCGGGGTGCAGAAGGCCTCGGTCGGCTGCCTGCTTTGCCAGCACTCGGCGAGCAGGACTTCTTCGCAGAACTCTTGGTGGGCGAGCCAGACCAGGTCATAAAACGCATTCAAGAGACTGCTGCATTTCTTCGGAAGACTCGAACGGCCACGGCCCCATTGGCGGCAATTGGCCCTGGCATCCTCGACGAGCTCTCAGGCGAAATCGAAGCATTGGCTGGATGGTATGCACAGTGTGGCGTCGAGGAAGAGGAAACCGCGAACCTCATCGACGACCTCCGGCAATTCAAGGGGCTCATCGATGAAGCGAGCAAAGGCCCACTAACCGGACGGAGTGTGGCGAAGCTCCTCCTCCACGTTCCCCCCAATTGCAAGCATGGGACAGAAGCTCGTTTCGTCGCTTGGAGGAAGAAAGGGAAATGGGAAAGCGCGGCGACAGCAAAGGGCTTCGGCAAACCACACGGAGCGCTGCTCTCCAACGCGGCGCAAGCGCATTACGATCGGTGCAGCGCCGCCTACACAGCCTTCGTCGCCGCGGTTGCGGCAAGTGCCTTTGCGCAATTCGTCGCCGAATTCGAACCCCTAGCAAAATTGTATGCCGACTATAAGCGGCAGGCAGCACTTCTAGACTTCGACGACCTTCTTTATCACGCGCGCGATCTCCTGGCCGGCAATGAACATGTGCGACAGGCGCTGGCGCGGCGTTATCCGCGCATTCTCGTCGATGAATTCCAGGACACCGATCCGCTGCAGGCCGAAATTCTGTGGCAGCTTTGCGGAGAGGGCCGCCAAGGAGCGCCATGGACAGAGCGCAAGCTGCGGGCTGGCAGTCTGTTTGTCGTCGGTGATCCGAAGCAGGCAATCTATCGTTTTCGCGGTGGCGACGTTGACACCTACCTTGAAGCCAAGCACGCGATTCTTTCACAAACTCCCGACGCCGTGCTGGAAATTGTCGCCAACTTCCGATCACTGAAGGAGATCATCGACTTCGCAAATGATCAGTTCCAAGGACTGCTTTCCCCGGAAAACGGGCAACCCGGCTTCACGGCGTTGCAGCCGACGAGGCTGTCGCGGGATGAACGGGCAGCAGTCGCTTGTTTCGACGTGACGATTGGCGATAACCACAAGACCGACAAGGGCAAGATCGTGGTTGATCGCGTGCGGCGCGAGGAAGCAGGTGTCGTCGCTGATCTTGTGAGCGGCTTGATTGGTAGATATCAGGTCTGGGACAAGCGATCGAAGGTCATGCGGCCTTGCCGGGCAGGCGACATTGCGCTTCTAGCTCCCACGGGCACCAGTCTGTGGATTTACGAGCGCGCGTTGGAGCAGCGCGAAATATCGATAGCCTCACAAGCTGGAAAGAGCTTCTACACACGCCAAGAAGTCCAGGACATGATAGCGGTTGCCCGCGCAATAGCCGATCGACGCGATACGCTGGCGCTCGGGGCCTTGCTTCGCGGTCCGCTAGTTGGACTAACGGAAGAGGAAATCGCCGATGTCATCATCGGGCTGCCTCCCGTTGAGGAAAGCCAAACTCCGCGTCTTGACCTTTGGACCGATTGCCAGGTCATCACCAATCCGATCCTAAAGCGCGCCCTTGAAGTGCTGCAAAATCTCGCACGAAAGGCGCGCCAGACAACGCCCTATCACTTGATGGCCGAGGCGATCGAGGAGTTGAACGTTCGCCCGATTCTGAGAGCCCGCTACCGCAAGAATGCGGAGCGCGCGCTAGCGAACGTCGAGATGGTCCTGGAAATGGCGCGCGCCTACGAAACCCGCGGCCTTGTCGCTTTTGCGGATGCGCTCCGAGCCAATTGGGACAACACGCAGAAGCACACTGAGGGTCGTCCCGACGCTGATGCAGAAGCCGTGTCGATTGTGACGATGCATTCGGCCAAGGGACTCGAATGGCCGATCGTGATTCCGATCAATTCTCCGACCGAACTCGATGAGACGATGGATTTTTTGCTTCGGCGTTCCGATAACACGGTTCACTTTAAGCTCATGGGGTCCGCCGGGCCGGACTATGATGTTGTCAAAGCCGATGAGAAGGGTCAGTTGCAAAGGGAACGCGTTCGGCTTTGGTATGTTGCACTCACGCGTGCATGTGACTTGCTACTGTTGCCGCGCCAGAGTGATCGTCTTCAAAACGACTGGTTCAGCCTCTTGAATGCGGATCTGACCCAACTCCCCACGTTCGATACTGCGGCACATGCGAGGCCGGCAACAGCTTCAGTGGAAGAGATAACCAACAGCCAGGATCAGGCGACCTGGGAAGCGGAAGCTGCCGTGATCGCGGCAAGCCGCCGCTCGATTGTATGGCAGAGTCCAAGCCGTCACGATGGGTCAACCGACGAAGCGCCGGGGCTGTCAGATGAGGGCGTGTTTGTAGGCGAAGGCGCGTTGAGCGAGAGTATCCCAACGGAGACGCAACGTGAAGACGAGCGCATTGCGGTCAAGGGCGGCCGTGAGCGTGGGCTTGTGGTGCACAAACTGCTGGAGGAGGTGCTAACGGGCGAGATGGAAGAGGATTTGAGCACTCTTGAATTGCGAGCAAGAACCCTGCTTTACGAACTTGGTGTCACTGAAGCCGTGCGAGCCGAAGACGGCCCGTATGCGCCGGAGCTCGCGGCGTCTGTGACACGTGCTCTCGGCATCCCGGAAGTCGTAGCGCTAAGGCCCCGTTTGCAACCCGAAATGACGGTATTGTCCGCGGAGTCCGGGGCGCAGGGGACAATCTTTATTGGCGGTGTCGCGGATTCTTTGGTGTTTGACGCCGGCAACAATGTCGATGTGGTCGTCGATTGGAAGAGCGACGTTGAACCGGCTGCGGCAGTGGTAGATCTTTACCGGAAGCAGGTGCGCGACTATCTTGCCGCAACCGGTGGGAGGGAAGGCCTGTTAGTGTTCGTGACCAGTGGCCGAGTTGAACGCGTGGCGCCACGTTGATCGCGTGAAAGATTGACCATGTCTGTCAGCTTGAATGACATACGGGAAGCTTTCGAATTCGTCAGCGCTGGTGGCGGCGGTGACGAGCACCAAGTTTTTTTGTGCAAGCAATCGGGCAAGCTCTATTGGCATTCCGAGCTTTGTGACGACTTGGACGTATTGCCGGATGACATTGACGATACCGAGAAATTCCTCCCAATACCTGACAAGAGAGAGCTTGACCTCGGGAAGCCGCTGGCGTTGGACTTCACCCGTGAATTCCTGCCAGACGACTTCGACCACGTTTGGCAGTTTTTCAGCGGCAGGGGTGCCTACGCCAGATTCAAGGATTTGTTGCATCGAAGGGGGGCGCTCGATCAATGGTATGCTTTCGAGGCGAAAGCCGAGGAAAAAGCCTTGAGGATGTGGTGCGATCATAATTCAGTAGAGGTTAGCGACGAATAGCTGCAGACCGGTAGTGACGCATCCCTTCCCATCTTCAGGGGAAATTCAACGCTCTTGGGTGCGCCAACGCGTAACAATCGCATCAACATCCAAATCGACCGGACCATCCTTCCATTGCTCATAGAATTTGATGTCGTCACTGTTTGGGGTAGGAGACGGTCTGTCGAATCGCAGCCGCGTAGGAAGGGGCACGGCTTCTCCAAGCACGAGAGCCTCTCCGCGCCCTAGCCCCGCTAAGATGCTCACCAGGTCACCCTCACTTTCCGGCACCAGACTACGAACGTAACCTTGGTCATCTGGATTCGTGATCCGCAAACATATGAACGTGCCACATTGCGAGAGCACAGTTTCAGAGACTTCGTGCGGCCTCTGACTGACGACACCAAGGCCAACCCCGTATTTTCTTCCCTCCTTTGCGATGCGTTCCATGGACTTCCGAGAGCCTGCAAACTGGCTCTCACTTGCACGCGGAATATAAGCGTGCGCCTCCTCACACACTAGGAGAATTGGAAATTCACGATACTTTGGGTTCCAATAGTTGAACTCGAACGCTAGCCGACCGATTTGCGCAGCTACAGTTGGTCTAACGTCAAATGGAACCGAACTAAGATCGACGACAGTGACAGCGGATTTCTTTTCGCCTAGGCCAACAAAATCACGGAGCAGCGACGCAAGCGACGCAGAGTCCTTTCGGACTTTTGGCTTAAGCAAAAAGTCATAACGCACATCGTTGAGCTTTGTATCGAGCCTCATCAGAAAATTGTCGAAAGCCCCTGTAAGAGTCCCTCTAACCATTTTTCCAGTGCTCTCGCTTGGCACCAAGCCATTTTTCGCTTCAATACCAGTTCGCAAGGCCATGAGATCGAAGTGCACTGGCGTGTCTAGCGTTGTGCGGACCAGGCCGAGCTTTTTTCCTTCCGCTAGCCGCAAAGAACCCAACACATCCCGAAATACCGCAGTTTGATTGTGTGCGCTGAAATCTGTTTGGTCGATTAGCAGGTCACACAACTCAGCATAGGTCATCAGCCAATAGGGAATTTCGAGTTCACGCGCGTCGACGTGCCGGACGATTGCATCCGCAAATGCGTAGTGACGCGTGCCATCTTCACGCTTCCAACAATATTCTCCGTGTAGGTCGAGAATAACGATGTGGGCACGAGGCATCACGGCAACTGTCCGCTGGATCAGCGAGGCAACTGTCCATGATTTTCCCGAGCCTGTTTGACCCAAAACGGCGAAGTGTCTCCCGTATAAGCTGGAGGCATCCAGGCATACTTTGAGCGAAGGATGAGTGGCCACCGTGCCTACAGAGAAACCCATTGCCTGATAACGTTCGAACATCTTGGCAATGTCCGACGATCCAATTGCGTGAACCTCTGCGCCCGTCGTGGGATACTGTCCGACACCACGGTGGAATTGCCCATTTCCCTCGATGGACCCAATGGGTGTGAGCTTTGTGATCCGCTTAGCAAACGGAAGGCGAGCCGCGTCATCGCCAGGCGTTTCGATAGTGGGTGTCGCGAGGCTCTCCTGTTCGGTCATCCGTGTGACGATAGCGATGATATGCACGCCGCCCTGCCGGATGGCGACATATGAACCGAGTTGACCCACCAATATGTCTTCGTCACCAATGGTGACGGTAGGTGTCCGACCTTGATCATCTTCTACCAATGCGGCAGTCAACAAGTTCCCTTGAACATCAATGATATATCCAATTACGGTTTTCGGAGGGGTCGGCATTGGTCAAACCTCTTTAGCTAAATGTTCAAAACTCCAAAGGTCTGAGTGACCTGGCCCCGTTAGTCCTTTGATAGCCGCTCGATCCTCAGTCACAATGATCAGGTTTTGCTTTGGACTCCAGCGATTCCACGCCGATTCAGTGAGAGCTTTCGCAAAGATCAACACAGTGAAATCCGTGCGAGCGAGAGCTGCCTCAATCACTGTATTGACGTGCTCGTCGCCGAATCCGTATCCGATACACACAAGCCGATTAAGCGGGATGTGGTCCTGAGCTAAGCTGCCCCTAAACGCGGACCACAGGGCCGCATATGGCTGGTTCATCGTGTCAGCAGCCTTTCTCCGTTGAGGAGGAATCATCAATCGCTTCGTCGAAGAAGGGGGCGAGCTACCAAAAGGACAGCGGCGGACACCATCTGTCGGAGACTCATACCATCCTAGCGAACCGTGTAGCTTTAGGAGATGAATGGGCTTGACGGTCTCGTCAAACTGCCTGCCCTTATGGGAACCACGAATTCTTCCAATTCGCTCTTCAAATACCGCCGCATCAAAATAGCACTCCTCTGCCCCTAGGTAGCCATCCGTTAGGCGTATCCTGGCCTGTGCTGCTGCACGTTCAATTAGAGGATCGTAATTCAAACTGAATACCTTGATATTGGGGTCCGCCCTCCTCGCAAGACCACACACAAATTCTACGTGTGACTCCAAAGGCGGGCGCAAAGGCATGAACAGGTCAGCAATGGCTGCGGTCACCACATGCCTAAACGGTGTATCGATCGCTCCACCTTCATCGAGTAAGTCGAGAGCGTGCTCAATGCCGTTCGCGCCATCGTCAAGCTTAGCCTGAATAGCATCCTTGCTGGCAGGATCAGCAATCCGATCCTTGATTTTGTCCCACAATTCAAATGCCAGCGGGTATCCATTGCCTTCAAGATAGGAGGAACCAGCCCCTAAGAGATAACCGATGCGCTGCGCTCGAAGCTGTTGTGCAACTTTGGTTTCCAAGGTGGTCGTGAAATCAGGAAACTTTGCCATCAACTTACGAACCTTAGTATTTTGTACGAACATATGTCCCGTAGGTACCGTAGCATTGGTAGCCAGCTCGGGTCTTATGCGTTCTGAGAGCGCCGTCATAATTCTTACGCTCAAAGAGTTTGCTGCAAGCCGGGCATCGAAAGACATAGATAGGCCCGCTGGCATTCGTGTGCGCGCGTCTGTGCATCAATTTCCGGACTGTCGTGCCTTGAACCGATTGTGACTTTTGCGGGACCGATTGCGGACCCGAAGGGGTTAACTCAATCGGATAGCGCGGAGCGAAGGTTGTCTGAATTAGCGTAACCCCGAGAATACTATCAAGCCGATAGCTGCGGGGTTGCCCGTCCTCTGCGCGGACGGCCATCAAGAGCACGTCGCCGGCTTTGGAACGGCGCAGTGAGTACGCCTCAATGGCACGAGTGAATCGGTTGCCCTTCTGGTCCCGGTAGTCGATGTTAACGAGTAGACGATTGGCTGCTGCAAACCGAATGGTCTCTATGAAAGACTGACCACGCGATCCGGTGGGAAGCTCGATAATACGCTCCCGAATGACTGCTTCGCTCGCACCAAGAAGAGGCATTGAGGGGAGAACGGGCTCGACGTTGTGGCCCTGGAGCCACCCAAAGATTTCAGGCAGCGCGCTCCAAAAAGACGCGACCGGCAATAGGGCTGGAAGCTGGTGGGCGAGCATGCCGCTCCAACCTGCTTCGACATTGGCGCGTTGCGGTTCGATGTCGACAAATTGCGGAAGTCCAATGTTTTTAAACGCACATTTTTCGCGTAGAACGGCAATAAACTGTTGCTGCTCTGGGCGGGCATCGACATTTCGGTAGAGGTTCACGACATCATAAAGATCCCGCGGCCGAGTACGTTCAGCCAGTGCTCGAAATTTTTCAGCGAAGGCTTCGACGTAATCGTAAGCAAGAACCTCGATACCCTCCTCGGGGGCGTCACTATACGGATGAAATATCTCGACGGTTTCGGGGGGCAAGACGATGCGCTCGTCTGCAGTTAAATCGAGCTTGATCCTAGGCAATGGGCGTGTTGGGGAAACAGGGCCTTTGTAGCTGACCTTGCCTTGGCAGGAGAGCTTGCCCCGGGGATTTTTGTAAACATCGAATTCCTGTTGATCGGCAGGAATTTCAATACCTGTCTCTTCATAGATCCATGCGCCTATCTCACTAAAGACGCGCTTCAGGAAGTTGGGGTCGAGGTGTGCTTCGTCGCGAAGCGTGAAGTCGAGGTCCTCTGAGAACCGGTACGTTTCAAAAAAACATTTCTTGAGACACGTTCCTCCTTTAAATATCCAATTTTCGGCAAGTTCCTCATGGGCATAGATGCCGGCGAGCATCCAGCCAAGAACATAATCTTTCTCAATAACATGCGGATTGAGCCCTGTTTGCGCGGCAAGCTCTAAAATTTCACGACGGTCGATCATTCTGCACCTACGCGGGCCAAAGCTGTCGGGACGAGCAACCTCCATCTTGAAATGAGTCGTTTGCAATCCAGTGTTGGATCAATCTTAGCGTTGCCAGACGTTAATCTGGCCCGGCACTGTTCTAGGAGCTCTTGAGCATCATCACGTTTTTCTGCGAGGAACCCGAGCCGCTTAAAAACTGCGCCGTTACCAAGACGATCAGCATACGCGATTAGCATTTGATCGTCCCGGTCGTTCCGTTTGAAATATGTGCTCAAGCAATCGGCCACATGCTGGATGCCGCCTCCAAGCGATGGTTCGTCAAGCATGTCGATAATCGTTCGGTGCAAATCCGAAATCAAAACTTTGGAGTGGTGCCGCCACACCGATTTAGTGCCGAAAATATTTTTGGGATTCTGATGCTTCAGCGTGAATTCAAAGCCTTGACTGTTCTGGGTCTTTTTACGGGTCTTCTGCCCAGTTATTACGACGACGTCTTTGAACATTTGTTCGGTGAGGTCCCAGTGTTCTGCTGCAGTCCGACCGGCGACATAGGCCGGGGCGAATAGAGCGGGGACGAGAACCCAGGGATCGTCGAGCACACGTTCCGCGCCAAGTGTGTCGATGGTTGCGGAAACATACGCCCCCGTCCCAACCCGACTCACCCAGCCTTGTTCACTCCAGCGTGAAAGGCGCTTTGCGGCTTCAATCCTGGAAACGCCGAGGGCTTTCACCACGTCAGAAATGTGGATTACGTCGCCAGACGCGCTGAGAACGCGTTGGAGCTGAGCGCGGCCTTTCGGCAAATTTGGTAGAGTTGTTGCTCCCATGTGCAATTTTTCCGGAAAAGTGCGAAAATACGTAATTATAATATACATTCTATCGGCGGGAATCAATACTGATAACGCATATTTTCTCAAAAAGTGAGAAAATATGCGCCTATAATCTACATATGATCGGCTTTCGTGGACTTTTGGCTTTTCGAAAGTTTTGAAAGCTAAAGCCGAGTTTTGGGTATTCACGTTTGTAGCGAGGCTGTTCATGGTGCGCTCGCTGACAGGTGTTCGTCTTTAAAATACTGAATTAGAACGCATATTTCTTCTGTCGGGGCGAGCCAAAAGGTTCTATATGCGTCGACGAACCCCAGCCATTGGTTTTATTGCGTTTTCTCTTTCGCTCGATGCAAACTTCTTTTTCAGTCGGGAACTCAGTCGGGAGTTTTTGTTCTCCTTTCGAGCTTTCTAATTGCACTCTCGGCCAAGGCCGGATCACGCCCCAGATAGTGGACGTCAATGATGCTGCGAATGTCGTGGAGCGAATGTCCGGTGCATGTTGCGATTTCGGCCTCTGTGCCTCCCGCCAGCGCCAGGCGGGTGACGGCGGTGCCGCGCAGGTCGTGAAATGTGACGCCAGTGATCCCGGCCTTTTTGCATGCTTTGCCCCACGACGCTCTAAAGCCATCCGGCGTCCAGGGCTTGCCATCGAGATTGACGAGGATCACCGGGCTTTGGCGCTTTGTCGCGTCCAACGCAGCCCTGAGCGGGGCTCCGACAGGGATGATGACTCGCGCGCCAGTCTTGCCCTGGCTTAGGCGAATGGTCGCGCCGTCGTAGGCGGTCCATGTGAGGCGCAGCAGGTCGCCCTGCCTTTGACCGGTCCAGAGAGCCAATTGCAGCGCGAGCCGCAGCGGCTCTGACGCCGTGCGCATGAACGCGGCCTCGTCGGCGTCCGTCCACACCTTTTCCGCTCGGCTCTGTCGGTAAACGCGGCCGATTTTCTCAAGAGGATTCCGCGCGATGAAGCCGCGGTCTAGGGACCATGCGAAGACTCGCGCGAGAACCGAAAACGTATAATCCGCTTGCCGTCTCGACCGCAGGGCGAGGCGGTCGCGCCAAGCCAGGAATTCGCCACGAGCGCGACGATCAGCAATCGCTGAAAGCGGAAAATCCCCGAATTCGCGCTCGATTTTCTCTAACTGCTTTATATAGTCCGCCCGAGTGCGAGGCGCACAGCCGCGAAATGCTTCGGAATCTTGATAGGCCCGGATAATAGATAGCAGAACCTTCTGCGTCGGCTCGTGGCGTTCCCGCAAGGCCCTTTCATACGATACAATAAACTCAGGCATTCCGGGTTCTCCCGCGAGGCGTGGTCCGCCTTTCCAGGCATAAAAATACCTAACGACTCGCCCATCAGCGAGCTTCTTGAGTTTCGAATTGATGCCTTTAAGCCGGACGTGCATCTCGGTTTGCTTTCCACCTGTCAAATGGGTCCGCACCATGCTCAACCCGGCTCTCGTTGGCGACCTGGACGCTCAGCTTGCCGTTCTCGTCGACTTCGAAGCCGGACACGGCAAAGCCAGCAGCCTTCGCGGCCCTAAGCGCCTTGGCGATGTCGCCCTGCCGGATGCGGGATCGCGCCTTATTGGCCATAAGTCGCGCTCCTTTCAGCATGAGCGGGTGACGACTGATGCGCGCGTTCGGCCTCCACGCGGTCGCTCCATTTAGCGAGGGCGCGGACGATCTTACTGTTTTGCGGAGTGCTATTTCGCCTCGCCTCTTGCGCAATCCAAGACTTCAATCCGCTAGGCAATCTGTCGCGCGGCGAAGGCGTTTCTTCGGAAGGATACATTTCGAGGGCCCCTTGATGCCGACTCGGAACATAGGCGCAGCAAAGGATAATATCAAGTTGGAACCTGTTCCAACTCGGAATTTTTTTGATATGCACAGGCATGACTGAGCGAAGAAAGCCCTTCAAACGAGAGCCCTATCCCTCTGAGACGCAGGACCGTTTTCTTGTCCGGTTTCCTGAGGGGATGCGCGCCAAAATCGCCGAGCTGTCGAAAGCTAACAACCGTTCCATGAATGCCGAGATCATCGCGCGCCTTCAAGCGTCCCTCGATTTAAGTGAGCGCGGAACGGGCTCGAATAAAATGACGTTCAAAATTGGCGATGATGGATTCGCCGAGCTGAGGCGCCTGCTCCAGACGCAACAAGAGGAGCTAGTGCAGAAAATCGAGCGGTTGGCGGAACTCCGGGACTCCGCCTCACAGAACATTGCCTCACAGAAATGAACAGAACCTGTTCTCAAACCCAAAAACGGCCCGCCTGCGCTTCCGAGTCGAGCCTTTTACGGCGCATGGTTTCGGACCGCCGGGATCGAAACAAGCAACCTACTACAGTTGTAGATTGTGGCCTCGTTTCTGATAGTGCGCTCGCTTCGCCTGCGCCTGATGTCGTCGCCGCCAGATCGACCAGTTCCAATGGAAACTCATGTCCGCTGGGTAGGCGTTGTGCAGATGTGTGATCAGGCGTCGTAATTCCTGGATGCTGATCGCGACGATAGTTGCGGTTTCGGCTACGCGCCTGCGGATAGGCTCCTTTTGTTCGCTTTACCGGAGGCGATCTCGATCTGGGTTTCTTTCAGTCGCGCGCGCAGCCCTGCCAAAAAGGCGAGCGCCAACATCGACAAGGTCATGTGTCGATGCCAGCCATGCCATGAACGCGCCTCGCAATGATCAAGCCCCGTCTCGCCCTTGGCCGATTGGAAGCACTCCTCGATCGTCCAGCGCAAGCCAGCGACGGCCGCGAGTTCTTTGAGGTCAGTCGCATGCGGCCCGAACGTGACGTAGAACGCCATTTCCGTCGGGTTGGCGATCGAGCGTCGGATCAGCAACCAATGATCCCAGGGCGGCGATTGCAGGCGCATCAGCCGTAGACGCGCCCAATCATAGAGTCGCGGGCCTTTCGATCCCTCGCCGGCAGGCAGGCGGCGCCACGCGCCCTTGGGCAGATCAGCGGCGAGATCCTGCGCGGCGTGCGTGTGAAAATCGCCCATGATCAAACGCTCGTTGCCTCTAACAGCAAGGACATAGGGCGTGTCGCGGCTCTCCAGCATAACGCGCAAGCTCTTGTCGCTGCCGTAAACCGAGTCGCCCAACACCCAGGCGCATGGAACGCCGGCCTCAAGCGCCGCCGCCACCATCGTTGTTCCGATTTTCGGCTTGGTGGCGAACTGCACATCGTCAGGAACGCCAGCCGTCTTTCGACGCTCCGCGTCTTCGATCCAATCTTTCGGCAGATAAAGGCGTCGGTCGATCAACGCGTGGCCTTTCGGACTTGCGTAGCTGAGGAAAACGCCGATCTGACAGTTCTCGATCCGCCCGGCCGTGCCGCTATACTGGCGCGCCACTCCAACCGAATGGCGGCCCTTCTTCACAAAGCCCGTTTCGTCCAAGATCAAAACGCCGGACGGATCACCGAGGCGTTCGACCACGTAATCGCGGCAAATGTCTCTGGCCTTCTCCTGATCCCACACCGTTCGGCCAAGAAGCGCCTGCATTCGCCATGGCGCTGGGTCGCCAGCATATTCCGCCAATTGCCAGCCATTCTTGCGCTCGGCGCCGCCGATCAAGCCTTCGAGAAGGAGGCCGACCTGTCGACGCGGCTCGGCGCGCCTAAACAATCCAGAGATGCGCTCTTTCAATGCGGTCAGATCTTCAGACCAAGGCAGCGACGCGCCTGTCCAATCCGAAACCCCCATCATCCCCTCCACCGCGATTCAATGCGAAGGGAGATTACAAAAATCACCAAATATCTACGACTGTAGTAATAGACGCCTGAACACGCGCCAACGCTCTACGCAACAACTTGACATTCTGCGATCTTCTCGCAGCTCCACGCATCGAAAGCGAATTATCCCCGTTGCCGGAAATAGAGACCACTTTTTTGCGGCGCCGAGCCGCTGAACGCCATGACGTCGCTTCAACAGGCCCCGATTCCGCCTGCGCGATGGAAGCTAACCTGTTACTCCCCAAGTCGCGCTGGCTTACCTGCGGATCCTCCAAAATTTTCGACGAGGCCTAAGCGATGAGCCAACTGGGCAGCATTAGCGTCAACCAGGCGATTAAGGTCGGACGGTCGAGAAGGAAAGCCCCGAATGCGGCCATATTAGAGCCTTTTAGACTTAGCCTATCTCGCGATTCCGGTTAGGCTTCTCGCTTCGCACAATACGCCAAGCCGCCAGTTAATGTTTATGCCTAATTATCTGGGCCGCGCCCCGATCGAAACGGTAACTCGACAATAGTATTTTACGCGCCGCCGGGTTCGACGAACTTCGTAAACTTTTTTGATGTCGTCACGGGCGAGATGGCGCACATTGGTCATCATCCCCTCCGTTCTTCGATCAGCGTTTGACGCATAGCTTTCCATCTTGAGCGTGGCGCCGGGGGCTGACCGGCTGGACGCAGATCCATAGCGGCAAGCTTGTCTCCGCCGAAGAAAGCAATCCGCTGCACGAATGGCATGTGCGCCATGCGTCGCTGTGGCTCGACATCACCGTCCTCTTCTACGCGTTCTGGATTGTTCTAGCAGGGGATCGGGGCAATGAAAGCCGGCTCGCGGCGGCGCTTGCGCAGGCCGCGAAGGGCACGCCCCAGGAGTGGGATGTCGCCATCCGCAACTTTGGCCCAGGGTCAGGCGCCAGGACAGCCGGCCGCCCGGCGACGACCGTGTCTTCCGACCCCATCCTGTCGCGAGCCTAGGCGCCGGCCGCCAAGCAAAGCATGTGGCCGCAGCAATCACGCCGGAGCGCAAAGACGCGAAAACTCTTCGAAAGCAGCGGCTTTGCGGTAAAGCGGCGATCGATTTTATCGATAGCTGGATCACAGAGATACGGCCGTAGCCGCGCCCCCAAGTCCGGTTTGGCGTCCACGATTAGGGCTGCGATGTGAGCGCCGCTGTCAACGAGATTTTTCACCCCGCGCGAGTCTAGCTGGGCTTGCATGCGAGACGAGGGCTTATCGCACCTTGAAAACCGCGACGCAGCCCGGCAAAGCGCTGATAGCAGCTTAATTACAGTGGCTTAAGCGAGATTGGCTTTGTTCCGCCAAAATTGCGCAGCAAGCCCCGGGGGCGCAAAAACAGCGGTTCTTATTGTTATAAAGTCAAGTTTAAGCTACAGTTTGGCGTTGTGAGCGCGGCGCGCAGCGCCGCTTGATCGGCCTGGCGCCAGGGCGACCAACCGGCGACAGGGAGCAACGCCGGTATCGCCGCGTTGCAACTGATCCCGGCCGCAGAGCGGCGCCACGGATCGCTCCGCGGCGCGTCTGAGATTGCGCCGAGGCCCCGATGTCGGCAATGCAGAGGCTGACGCCGGCTGCATCAGCCGCCGCGCCACCACTGAGGCTTTTCTCCGAGCGGGCGCCAGCCTACTCGTGGTCAAAGTCTGAGGCTTGGAACCCTGTTTTACGTATCGAGCGGATCAGTTGAGTTGGTCGGCAATGCGCCAATTGAAGACGTATGCGCGCCGGGCACGACAAGCCCAATCTTGAGGGTGAGACTTGAGAACCGTTTGACACGCCGAGTTACCAGACAGATTTGCC
>Ga0182013_10004221_pt1 | contig 17391 bp, 13 predicted proteins | sample 612S2MmetaG_FD_120487 | JGI IMG/M metagenome (GOLD analysis project Ga0182013, IMG submission 120487) | Permafrost microbial communities from Stordalen Mire, Sweden - 612S2M metaG | ecosystem: Environmental > Terrestrial > Soil > Wetlands > Permafrost | place: Sweden: Stordalen | collected...
CAGGAATTTGAGGTTTGTGCATGGGTTTCGCGATGAGAACCATCCCTCAGGGCCTAAAGGCCCGTCGTTTTGTGCATCGATTGGCACGGCTGAAGCCGTGCCCTTTCAAAACACGGAGTTTTTTAGACAGATTCTAAGGGACTAGGGGACTAGAGCATTTTCGGAAATTGAGTAGACCTGGATTGCATTGGTATCCCACCCATTTCCGCAACAAACGCGGAAATGGATGGGGCACGGGAGTCTACAGTAAAAGCGAAAATGCTCTAGGGGTAGGGAGCAGGGAACGACGGTTCGGCGGTAGAGGATACACGGCATGAGCGGACAAGACGAACAGACACAAGTTCCAGGCGAGCACGCGCACACCGAGGTCGAACACGCATACACCGAGGGCGAGCACGCGGCTCGCATTATCGGACCCAGGGTCTACGTGGTGATTCTTTTGGCGCTGCTGGCGGGCACGGCGCTGACCGTCGCAGCGTCGTTTGTGGACCTGGGCGCGTGGCGTCTGACTCCTACGCTGACCATCTCGTGGAATCCGGTGGTGGCGCTGGCTATCGCCAGCGCCAAGGCTGTGCTGGTGGTGCTCTACTTCATGCACGTGCGGTACAGTTCGAAGCTGACCCGGCTGGCCATCGTCGCCGGTATCTTCATGTTCCTGACCCTGATTCTGATGACGCTCTCGGATTACGCCAGCCGGGCGTGGGGGAACTGGTAGGGCGAGGGACGGTTGAAGGCGATTTTGCTGTGCGAGGTGAGCCGTTGCGTCGCCTCCGGCCATGCAACTGTCCCGTTTCTGGACTATAATTCAGAAAATTTCAATCCCGGAAACTGCTTGTTTCACACGTTCTAATCCATTTGGATTTCGACCATGTCCCCCTGGATGATGAGAGGGAGGGACGCCGGAACCTGAATCTGGAATTGCCCCCTGAACTGGAGCCGCACCCTGGAGCTGTCTTTCCAGGCGGCTTCCCAGGGCTGCCTGTCCAGAGTTCCTCCCAGGACGCGTGTGAGCATTTTTTGGATTCTTCAGCGGGTTTGCGGTAAACCTGCCCCCCAGGGCGGGGCGGGCGAGTGCGCATTGGCGCGCCGGAGGACCGGGCGCGGCTTTTTCCGGGTTGAAAAAGGCTGGCTGGCCGGAAAATGGCTTGTAGTGCTGGCGCTGGCGTCGATGGCGTTGCTGCCCGTCAAGGCGCAAGGGGCAACTGCGGCGCAAAAGACAGCCGCAGCCCAAGGAGCAGCCGCGGCGCAAGGGACAGATGCGGCCAGATCAGCGGCGCGGCGGAGCAATCTGCCTCCGCAGGTGGTCGAGGCGGAGCGTTTTCTGGCGCAGCGCGGCTGGCGGCGAAGCTCGGCTAACGGCGGGACGGGCAGCAGGAGGCAGTTCTGGGCGGGAGCCGGGAGCTTGAGCCGGCGGGCGGCGGGTGCGGCTCGGAGTCAGCTTCAGGCTCATTCCCAGGCTCAGCCCCTGGCGCAGAGCGGCGCAACCTGGCAGCCGCTGGGGCCCACGGCCGTTCTGTCGCAGAGCTTTGGTTTGGTCACGGGGCGCATCTCGTCGCTGGCGCTGGACCCGTCGGACACAAGCGGCAACACTCTCTATCTGGGGACCACCGGCGGCGGCGTCTGGAAGTCGCAGAATGCGGCCGCCTCCGCCAGCGTCAGCTTTGTGCCCCTTACCGATGACCTATCGGCGATGAGCGACGTCGAGGACGCCTCGATCAGCATTGGCGCCGTGAGCGTGCAGCCGGGCGGAACGGGGGTGATCCTGGCCGGCACGGGCGATCCCAACGACGCGCGGGACTCCTACTATGGCGCCGGAATCCTGCGTTCGGCCGACGGCGGAACGACCTGGAGCCTGATCCCATCCACGCCCGTCACTTCGACTCCGGTTTACAGCTTTGATGGGGAGGGTTTTGCCGGTTTTGCCTGGAGCACGGTGAATGCGGACCTGGTGGTGGCCGCGGTCTCGCAGGCCTACGACGCCACACTGGTCAACGCGGCCTGGCCCGGCGTGAGCTATGAGGGGCTCTACTACTCGACCGACGGCGGGGCCACCTGGTCGCTGGCCACTATCACGGACGGCTCCGGGGGAGACGTGCAGGGGCCAACGGACGCCTTTGTCTCTCCCGACGGGAATGCGGCCACCTCGGTAGTGTGGAACCCGGTGCGGAATTTATTCATTGCGGCGGTGCGCTACCACGGCTACTACCAGTCCTCGGACGGCAAGACCTTCACGCGCTTGGCCGATCAGCCGGGGACGAATCTGGCGGCCAGCGCCGATTACTGCCCCACCAATGCGGGCGGCAGCACGGGCTCGACCGGCTGCCCCATCTTCCGCGGCGTGCTGGCGGTAAATCCCACGACCGGCGACACCTTCGCCTGGACGGTGGACGCCAACAACCAGGACCAGGGAATCTGGCAGGATGTGTGCGCGGCGAGCGGCGGCGCCTGCGCGAGCACGACGCTCACCTTCGCCCAGCAATGGGGCACGGCGGCGCTGGAGACGAGCACATCGCTGGGCGCGTCCACCATCGAAAACGGCGATTACAACCTGGCGCTGGCCGCGGTTCCCTCCGGGCAGGAGACGATGCTGCTGGCCGGGGCCAACGACCTGTGGCAGACCAATTGCCCCTACTCGCAGGGTTGCAGGTGGCGCAACACCACCAATTCGACCACCTGCATGAGCGCAAAGGTGGGCGAATACCAGCACGCGCTGGCCTGGAATGCGTCGAATCCGCTGGAGATTTTTGTAGGCAACGACAGCGGGCTGTGGCGCTCCGAGGACGGAATCAGCGAGAACACGCTGGCCGCGCCGGAGCCGGTGTGCTCCGCGATCGACGCCTCTCATTTTCAAAATCTGAACGGAAGCCTGGGTTCGCTGGCCGACGTGGCGAGCATCTCGCAGGCCGGAGCGACGCCCTATACGATGATGGCCGGCCTGGGGGCGAATGGAACGGCGGGCGTGGCGAGCACCACCGCGGCGACGGCCGACTGGCCGGAGATTCTGGGCGGCGAGGGCGGGCCGGTGGCGATCGACCCGGTGACCCCAACCAACTGGTACGTCAACAATGCGGCGGGAGTCTCGATCTACCTGAACACAGAGGGAAGCACGCCGGGGGCCTTCAGCCCCGTGCTCAATGTGACGACCGATCCGGGTGCGCTGACGACTACCGGCGCGGATGTGGTGCGGGATGGGCTGAGCATGGCCGTCGAGCCGCCCTACGCGCCGGCGGCCTTTCTGGTGGACCCGCTGGACAGCACGAAACTGCTGATTGGAACCTGCCGGATGTGGCGCGGGCCGGCCAGCGGCGTGGGCTGGAGCGTGGTTAACGCCATCAGCGACATTCTCGACGGCATTACGGGCGACGATGATTGCATGGGCAACGCCCTGATTCGCTCGATGGCCGCGCTGGCGCTGCCTGATTCGACGGCGCTGCCTGCGGGCGGCGAGGTGGTCTATGTGGGGATGTACGGCGCGGCGAATGGCGACGCGACCCTGCCCGGCCACGTGCTGCGCGCGACCTACAACACGGCCACCGCCAGCTGGTCGGCTTGGACGGACCTGACGGCATTGAATGCGGTCACTAACGACACGCACACGATGAACTACTACGGGCTGGACATCTCCAGCATCTTCATCGACCCGCTGGACACCACCGGCGAGACGGTCTACGTGACCGTGGCGGGGATTCCGACGCCATTGGAGGAGGTGCAGACGGTTTATGGCTCGACCGACGGCGGGGCGCACTGGACGGCCTTGACCGCCAACCTGCCCTCGGCTCCGGCCAACAGTCTGGTGGTGGACCCTGCGAGTTCCAGTACGGTCTATGTCGCCACCGACGCCGGAGTCTACGCCACGCAGACGATCAGCTCTTGCACAAATGCCGCCGCTGGCTGCTGGGCCCCGCTGGGAAGCGGGCTGCCGGATGCGCCGGTGGCCGAGCTCAGCGCCGAACCGTCCTCCGCCAGCGTGCACAATCTGATTGCCGCCACTTACGGCCGCGGCATCTGGACGACCCCGCTGCTGGGGGCCGGCGGCGCGGGGACGGGCCCGGCCACCGACACTCTCTCGACCACCTCGCTGAGCTTCCCCAATACGACTGTCGGGCAGATCTCGGCGGCACAGTACATGACGCTGACCAACAGCGGCGGCGTGGCGCTGACCTCGATTGCCGTTTCCGTGAGCGGCGCTTTCACGGTGACCAATCCCTGCACCGCCAACCTGGCCGCGAACTCCAGTTGTACGATCAGCGTGCAGTTTGCTCCCACGGCGACCGGATACCAGACCGGCACATTGACCATCGCGGATGAGTTGCGGACGCAGACGGTGGAGTTGAGCGGCACAGGCATCGCCGCGCCGGCTTTGGCTGTCAGCCCAACGAGTCTGAGTTTCAGCGCGATTGTGGGCGATGCCAGTTCGCCGCAGACGCTGACGGTGACCAATACCGGCGGCGCGCCGCTGGCCAATGTGGGCTTTCAGGTTACCGGGCAGTCGGCGGCCAGCTTCTCAACCGGCGCGACCACCTGCGGGACGACGCTGAGCAACGTGAGCGGCCAGAATAGTTGCACGGTCGCGGTCACCTTCACCCCGTCGGCGGCGGGCGGCGCCACGGCCTCGCTGACGGTCTCCTCTTCAACCTCCGGCGTTGCGTCGGTTACCGTCCCGCTGACTGGCACGGGCCAGACTTTGGCAGGACTCAACGTCAGCCCCTCGCAGTTGGTCTTTCCCCTCGTCGCGCCAGGGAAGACGAGCGCAATCCAGACGGTGACCGTCACCAACAACGGTACAGCGGCGGCCACTTCGCTCACTTTTACGGTCACGTCGCCCTTCAGCCGGGCGATAGTCACAAATTCCTGCGGCACGAGCCTGGCCGCCGGGGCAAGCTGCTCGGTTGGGGTGGATTTTGCGCCCGCTCTCGACGGAAGTTTCACCGGCACGCTGACCATCGCATCGCCCTCGCTGGCCTCCTCGGCCGTGGTGCTGCTCAGCGGCACAGGCGGCGTGCCGGGCTCGGTTCAGTTCCAGCCCAATCCGCTGACCTTCGCGCAGACGGGAGTGGGCGCGACCAGCAGCGCCAGCACGGTGACGATCACCAATCCCGATCCGGTGACCAGCCTGAGCGGCCTTACGGTTACACCCGTACCTGCCGCGGAGTTCAAGCTGGCGAGCAGCACCTGCGGCACGACGCTGGCAGCCGGGGCCAGTTGCACGGTGGGCCTCGAGTTTGCGCCCACCAGCGCGGGAACGCAGAGCGGAACGCTGACGGTCAGCGACAGTGTGCTGACGGCGGGCTCGACGCTGGCGCTCTCGGGGATGGGCTTTGACTTCGCCCTTTGCTTCGGAAACACTATTGCGCCTTGCGTTACCTCGTCCGCCAAGACCATCGCCAACGGCCAGACCGCGGACTACTATCTGACGATTGCTCCGCTTGGCGGCTCCGAGGGCTCATTCACTCTCCAGTGCAGTAACCTGCCCGCGTATTCCTCCTGCGCCTTCAACCCCACCAGCCCAACGGCTTACTCCGGCGCGTCCGTTTATGAAACCGTGGAGATTGCCACCGGCCTGACCGGGACCGCCACCAACTCCTCGCGCCCGCTTGGCTGGCCGGCTCTCCCCCTGGCCTGCGGCCTGGCGCTCGTGCCCCTCAGCCTGGCGCGGCGGCGCAGGGCGCTTTTGCTCGTGGCGTTGCTGGTCCTTCTAGCGGGCGGCGTCTCCAGTTGCACTTCCTCGAAGATCATCAAGGGCAGCAGCGGCGGCGGCGGTTCAGGCGTTACCCCGGCGGGAACCTACTCGATCCCGGTTACGGTGACTTCGAACGGCATTTCGCACCAGATTACCCTCACGCTCACCGTGGATTGATCTGCTCACCGTGGATGGACCAGGGCATTGAGGCAGAGCGCAAACCAAAACCGCTATACTCTTTCTTCGGGCTTTTGCCGGAAACGGCCGCGACGGAGCGCTCAGAAGCCCGCAATGGGGGACAAACAGGGAATGACCGCCAAAGTTACAGTGGAAGACGTGGAGCGGGTGGCCGAGCTAGCCAACCTCGAACTCAAGCCGGAGGAGACTCCGGCGATGCTGCGCGATTTGAACGCCATTCTGGAGTACGTGGCCGAGTTGAACGAGCTGGAGACCTCCGGCGTGACGCCGCTGGCCCAGGTGAGCGAACTGGCTGGCGGGCTGCTCGACGGCGCGGGCAAATCCGAATTGCGCGCCGATCAGCTCTCGCCCTCGCTCGATCGCGCCGTGGTGCTCTCCCAGGCGCCGGAGACTGACCAGGTCTTCTTCAAGGTTCCCAAGGTGATCGAGCGCTAGGCGCGGCGGAATGCGAAACAGGCCGCCGCATGGCCGCCTGAAAATCGAAGATAAGCGGAGAAATCAGGCCGGGGAATTAGAGCATTTTCGGAATTAACGTAGCCTTTTTGAGTGCATTGAAGGTGGCTTTTTCATAAGGAAAAAGCCACTTGAGTGCGAGGTTTCGGTCTACAGCAATTCCGAAAATGCTATAGCCCAAAAGAGAGGAAAGCTCGATTGTCCAGCGAAGCCAAATCAGCTGAAAACTACGTGGAAATGCCAAAAAACCTGGCCGAATTGCGCGCCGGGATTATTGCAGGCACGACCAAGGCCGTCGATCTTGCCTCCAGCTATTACGAGCGGATCGAGAAGATCAATCCGCGCCTGAACGTTTACCTGAGCCTAACCAAAGAGCGCGCCCTCGCGCAGGCCGCGCGCGTGGACGAGATGGCCGCTAAGGGTGATCCGCTGCCCCCGCTGGCAGGCATTCCGGTGGGCATCAAGGACGTGCTGGTGATGCAGGGCGCGCCGTCCACGGCGGGCTCGAAGATTCTGGAGGGCTACTGCCCGCCCTACGACGCCACCTCGGTCTCCAGGCTGGAAGCGGCCGGCGCGGTGCTCTTGGGCAAGCTGAACTGCGATGAGTTTGCCATGGGTTCTTCGAATGAGAACTCGGCCTACGGGCCGGTGCGCAACCCGGTGGACACGGACCGGGTTCCGGGCGGTTCGAGCGGCGGCTCGGCGGCGGCCGTGGCGGCCAACCTGGCCGTGGCCACGCTGGGCTCCGACACCGGCGGCTCGATTCGCCAGCCGGCTAGCTTTTGCGGCGTGGTGGGCGTGCTGCCGACCTACGGGCGCGTCTCGCGCTACGGGCTGATCGCCTACGCCTCCTCGCTGGACCGCGTGGGGCCGCTGGCGGCTAACGTCCGCGACGCCGCCACGCTCTTGGGCGTCATCGCCGGCCACGATCCCAAGGACGCCACCAGCTCCACAGCTCCCGTGCCCGACTTTGCCGCCGAAAGCGATAAAAGCGCGGAGCGCCTGCGCATCGGCATTCCGGCCGAGTACTTCGCCGAAGGGCTCGACCCCGAGGTGAGGGCGAAGATCGAGGCGGGCATTGACGCGCTGCAGGCGGCGGGCTGCACCGTGCAGCCGGTCTCCCTGCCGCACACCCGCTACGCCATTCCAACCTACTATCTGGTGGCCACGGCCGAGGCTAGCGCCAACCTGGCGCGCTTTGACGGCGTCCGCTACGGCTACCGTTCGCCCGCCTCGGAGACTCTCTCCGACCTCTACCGGCACTCCCGCGACGAGGGCTTCGGAGCCGAGGTCAAGCGGCGCATCCTGCTGGGAACCTACGCGCTTTCAGCCGGCTACTACGACGCCTACTACCTGAAGGCCCAGCAGGTGCGGCGTCTGCTGGCCGAGGAGTTCCTGCGCGCCTTCGCCGAGGTGGATGCGATTGTGACTCCCACCTCGCCCGTACCGCCCTTTAAATTGGGCGAGAAGACCGGTGACCCGCTGGCCATGTACCTGGCTGACATCTACACGGTCACCGCCAGCCTGGCCGGCATCTGCGGCGTCAGCGTGCCCTGCGGCGCGACCCGGGCCGGCCTGCCGGTGGGGATGCAGGTTCTGGCCGCGCACTTGAATGAAGTTGCGGCCTTCCGCGTGGCGCGGGCGGTCGAGGCGGCGAGGATTTAGTACCGTGACCGTGTGGTTTGGAATGCCGGCCACGAAAGTCTGGGTGCCCCAGAGCCTGCACTGAGCGGAGTCGAAGTGTCCCGTTTTTGGGACCTGGGAAATTACAAATTCACGCAGTCACAGCGCTAGGAGCGGAGAGCATGAACAGGGGAGCAAGATTCGCGGTTGTAGTCCTGGCGGCACTATTTGCCACTCTTCCGGCGGCGCAGGCTTCGCCGCGCAAGGTGCATTCGGTGGTGCTGGCTGCGGCGAAGAAGGTGCCGTACTCGAAGGCTGGCGACCCGGCCGGCGCGGCTGCCGGTGAAGATTCGTTGAAGATTCGCGGCCTGCTGGTGGACGGCTTTCTGAAGGAGTGGACCACGGGCGAAGCGCACGACGTGACCGACCGCAGCTTCGTGGTCAGGCGCATGATCCGGCTAAACGATTCGCTTCCCGGCGACAAGCAGAGCCACTGGGTCTGGCAGCGCGGCCCCTGGCTGCTGGTGGACCGCGTGAAGGGCCACATCGTCGCCCTCAAGCTGCCCGACTACGATCCCGGCGTGAGCCAGGTGAGCTGGTTCCGCGATTACGGAGCCTACTGCGGCTTGAACGCCAGCGGCAAGAGCCTTTATGCCGTGGTCGCCCAGGTGGCGGCGCGCAAGCCGCTGCTGACAAAGAAATTGGCAGCTTTTGACCCCGAAAACCACTCTGCTCCGGCCTGCGGCCCCGCCGAGTGGCAGCGTGAGCCATTGCGCGTCACCTTTCATCCCACCGGCAAGGACGTGGTGAGCTTCGACGTCGTTCCCGGCTCGGCGGTGCTGGTCGAGGACGCGGGCGACGAGCCGGAGACTCCCGCGGTGGTCTCCAAGTAGCATGGAATCCCAGGTCCCAAAATCGGGACCTGGGGCACCCAGCTCCGGCGGTACGGGCTGCTGACGATGCGCGAGGTTACCGTCTGTGGCTGGCCTTGAAGAAATTCCAGAGAAACCAGAGCATGAAGACCTCGGCGATCGCAAGGGGAAGGAACACCAGCCAGTCGCGATAAGAACTGCTCATACAAGCCGTCCTTTCCCGCTTTCCGGCGTACGGAACGTGGCAGAGGGTGCGCCGCCAGCGGAAAACATCTGACTCAAGCAGACGCCTGCGATGATAAGAATGAAGTAATCGACCTATAAGGGCTCTATAAAGAGATTCTCCAATTCACGAGCCCTTGCCAAAGCCATTGGAGGCGGCTTTTACTTCCGCCCCCGCGACTAAGACCTGTCGCTGGCGACCCCGTTGAGAAAAAAGCTTCTCAGCAGCCGGGCTTCGGCCTACAGCAATTGGAGAACCGTTTTTGACGTAGAAAGAGGCTCGTGAGGCTTCACCGGTGAGTACCGGCCGGAAGGATCATAATGTGGTACGCCTTGACACGCCCCCGGCCGCGCGTATCTTATCTTAGTAGGCGCTCTTTAGGAATCCAGCGGGGATGGACGCGGAGAAATCCGCGCAGCCTCCAGATCCTGGCTTTCAGAGGAGGGCTGTGTCGAAGAGGAAGCAGACGGCAGTTGGGTTGCGGTTGGGGGCGGGTACGGGATTTCGAATCCTATCCCAGGTGAGCGGTAGCCGGGTTTTCTTTTTACCGTCTGGGCCAGAGGCAGGCAGCGGCCTGAACCCGTCTGGACCGTTCTTGGAGACAAATTTTATAGGGCCTCCGGCCATTGGCCGGATGAGCCTGTGCCCTGATGGGTAGCGGAGTTTTGTGCCCCAGGGGCGGGCAAGGAATGAGTGTGGGGATGAGTGTAGTTACGAGTAGTGCGGCGTTCGTGCTGGCGCATATAGCCGGGGCTGGAAGCAATCTTCCATTGCTCCTTATTGTGCCGATGTTCCTGTTGATGTACCTGATGATGATCCGTCCGCAGCAGAAGAAGCAAAAGCAGTGGCAGGCCATGCTGGCCAGCATCAAGGCGGGCGACCGGATCACCACGGCGGGCGGCATTCGCGGCATTATCATCTCCATCAAGGACGATGTGATCGTAATCCGCGTGGCGCCGGACAATATCAAGATGGAAGTGGCCAAGAACGCGATCGCCGCGGTCACGCCCCAGGACGGGCTTTCGGGATCGTAGCGGAGTAAAGGCAGTTGTCAGTCATCATTTGTTGGTTCTGACCGCTGACCATTGAAAACTGCCTACTGACAACTGTTTTGAATTAGAGAAACGGGACGATGAAGAAGAATCTCAAGAATAAAATTGCCCTGATTGCCGCGGTTTTGGTGATCTGCGTCTACGGCATCTTCGGGGTGCCCTCGAGTTTTACGGGCAAGGCTTTGACGGAGGCCATCACCAAGCGGATTCACCTTGGCCTGGATCTGCGCGGCGGCGTTCACCTGGTTTTGCAGGTGGTGGTTTCTGATGCCGTCAACGCCGAGACCGACAACATGGTGGAGCGCGTTCAGCAGGATTTGAAAACGGCTGGCCTGGGCTTCTCGCAGGTTTACAAGCCCGACCCGGCCCGGCCGGAGGCGATCCGCGTGGAGGGAACGGCGGCTGGCAAGGCCAGCGACGTGCGCGCCGCGCTGGAGGCCAAATACTCGAACGAATACGATGTGACCGGCGGCGGAACTGACTCCAGCTTTACGCTGACTATGAAGCCCTCCATCGAGACGGCTCTTGAAAAGAAGACTGTCCAGCAGGCCATCGAGGTCATCCGCGACCGCGTGGACACCTTGGGTGTCACCGAGCCGGTGATTCAGGAGTATGGCCTGGGCGACAATCAAATTCTCGTTGAGCTGCCCGGCATCGACGACCTCGACCGTGTCAAGACCATCATCCAGTCCACGGCCCGGCTGGAGATTCACGCCGTGATCGGCGGACCTTACAAGGACGAGCAAGAGGCGGCGGCCAGTGCGGGCGGCGCGATTCCGCCCGATGAGCAGCTGGTTCATGGCTCCGGTACGGTGGGTGGCTCGGACTCCGACAGCGTCTATCTTGTGCACCGCGTCTCGGTGGTCTCCGGTACGGATTTCCGCTCGGCCGAGCCGGGAACCGACCAGAACGGCCGCCGCAATGTGCGCTTTACGCTGACCAATGAGGCGGGCGACAAATTCTACGACTACACCAGCAAGAATGTGGGCCAGAGCATGGCGGTGGTGATGGGCGGTCAGGTCAAGGAAGTGGCGACCATCCAGAGCGCCATCCGCGACTCGGGCGAGATTACCGGAAGCTTCAGTCCCGAGGAGGTAGAACTCCTCTCGAAGATGCTGCGCACCGGCGCCCTTCCGGCCTCCCTGAATTATCTGGAAGACCGCACCGTGGGAGCGTCGCTGGGCGCCGATTCCATCCGCCAGGGCGTGACGGCGGCCATCGTGGGCGTGCTGGTGGTGATGGCCTTCATGCTGTTCTATTACAAGGGCTCGGGCATCAACGCCGATCTGGCGCTGTTTCTGAACCTGGTGATTCTGCTGGGCTTCATGGGCTTTTCCAGCGCCACGCTGACCCTTCCGGGCATTGCCGGAGTCATTCTCACCATCGGTATGGGCGTGGACTCGAATGTGCTGATCTTCGAGCGTATCCGGGAAGAGATGCGCGCCGGCAAGGCGCCCTCGGCGGCCGTGGACCAGGGTTTTGCCCACGCCTGGACCACGATTTTTGACACGCACGTCACCACCATCGTCTCGGCGGCCATTCTGTTCATGTTCGGCTCGGGGCCGGTGAAGGGATTCGCCACCACGCTGACCATCGGCCTGGCGGCCAATCTGTTCACGGCAGTCTTCGTTTCGCGGGTGATCTTCGACGCCCACCTGAACAAGATGAAGCCTGGCGAACTGGTGTCGATTTAGATTTTTGGCGCAAAGGCTGCCCGATAGCCATCGATGGCCGGCAGCGGAAAACAAAGAACGCTGGAGCCCGCAGGGGCTTCAGCCTCCCAGGAAGCGGAGAGAACCAGTGGAATTGTTTCGCGGCGTAAATGTGGATTGGCTGAGGCTGAAATGGTACTTCCTCGCCTTTTCTTTGATCTTCAGCGTGGCTGGCATTATCTCGATGAGCCTGCACTGGGCGAGCATCGGCAGCCCGATTCCGCTCGGCGTGGACTTCCGCGGCGGGACGCAAGTGCAGTTGCAGTTTACCCAGACCCCGGACACGAACAAGATTCGCCAGGCCACCGAGGCGGCCGGCATCAGCGGCGCGAGCATTCAGAACTACGATGTGCCCAGCCAGAACGAGGTGCTGATCAGCCTGCCGGAGCAGCACGACGAGACCTCACTCGACCGGGGCCGCCAGCAGATCGTGGATGCTCTGCAGGCGCACTACGGCAACCCCTTCACCGTGCGCAACGTGCAGGTGGTCGGTCCCACGGTGGGGAAGCAGTTGGAAAAGCAGGCCCTGCTGGCCACGCTCTACTCGATGCTGGGTATGCTGGTCTACCTCTGGTTCCGTTTCCAGTTGATCTACGGCGTGGCAGCCGTGGTGGCCTGTTTCCACGACACACTGATCACCGTCGGTGCCTTCGCCCTCACCAACCGGGAGATCAGTTTGACGGTCATTGCGGCCATTCTGACCCTGGTCGGCTACTCGATGAACGACACCATCGTCGTCTTCGACCGCATCCGGGAAAACCTGCGCCTCAGCCGGCGCGAGTCGCTGCCTGATGTCGTCAATCGCAGCATCAACCAGACTCTGAGCCGGACGGTGCTCACTTCGGGACTGACCTTTCTGACGGTTCTATCCCTGTACGTCTTCGGCGGCGAGGTGCTGCGCAACTTCTCCTTCGCGCTGGTGGTGGGAATCCTTATTGGCACGTATTCGTCGATTGCCGTGGCGGCGCCGATGCTGGTGGCCTGGCAGCAGTGGCGCGCCAGCCGGGGCAAGGCGACGGCGCTGCCCGTCGCAAAACGCGCCAGGGCGTAGGGTTTCAGGACGCAGGGTCTTATTGTTCGGTGATTTTGCCAGGGTCATGGCATCGGGAGGGTAAATTGCGGTTCTGTCGCTGTTGCAGGTAATTAATATTGAGGTGGTAGGTTTTTAGGCCGGGAACAATTTTCTTTCGCCGGTGTGTAGACAGAATGTAAGCAAAGACCTGATTCGAGGCTGGCCATGTTTGAAGACTCCACATTTGAATCCGGAGGCAGGATCAAGAGCAAGAGCGGACGCTGGGCGATCGTGACGGGCATCATCAACGCCTCGATTCTGCTGCTTATGGTCCTGATTCCGCTGATCTACCCCGAGGCGCTGCCCAAGGCCGCCATGCAGATGGCCCTGCTGGCTCCTCCACCTCCTCCTCCGCCTCCCCCTCCGCCGGCGCCGCCGGAGGTGCAGCGTGCCGTGGCGATTCATGTACATTCGGAGATGATGAACAACCAGCTCACGGCGCCTACCAAAATTCCCCATGAAATCAAGATGGTCGCCGAGAAGGAACCGCCCCCCTCGTCGGGCTTTGGCGTGGCTGGCGGTTTCGGTGATTCCTCCGGTTCCGCGAATGGCGTGATGGGCGGCATCTTTGGCGGCTCTGCTACCGCCCCGGTCGTAAAGGCTGCCGCGCCGAAGAAGGTCAACATCTCGGCCGGCGTCATGGTGGGTATGTTGCTGCAGAAGACGCAGCCGATCTATCCGCCCATCGCCAAAGCCGCGCGCGTCGAGGGTACGGTGGTGCTGCAGGCTACGATATCCAAGGCGGGGACGATCGAAAACCTGCGCGTCATGAGTGGTCCCGCCATGTTGCAGCCGGCCGCTGTAAGCGCTGTAAAATCCTGGCGCTACAGACCTTACCTGCTTAACAACGAGCCGGTGGAAGTGGAGACCACGGTCAATGTGATCTTCACCCTGGGCGGATGAGGAATGTTTTTGGCCTTTCTCGCCGATAGTAGGGGAGGGGCCTCGCTTTTGACCTGAATGCGCATTAGAAAGCGCCGCATTCGCAGCAACCGCAAGGCAGTCGCAATACACAATAAAACGCCTTAGGAGGAACGATTCAGTGATTCTCGCTCAGCTCACGCACTTTGCTTCGCACACGGCCGCCAATCTGGCATTCATCTTTGACGGTGAAGAGCAGACGGTCAGTTTCAGCCCCATGGGGCTGTGGCAACACATGGGATGGCTGGCCCGCGGCGTGGCCATTCTTCTTTTCTTCGAGTCCATCTGGTCGCTGGCCGTGATGATCGATCGCTATCTGTATTTTTCGGCCGTCCGCAAGCAGTCGCGCGAGTTCGCCCCCAAGGTTGCCGGCGCGTTGAAGGACAGCAAGCTGGATGAGGCGATCAAGATCGCCGATCGCAGCAAGAAGTCTCACTTGGCCGAGGTGGTGACGGCCGGCCTGCAGGAGTTCCGCTCCTCCGGCGGCGTGGCCACCGAGGAGAGCATCGCCAGCTCGGGCCGCGCGCTTGACCGGGCCGAGGCCATTGTTCACGCCAAGCTGAAGAGGGGGCTTGCGGTTCTGGCCACCATCGGCGCCACGGCGCCTTTCGTCGGCCTCTTCGGCACCGTCGTCGGCATTCTGAACGCCTTCCAGCAGATCGCCACCCAGAAGACTTCGGGCATCGGCGCGGTTGCCGGCGGCATTTCGGAAGCCCTGGTTACCACGGCCTTTGGCCTGCTGGTCGCCATCCCGGCCGTGATGGCCTTCAACTACTTCACCGGGCGCGTCGAGAGCTTCGACGTGGAGATGGACAACTCCTCCAGCGAACTGATCGACTACTTCATCAAGCAGAGCCACCGGCGCTAAGTGGACGGTTTGCGGCGAGAGCGGGAGCTGCCGGGAGCGGCAGGGCGATCAGGCCCTGCCGCCCGCCGGTTCCGGTCAAGCGGCCGCCAAGTGGTTCTCAAGCAATACCGGAAGCCATCCGGAATATAAAAACAGTGGCAGGGAGTCCTAGCAATGGGAATAGCGGTTCGTGACGAAGGTCATAAAGTAAGTTCAAACATCAATGTCACCCCCATGGTGGACGTGATGCTGGTGCTGCTGATCATCTTCATGGTCATCACCCCCATGATCCAGAACAAGGTCTCCGTCGATATGGCCAGGGTGAATAATCCCATCGCCATGCCGGATGCCGACAAGGAAGACGCCATCGTGGTGGCCATCACCCGGGACGGAGGGGTGTTCCTGGGGCAAGACAAGACCTCCATCAGTGAGCTGGGCGCGCAGGTTCGCGACAAGATCAGCGACAAGCCTGGCAAGACGATCTATATCCGTGCCGATGCCCGCGCGCAATACCGCGCGGTGGAAGACGCCATCGACGCAGTGCGCACCGCCGGCGTGGAAGATGTGGGCCTGTTGACGCAAAAGCGCGAAGGCAGCAATCTGGCGGGCGGCGAATAGCCTTTCTGGCGCATTTTTTAAACGGTTTGAGCAAACGAGGAGTTTAAAGCCATGGCAATGTCAAAAAGCGGCGGGGGAAGGTACTCGTCCGACATTAATGTTACGCCGATGATTGACGTTCTTCTGGTGCTGCTGATCATCTTCATGGTCATCGTGCCGGTCACGCCCAAGGGCTTGGATGCGCTGGTGCCCCAGCCACCCAAGAATCCAGAGCAGAATCAGCAACAGAACGACCGCACCATCGTGGTGCAGGTGCTGCATCGCGCAAGCGGGGCTCCAGAGTACAAGATCAACGAAACGGCAGTGAATAAGGTCGAATTGCTGCCGAAGCTGACCGAGATCTACTCCAATCGCGCTGAGCGCATCATGTTCGTCAAGGGCGATGACAATCTGGATTTCCGCTATATCGCCGAGGTGATCGACATCGGCCACGCCGCGAATGTGGATCATATCGGTTTGATGACGCCCAAGATTTTGGCGGGCCAGTAGCCCTCTGTTGTCCTGAGCCGCGTCTGGCAAACGAGGGCGCGCGCTGGTTCTGTGAGCAGTTCAGGCCGGTTCAGGGGAGGAACGCCAGCCACGGCGGCAACAGGCGGCGACGGAGTTTGGATAAGGCTGGCGAGCGGCTGGAAAGGCCCGGATTTACCCGCGCGTTTCAGCGGTGCTACTTCCCTGGGATGCGGTTTATTGCGCCGGTGATGAGAGTAACCGCTTGCCGCCCGGTTTTGGCGCTTCACGAGTGTGGCCAACCGCCGTTGAGATTCCAGGCACGCAGCCGATAGCTTGCTGCCTGAAGGAGAAGAATACAAAGATGAATGGCTCCGCACGAATTACGGCGCTCGCGATAGCATTGGCCGGCATGGTGCTTTCCATCAGCGGGTGCAACCGCCTCCAGGCCCGTGACCAGTTGAACAAGGGAGTGGAAGCGTACAAGAGCTCTCACTACGAAGAGGCGATCGACCACTTTCAGAAGGCCACCGAGCTCGATCCCAGCCTGCCCACGGCAAAGAGCTACCTGGCCACCGCGCTGGCGCAGAACGTGGTGCCCGGACTGGATACGCCGGATAACCTGAAGACCGCGCAGCAGGCCATCGGCATCTTCCAGCAGGTTTTGGTCAAGGACCCCAAGGATGTGAACAGCCTGAAGCAGATCGGTGGAATTTATTACAGCATCAAGAAGCTGGACGACGCCAAGGAGTGGCAGAAGAAGGTTCTGGCCGTGGACCCCAAGGATCCAGAGGCTGCCTACTGGGTGGGGATGATCGACTGGACCGAGGCGCACGAAAACACATTGAAGGCTCTGAAGTCGGCAGGCCTCAGCGATGACGGCGAAGGCAACGTCAAGGCACCCAAAAAGATTTTGGCGACGATCAAGGCGGAGAATGCTCCGCTGGTCGACGAAGGCCTGCGCTACCTGAACCAGGCAGTGGCAAATCGAGCCAACTACGACGACGCCATGGCCTACCTGAACCTGATCTACCGCCGCAAGGCCGATGTGGATTACGGCGACGCCGCGGCGGTCAAGGACGACCTAGCCAAGGCCGACGATTGGCGCACCAAGGCGATGGGCACGCGCAAGGCCAACGAAGAGAAGAAGGAAGCGGGTCCGGGCGGCATCACCATGGATTCAAACGGCACCATGAAGTAAGCTTCGGGATTCCGGGCAGATGCAGAAACGGCCTCCGCCGCTGGCGGAGGCCGTTTCTGCATCTGCGGCTTCAAAATTCCTCTGCAACTTCAAACGAGAGCGAGTGCGGGCGAGGACGCCCGCAGGACAGCCGATCTGGAGATCGGCGCAACAGACTGCGTTGCCCATGGGGACAGCAACCCTGGTTTTGCTACGGCTACCTTGGTTTTGCTTTTACCGCGCTCCCTGCTTGAGAATCTGCTCGGCAAAGTAGTTGTGGACCTTGGCCTCGTCGTGGAGCATCTCGAAGTAGGCGTTTTTGAGCAGTTGCGCCTGTCCATCGCGCAGGCCCTGGCGGATGGCCTGCTGGACGCGCGGATCGTTCAGCTCATGCTGTCCGGCGGGTTCCCGCGCCAGCAGCTTGTAGATGGCATAGCCGATGGCGTGGTGGCTGGGGCCATCGTAGACGGCGATAATCTCGGTGATCTGGCCC
>Ga0182013_10004223_pt1 | contig 17389 bp, 19 predicted proteins | sample 612S2MmetaG_FD_120487 | JGI IMG/M metagenome (GOLD analysis project Ga0182013, IMG submission 120487) | Permafrost microbial communities from Stordalen Mire, Sweden - 612S2M metaG | ecosystem: Environmental > Terrestrial > Soil > Wetlands > Permafrost | place: Sweden: Stordalen | collected...
TCGTCCAGGGGCACCACGGCTACGTCTCACCCAGTTGGTACGCCCCGGGGGCGATCCGCGCCCCGACGTGGAATTTCAGCGCGGCCCACTGCTACGGCGTTCCCCAGATCCTCGATGCGGAGGAGAACCTGACCGTCCTGGCGAGACTCGTCGAGCACTTCGAGCACCGGGTCGAGGAGCCGATGCTGTTGGACACGGAGTGGGGCCGGCCGGTGGCGGAGGGCACGGTGGGGATCAGACTGCCGATCTCGCGGTTCGTCTGCAAGATCAAGATGAGCCAGGACAAGGATCCCGTGAGCCAGCGGCAGGTCATCGCCGCCCTGCGGGCGCCCGGGCCGTACCACCATCCCGCCCTCGCCGACGACATGGAGCGAGCGCTCACGCAGGAGTGAGCGTCGTGGGACGCCCCCGGCGCCGACCGGCCAGGGGTCGAGCGCACCTCCGTCCGACAATTCCGGATTCCGGGTGAACGAACCGGGCCGGCGCCCGGTAGTGGAGGGTGATGACAACCACACCCGCACTTCCCACCCCTACGACCCGGCGCCCCCGGAGGGCGGGTACCCGCCCCCTGCTCCTGGCCGCACCGCTCGCCGGTCTCGCCGTCCTGGCCGCCGCCTGCTCCTCCACGCCGAGCGCGACCTCGACGTCGACCTCGGCGCCGACGACGTCGAGTACGGCGGCCCGCCCCATCACCCTGGCCGCCGCCACCCTGCCGGGGGTGGGGTCGGTCCTCACGGGACCCAACGGCCGGACGCTCTACTACTTCACGGCGGACTCGCCCACCACGTCGAACTGCACCGGCCAGTGCGCCGTCCTGTGGCCACCCCTGACCGTTCCGGCCGGGGCCCAGGCGTCCCTCGGGTCGGGCGTCTCCGGCGCGCTGGGCACCGCCAGGCGTGCGGACGGCTCGACCCAGGTGACCTACAAGGGTCACCTCCTCTACTACTACCAGGGCGACACCGCACCGGGGCAGGACAAGGGACAAGGGCTCGACAGCACCTGGTTCGTGGCCACCACGTCGACCGCCGCACCGGCCACCACTCCGACCACCGCGGCGGGGGGTAGCGGCGGTGGCGTCGGGTTCTAGCCGGCTGGTCGCGCTCGACGAACGGGGACCGCCCCCCACCGTCCTGACGGACGACCGCACGCTCCGTCCGGCACCGCCGGTGGGCGACGGCGTCGGGACCCCGGGGTCGGGGCGGAGGACGATGCCACGCGTCTACCTGCCGGCTCTGGCCGTCGTGGCCGTGGCGATCGGCCTCGTCGCCGTGGGCTGGTCGGACCACTGGGCCGGTACCAGCTTCGGGGGGTCGATGGCATCGCTCCGCGTCGTCCTCATCGGCCCGCTGACCCTCGTCATCCTCGGCGCCATCCTCGTGGTGGAGCGGCTCCGCCCCGCTCAGCGCCGACCGCGCTTCGCCCGGGGCTACCGCCAGGACGCGCTGTACACGCTCCTCAACGCGACCCTGGTGGCACCCCTGGTGGTGGCCCTCTCGCTGTCCTTCACCGAGGTCGTCCGGAGGGACCTGCCGTGGGTGGTCGTCCCGCGGCTCGGATTCGTCCCCCGGTGGGCCGTGATCGCGTTGCTCTTCGTGGCGATGGACGGGTGCAACTGGCTGGCGCACCTGGCCAACCACCGCTGGCGCCCACTCTGGCGCTTCCACGAGCTCCACCACTCGCAGGAGGACATGAGCGTCCTCACCGTCTTCCGCACGCACCCGCTGATCCACGTCTCGTACCTCATCGCCCTGGTGCCCGGCGTCATCCTCCTGGCCAACGGCACGGTCCCGACGGCGCTGCTGGTCGGTTATGCCGGCTTCGTCGCGTTCGAGCACTCCAACACCGACCTCGGCTTCGGACCGCTCGGGAGGGTGTTCGTGAGTCCGAACTTCCATCGCATCCACCACCGGCTGGAGGGATCCCAGGGAGTGAACCTGGGATTCGCGCTGACCATCTGGGACCAGCTCGCCCGCCGGGCGGTGTTCCCGACCGACGAGACGGTCCGGGCGGACACCGGACTGCCGGGCCGACCGCTGGCCGTGGAGCAGGCCGGCCCCCGCGCCCGACACCTCCCGGTCCTCCTGGCCCAGCTCTGGGGGCCGTTCCGTCCGCTCGACCCGAACGGGGACCGCCCGTCCGACCGGAGCCGGGGACGTCGGCCCGCCTCCCCCGGGGAAGGGTGGGCATGACGGCGGCCGACCACGGCCGCTCGGGCGGACGTGTCCGGGCGGTGGCCTCGGCCGTGCTCCGGACGGACCCCTCGGCGGCCGGCACCGAGGTGGCGGCGCTGGCCGTTCGCATCGCGCTCGTCTGGATCTTCTTCTACTACGGGGCCGGAAAGCTCTTCGGGGCCTTCGACGGACCCGGCATCCACCGGACGGCCGAGTTCATGGCGGACACGGCCCATCTGCGGCCCGGGGCGTTCTTCGCCGTCCTCGGAGGGGTGATCGAGTTCGGCGGCGCGCTCGCCCTGGCGTTCGGCCTCGTGACCCGTCTGGCCGGACTCGCCCTCCTCGGGGACCAGGTGGTCGCCATGGTCACGGTCTCGTGGGTGCACGGCATCAACTCCCTGTCCGCGACGCCCGGCTACGAGTTCAACCTCGCCCTCGCGGCCATGGCCCTCGTCGTCGTCGGCATCGGGCCGGGCCGATTCAGCGTCGATGCCGTCGTCGCTCGGCACCTGACCCCACCCGGCGCCCCTCCGTCCGACCGGCCGCCGGGCGCCGCCCCCACGGGGACGTGGCCTCCCGCCACGCCGCGGCCGACCGTCGCCACGGATCAAGGGGGGGCGGGGTGACCTCGGATCCTGACCGTGTCGCCCGAAGTCGCTCCGGAACGACCCTCGACACCGGGCCGGGCCCCTACCGGTCGCCCCCTGCAGTCCGGGAGCGCCTGGAGGATGATGGCGGGGTGATCGATCGGGGCGCCGGCAACCCGTTGAGGAGGTGGAGGCCACGCGCCGCCGCGGACGGGGGCGAGATCACCGAAGTGGTCCTGCGCGACGCGTTCGTGACCATGGGGGGCGAGATGCTGGGCTTCGCCCGCCGGTCGCTCTTCGCCACCGAGCTCGGGGACGACGCCGTCCAGGAGACGTTCGCCCGGGCCTGGCGGTCGCGTCGGAGTTTCGACCCGGCCCGGGGCTCGTTGCGCACGTGGCTCTATTCGATCGAACGTCGCGTGATCATCGACCTGATGCAGCAGCACACCCGGGTCGCGGCGGACCCGCTCGACGAAGGGTCCGCCGGAACGAGCCTGGACGGACTCGAGGAAGCGATCGTCTCATGGCAGGTCGAAGGCGCACTCGGACGGCTCCACAGCGATCATCGGCGCGTCATCCGGGAGCTCTATTTCAACGGGCGCACGGGGCCCGAGGTGGCCACCCTCCTGGACATCCCCGAGGGAACCGTCCGGAGCCGCGCGTACTACGCGCTCAAGTCGCTCCGGATCCTGCTCGACGAGGAAGGATGGGGGCGATGAGGGACCGCAGCTGCGACTCGAGGCGAGGCCAGTTGGCGATGGGGGCCCTGGGCCGGCTCGACGGAGGCGAGCAGGCGGATCTCGACGCGCACCTCACCACGTGCGAGGAGTGCCGTGCCTCGTTCGCCGAGCTGCGATCGGCTGTCGGCGCCCTCGACGCGTCGACCGTGGAGGCCATTACCGCTCCCGTGCCGTCCGTTCCCCCGCACCTGACCGAGGCGGTGTTCGCGGATCTGGACACCGGCGACCCCGACGTCGCCCGACCCCGTCGGCGGCGGAGGTTGCTCATCGCCTGCGGTTCCGTGGCGGCGGTCGTGATCGGCGCGCTCCTCGCGACCGTCGCCCTGACCCGCTCCGACCCCCCGACGAAGACCATCGCCCTGCGCGGGACCGGCGGGGTGACGGCCACGGCGGTCCTCGTCGAGCAGTCGTGGGGCACGTCGCTGACCATCCACGAGCAGGGTCTCGCCCCCGGCCAGACCTACACCGTGTCGATGGACGACCAACTCGGGCACTGGTGGGCCGCCGGGAGCTACCGGGCCACCGGCTCCGGGCCGGTGGATGCCACCATGGCCTGTGCGGCTCGGTACTCGTCCATCTACGAGATCCGGGTGACCGGTCAGGCCGGACGGACGGTACTCACCAACGCCCCGAGCGGCGCCTACTGAGAGCTTCGTCCTCCTCGCCGCCAAAGTCCACAGCGTGGCCGTGATGCCTGAGGCTCCGCCTGCCCCTTTGGTCTCGCCCCGCCCGACAGGGCTCACGTCGCCTTCCGGCTGGGGCGCCTATCGCCGGAGCCGGGGCCCGCGTCGGCGCGGCGGACTGGTGACAGGTAGCTTCTGTTCCAGAGAGTGGCCCGCCAAAGACGTGGCCCGCTCCTTACCCGAGGTGCCGACACGACATGCCTGAGTTTCCTGCGATTGCTCACGTGGCGCTGACGGTCACGAGCCTCGAACGGAGTGTTCCTTGGTACAAGGCCCTGTTCGGCTCGGACCCGATTCTTGACGAGGACACCGGTCCGTTCCAGCGTGTTGCCTGGCTTACGGGCGGCACAATCGTCGGTCTCACCCAGTTCCCTGATTCGAACAGCACTGAGCCGTTCAACGAGCGCCGGGCGGGACTCGATCATCTTGCGTTCGGCTGTGCCAGCCGCGATGAGTTGAAAGCATGGGAAGTGCATCTCGATGGACTCGGCATCCCCAACGGTGGGATCGTGGACGTGCCCGGGTACTCGGCACTGTCCTTTCGAGACCCTGACAACATCGCACTCGAATTCTTCGCACCTCGAGCCTAGGACCAGCGGCGTACCTGTCTGCCCAGTAGGCCGTCCCCGATCACCGGGGTAGGTGGTGCATCTTCCGGTGACGGGAGCTACCAGGCAGGGCGGAGCGGACCTGGTGCCACGACGGCATCGAGTGTCGCCGTGAGTGTCCGCATGTGCGCCGCTCCAGCTGTCCGCTCCCATTCAGCGATGGTCCGTTCCGCGGAGTCCTCTGCTGCCCTCGCGCAGGCCCATCCCTTGACCGTCAACGAGAGCACCGACGAACGGGCGTCGGTCGGGTGCTGCGTTCGATCCACGTAACCGCGTTGCACCAGGAGTTCGACCATTTGGCTTGCCGCCTGCTTCGAGATCCCGAGATGGTTCGCCACGTCCACCATTGTCGCGTCGCCTCTGCTGATGCGGACGAAGGCGAATCCGTGTGACGGCCGCACGTCGGTGAAACCGCGCTCGACAACTCCCGCCTGGATCCCGTCGACGAGTTGCGTCGCGGCACCCAGGAGCAGGGCCGCCGTGGTGAAGCGATCGGGTTCGGTCATCTCGTCAGTTTGACAGAGTGGTCAATCCAATTGATCATATAGTCAATCTACCTGACCATAAGGAGCACCGTGCCGATCATCAGAGCCAGCGAAGCCACAACCTACGAGGTCCACGGGAGCACGTTCCGCTCCTATGTCGCCCCGTCCCGTCAGCCGACGGACGTGTGCACCTGGCAGGTCGAGGTCCCACCGAATCTCCGAGGGGCTACGCATCGTCCCAGCCGGGACGAGGTCCTCCGGGTGCTCTCCGGTCAACTCGTGGTGTCTACGGATGGAGAGTCCGGATCCCTCGACAGTGGCGACGTCGTGTTCATCCGAGCCGGGAGCGACCTCAGGCTCGATGGCGGCCCCGAAGGGGGAACCGCATGGGTGTGCACCACTCCCGGGCTTGAGGCTGTCATGGACGATGGGAGTCGGATCACTCCTCCGTGGGCGAACTGAGCGCAGACTCGGGGTGTCCCTCATCACGGGGTGGGTGTCGCCGTTCCGGACGAATCGAGATGCTCGGACCTGAGGCAACCAGCGACGCCACTCGCAGCCCTGCCATGGTCATGGGTCGATCTCGTTCTGCTCATTGTCCAGCCACGTCCCGACGACCAAGGACATGAACTCGGGTTGGGCACGAAACCCGAGTCCGAGATAGAAGGGTTGGGCATCATCGGTCTGGAGCCCGATGTGTTGCCCCGGCACCTGATCGGCAAGCTGGCGCACCAACCTCGTGGCGATGCCCTGCCGCCTATGGGTCGACGCCGTCCAGACGTCGAGCAGATAGGCATTGCAGACACCGTCGGAGAGCAACCGTGCCATCCCCACGACCCGGTCGTAATCCCTGGCGAACGCTACGTGCCGTGATCCCTCGAATGAGCGCCGGAGAGCTGCTGGGGAGCGTCCGTTGTCGAAGTCATCTGCCGCCAGGTCGACCTTGGCCTGCACCCAGTCGATCCCGGTCATCGAGTCGTCGATCACGATCGGCATGCGGAAAGCATGCCGTGTCGGAGGCGCATCGCGCGTGAGCGACGGTCCGGTGCCGAGCACTCGATCAGGTATCCCGGAACGCCGCACCTCACTCGGACCCGTGTTCGGAATCGGAGGACCTAAGCGTCCCAGGTAGCCCCCGTCAGCCAACCGGCCGCAGGGTGGCATGTGAGACTTCTCCGGGTGGTCTTGCCAGCGCTGCGCTATCCGAATGGTGGCAGTGGCGGGGATGGCGCTCCCAGGTACCGGGCATTCCCGAAGGCGTAGACCGCGGAGTCTGCGCCTACTAGGTAGTAGCCCGCACCCTTCGGCGTCGGACTGATCCCGACAACCGGTGCCGACAACGTCGCGCCCCCAAGGGATCCGAGGAACGGGGCACCGAAGGCGAAGACTCCGCCGTCGGACGCCGCAAGCCAGTAGCCCGAACCATCGGGGGCAGGAGAGATAGCGACGATCGGTCTATGCAACGAGCTCCCGCCCAATGAGCCTCGGAAGGCAGCGTCGCCGAAGGCGAAGACCCCTCCGTCCGAGGCGACGAGCCAGTAGCCCTTGCCATCAACCGTCGAGGCCATGCCGACGATGGGTGCGTTGAGGTGTCTCCCTCCCGTCGAGCCGTAGAAGGCAGCGTCGCCGAAGGCGAAGACCCCTCCGTCCGAGGCGACGAGCCAGTAGCCCTTCCCATCTGCCGTGGCGGCGATTCCGACGACCGGTCGGTTGAGGTGGCTCCCTCCCATCGAGCCGTAGAAGGCGGCGTCGCCGGTGCTGAGGAGACCCGGTCCGAAGGTGAAGACCCCGCCGTCGGAGGCCGCGAGCCAATAGCCCTGGGAGTCCGGCGTACGAGCGATGCCGACCACTGTCCCGTTGATCGGTGAGGAGACGCCTCCAAATCCCCCCCCACCCACGTCTTCGCCGCCGAGCAGTGCTGCGCCGCCAACGCTGTTCACCGTCCCGATCGGGGAAGCGAGCCAGTAGCCCGGGCAGTCTCCGTTCATGGTGACAGCCATTCCCGACACCCAGGGCCGGCGCTGGAAAGTCGGCGCAGCCAACCCCAGTGCCACGGTTGTACAGGTCGTCGGAGGCGCCGGTTCGCCAGGCCCGACCTCCTGGGTGAACGGGATGCACACCCCAGTCGGATCGTGCACGCCCCGGAGGCAACCGCCGCCTGAATAGTCGCCCGGGGGGAGTGGGACGAACAACGTCCCAGACTTGTGCCAGTTGACCCATGAATTGAACAGCTCCACACTGCCACCGAGATTGCCAACTGCAGCAAGCCCTTGGGCATAGTTGGCGGGACTGGAATAGGTGAACGTCAACCCGGTGCTCCAACCTTGGATGCACACCTGTTGGACCTCCTCGTAGGTCCCACAAACCGGTACCTGTGCGGTGTGGCGAGATGGGGCGCCTACGACGGATGGTGCAGCCGCAACCAGGGTGCCGGCGGTGCAAGCCAGCACGATCAGTGAACGAGCGAACCACCTCATGCCAGATGTCGGCGGGGTGGGCATGTCCCGACTGTACCGACATTCACTGCCAAGAACCGGGGCGGGGACAACGTTGCGGAGCATCTCCCGACACGGGGTGGGTGTCACGCTCCGGAGCCTGTGGAAGTGCGGACGATCCTTGACTGCAGTCTCTTGATATCGACTGGCGGCAGCCCTTCGATGAAGCCCCAAGAATCCCTTCGTTTAAGAAACAAGTGTTGCAAGTCTCAGCACCCATTTTGCAACCATTGACGCCTATCGGACGGGCGCGCGGGCTCGGTCATTCGAAAAATGGCGGTGCGGGAGCTCGAAGAGACGGGATCGGTCATTGTCGACCGTCCAAGGGCACCCGCTCTCGAAACGAGACTGAGCGAGATTCGCGCATGGACGCGTGTCGACTCGGCCATAGTGGCCGTGCTCATCGTGTTCGGAGTCGTGATGCCGGTGGTGGCCTCCCTCGGCTTCCATACGGTCGGCATCCCTCAAGACGACGACTGGTCGTATCGACACATCGCGGCCAACTTCGACCACACCGGTCGCCTGGTGTTTGACGGCTGGAACTCAATGACCTTGGTCGGGCAGATCGTCCTCTCGTGGCCCTTCCTTCGCATCTTCGGCGTGCACGGCTGGGTCTTTACCGGGATCGGCGCCCTCGCCGGCATGGTTGCCATCGCGGCGGCCTATGTCCTCGCCCGCCACCTGCTCAGCCGTCGCTGGGCCTGGGCCGCCGTAGCCATACTTTTGGTCGTGCCGGGATTCGCCTGGAGTACGGCCACGTTCATGACCGATGTCCCGGCATTGGCCGCCGAACTGTGCTGCCTGGCCCTGGGCATTGGAGCCCTGACCAGGCGGGGTCGGTCCCGCTGGACCTACCTTTCGGGTGCCCTGCTCGTCGGCGTGGTCGGCTTCTCGATCCGGGAGTTTGCCTTTGCTGCTCCGGCGGCCGTCCTACTGTGTGTGGCGGCCGGCGACCGGCAACGCTGGAGGACCTACGCCGGAATCGGCGCCATCGTGGTAGCCACCTGCGGTGCCGTCTACCTGTGGACGATGTCGATTCCGGGAAACCAGCCGTCGACAATCGGCCGTCCTACCCACCTCTCGGTCCTTCACCTCGTGGCGCTCTACTTCGAGATCGCCCTGCTGCTGTCCCCCGCCGTGTTCCTCAGCTCATGGAGGCGACGTAACGGGCTCACTTCCCGACAGGTTGCGGTTGGAGTCGTCACCCTCCTCGGCGGCATCGGTGTCATGCACTACGGACTGTTCCTCGGTGACTTCCTGAACCAGCAGGGACTGTTCGGCACGGTGGTGATGGTGGGCGGCCGCGCACTCGTACTCCCGGACCCAGTCTGGGACTTCCTCCGCCTCGCCGGTCTTGTATCGGGGATCTTCCTGGCCATGTTGATGGCTTCCGTCGAGTGGGCGAGGCTACGTGACTGGCGGTCGTGGCCCTTGGACCGTCCCGTGGGCCTCATCAGCGTGTTCGCGTGTCTCTGTGGCGTCGGTCTGGTGGGGTACGGGCTGACGGTCTCCTCGATGTTCGACCGCTACGCCTGGCCGTTGGTCTTCGTCTCGGGTGTGCTGCTGTTGCGAGACTGCCAGCGGCACGCGGCGACGAGGGCGTCACGTGCTGCGGTGCCAGTGGCGATCTGCCTGGGCGGCATCCTGTTCGCCGTGTCGGCCGTGCTAACGCTCAACGCCTACTCGTACAGTGCCGCCCGGTGGCAGGCGGGGCAGACCGCCGTCGCCGCTGGGGTCCCTTCGACATCGGTGGATGCCGGATTCGAGTGGGTTGGGGCCCATGCTCGAACGAATGCCGACACCTCGCTTCATCCTGTGGTGCCGTCGTATGAGCTTTGGTACGGCTCGATGGAGCCCGGCTTTCGCCAGTGCGCCGTTGTGACCGGAAGTCCACTGGTTGCGCAGACCATGCACCTGGTCAGGACCACGCACTACCAGCTCTACGGTTTCGCCGTGCCCACTCCCCTGTTCATCTACGTCTCGTCGGCGCCCGGTTGTCGATCGACAGGCAAGTAGCCAGGGGTTCCGACGAGCCTCGCCAAGCGATCGGATCGTAAGACTGACGGTGGCTGAGCGTCACGTCAGGTACGGGCATCATCATCTGCCGCCGCAATCGTCGTGGTCGCCTACACGTTGCTGTCGCTCGACGGGGTGGCGGAGGCTCCGGATGGGTTCGTCACCGAGTGGGATGACGTAATGGACGAGAACCTGGATCGGGCTTCGATCCCCCGACCTCGACGAGGTTGACGCTCGTCCGCAGTGTGACCTCCCCTGCGGGTTCATTGCTTCTCGACTACCTGGTGGCACATTGAACGGGATGGCGGCGGTACGGGTGTTTCGAGCTCAGATTCCGGTCAGCGCAGGGGCCAACTCGCGGTAGGTCTGCAACGGGAACGATCCCGGAGGGGCGAGGACCTGGACGCAGACATGATCTGCTCCGGCTTCAAGGTGTTGACGTATGCGGTTGGCGATGTCGTCCGTGTCGCCCCAGGCCACCACTGCGTCAACCAGTCGGTCGCTTCCGCCGTGGGCGAGGTCTTCGTCCCCGAAACCCAGCGATCGAAGATTGTTGGCGTAGTTCGGAAGTGAGAGGTACCCGGCCGTGAAGGCCCGTGCCACCCGTCGTGCCGTGCTGGCATCTTTCTCCAGCAAGACGGTGACCTCAGGAGCCAGCAGGGCATCAGGCCCCAGGACCTCACGAGCTCGCGCTGTGTGTTCAACCGGAACGAAGTAGGGGTGGGCACCCGCGGCCCGATCGGCCGCCAGGCTCAACATCCGAGGCCCGAGGGCTGCGAGGACTCTCCGCCCACTGGCTGCGGCCGGCCCGGCAGCGTCGAGGGCGTCGAGGGCGTCGAGGTAGGCCACCATGTGGCTGTACGGACGACTGTAGTTCTCGACAATGGCAGCGTGACTGGCCCCGATACCGAGAACGAAACGGCCAGGATGCCGGACTTCGAGGTCAGTGACCGCCCGGCCGATCTCGTCAGGAGGTGTCGACCAGGTGCTCACGATGCCGCTGCACACCATGATTCCAGTGCTCGAGGCCAGGAGTCGCTCGAAATGGGGTGAGAGGCCAGGTTGGAAGCCGCCTGAGGACCACAGGGCGGTGTAGCCGAGCTCTTCCAACTCGGCCGCGACATCGACCGAGCTGTCCTCGGCAGCCTGCCATGCGCCGCTCCACCAGATGCCGACTCGCCCAAGGTCCATAGGGTCACGGTACTTCGGCGTGAATCGGACGGGTCGAGCTGGCCCGAACGGTGTCCCCGAGCACCAGGCAGGTGGGACGTCGGAGCCCGCCGCCTCGGTTCGCTGCTGTCCGTCAGGTCGAACCGTCGAGTACTCGGGGGAGCCAAGGAACGGCATGCCTGGCAGCGGACAGCGCTTCGACCTCCGACCGGAACTCCCGATCTGAGAAGTAGGCGACAGGTGTCCAGGCGCCCATGTCCTCGGGGTCGCGCCGGAATTCCTCGAATCCGAACGTGCCGTCAGGCCGAACGAACACGTCGACGCAGCGGTCGGCTGCAGGCGTCGACGGACTGGCCACGACTGTCCAGGACGGATCCAAACGGGCTGACACTGCGACTCAGGATACGCGGGTCGCTGGCCCGGCATGTCGGCCTGCAGCGATAGGAGCAACCCATGCGTCGGATCCAGTTCGAGCAGTTCGGACCCTTCCGAGCTGATCCACGTCGTAGATCACGTCGGGCCGGGGCCGGGCGAAGTATGGGTGCGTTTGTCCGTGCGACCGGTGCACCCCGGCGACCCCTCGCCTCCCGGGGGTGCAGGTCGTCTACGGCGCGTCGGACACGGCCGATCGAATCGTAAGGGACTCCGGTGACGGCCTCAGTCGCTCAGAGCGAGTCGTGAGCGTTTGGTAGCGATGCCGTCTGCCACGTGACCCCGACACACATCTCGTCGGATGATCCGTCGCCGAAGGTGACGAAATGCGGAGGCGCCTTACGCAGGATCGGCAGCTCTTGTCCGAGCTCGGGGTTGTAGGTGCAGTTGATCTGGATCTTCTCGCCCCGACGCACCGGGATGGGCGCCACGTTGTACGCCTTCTGGTAGTCGAAGTTGTAGTTCGGGACGTCGAGGATGGTCTTGGCTTGGGGGGTTCCCGGATTCAGCACCATCGTGAACTTGACCCCCAGCAGGTGCATGTGCGGCTGGATCCTGTCGATGTAGCCGTCGGATTCCACGCCCCAGGTGCACGTGGCCGTGTCACCGACGGGTGGGGCGTCCGGATTCTCACCACAGATCTGGTCGATGCCCTTGGCCATCAAGACCCCGTTGGAGCCGAAGCGCTGGTTCAGGTAGCCGATGGATGCCTGGTAGCTGCACAGGGGCCCGGTCACACCGGTCGGGCAGGGGATGTTCGGCGGGGCGATCAGGTACTGGGATTGCATCGACAGCAGCGGCGTGGCCTTCGGCACCGTGTGGAGGGTGAGCTCGTTGGTGACCGGCTTGTCCCCCACCAGCAGGTTGTAGTGCACCTGCTCGATCACCAGGCTCCCCTTGGGTAGCGATATCCCCGTACCCTTGGGCAGCACGTCTTCGCCGTGTCCGGGCGCCCACACGCTGAGGAATGGCGTGCTCAGGAATGTGGCGAGCGACGCACCGGGCAGCGATGGCGCGCCGAAGCACGTCCAACCTCTGTCTCTGGTGGCCGCGTTGTCGGCGATGGCCCGGGCGGTCATGGACGGAGGCACCAGGGCCAGCACGGCGTGGTGGACCTCGTGACCGCCTGGCTTGAACAGGCTCGAGATCACATACGAGTTCTGGGTGATGTGCGGATTGACCAGGCTGCAGTGGTAGTCGTCGGTCGCCCCGACGGCTGCGTGGGGCGTGTACCTCGGAGACGCCACCGACACGGTAGAGACATGCGACGGCGACGAGTTCGCTCCGGCCGACCCCGAGGTGACCGGGAGTCCCACCCCGACGAGCGCACCCATCATGAGCACCACACCGATGACCACCATCACGGCTCGCGGCCGGTGCTCGAAGCCAGTGGCCCGGGGCCGCCTCGGCACGACGGGTCGTGGCGACGCCTCGTCGTCCGCTTGATCAGCCGGGCTGCCGTCGGCGTGTCTGAAGAGGTCGGCCATGGTCCCCCGTCCCGTCCTGGCACCGGGTCGGCCCGCAGCCCACCCCTGAGTACCAGCTGGGAATGCTAATCCACACGGGACGCGAATGCGCTGGTGGTAAGGACCCGACCGACATCCTTCGATGGCGCCGTCGACGGTCGCAGAAGGCCTGTGGGAGTGGGCATTCACGTGGCCCTCGAAAGACCGGCTGATTCCGGAGATTCGCCGAGTGCTAGAACCGACACCGTGGGGTGTCATGCGAATCCCGGTGGGCACTCGGGGTCTCGGGAGAGGTGACCATCGACAAGGGGCGGGTGGAGACGTTCAGCGATGGGGTCTTCGCCATCGCCATCACGCTCCTCGTCCTGACGATCGCGCAGCCGAGCAACTACTCCAAGCTCACCAGGCAGCTGCTGGAGCGGTGGCCGTCATTGGCTGCGTACGTGGTCAGCTTCCTCGTCATCGGAATCATGTGGCTCAACCACCACACCGTCTTCTCGTATGTCCAACGGATCGACCGTGGGTTCTTCTACCGGAATCTGGTCCTCCTCATGACGGTGGTGTTCATCCCGTATCCCACGGAGGTCTTCGGCGAGGCACTGCGCACCGGCGCAGGCGAGCGAACCGCAGCCGCGTTCTACAGCATCGTCATGACCGTCAACGCCCTGGCCTGGTCGGCGCTGTGGCTCCATGCCTCTGCCGGACGGCGCCTCCTGGTCGACCAGTTCCCCGAGGGACAGCGGCGAAGGTCGACGGTCCTCTTCACAGCATCGGGTGGTACGAGCGCCTGTTCGAGACACCCCCCGCGGCCATCATCGAAGAGAGCACCTACCGGGGTGCGGTCTGGTTCGAGCCGCTCTTCGCGCTCCACGAGCACCAACGTAAGCTCGACGGGGACACGTTCGACGAGCTGCGGATCGGACTGGACCACATCGCCTTCGGATGCACGAGCCGGGAGGAACTCGAGTCGTGGGTCGCCAGGCTGGACGCGCTGGGCATCGACCATGGCGAGATCGTCGATGCGTGGTACGGGTCCGGCCTCGCCTTCCGGGACCCCGACCACATCCAACTCGAGTTCTTCCTTCCGGCCGGCTCATAGTCCGGCGGGTGGCCGACGATCGACGGGAGCGCGGTGCCTGTAGGCAAAGTCGACCGTCCGTCGACTCACTGACCGGCGAGTTTGGACACCACCGGACCCAGGGTCTCCCAGGCGTCGGACTCGATCGACCAGTACGAGATGCCGTACTCCTCGCGCCGCCACCGCAGTTCGTCGGCCATCTCGTCGAGCGTCCCCGCCAACGCCACCGGGACGTGGAGGGCGTCTTCGGGGTCGATGCCGAAGGCCGGTGCCATCTGGGCGGCCAGGCCGGCTGCGTCGTCGGTGACGATGGCGAACCCGATGAGCGCGTTCAACTCGAGGTCGTCGAAGCGGTCACCGGCCGCCTCCCGCACCCAGGCCACCTTCCGGCGGGTCCGATCGGGCGTCATGTCGGCCGCCGTCTCCACGCCACCCGTGCCCTCCCGCAGGTTGGCGTTGATGCTGACGATGTCGGCGTGTTGGGCGGCGAAGGAGAGCACTCGCTTGCCACCGCCCCCGATGATCAGGGGTGGTCCAGGTCGCTGGACCGGTCGTGGTGTCAGGGTGTGGCCCCGCACCTCGTAGTACTCGCCCTGGAAGTCGAACGGCCCGTCGGTACGCAGCAGCCCGCTGACCACGGCCACCGCCTCCTCGAACCGGTCCACCCTCACCGCTGGTTGGTCATAGGTCAGACCGGCTTCATCGTAGTCGGTTCGCATCCAGCCGGCACCGAGGCTGAGTTCGAGGCGCCCTTCGCTGAGCACGTCGAGCGTGGCCGCCTCCTTGGCCAGGACGAAGGGGTGGCGGTAGTCGTTGCAGAAGACGAGCGAACCCATCCGCAGCGTCGTCGTGGCCGTGGCCACCGCGGCCAGGGCCGGGACGGGTGCGAGCTGGTCGCCGAAGTGGTCGGGCATGAGCAGCGCGCTGTAGCCGAGGTCCTCGGCCTTGCGTGCCTGCTCGGCCCAGCCCCTGGCCGTGCCGTCGGGTGCCTTGCTCAGCTGGGCGGCGAAGCGGAACCTGCGATCGTGTGCCATGGATTCATGCTGCCCCAGATCTGGTCCCCGTGCACCGCTGGCACGGGCGATCCGCACACGGTAGGAATGGGACCGTGGGACTACTCGAAGGCCAGCGTGCCGTGATCACCGGAGGCGGCTCGGGCATCGGACGAGCCACCGCGCGCCGCATGACCGATGAGGGCGCGGTGGTGGCCATCATCGACATCGACGGCGACGCCGCTCACGAACTTGCCGCGGAGATCGGCGGAACCGCCCACGTGGCCGATGTCACCGATGCGGACGGGCTGACCGGTGCCGTCGATGCCGCGGTGGAGGCGATGGGCGGGGTCACGATCATGTTCAACAACGCCGGGGTGGGCAGCCTGTCGCCGCTCCACGAATGGGCTCCCGAGGAGTGGACTCGGCTGCTGGCCGTGAACCTGACCGGGGTGTACCTGGGATTCCGGGCCGTCATACCGCACCTCCGTACCGCCGGAGGGGGCGCGATCGTCTCGACGGCATCGATCAGCGGCACGAGGCCGGCGGCCGGCGGCCGGCGAGGGGCCCTATGCCGCAGCCAAGGCGGGTGTCGCCGCCATCACCGCGTCGGCAGCCCTCGAGTACGGTCCAGCCATTCGCGTCAACTCGGTCTCGCCCGGCATGATCGACACGGCGCTGACGGAGCCCCTCCTGCAATTCCTTCCCCACGAGCGCGCCCGTTTCGAGCGGACCACCCCCTTGGGGCGCATCGGGCAGCCCGGGGACGTCGCCGATGTGGTGGTCTTCCTGTGCTCGGATATGGCCCGCTTCATCACCGGGCAGAACATCGTCGTCGACGGGGGCATGACGCTGCACGGTTCGGGAGTGGACGGGATCTTCGAGCAGGTCTTCGGGCCTCGGTAGCCCCCGCCGTGGTCGGCGGGGCGGAAGACAGTCCCGTCACCCGGGCTCGACGATGTCGCGAGTGGGCCGGCCCGGACCCGTCCGTCGAGGTCCGCTCGAGGCCACTCGCGGTCGGCCCGATCGTCAGTGCGCGTCGGACGTCGTCACGCATCCATCCCTCCCCTCGACGGAGACCCACCGGATCCGCGTGACCATGCTCGTCCGGTCGACGAGCAAGGTCAGCCGTGGCGACCCGACGGACGGTCACGGTCGACCGGCGCGCGCGACGGCGACGCGGTCGACGAGGATGATCCCGTCGGATGCTCCCTTCGCTCCGTAGCGGTTGGCCACGATGAAGAGGGTGCGGCCGTCGTCGCCACCGAGGGTGCAGGAGAAGCAGCCGCGGTCGGCCTCGATCGACTGGAGCACCTCGCCACCTTCCGCCACCCGGGTGCAGCGCTGTCCGGGCACACTCGCGTACCAGATCGCCCCGTCCCCGTCGCCGCAGATGCCGTCAGGCGCTGATCCGGGGCCGAGGTCGGCCCACACCCGTCGATCGACGAGTTCGCCCTCATCCGTCATCGTCCAGGCGGTCAGTCGATCGGCATGGGATTCGGCGACGACCAACGTGTCCTCGCCCACGATCGCCATCCCGTTCGGGAACCAGACGTCGTCGGCCACCTGACGACTCGTCCCGTCCGGCATCACCAGCGCCACGAGCCCCGGCTTCCGTTCCTCCCACGGCATCGAACCCGGCATGTCGACCCACGCCCGACCCACTCCGTCGACCACGATCTCGTTGAACGGCTGACCCGGTGCCCCGTATGGCTCCAGATCGGGCCCGGCCACCAACCCTCCCACGGTCGTGGCGATGAGGCGACCGTCGGGCAGCCAGTCGATCGAAAACGGCAAACCGTCGATGCGGCCGACCACGTCACGGGTCCCGTCGAGGTCGAACACGAGGACCTCGCCGGCGAGCCAGTCGCACATCCAGAACCTGCCGTCGTGCCATCGAGGTGACTCACCCATGCGGATGCCCGTGGCGAACAGCTCAGCCACGGGTCGATCGGCCCCTCTCCCGTGAGCTCATCGAGCTTCCACCGAGGCCGAGCCGGCCGAGCTCCCCGGCATCCGGCGGTGCCCCGGATGGCCGGAGCGGAGGGCGCCCCGTGGCCGGTCCGGGCTGTCGGCATGCACCGCTCCTGCGTACATTGCGCACCTCCTCCGGTCGTCGGGTGACCCATCACGCTAACCGCGGCCGGCGGCGTCGTCCCACGCGTGCCGCGCATCACCGGGGGCGTCCCCGGTTCGTGGGCTCGACGGCGGTCATCCACCCTGAGCACTCCCCGTCGACGGGGCGGTTTAGCCGGGTGTGACCCGGAGTGACGCGATCCCCACGACCGGGCTGGCGAGTGCCTTGCCGCCCATGGAGCCGTAGAAGCCGGCGTCACCGAAGGCGAAGAGGCCGCCGTCCGAGGCCACCTCCCAGTAACCCTTGCCGTCGGGGGTGGACGCGATCCCCACCACCGGCTCGTCGAGGTGTTTGCCGCCCATGGAGCCGTAGAAGCCGGCGTCACCGAA
>Ga0182013_10004225_pt1 | contig 17383 bp, 21 predicted proteins | sample 612S2MmetaG_FD_120487 | JGI IMG/M metagenome (GOLD analysis project Ga0182013, IMG submission 120487) | Permafrost microbial communities from Stordalen Mire, Sweden - 612S2M metaG | ecosystem: Environmental > Terrestrial > Soil > Wetlands > Permafrost | place: Sweden: Stordalen | collected...
CAAAGTCACTATGAGAAAATCCTACGGCTTCCGCACCTTCCGCTGCCTCGAACTCGCGCTCTACCACTCACTTGGCAAACTGCCGGAACCCGAGTCCACCCACGATTTTTTCTGACGAACCTATAATTTCGACTTAGAAGTTCAGCCGGGCTTGAAAATTAGAATTCCCGGGCCCACATCGCCGATGAAATGGCCGAAGGATGTGCTGTCAATGTTCGTTGCCCCGGCGCGGGATTCACAAGAATGGGAGAGCCGGGTGCTTCATTACATATGCCTTCTGTTCGATACGGACTGGTTCTTAGCGCTGTTTCATAAATGCCGCGAGGTCTTCGTATTGATCGGTAGCTATCAGATTCACGCCTGCATCGAGCGCGGCTCGCCATCGCACCCGGGCGGCCTCCGGGGAGCCAAAGTTGTAGCCCTGATCCCAACCTCTATTTTGCTCAACACTGAAACCGTCAAGAGTATAGAAGCGAATCCAGAATCCGAGATTGTGCGCATGATCGACCAATGCGTGAAGACGTGCGTTGTCCGCGGGAGTCCAGTCGCCCGCTTTGGTTTGGCCGCCTTCTTCCACTTCAGCCCAGGAATTGTTCCACCAGCGGCGATAGTTCGTTGGTTTTTCCGCCAGCAAAACTTCGGGTGCAGCCGTCGCCGCGAAGTGGCTGCGCTGTTCGCGGGAAGCGCCGTCGGGAGCCGCGGTCGTGTGGGCGGAGCCGAACAATCGCAGATTCTTGCCGAGGGGAACTTGTTTGAAAAAAACCTCCTCCTGCGCATCCGAATCCTCTGTTAATACCAGAAGCGGCCCGACGTGGAACTTCGCAAGCTGACCCGGCTCGGACGTTTGCGGTGCGGTCGTAATCCATGATTCGTATTCGCCGAGTAAATCCCAGACCCCGTGAAGCACCGCTGGCTGGTTGTCCTTGAAATCGAAGTGCAGGATGATGAGCGGCCAACTGGCACGATCGTTATCGCGCAGCGCCTTCTCGATGATCGGCCGCACATGTTCGAAGAAGTGCTCGCGCAGCGTGGGTTCATCGCCGGTCGTCTCCTTCCTGTGTGTGACTACCGGCCGGAACTTCCCTGTCGCCTTGTCGATTCCCCAGGCGATGTCCTGTTCGATGGCAACGGGAAATCCGGCGGCGCGTGTTCCCAGAGCGCGGTCGATACGATCGCTCCACTGGCCTTCGTAGGGATAGCAATTGTGGGCGTCAAGAACAGAGCGGTTATGGACCACTGAATCGAGGGACGGCGCCTGAGCGGACGCCGTGACAGCCATCGCGATGCAAAGAAAAATCAGCCTCACGGTAGCAAATTGTACTTGAACGATGTGAATCATGAATGACAAGCAATTAAACTGAAGATTCCATGTCCGAACTCACTCAAGGTTTTTACCGTATCCAGAAGCTGCCTCCATATGTGTTTGCCGTCATCAACGAGATGAAGGCAAAGGCACGCGCAGCAGGTCAGGATGTGGTCGATCTCGGGATGGGTAATCCGGACGGCACCACCCCGCAGATCGTTGTCGACAAACTGATTGAAGCGGCGCGCAATCCGCGGAATCACCGTTATTCGGTTTCGCGGGGCATTCAGCATTTGCGCGAAGAAATCGTCAAGCGATACAAGCGGAAACACGATGTCGATCTTGATCCGGACACCGAAGCCATCGTGACGATGGGCGCCAAGGATGCTCTTGCGCATCTGCTGTTCGCGACGATCGGACCGGGCGACGTCGTGGTGTCGCCGAATCCGGCATATCCGATTCACCAGTACGGCGTAATCATGTCGGAAGGGCACGCGCATATGCTCCCTATGCCGACCGCGGAGACTTTTCTGGGACGGCTTCATGAGTTGTACAGGGAATCGGCCAAGCCGCCGAAGATGCTGCTGATTTCCTTCCCGCACAATCCGACGACGATTTGCGTTGACCTGCCATTTCTGGCCGAGATCGTGAATCTGGCAAAGGCGCACGGCACGCTGATCGTACATGATTTCGCTTATGCGGATCTGGGTTTTGACGGCTATAAGCCGCCCAGCATCCTGCAGGTGCCGGGCGCAAAAGACATCGCGGTTGAGATCTTTTCGATGTCGAAGAGCTACAACATGGCGGGATGGCGTATCGGGTTCTGCCTGGGGAATGCGAAAATGATCGCGGCTTTGGCCCGGATCAAGAGCTATCTCGATTACGGGGCCTTCCAGCCTGTGCAGATAGCCGCAATTGTGGCGCTGCGCGAATGCGACGATGAATCCGACAAGATCTGCGCCGTGTATCAGAAGCGGCGGGACGTTTTAGTAGAAGGGCTTTGCCGGGCCGGATGGCCAGTGCCATCCCCGCGAGGCTCAATGTTCCTCTGGGCGCCATTGCCGGAACGCTACAAAGATATGGGATGCCTGGAGTTTTCCAAGTTGCTTATGGAAAAAGCACTGGTTGCTGTCTCTCCAGGAATCGGTTTCGGACCCATGGGCGAAGGCTATGTACGCTTTGCGCTGATCGAGAACGAGCACAGAACGCGGCAAGCCACCAGGTCGATCGGCCAGTTCCTGCGACATTGATTACACCGCAGCGACAGCTTTGTGCGCTTGTGCTATTATGCGATTGTGCGGACCACGCTCGATATTTCGGATGAGGCGTACTACATCGCCAAAGCTATAGCCCGGGACCAGAACCGCAGTCTCGGACGGGTGGTTGGCGATCTGATTCTGCAGTCTTCGAAGGGGGCGAAAGGCGCATCGATCGAGATGAGCGATTATGGCTTCCCGACTTTCCGCTGTGCCCAGCCCGTGACCACCGAAGACGTGCAGGCGCTTGATGACGAAGAGTAAGGTTTACCTGCTCGATTCCAACGTTCTGATCGCACTGGCTACCCCTGAACACAGCCTCAACGCCCGCGCGGCGGCATGGTTCCGCAAAGGGGACCGGTTTGCGACATGCCCGATAACCCAAGGCGCGTTGATCCGCTTCCACCTGCGTGCAGGCATAGAAGCATCTGCGAAATCCGCAAAGCTTCTGCTGGAGTCCATCTCGGCGCTTCCCCGACACCAATTCTGGCCAGACGATGCTTCTTATCTCGATATGCCAACTACTGGAATCATCGGACACAGGCAAGTTACTGACGCTTACCTTGTGTTATTGGCACGCAAACACGGCGGTTTACTAGCAACCATGGACCGGGCGCTGACGGCCGTGTACCCGGGAACCATGCTTATCGAGCAGCTTCCGTCATAAAGAGACGGGAACTGCAATAGACTACACCAGGGAGTTGCTATTCGATATTCAATGACAGGCTGACGTTCAGCGTCTTCGGGGCAAAACACATCCGGTCGTTGCAGGCCTGATACCGCAACGTGCCGTTCTGTGCCGACGCGCCAGTCGCAGCACTAGCCGGAACCTTGAACTTCGTGGTGATCGTAAACTCCCCGGTCACAACCGAAAGCGGCTTATCGGAAAAGCTATACTTTTCCATCGTGCCTTTCGGATAAGTAATCCCGTCTGCTTCCAAAGGTCCGCCAGTCCACTTCAACGAGAGAGGAATCAAATAAGCATCACTCGGAGTGTTGCTGTTCGCATGGAAACCCGGCGGCAAGACCGCGCGCAGCGAAACCACCGCCACCGCGCCCTTTTGCGCTTTAACAGTCGGCACGGGCGCAACCGTGAGGGTAGGCGTCATCTGTTGCTGCGCCCCCATCAAGGCTGCAAAGCCCAAAGCTATCGCGGCAGTCTTATAAAAGCTGTTCAATCGCATCCTGAAATTCTTTCCGTGCGGCCAAGCCGACGTGTACCGAGGCGATACGCCCCTCGCGATCGATTATAAATGCAGTGGGCAGCGCTTCGATTCCGCCATACAGATCGCCGGTCTTGTCGTCGCCGAGCACGATCCGGTAGTTGATGGCCTTCGCGGTTGCAAAAGGCTGAATCGCTTTCCAGCCGTCATCGTCCATCGAAACTCCAAGAACCTCAAACCCGCGGGTCTTGTATTTACGCTCGAATTCGGTGAACCAGGGGATCTCGATATTGCATGGTCCACACCATGTCGCCCAGAAGTCCAGAAGCACCACCTTGCCCTTGTAATCCGCCAGATGGACGACTTTACCCGTCGAATCCTTTAAAGAAAACTCCGGCGCGTTTTTCCGCCCTGAAGTGTCTTTCACCGCTTGCTTGACGGGTTCGCGCTCTTCCGGCAAAGTGCAAGCCACCGTGCCCAGTAATGCGGCAACGCCCACAACAACCATCAGGCGCAACGACTTGCGCAGGTTCATCGGAAGACTTTTCATGCACTTTCAATTATATAGGCAAACCTTCGCCATCGAATTTCGATTTAAACCAGGCAACTCGCGCCCCCAGCCGCTTGCGGGACAGCGTCACTTCGCCGTCATTTCCACCAGTCGATAAGGCGCCAGTATCGCAAAAGCTCTCACAGCAATATTCGCGCCATCGCCGGGAGCGCTTCGCCACGTCACCCGCCGACAATTCGCGCTTGCGCCATTCGGACGACCATCCCGCCTCCCCGCGCGCACGGGATTCCCATTCGGCACGCAGTAGAACCTCCCAGTCGCGACGGCAAGGGTTGCCCAATCTCACCCAAACAAAGTGGAAAAGTTCATGCAGCAGTATCCGCTCGCGTTCGCGCGGGTCATCTTTCAGATCGAGATCCAGCACGATCAGACGCGGCCTGATAAACGTGGCGGCATGCGCAGGATTGCCCGCCGTATCCCTAAGATTCGGACTAAAGCGGACCTCAACCGGACGTCCATGAAATAGAGGAGTGATTTCGATTCGCTAGTATCTCATTAATGAGGCACAGTTGAAAAAAGACGTGAATGGCTTTCCGCTCGAGGGCGTCCTCGTGCTCGACCTCACGCGCGCCGTCTCGGGGCCTTTCTGCACCATGAATCTCGCCGATCTTGGCGCCCGTGTGATCAAAGTCGAGGACACCGGTGCGGGAGACGAATGCCGCCAGTGGGGTCCGCCGTTCGTCGGTCCGGACAGTGCTTATTTTCTCGGGATCAATCGCAACAAAGAGAGTCTGACGCTGGATCTGAAGAGTCCCGAGGGACGCCGGACGCTCCTGCAGCTTTGCGCGAAGGCCGACGTCGTGATCGAGAATTTTCGCCCCGGTGTGATGAAGCGCCTGGGCGCGGACTACCAGTCGCTGGAACGCGAAGATCTGATCTACGTCTCGATCTCGGGGTTCGGACAGGATGGCCCGGACTCAGGAAGACCCGGCTACGACATTCTGGTCCAGGCAATGAGCGGACTGATGACAGTGAGCGCCTACCCCGACGGTCCGCCAGTGAAGTGCGGCTTTCCCGTGGTGGATATCGTGACGTCGTTCTATGCCAGTCAGGCAATCCTTGCGTCTCTGTTCTCCCGGGAACGCACCGGAAAAGGCCGGTATGTCGATATCTCACTCCTGGAATCCATGATGGGAGTGATGTGTTCGGTCACGTCCGCGTGGCTTCTCGCAAAGACGGAAACCAAGCCGATGGGAGCGACACAGGGCAGCATTGTGCCTTACCAGATATTCAAGGCTGCGGACGGCATGATGGTGATCGGCGCTCCCAACGAACGGCTTTGGCAGGGATTCTGTCGCGCCCTCGAACGTGAAGAACTGGCGAATGATCCGAAATACGCACGGAACGAATTGCGGGTGAAACACCGCCATGAACTGATCCACACAATCGAAACGGAACTGGCGAAACATCCGCGGCAATACTGGCTCAGCGCGTTTGAAAGGGAACAAGTGCCTTGCGGCCCGGTTCTGTCGACGCCTGAGATCCTGGAGTCTCCCGTGATCCGTCAACGCAAAGCGGTAGTCCCGCTTCAGGATCCGGTTTCGGGGCCAGTCGAAGTTCTGCGGAGCCCGATGCGATTCGCGGGTCTGGAGCCGCGTCTGGAGCCGCCGCCGCGCCTCGGTGAACATACGGCCAAAATATTGCAGGAACTCGGCTGATGAATTCTCTGTCCGGGCTTCTGACGGAACAGTCCAATCCGGCTTCGGCTGGCATCGACAAACTTCCCACGGAAGAGATGCTCCGCGTCATCAATTCTGAAGACCGCAAGGTCGCGGAAGCGGTCACGGCGGAACTTTCGCAGATCGCCCGCGCTGTGGACGCGATCGCCGAAGCGCTTCGGAACGGTGGCCGGCTGTTTTATATCGGGGCCGGAACAAGCGGCAGGCTGGGCGTCCTCGATGCCTCCGAATGCCCGCCGACATTTAATGTACCCGCGGACATGGTGCAGGGAATCATTGCAGGTGGAGAGGCCGCGTTGTCAAAAGCAACGGAAACGACCGAAGACGATCCGGCGATCGGCGCACGGGATTTGCAGTCGCGGGGATTTTCTTCCGGCGATGTGCTCTGCGGTATCGCCGCCAGCGGCCGGACTCCTTATGTATTGGGGGCGGTTGACGAAGCGAATCGGTTGGGGGCGGTAACGATCGGCGTCAGTTGCGCGCCGGAATCGGAACTGTCGCGGCGGGTTAAGATTCCCATTACGCCTGCCCCCGGGCCCGAGATCATTGCCGGATCAACGAGATTAAAGGCGGGGACTGCGACAAAGCTGGTCCTGAACATGCTCACCACAGGGTGTTTCATCCGGCTCGGCTACGTGCGCGGCAATCTGATGGTGAATGTGCAACCGAAAAATTCCAAGCTGCGGGACCGCGCCCAGCGAATTATCAGCGAAGCTACTGGCGCTTCCCATGAGGAGGCAGGCCGTATGCTGAGAGCCGCTGGAGACAATGTAATAGCAGCCATCACGGCTTGGGAAGAATCGGAAAACTTAAAGAAGTGAAAAATTAATGGACAAGTTTGTCATAGAAGGCGGAGTGCCCCTCCACGGCACGATTGCAACCAGTGGCGCCAAGAATTCCGCGCTGCCCGCGCTGGCTGCGGCACTCCTGACCGATGAAACAGTCGTGCTGCAGCGCATCCCGCGCGTGCGTGATATCCGCACGATGGAACGCCTGCTCATCGACATCGGCTCGGAGGTGGAGATCGACGAGGAAAAGGTCACGATCAACACGAAGAAGATCCTCTCCCCCGAAGCGCCTTACGAACTGGTGAAGACAATGCGCGCATCCAGTCTGGTGCTTGGACCTTTGGTGGCGCGAGCCGGAAGAGCACGCGTGTCAATGCCCGGAGGTTGCGGGATTGGTGCGCGGCCCATTAATTTCCATCTCGCGGGACTCGAACACCTCGGCGCGAAAATCACTCAGGAGCACGGGTATATCGAGGCCGTAGCCTACGACGGATTGAAAGGCGCGCGCGTCGCCTTCGACCGCATTACGGTGACTGGTACCGAAGACATCCTGATGGCCGCGGTGCTGGCAGAGGGTGAGTCCATTATTGAGAACGCTGCCCGGGAGCCGGAGGTAGTCGATCTCGCGGCGATGCTGGTAAAGATGGGGGCCAGGATCGAGGGCGCCGGGACAAGTGTCATTACCGTGCAAGGGGTTCCAAAACTGCATGGGACCACGCACGAAATCATCGCCGACCGAATTGAAGCCGGCACATTCGTGATTGCGGGTGCAATTACCGGAGGGGATTTAACGGTTACGGGTTGCGTCCCGGAACACTTGAGCGCGTTAACAGCGAAGCTTATCGATGCGGGAGTGCAGATCGAACAAATCGGCGGCGATGCGATACGCGTGCGCAGCAATGGAAGCCTGAAACCGGCCGACATGACCACCGAAGAATATCCCGGATTCGCTACCGACTTGCAGGCGCAATACATGGCCCTGATGACGCAGGCCGAGGGTATTTCACTGGTGACGGAAACCATTTTCGAGAACCGCTTTATGCATGCGCAGGAACTGATGCGCATGGGCGCCAACATACGTCTCGACGGACGACAGGCGATCATCGCGGGCCGCAGCCGGTTGACCGGTGCGGGCGTGATCGCATCGGACCTTCGGGCGAGCGCGTCATTAGTGCTGGCCGCGTTGGTCGCAAAGGGTGAGACCGTAATCGACCGCGTTTATCATATTGACCGCGGATACGAAAAGATCGAAGCGAAGCTGTCGGTAACAGGCGCCAAAATCAGACGAGTGGAGTAAAGGCAGATGACACATAATCCGGGTTTCCTGCAACTGGTCAACGACGCGAAATCGCGAGTTCGCGAAACCGATGTGGACGGCTACAAAGCCATGGTCGCGCGAGGCGACGATCATGTCCTGGTGGACGTACGGGAGGACAACGAATGGACCGCGGGCCACATGAAAGGCGCAGTCCACATGAGCAAAGGAACAATCGAGCGCGACATCGAGGGCAAGTATCCGGATAAAGACACGACCCTCGTTTTGTATTGTGGCGGCGGGTTCCGCTCCGCGCTGGTCGCCGACAATTTGCAGAAAATGGGCTATCGCAATCCCGTTTCCCTCGATGGCGGCTGGAAGGCTCTCAAGGATTGCGGACTGGAAGTCGAAACGCCGTAAATGGCAGTACGGAAATTCGCCGGAGGCACGATCCTTTCGGAGGTCAGCGACTGGATCGGAACCATTACTTTCAATCAGCCCGAAAAACATAACGCGTTGTCGGGCGAGATGTGGGCCGCTGTCGAACAAATTCTCTCCGCCTGGGAAAACGACGATGAAATTCGTGTCGTCGTCCTGACCGGCGCTGGCGATAAGGCGTTCATTTCGGGTTCCGATATCGGCGAGTTTGAATCGCGCCACGGCAATTTCGACGCGGAGAGAGAGTACGAACGTCTCAGCGGCAGCGGCAAGGAAAAGCTGAGCGATTTCCCCAAGCCGGTCATCGCAAGCATTCGCGGTTACTGTCTTGGCAGCGGCCTTGGAATCGCGATTCACGCGGACATTCGCGTCGCCGCCGAAGATTCACAATTCGGAATCCCCGCCGCGCGAATTGGTCTGGCTTACGGATTCTCATCGATCAAGAGGCTGGTAGATCTGGTGGGTCCGGCGCATGCCGCGATGATTCTTTATTCCGCCGAACGCATTGGATCAGGTGAAGCGGCAAGGATCGGGCTGGTCAATCGCGTAGTGTCAAACAACGATCTCACGGTGGTTGTGAATGATCTGGCGCGCAAAATCGCGCAGAACGCCCCGCTCTCGATTCGAGCGAGCAAAATGACAATCGAGCAGGTGCTTCGCGATCCCGAGGCACGCGATCACGAAGCAGTCAAAGCAGTGGGAATCGCGTGTCTGACCAGCGAAGACCATCACGAAGGCCGCAGCGCCTTCCACGAAAAACGATTAGCAAAATTTAAGGGGCGTTAAAGTACCGCTCCTTCTAGTCGCGGTTCTGATTGAACCAGCGCTATCGAACCGCGACTGTCAAGGAGCGGCAACGAAATGCCCAGGACTTCTTCAATCCCGAGGCGCAAACAACTCCACAGCAACCCCATCCATCTCCGCCATCGCCCCAGATCTCGCACCGGGAACTCTTACATAGGCAAGCCCGAAAACATATTCACCAGCCAAAGCCGCCGAAGTGATCTCGCCGGCGGGTTTGCCTTCCAGCATCAATTTCGTGCCCGGATCAGGGACATACAGTGACTGCGCGCGAAAGCCCATCAGAACTTTATTCACATGCCCGCGCGAACGAATCCGCTCCACAATCTCCTGCCCGAGATAACATCCCTTCTGAAAATGCAGTGCATGCAACTGCTGCGTTTCCTGCGGCAGAGTATGTTCCGTAATGTCGCACCCATACTTCGGAACGAAGTTCTCAATCCGCGCGATCTCCGCGTCGTCAGCCGAGGCAGCGATTGCGCCCGCCCCTTCCATGAGAGTGGCGAACTCGTCCTTGCGGCCCACGGGCCCTGTTATCCTCACTCCAAACACACCGGTCGCGGAAATCGCGGCGACAGTGCACCCCTCGGCGTCAACGTGCGCGAAGCGATGATGCGGTGCAGGCAACCCCGCTCTGGCAGCGACCTCCGTCGCCTTCGGACCTTCGATGCCAAATGAAAAAGTCTCGTCGGTCACGTCTTCCAGCGTCACATCGTCCGCAATGATGTAGTGGTCCAGATGTTCGAGAACCGCTTTGCGTGATTCGGCTTCAGTGTCGAGCAGAAAATGATCCTCGAAACAAAACACGTAAACATCGGCCAGAATGCGTCCCTGCGCGTTCAGAAAGTAGGCGTACAGTCCGTCGCCTGCCTTCATCTGCTGCACATGATTGGTAGTCATGGCGTGAAGCAGACGGGCACGGTCTTCACCAGTAACACGAATCCGCGCGCGGCTCGAAAGGTCGAGCAGCGCCGCGGAGTTCATTAGAGCTTCGTAACCTGGCGTCATTGCGTGGACAACCACCGCAGCACGGCCGACAGTGCAACGATGACAACACCGCTGATCAGAAGCCCGGTTAACTGCCGCGACCGTTTCGCGTTATTCGGCCCGGTGACAATAAAACCGACAGCGAAGACATGCAGAACAAGCAGAAACTTAACACCAATCACCGCATGCCATGCCGGAGGCATCCCGGTCTTGTTCATGTAGTTGTAAATACCGCTGAGCAGCAAGCCGCCAACCGCAGTAAAGAAAACCGGCCGCCACGCCGCCGCCACAGCATTTCCAAGCTTCGTGCGCAGATCGTCCGCGAGAGGGGCGGTCGCAGGGATTACAGCCAGCCGCCACGCAATAACGCCGCCAAGCAGCGTCACCGCCGAAACAATATGCAGGAACCGCATCAAAATATTGAATTCAATCATTCGCTAACCTATTACATCAAACGCATTACATCAAACGTCATGAGGGATCATCGATATCAGACGCATGATTCACGAAACTCTTCCTGTCGGGATGCTGGGCTGTAACTGTTCGATTCTGGGCGACGAGACCACACGCGAGGCGATCGTGGTTGACCCCGGCGACGACGTTTCGAAGATTGTCGACATCCTCAACCGCAATGGCCTCACCACGAAAATGATCGTGATCACGCACGCCCACATCGATCATATCGGCGGCGCGCAGAAGCTCCGCGCGATCACCGGCGCGCCCGTCTACATGCACGAAGCGGACAAGATGCTAAGCGACCGGCTCGATATCCAGGCCGGCTGGCTGGGCATTGAAACGCCGGAAGACCCCGGCATCGATATACCCGCGCACGAGGGCGACATCCTCCGCGCCGGCGCGGTTGAAGCTCAGGTACTCCACACGCCCGGACATACGCAGGGAAGCATCTCCCTCTATCTTCCGAAGGAAAACAAAGTGATCGCGGGCGACACTCTGTTCGAAGGCAGCGTCGGACGCACCGACCTTCCGGGCGGCGATACGGATCAAATCAAGCAGTCGATTCGCGAGAAGCTTTACACGCTGCCGGATTCGACGATCGTGTTCCCAGGCCATGGCGGGACTACTTCCATCGGCAAGGAAAAACGCAGCAACCCCTTTGTACGAGGGGTTACGCGGGCCGTTTAAGTTCCGCCATGACGCTGCTGATCAGATCCTTGGCGTCGGCGATCGACTTCGTAATGATCTGAATATCCATGGCAGGTTTACCCGGCTGGCGGGTACTCTGGCAGTAGACGCCATGCTGTCCCACAAGGACCAGCGCATCGGTGAGAACGTCGAGCGTCACCGCCAGACGCCCGCGCGGAACGCCCATCATGAACTCATGCTTTTCGAGTTCTTCACGCCGTTCTTCGTAAACGCTCATCGTAATTTACTCTAACAATATGGGTCTCCCGAAATGGCCGGTTTCCGGTGCGCGCGAACGTGAACTCCTCGACGAAGTTCTGGCCAGCGACCAGTGGGGCGGATTCCATCCCATGGTGGCGCGATTCGAGCGCGAGTTCGCGGCATTTCAGAATTGCCGATACGGACTGAGCGCGATGAATGGCACAGTCACCCTGGAGATGGCGCTTGAAGCCATGGGGATTGGAGAAGGCGACGAAGTCATCGTTCCGGCTATCTCATTTATTTCGACAGCCACCAGCGTTTCCCGCGTTCGTGCAACACCGGTATTCGTCGACATCGAATCCGATACATTCAACATCGACCCCGAACGCGTGCGGCAAGCGATAGGCCCCAAAACTCGCGCCATCGTGCCGGTTCACTTCGGCGGGCCTATGGCCGATATGGACGCGCTCACTTCCATCGCACTCGAACACGGCCTGCCGCTGATCGAAGACGCCGCGCACGCGCACGGTTCGGAGTGGAATGGCAAACGCGCGGGCGGCTTCGGCGCTATCAGTTCCTTCAGCTTTCAAAACGGCAAGGTAATGACAGCCGGCGAAGGCGGCATCGTGCTTTCAAACGACGAAGCCCTGATTAACCGTGCCCGCGAAATTCAAAATACCGGCCGGCGTCTCGGCGAGGGGTTCTTTTTCCACTACACATTGGGTTCGAATTTTCGAATCACGGCACTGCAGTGCGCCGTGCTGATCGCCCAACTGGAGCGCCTTCCCGAACAGAACTGCACGCGCCGCCGCAACGTAGCGGCAATCCGCGAAGAACTGGCCGACGTGGAAGGATTGCACTTCCAGTGCGTCCCCCCCGCCGCAGATATACACACAAACTATCTGCTGCTCGGACGTGTAGACGGCGATCGCGGTGCTTTTCACCGCCATCTCACGGCCGCAGGATTTCCCTGCACGCCTTTTTATCCCCACACTCTGTACGAAAATCCGCTGTACGCGGAAAGAAAGAACTGCCACGTAATGCCCTGCCCCAACGCAGAAGCGCGCATTACTGACGCGTTCTGGATCCCACACCGGGCTCTACTTGGAGACGCGCAAGAAACGCAGGCACTGGCGTCCGCAATCCGAACCGCCGTCCTCCAAAGCTAGTGGGGAACAGGCTCGTCGCGCTCGATCTTCCCGTCGCGAATATGAATCACCCGATGCGCATTGAGCGCAATGTCATGTTCATGAGTAACCAGGATAATCGTGTTGCCCTCGGCATGCAAACGCGCAAACAGCGCCATAATCTCAACGCCAGTAGCTGTGTCGAGGTTTCCTGTCGGCTCATCCGCCAGAAGAATAGACGGACTATTAACCAAAGCGCGCGCCACCGCAACACGCTGCCGCTGACCGCCCGACAACTCGTTTGGCTTATGGCTCATCCGATTCGCCAGATCAACCTGCTTCAGAGCAGCTTTCGCCTTTTCGATCCGCTCAGCATAAGGAGTGCCGTTGTAAATAAGCGGCAGCTCGACATTATGGAGCGAAGTGGCACGCGGCAGCAAATTGAAGGTCTGAAAAACAAACCCAATCTCCTTATTCCGAATCCGCGCCAGTTCATCGTCCGACATGGAACTGACCAGCCGTCCATTGATGAAATACTCGCCCTTCGTCGGCGAATCGAGGCAGCCAATCAAATTCATCAGAGTCGATTTCCCCGACCCTGAAGGGCCCATAATCGCCACATATTCGCCGCGATGAATCTCGATATCGACTCCCGAGACGGCGTTGATGGTCTGGTCGCCCATGACATACGTCTTCCACAAATCGAACGTGCGGATGACGATGCCTGCGCGCTTGAGCCGGTCTCCCTTTTCGACGGAGTCTTCAAGGACTGCTGCTTCTGCCATTTGAACGGTTCCCTGTGTAGTCAGCCTAGGTGGTCGGCTTCGGCGCCGGCGGTCTGTTATCGACTTTGACCATCGCGCCGTTCTTGATCGTGCGGATCACCTGATAACTGCCCGTGACGATCTTCTCGCCTTCGGTCAGGCCGTCTGTGATTTCAATGTCGGTAGTGCCACTGATCCCGCTGACGGCTTTCCGGAATGCAGCCTTGTTATCGGCGCCAACCACAAACACGCCCTGAATCTCTTCGCTGTTCGCTTTCACAGTCGCAGCGTCAGGATTGATCGGCTTGTTGGGGTTGGTGTCCAGATCCCCCTTGGTCCGCGTCGTCAAAGCCTGAATCGGAATCGCCAGAACGTTCTTCCGTACAGCAGTTGTGACTTTCGCGGTGCAGGACAGGCCCGGGCGAATCTCATCCGGAGGATTATCCATCGCAACCACAACCTTGAAGTCCTTCGCTTCCTGACTGGAGGTCGAACTTTGCGACGCAGCCAGCCCGGTGGAACGAAGAATAGCCGTGTTTCCAATTTCGATCACGTGACCGGTGAATGTCTTGTTCGGCATCGCATCGATGGTGATCTCGGCGGGCTGATCCAGCTTCATGTTGACGATATCGGTCTCATCGACCTTAACTTCAGCCGTGACAATCGACATGTCCGCAATTGTCATGATGGTGCTGGCGGACGAATTCTGCACACCCGGCACCACGGTTTCACCCATGCGGACAGGCAAGTAGGTTACGAGCCCGTCAATAGGCGCGACCACATTGTGCTTGGTGAGGATGTCATTTACGCGATTCAGACCGGCCTGCGTTTGGGCGATCCTGCGCTGCGAACCGGAAAGCTGCGCTTTCAACTGCGCGAACTGGGCTCTTGCCTGCACAATGCGTGAGTTGGCCTCGGCCACCGCTGCCTTCTGACCCTCAGAGGCGGCCTTTCTCTGCTCGAAATCCGAACGCGGGATCAGACCCTGCTGCAGCAATTGCTCGCCGCGATGGAAGTCGAGCTCGTAGCGCTGTTCATCGGCCTTGGCGTGATCCAGTGTAGCTTGCAGCGCATTGATATTGTCCTGGCCGGCATTGACCGCTGCTTCACTCGCCGACGCATCCGCTTCCGCTGAACTCAACGCCGCAGCCTGCGCCGCAACATCCGCTTTCGACTGCTCTTCATCGATCCGGGCGAGAAGCTGGCCCTTGCGGACGTGGTCGCCTTCCTTCACGAGGATGGCGGTCAACTGGCCCTGATACTCAGCACCTATATTGATGTAATTGCGCGGCTTGATTTCACCCGAAGAGGTGACTACGCTGGCCAGATCTTCGCGGATGACTTTCCCGGTCTGCACGGTTACGACACCGCGCTGGTTGTATTTGACGCTCGCAAAAACGCCAGCGCCGATCATGAGTAACACAACTACCCCGATCAGAATTTTCACATTGCTCTTCACGATTGCGGTGCTCCGGTGTTCCGTTGATTGGCGCTCAAAGTGATTAGACGCAATCCGAACTGCCTTTGTTCAATGGAATAACCCAGATTAACACGCGCGGAAGACAATCTGGCAAATAACTGAAAACACAAAGCTTTCGCTACGTATACAGATTCGATTCGCCTTCGGGACGCGTCTTCCAGCGGCGATGAATCCATAGCCACTGGTCCGGGTTTTCGCGAATGGCAGTTTCAACGGCGCCCTGGATCCGCCGGGTGTCCTCGACAGCGTCGCCGGTGATTTCGATTTCCGGATAGAACCGCAGGATATAGCGTTTCTCCGCCTCGCTCCACACGGCAAATCCTGGGATTACCCCGGCGCCGCTGCGCGCAGCCAGCTTCGCGAATGTCAGATTCGCGCAGGCCAGGGTACCGAAAAATGGAACAAAGGTCCCGTTTTCGGCTGAGGCATTCTGATCCACCAGAATGCCAATGGGTTCGTTTTTGCGAAGCGCCTGCAGGATCGACCGGGCGAAGTCCCGCTTCGAAAGCAGCACGTTCCCCGACAGCGCCCGGCGGGATTCGACCATGACATCGATCAGCGGATTGTCGAGCGGACGCACCACCACATTCATCGGTTCGGTCAGCAGGGCGTGCGCGAATGCGCTGAGTTCCCAGTTGCCCAGGTGGGCCGTTGCAAATAGGACGCCCTTGCCCCGTTCTTTAGCTCGTTCATAATGCTCGAACCCTTCGTAGCGGATCCAATCGCCCACGTTGGAGCGATTGATCCGGGGAAAGCGCGCGAAAGCGACGATCATACGCCCGATCGATTCATAAACGCCGTCCAGCGTTTGCTTGCGCCAAGCGGCATCCTTATTGGGATAAGCCAATTCCAGGTTGCGATCGCCAGTGCGGCGAAGCCTGGGAATCGCCTTGTCCAGAAGGCGCGCGCAGAGCAACCCGGTCCCGTTGGCAACAGGAAGTGGCGCTTTCTCAAGGAAGCCCACCAGAATTGCGGCGAGCCCCGCCCCGAGTCCGTCGGCAAAAGCCGACCGCTTTTTCAAGTTATTACTCGGGCTCAATCATTCAATCCAGCCGCCGCCAACGACGAGGTCACCGGAATAGAATACCGCCGCCTGTCCGGGCGTCACCGCCCGCTGCGGCTCGTCGAAGCGAACTTCCGCGCGATTCGCGGAGATCGGGTAGATCATGGCTGGCGCAGGAACGTGGCGATTGCGGATCCGTACCTCTACCGCGGCCAGTGCGTCCAGTCCGGGCCAGGAAACCCAGTTGATGTCGCGGGCAGTCAGGCCAGGAGATAACAAATCATCATTTGATCCAACCGTCACCGTTTGGGACCTCGGATCGGTAGCAATGACATAAAGAGGATCCCTGGCGGCAATCCCCAGGCCCTTGCGCTGGCCGACAGTAAAGTGATGCGACCCGGTATGGCGGCCGAGTTCCCTGCCTTCGGTATTGACAATGGACCCTTCGGTTGCAGCAGGAGAAATACCGCTCTCGCGCAGGTATGCGTCCATGAACGCGGCGTAGTCGCCGTTGGGAACAAAGCAGATTTCGTAGCTTTCCGGCTTGCCCGCCACCGGAAGATCGAATTCCAGAGCGAGCGCGCGCACCTCGGGTTTGGTCATCTCGCCCAACGGGAACATGCTCCGCGACAGCTGCTCCTGCGTCAGTCCCCACAAGAAGTAGGTCTGGTCTTTGGACAAATCGACCGCTTTACGCATTTCGTAGCGGCCCGTTTCCGGATTCCGCTTGATGCGGGCGTAGTGGCCGGTGGCGATGGCGTGTGCGCCGACCGAATCGGCCAGTTCCAGAAACCGGTCGAACTTGATGAAGGTATTACACAGCGTACACGGCACAGGCGTACGGCCAGCCAGGTAGTCGCTGACAAATGGCTTTACGACACTCTCCTCAAACTGGTTCTCCAGATTCACCACGTAATAGGGAATGCCCACATGCTCCGCAACACGACGCGCGTCATAAACGTCATCGAGCGAGCAGCAGCGCCCGGTTGCAGTTTCCGATGCCACTTCGGGGAGCCGGCGCTGGTTCCAGAGCTGCATCGTAAGGCCTGCGATATTGTGTCCCTCGCGCTTGAGAAGGGCCGTCACAACCGAGCTGTCCACACCGCCCGACATCGCGACGGCGATCAGATCAGGCATGCATGACCTCTGAAGTGGCCGGTGCAATACGCCGAAGATGAACCGCGCTCGCCTCCACCGCTTCAATTAATCCGTCGACTTCCTGTTCCGTATTCCCGGGTCCAAGCGAAAAGCGTACACTGGACCGCGCTTCTTCCGGCGACAAGCCCATCGCCAGCAGCACATGCGACGGCTCGACGGCGCCGCTGGAGCAAGCCGATCCGCTCGAAACCGCATACCCGCGCAAATCGAGCGCAATCACCATGGCCTCGCCCCCAATGCCGTCAAAGCGGATGTTGGTGGTGTTA
>Ga0182013_10004226_pt1 | contig 17381 bp, 18 predicted proteins | sample 612S2MmetaG_FD_120487 | JGI IMG/M metagenome (GOLD analysis project Ga0182013, IMG submission 120487) | Permafrost microbial communities from Stordalen Mire, Sweden - 612S2M metaG | ecosystem: Environmental > Terrestrial > Soil > Wetlands > Permafrost | place: Sweden: Stordalen | collected...
CATGCTCACCGTCGGTGTCCCGCGCGCGACGGCCGCCGCGCTGTTCTTGATGGCGTTCGGCCTGGGCTACATCTTCAATCTCGCGCAGTGGAAGTTCTACGGCCAAATCTTCGGCGCGGACCAAAGTGCGTTCGGCGCGTACATCTACGTGCTGGCCGCAATCGAGATCGTCGCGATCGGGGCGTTCGCCGCGGTGAGCGCGCGAACCAATCGCGATTACGCGACGTTCGCGCTCGCGGCGCCGCTGCCGCGCAAAGGCGTTCATCCGATCGCGCTGATCACGCCCGTCCTGCCGGTCGTGATCTTCAAGGGACTGGGCGTCGATGCGACGGTTGCCTTTGCGCTCGCGGCGCTCTTCGGTGCGCTCGTCACGCGGCCGCGCGACATCGTGCAGACGCTCATGGCGGCTTGGATTCGCGGGCTCGAAGACGTCGCGCCGGCGATCATCCTCATGTTGGGGATCGGCATGCTGTTGTACGCCGCGAAGCTGCCGGCGGTCGCCGCCGCCGTGACGCCGCTCGTGGCCGCGGTCGCGCCGCGGACGCCGCTGACCTACATCGTCGTCTTCGGGCTGCTCAGCCCGCTGGCGCTCTACCGCGGGCCGCTCAACGTCTACGGCGTGGGCATCGGCGTCTTCACCGTCCTGGCCACGATGCATGTGCTCGCGCCCGTTGCGCTCGTTGCCGCGGCCATGGCCGTGGTGCAAGTGCAGAACGTGTGCGATCCGACCAATACGCAAAACGTCTGGATCGCGAACTTTACCGGCGTAGGGGTAGACCGGATCACGCGCCTGACGCTGCCCTACCAAGTCGGCGTCGCGACGCTTGCGGTAAGCGCCGTCGCCGTCTTCGGCGGTCAGCTTTTCGCCCACGCTCCGTTCGCGGCGGCGCGGCCCGCGGCCGCCGCCGAACCCAGCGGCTTGACGGCGCCGTTCTCCGCGGCGCAAACAATCGCGGTGGTCGCCGCGGACCCGGCCGCCAACGCCGCCGCCGCCGAGATCCGGCGGGCCATCGACCGCGGCTGGCGCGGCTATCGCACGGTCGAGACGTTTGCCGATCCGGGCGCGAGCGATTGCCGGGCCAAGCCCTATGCCGCGCTGGCACGCGTCTCGGTCGAGACCGACGGCAGCGAGCGGGATATCGGCATCGAGCTGCTGGATTGCGCCGGCTGGAGCGTCGATCAGTGGCACGCGCAAGGCTACGACCTGCAGCGGTTGGCGCTCGACGTGCTGTTCCGCCTGCGCCTGTGGATGCACGACCGGCCGGCGCTCGCGGCAAACGTCTTCGGGCGCGGCTTGGCGTACGATCCGGCGACCGGACCGACCTACTTTTACACGCTTTTCAAGCCCAGCGACGGCTATATGCGGGCACTCGTGCGCCCGGGCGGCCCGGCCTACGTCGCCGGCTTGCGGACCGGCGACGTCATCGACAAGCTCGACGGCCGTTATTGGTGGGAGTACGGCACCTATCAGACGGAGCAGCGCGCGTACGACGGCCGGCCGCACACGTACGAGATCGAGCGCGGCGGCATCGGCGGTCCGCTCGTTCGCGTGGTTCTGGGCGAACCGTTCCGCGGCTGAGCGATCCGGCACGGCGGCAAGCGTCCCCTCGCGAAGCGCTGCGTTGGCCGATGCCGCGCGGTCGCTCGGGCCCACATCCTTTGGGGGCTCAAGGCTCTGGCGCACACGGCCCTCCGACCACTCAGAACCGGACGCAGTGTGACGATACTTACTTCACAGAGGTAATTTTCGATGACGAGTGTGCCGTTCGCCCACGAATTAGCCGCTTTGCGTGGCGTCATCTTCGAGGCTGTCGAGAGCTGGAACGCCGCACATCCGCCGACGCGCGGTTCGCTGCGCGAGCGCGCCTCGATCAACGTCGCGCAAACGTACACCGACGCGAGCGGCGCCCCGAGCTGCTCGATCACGGTTCTCTGCCCGCTCACCGGCATGTCGCAACTGACGTTTCACGGGTCCGACCAGGCCGCGGTAGCCGAACAAGCTCGGTTGACCGTCGAACGCAAAATCGCCGCCGAACTGCAGCGCCGCGCCGACTCGGCGTACGAAGAAGGCCTCAATGGGAAGTTCGGCATCGCGAGCTGACGCCGGTGAGCCTCACGAACGGGCGCACGTCCGTCTAGTTAGCGATTCGCGTCGAGCGCCAGGGCGAAGAGCGCGACGTTGAGCGCGTGAGCGGTCCAGCAATACGGACACGGCATGCGCGTGACGAACAGTAAGCTGTACATCAAGTAAAGCGACTGTGCCAAAGCCAGCGACGATGCGGCGAGCACGCCGCGCCGGACGGCTTTCGCGTCGCGAACGGGAAGCGCCGCCAACTGCAGCCCGTAGTAAAGCAAGCCGAAGGCGGACGTCGGGATGCCGAACAACGAGCGCGCCGCCGGGCGCTCGACCACGCTGGGTTCGTCGAGCTCACCTTTCTGGGCGCGGCGGGATTTGCGGTACATGTATTGCGCGACGTACAGCCCGGCGCCGGCGGTCAGCGCGGTCGCGAGCTTCGTTTTGGCGGGCTGCATGGCGTCGACCGATTCGGGCAGACGAGGCCCGACCCATCCGGCTTACGATTGGTCGATCCGCCGGATTCGTTGCTGGAATCGGTACGGCCGACGCGAACACCGGCGACATGACCGTTCCCCGCGCCGATGATCTCGTAGCGTACGTGCGCGATAACCGCGAGCGCTATCTTGCCGAACTCAAAACGTGGATCGCGAACCCGTCGATCTCGGTCGATCCCGCGTATCACGCCGATGTGCGCCGCTCGGCCGAAGCCGTTGTCGCACGGATGCGCGCCGCCGGACTAACCGAAGCCGAGGTGCTCGAGACCGACGGTCTCCCGGTCGCTTACGGTTCCTGGCTGCATGCCCCCGGCGCGCCGACGATTCTCATCTACGGTCATCACGACGTGCAGCCCGCCGATCCATTCGAGCTGTGGACGTCGCCGCCGTTCGAGGGCACCGTGCGCGACGGCAACATCTTCGGCCGCGGTTCGGTCGACGACAAGGGTCAGGTGCTCATGCACCTCGCCGCGCTCGAAGCGCACTTGAACGTCAACGGCCGGCTGCCGCTCAATGTGAAAGTCGTGATCGAAGGCGAGGAAGAGATCGGCTCGCCGAGCTTCGAGGCGTTCCTGGCCCGGCAGCGCGAGCGGTTGGCCTGCGACGTCGCGGTCATCTCGGATACCGCGGTGTTCGCCGAAGACGTGCCGTCGCTGACCGTTTCACTGCGCGGTTTGGTGCACTGGGAAGTGACGGTGCACGGGCCCGCTACTGATTTGCACTCCGGCTACTATGGCGGCGCGGTGAAGAATCCGCTCGAAGCTCTGGCGCAAATCATCGCCGGGCTCAAGGACGCTGACGGCCGCGTCGTCGTGCCCGGTTTTTACGACGGCGTGCGCGAGCCCGGTGCAGCCGAACGCGCGCAGCTCGCGGTCTTGCCCTACGACGAACAGACCGAGGCGGCGGCGCTCGGCGTACCCGAATTGACCGGTGAAGCCGGACGCACGCCGCTCGAACGCGTCTGGCTGCGTCCGACGCTCGAGATCAACGGCATGTACGGCGGGTACCAGGGGCCGGGCGCGAAGACGATCGTGCCGAGTTTCGCCGTCGCGAAGATTTCGGCGCGTCTGGTGCCGGGTCAAGATCCCGGAGTGGTGAAGCGCGCCGTGCAAACGTACATCGAGGCGCACGTGCCGCGCGGTGTGCGGGTGGACATCCATGCCGACGGAGACGTGCGCGCCGTCGAGACCTCGCGCGATCATCCGGCGGTCGCCGCCGCCGCGCGCGCGATGGAACGCGGGTTCGGCAAACCGCCGGTCTTCATCGGGACTGGCGGTACGATCGGGCCGGTGTCGTCGTTCGATCGCATCCTGCACTTGCCGCAAGTGCTCATCGGTGTCGGCTTGCCCGACGACGCGATCCATGCGCCCAACGAAAAGTTCAGTCTGCGTCAGTTCTACGGCGGCATCGAAACGATGACGCATCTGTACACCGAATTGGCTCGCTCGCTCGCAGCATAAGCGCATGGGCGTGCGCATCGGCATCGACGTCGGCGGGACGTTCACCGACGTCGTCGCGGTCGATGCCGCGACCCGCGACCTCGTCGCGGCGGTCAAAGTTCCCACCACGCACGATCACGCCGACGGCGTCGCAGCCGGCATCGTGGCGGGATTGGCGCGCCTGCTGCACGAGCACGCGATCGATCCGGCGACGATCGCGTTTATCGCGCACTCGACGACGCAAGCCACGAACGCGCTGCTCGAAGGCGATTTGGCGAAGGTCGGCATCGTGCGCATCGGCGGCGCGTTCGCCCGCTGGTCGATGCGCTTCGTGCCGATTCCGCTCGGCGGCGCGGGGACCTTCGCGCCGCGCTTCTACGATATCGCAAACCCGGCCGGCGATCCGGCGACCGTGCTCGCGCGACTGGCGGCCGACGGCATCGAGGCCGTCGCGGTGTCGGCGCCGTTTGCGGTCGACCGGCCGGAGGCCGAAAATCGCATCGTTGCCGCCGCGCGCCGAGCGGGGCTCGCCGCGACGTCGGGCGGCGAAGTGTCGACGATGTACGGCTTGCTCGCGCGCACGCGCACCGCGGCGATCAACGCGGCGATTCTGCCGCGCATGTTGCGCACGTCGCGGGTGACCAAAGGCGCCGTCGAAGCCAGTCGCATTCCGGCGCCGTTGATGATCATGCGCAGCGACGGCGGCGTGATGGACGTGAACGAGGTCGAACGGCGTCCGATTCTGACGCTGCTGTCGGGACCGGCCGCCGGGATCGCCGGCGCGCTGTTCGCCGAGAACGTCACCGACGGCATCTTTATCGAGGTCGGCGGGACGAGCGCCGACTGTTCGGTCATCAAACATGGCCAGCCGCAGATGCGGCCGGCGCGGATCGGCGGGTACCGTACGCTGCTGCGCACGCTCGACGTGCGCACGCTCGCGATTGCCGGCGGATCGCTGGTGCAGATCGCCGGCGGCCGGGTCGTCGACGTCGGTCCGCGTTCGGCACATATTGCAGGGATGCGCTATGCCGCATTTTGTCCGCTCGCGCTCATCGCTACGGCACGCGTCGAAGACTCCGGCGTTGCCGCGCTGGTCGCGCCGGACGGAACACGCATCGCGCTCACGCCGACGTGCGCCGCGAACGCGCTGCGCATCGTGCCGGATGGCGCGTTCGCGCGCGGCGACGAAACCGCGGCGGGACTGGCGTTCGAGCGCGTCGCCGCGGCGCTGGGAACGACGGCCGAACGGCTCGCAACCGACGTGCTCGAGCGGGCAACGGACAAATTGCGCGCCGCGATCGACGAGTTGTGCGCCGACTACGGGCTGGAACGCTCGAGCACCGCGATCGTCGGCGGCGGCGGGGCGGCGGCGGCGCTCGTCCCGTTCGCGGCACGCAAGCTCGGCTACGCCTTTCGCTTGGCGCGTCACGCCGAGGTGATCTCGCCGCTGGGCGTCGCGCTCGCGCTCGTGCGCGACGTCGTCGAGCGCACGATCATCGACCCGACGCCCGCCGACGTTGCGCGCATCCGGCGCGAAGCGATCGACGCCGCGGTGGCGGCAGGCGCCGCGCCTGACGGCGTCGAGGTGACCGTCGACATCGACCGCGCGCGCAATCGCGTGCGCGCGACCGCGTCGGGTGCGACCGCGCTCGTGGAAGGTGCGAGCGTGCACGCCGCGGTTGATGAGGCCGGGCGCCGCAGCATCGCCGCTCAATTCCTGGGCGCCGAGCCGCTCGCGGCGCCGCTGCTGGCCGGCAGTTTCGCGATCTACGCTGCTGCGCGGCCGGGCAGCAGCGCTGCGGTGTGCATCGTCGACGCGCGCGGCGTCTTGCGCGCGCTCGTGCCGGGCGGTCAGGTGGCGGTGTCGACGGCCGGCGCGCTCGCGGATGCGTTGGCGGCGGCGTTCGAGCGCCACACGCGCTTCGGCGACGTCGGCCGTGCACTGCCGGACGTGCGAATTGCCTACGCCGCGCGCATTGCCGATTTCAGCGGCGTCGCCGACGTCGCGCAAGCCGTTGCACTCGCGCGCGAAGAAGTCGCGGGGTGCGACCCGGCCGCCGTCGTCGCGATCGTCGCGGCGCCGCGCAGTGCGTGAGCAGCCATGGAGCGCTTCGGCCCTATGCGCCCGGGCGATTGGTCTGCGGCGGGACTTTTGACGGTTTTGCACGTTGTCGCCGCATGTTAAGCCTTCGTACACGACACTTTGAGCCGGGCGACGATCGTACCGGCGCGTGCCGCGCGGATGCGTCTCGATGGCGCCGTAGGAGATTCGTACCGACATGCGATGCGACGAACCCGACCGACGATCCGACGCCTCCCGGCGAGACCGTTCGGCGCGGCCTGAACCCAGACTGACGGTGCGAGCGATGATGCTGGGCGCCGCGGTCGCCTGTGGATTGCTGCTCGCGCTCGCCTACGGAGTTGCGGCGGTCAGCGACGCACTCGAAACCCGCGTATCGCTCGTCTCGGCCGCCGGCGGTGGGACGTTTTCGAATGCGGCGTCGATTTCCAGCTCGACGGTCTCACTGGTGATCGACGCGCGGACATCCGCCGGGCGCAGCGTATCCGCGCGCGAGTCGCACACGCTGCGCTGAGCCGCCCGTCGGCGCCGCCCGGCGCCGCAACTCGTCCCACGCTCGCGGGAGGAAGGTCCGCCGCGGGACCTTCGACGGTTTGCCGCTCCCACGGACGGGTGATAATCAACGAAGTGAGAGCAGCTTGGCTGGGTAGTAGCGAATGAATGCGCTCGGCTGTTCTGCCGCGCGATGCGGCCGACTCCGCGTTGGCACGTTTCGCGTCTTTTCTCACGTTAGGAGAACTTCCGAAAAACATGCGCCGGACCGCCATCGTTCGATCCCTTTCGGCGTTGAGTGCCGCTGCCGTCATCGCGGCCGCCGCGAGCGCGGCCGGGGCCGCGAGCTCGCCGAGCACGGTGCTGCCCGACGGCAGCATTCGCTATGACTACGGGCGGCGACCGGGACCGGTGCTGGTCTGCAAACCGCAGCACGTCTGCGACATCGTGCTCGACAGCGGCGAATCGGTGCTGAACATGGCGATCGGCGATGCCTCGCATTGGGTGATCGCCGGCGGCCGTAGCGGTCTCAATGGGACAACTCCACACGTCTTCGTCAAGCCGACGCAAGCCGATCTGGAAACAAATCTGCTGATCACCACGACCAAGCGTGCGTACGACATCGGCTTACGGTCGGCGAACGACGCGAATCATCCGCACATCAGCTTTTTCTACGCCGATGAGGATGCCGCCGCGAAGGCCGCGACGGCCGAGCACGAACGGCAGTCGATTGATAGCGTCTTGGCCGGAACTCCGCTCGTCGGCCCCGACAAAGCCGACGCGAAATACAAAATTGCCGGCGACACCGTGCTCGCGCCCGACAGAGTCTTCAACGACGGCGTTCGAACGTTCGTCCAGTGGAAGGCACTGCCGCCCGATCTGCCGGGAGTCGTTTCGATCGGTGCCAACAACGTTGCCGCTCGGCTGAACTTTCGCGTCGTCGGCACGACGTATGTCATCGACGGTATGAATCCGAATTTCGATCTCGTGCTGGCGGCGACGAGCGACCGGCGCCACGAGCGCCGCGTTTCGATCCGCCACCTATAGTCCGCGTTAAGGATGGGCGACAGCTACGACGACCTTGGCGTAACCTACATCGGGCCGCGTGCGCTCCTGGTCGGGGTCATGCTGTACTGCGCCGGATTCCTAGCGCTGATCTACGGCGCCAATTGGATCAGTGAGGCGTACGAAGCGCGCGCGTCGGCGGCGTCGGGAAACAGACCGTTTGCGCCCCTAGCCGCCGCCGTGCCGGCTCAGCCGCAGCCGGCTCGTCCATCCGTCCACGCGCCCTCGCGGACACAGGCCGGTTCCTTGTCACTCGTCTGCGCGCCGGCCCCGCCGTGCGCCGTCCGGCCCGGCCGTAAAGCCCATCCTGCGGCCAAACCGGCAACGGCGACGCCGGCACCGGTCGCGCCGATTCCGGTTCGATCGATCCTCCCCGCGGCGCGAACCGCGACGCATCGCATGACCATTCCGCCGGTCGAGCGGCGCGAGCCGGCGCCGGCACCGCCCCGCTTGACCACGTCACCGGCGCAAGCCGGCCGGAGTCTGCCGGCTGCCCGCGCCCGGCAGACTCCGGCCGCGCTGCTCGTCCCATTCACGAGCGCTTCCGGGCTGACGTCCAGCGGCAGCCTCGACCCGCGAAGCGGTTCGCACGCGCCCTTGATGGTCGGTCCGACGCGCGGACTCGGCCCGAATCCCGCCGCCACCCCGTTCGGCGGCACGGCCGGCAGGGTTCAGCTTCGCTGAACCCGTGGCGTTCGGCGCTTCGCGCCGGGTCGCGTTTGCGGCTGCGGCTGCGGGCGTTATTTCTGTCCGATGTACAATCCGCGGGCGAACAGGTCGGACCGCTCGTTGCGCACGCTCAATCCCGCGCGCTCGAACGCCGCGCGGTACTGCACGTCGGTGAAGAGCTGCTGCGCGTGCGACTCGCTGAACGCCGATAATCCGCTGGGTTCGGCGACGAGATATTCGTAGCGCAGCACGGAGGTGGTGCCGTAGCGTTCGGGCCGCCCGAGGCGCGCGATCTTCAAATCGGGTTCATCGACGTATACGGCGTCGAGCTTGAGCTCTTCCCATTCCCCGGGCGAGATCCAGGGCTCGACGACGAGCAATCCGCCGCGCTCGACGACGCTCGCGAACCGAGCGATGGTGGCAAAGAGCTCGGCTTCGTCGGCGACGTACCCGATCGAACTGAACAAGCACTGGACGATGGCAAACTGCCCGTCGACCGAGAAGTCCTGCATCCGCGCGACCTGCAGCGGGACGTCGGGCAGACGCTCGCGCGCAATCGCGATCATCGCCGGCTCGGCGTCGAGTCCCTCGACCGCGAACTCGCTGCGCAGTTGCGAGAGATGACGACCAGTGCCGCACGCCACGTCGAGCAAGCGGCCCGAACCGGCCGCGACATTTCGGTAGGCCGCCCGCAGCCAGGCAGCCTCCGCCGCATAGTCCTTGCCGCGCGCGGCGTAGATCGCGTCGTAGAACGCCGCCGATTTGGTAAACATGCTCGCCATCTTTGCTAGAACCCGCCAATCCCATCGCGAAGCGCGCGGGATGGCACGCGAGCGGTATGACGTCCTGGTAGTCGGCGGTGGCAATGCCGGCTGTGCGGCGGCGCTTGCCGCAGCTCGCTGCGGGGCGCGCACGCTGCTCGTGGAGCGCTACGGCTTCTTGGGCGGCACCGCCACGGCGGCGATGGTCGGCCCGTGGATGACCTTCCACTCCGGGGCCGAGCGCATCGTGGGCGGGATCGCCAACGAGATCGTCGAGCGGCTTGTCGCGCTGGGCGGATCGCCCGGCCACATCGTCGATTCATCGGACTACGTTCCCACGATCACGCCGTTCGATCCCGAAATCCACAAAGCGCTGCTGTTCGATCTCATGAAAGAGAGCGGCGTCGATTTGCTGCTCCACGCTTATTTCTTGGCCGCCGCGAAAGACGCCCGCGGGATGGTCGGCGGCGCGCGCTTCGCCACGGTCGGCGGCACGCGGGAGATTCGCGCGCAGCGCACGATCGACGCGACGGCCGACGCACTGGTCGCCGCGAGCGCCGGGGTCGAACTGCAAAGCGGCGATTCGCGCGGCCGCGTTCAGCCCGCCAGTTTGATGTTTCGCTTGAGCCACGTCGATCTCAACGCGCTTTCAGCGTACGTTCGAACGCATCCCGATCAGATGCGCACGTCGCTCAAAGCCCACGAACGCACGCCGCGCGCGTTGACCGCCGTCGCCGGGCTGTACGATATTTGGAACGCGGCCCGCGAGCGCGGCGACGTCGACGTTCCGCGTGAATTGGTGTCGTTTTTCATCTCGCCGTATCCCGACGAGGTGACCGTCAACATGACCCGGGTTACCGACATCGATCCACTCGATCCCGACGATCTCACCCGTGCCGAGATCGAAGCTCGCGCGCAGGCGATGCAGCTGTTGGCGTTTTTCCGGCGCAGCGTGCCGGGCTTCGCCGGGGCGCGGATCGCCGCCACCGGCACGCAGATCGGCATTCGCGAATCGCGGCGCATCGTCGGCATGTACACCCTCACCGCGCAAGACATCCTGGCCGCGCGGACGTTCCCCGACGGGATCGCGCGCAGCGCGTACCCGATCGACATCCACAACCCCTCGGGCGCCGGAACGACCACTTTCCGGCTGCCGGCCGATGCGGCGTACGAGATCCCCTACCGCTGTTTGGTTCCCGCCGAGATGGACCGGCTGCTCGTCGCGGGCCGCTGCATCTCGACGACCCACGAGGCGCTCGCGTCGACCCGGCTCACGCCGACGGTCATGACGCTGGGACAAGCCGCCGGAACCGCAGCCAGCCTGTCGTTGGCGGGGAACGTGGCCGTGCGCGATCTCGATCCGGCCGACTTGCGGCGCCGGTTGATCGCCGACGGTGTCGATCTGCGCCGCGCGGTCGCCGCCGGTGTGTGACCCGCGTCGTGCCGCGGCCGCGGCCGGGATCGCCGTCGAACTCGCCGACCTCGGCGCTTGGGCCGGCCGGCTGATCTCCGAATACGACGCGCCCGCGCGCACCATTCGTGTCAACGAGCGCGCACTGGCCGCGTATCGTCGAACGTGCGGCGAACTCGATCCGTGCGCCGTGCGCGCGTTCATCGATTTCGCGGTGGCCCACGAGTTGTACCACCATCGCGAAGCTGCCGGCGAGGTCGAGCGGCGCACGCCACGGGCCGCGCGCGAGACCGCCGCCGACGAATTCGCGCGCGGGTGGGTGCCGATCGACGCCCGGCTCGCCGCCTTTCTCGAACGCGAAGCGTTGTAGCCCGGGGGTGAACACGACGGCGAAGCGGCGCGGTGACGCGTCTTTGTTCGCGGGCATCGACGGCGGCCAATCGTCGACGACGGCCGTGGTCGTCAATGCGTCGGGCGACGTGCTGGGACGCGGGACCGCCGGGCCGTGCGATCACGTCGATGAACCGCCGGATTCGCGGCGCTGCGCCGAGGCATGCGAGAGCGCGGTGGCGCGCGCCCTCGTCGCCGCGCATCTGCCCGAACGCAGTCCGCTCGACGCCGTCGTGATCGGGATCAGCGGCTACGACGGGGTGTTTCACGGCGTCCCGCCAGTGTTCGGCGACGCGCGCGTCCACTTCGTCCACGATGCGCCGATCGCCCTGGCCGGCGCGGTGGACCGGCGACCAGCGGTCGTGGTGATCGCCGGCACCGGTTCGGTTGCGTATGGCGAGGATGCCGCCGGCAAAGGCGTGCGGATCGGAGGTTACGGTTTCGTCTTCGGCGACGAAGGCAGCAGTTTCGCCCTGGCGCGAGGAGCGCTCGCGTATGCGATGGACCAGGCCGACCGCGGCCGCGGGAGCCGGCTGGGGGACGCCGCGCTGGCCTATTTCGACCGTTCGGATCTGCGCGTGCTCGCCCGCGCCTTCTATCTCAAAGAGATCGGCCGGCCCCAACTGGCGAACTTCGCGCGCGTCGTCCTCGACGCCGCGCGGTTGGGCGATCCGGAGGCTGCCGCGCTCGTCGAACGTGCCGCGAATGCGCTGGCGGCGCTGGCCGCCAACGCGATCGCGCGGCTCGGCCTGAGCGGGGTCAGCGTGCCCGTCGCCTTCACCGGCGGCTTGTTCGCGAACGCCGAGTTCACGCGCCGAACCGTCGAGGCACTCAATGTCTTGGCCCCCAGCGCCCGTGCGGTGAAACCGCTGCGCGATCCCGCGACGGGTGCCGCGCGCCTCGCTTTGGAGGGGGCTTGATCCACGACCGGCTGGCGGGCGGACTTATCGTGTCGGTACAGGCCGAGGCGGATTCGCTGCTCAACACGACCGAAACGATCGCGCTGCTCGCTTGCGTGGCCGAACGCAACGGCGCGCGCGGCGTTCGGATCGAGGGCGCGGCCCGGATCGCCGCAGTCCGCCGCGCCGTTTCGGTTCCGATCATCGGCATCGTCAAGCGCGCCTACGCGGGGTTCGAGCCCTATATCACGGTGACGGAGCGCGAAGTCGACGAAGCGGCCGACGCGGGTGCCGACATCATCGCTTTCGACGCCACGTTGCGGCCGCGGCCGGGCGCGGTTTCGGTCGCCGCACTCATCGCGCGCATTGCGGCGCGCGGCGTGCTGCCGATGGCCGACTGCGCCGATCTCGCCGACGCCCAGGCGGCGGCCGCCCGCGGTGCCGCGCTGATCGGCTCGACGCTGTGCGGTTACACCGATGCGACGCGCGGGATGATGCTGCCGGCGCTCGATTTCGTGCGCGCGGTGCGCGGCTGCGGAGCGTTCGTCGTCTGTGAAGGCGGCGTCGCGTCGCCCGCCGACGTGGGCCGCGCGTTCGCCGCGGGCGCCGACGCGGTCGTCGTCGGCACCGCGATCACCAACGTCGACGTGCTTGTGCGGCGCTTCGCGAACGCCGCGCCGAGACAAGCGGAGTAAGAAAATGCGGCTCGGCGCGTAGCGCCGAACGCCACGGATTCGGCGAAGCCGAATCCTGCTATGTTTTGGTGGTGTGTGGTGTAGAGAAAGCGGCCGATGCGGAAGAGCAAAAACGCGCCGCTGCTATCGAACGCAACTCCGGCCCGCGCGCGGCGACGGGGGCGGGAAGTACCCGAACCCTCGTGAGGGACTCGCCGCCGGCGCCCTCGCTAACCGTTGCATCGATGCGATCGCCTTCGCGCAAACGCGCCGCGTCGCGCGAGGAAATCTTGAAAAGCATCGCCATCGCGGGCATCCCGCCATACGCCTCGTGCCGGACGATTGCTTGCTGCTTGCCCGACAGAACGGTCAGCACGATGCCGTGCAGGGTTTGCGAGGCGCCGGCACCCTTTGGCGTGAGCGTCGCGAGCACGGCGCAGATCACGAGAGCAAGGCGAAACTTCATTGGAACTCCGATCTCCGCTCGTTTCCCACCACGCGTCTTTTCCCCGCACTTCGCCGCGGGCGTTCGTTACGACGCGGCACCAGCGTGGAACATGATGGCAGAGGATCGGTCTAAGGTTTCAGCCGTTCGGATCCTTCCGGCGGCGATTGCGTTTGACATTTCGTCTAACCGCGGCGCGGACATGCTCGCCGGCATGTTACAGGAGGGTACTTGCAACTCCCGAAGCAACGGACGGCTGTGCTCCAACGTACCTTTGAAGCGCGACGGGCGGTCGCCGCACGACCGTGGACCCGCGCCGAACGTCGCGTCGTCAGCCGCGGATTTTGGGGCTACTTCGTGATCGCGATCGAGCCGGCGTTCATTTCGCTGCTGTTCGCGGTGCTGGCGGTCTCGCTGCTGTTGCGCAAGCAAGAATCGGCGATTTTCGTCGCGCCAATCTTTTTGTGCGCGGCGTTGGCGTTCGCGGCGTATGCGATCGTCTTGCTGACGCCGCCGGTGCGGGCGCTCGCGGAGTCGTACGGCAGCATCTTCAACGTCGACGGCTACGTGCGCTATCGGTCGAAGCGGCGTTACCCCGACGAACCCCCGACCTATTACGTCGCGGTGCTGGATGCCGAACGGCATCAACTCGGTGAGTGGCCGCTGCGCCAGCGGCCCGCCGCGCTCGACCGCGGAGATACCTGGCCGGCCGTCGTCGAGTTTACGCCGTACGGCGGAATCCACCGCATCGACGGGCGTTCGACCGGCGTGCTGCCGGATGAATTTCCGGCGCTGGGCATCGGCGCGGCGGCAATGTACGCCGCCGACTCGCGCAAGAAATAGACGGAATGCGCCGGGCTTTGGCGGCGCATTCCGTCTATGTACGCGACTTTCAGCCAGCGGCGGAGCCGCTCGCTAAGGGCTCTGTCTTTCAGGCGGCAACGGAAGCTTTTGCGCCTCGGCGGCCGGATGCCGGCCGAACGCCGACGACATGACGGTGATCCCGCCTTGCACGAAGATGACCACGAGCGCCAGCGCCATGAGCAGTTTCGCCATCGGCGAAATGCCTTTGGAGACGGGGACGTCGCGCAAGGGATCGAGGGTGTTGTTCTGTGTCGTCATGCTGCGCTATGAACCCCCAAAACGTTGATCGCGGCGAGGAACGCCAGGACGCAGCCCACGATCATCAGCCCCAGCAGCAGCTTGGTGACGTTCGCATCAAGCGAACGGAGCGGAAGTTCGTTTCGGAACTGCACGACGGCCGTCCCGCCGACGAGTACGGCACCGATGAGTGCCACGGCTTTTTCAAACAATTCGGTACTCATTTTGTCACCATAGATAGAACATGAAGAAAAGTGCCACCCAGATGACGTCGACGAAATGCCAATACAGCGTCCCCGCCGTCAATCCGAAGTACTTGGAACCGGTGTACACGCCGCGGTTCGCCTGCACCAGCAGAACCGAGAGGTAGATGACGCCGATGAACACGTGGAATCCGTGCATCCCCGTCAACGTGTAGAACGTGGCGCCGAATGAGCTTCCCGTCCACGACATGATTTGCAAGGCGCCGGAATACTCGTGGGCTTGGCCGAGCAAAAACATGATGCCCAAGACGATCGTGGCGACCATCCAGCCGTTGAACGCGCCTTTCTTGAGCTTCTTCCAGCTTTCGAGGGCGTAGTGCATCGTAACGCCCGAACCGAAGAGCACGACGGAATTGACCGCTGCGAACGTCACGTCGAGATACGGCAATTGCTTGCCGTCGACGAGCGGCGGCCAAACCGGCGCCGCCGTGCGCAGATACAGATACGAGAAGATGAACGATGAGAAGAAGACGCAGTCGCTGACGAGGAACAGGACGAACCCCAGCAGCCGCAGGTCGCGCGTCGTCGCATAGACGGCGTCGACGTCGGCAAAGCGGGCCGCCACCGCCGCGTGCGAGGTGGCGGACTGCCCGGGGTCGAGCGTGGTTGCCGACATTCGCTAGCCTCCCACCGCTGCCGGCTGCAGCGAAGCGGCGGTCGGAGCCGGGTAGAGGTCGATCTTTTCGTCGTCGAGATTGCGATACGGCAGCGGCTCGGCGAAATCGTACGGACGAGCGAGCACGGTCGGAATCTTCTTGAAGTTGTAATACGGCGGCGGTGAACTGATCGTCCATTCAAGCGTCCGCGCACCCCACGGGTTGTTGCCCGCGATGCGCCCGGTGCGGTAACTCACGATCAGATTGACGGCGAACACCAAGACGGCGGCCACCATGAAGAACGAGAACACCGTCTCGAAGCGATTCCAGAATACCGTGTCCGGATACAGCTTCGCGATGAACTCGTACGAGGCGTAGCGGCGCGGCATCCCTTCCAGACCGATCCAGTGCATCGGCAAGAACGTTCCGGTCAGGCCGATCATGAACAGCCAGAACGTCGTCTTGCCGAGCTTCTCGCTCAGCATTCGGCCGGTGGCCTTCGGATACCAATAGGCAACCGCGGCAAGGAAGCCTAAAACCGCGCCGCCGCCGACCACGTAGTGGAAATGCCCGACGACGAAATAGCTGCCGTGTTCGTGAAAGTTCGTCGGGACCGACGCCAAGAAAATTCCGGTGACGCCGCCGAACGTGAACGTCATCAAGAACGCCAGCATGTATAGCATCGGGGTGGAGAACTGAATGCGTCCGCCCCACAGCGTGGCCAGCCAAGAAAAGATTTTGATGCCTGTCGGGATGCCGATGGCGTACGTGAGGATCATGAACGGGATCTGCAGCCACGGGGCTAGACCGGCGGGGAACATGTGGTGCGCCCACACCGCGAAGCCGAGAATCGCGATCGCGAGTGACGAGAAGGCGATCATCTTGTAGCCGAAGATCGGCTTGCGCGCGAACGTCGGGATGATCTCGGAGACGACGCCGAACGCCGGCAGGATGAAGATGTACACCGCGGGGTGTGAGTAGAACCAGAACATGTGCTGGAAGAGCACCGGGCTGCCGCCGCGCGCCGCGTCGAAGAACGGCACGTTGAAGACATCCTCGAGGAACAGCGCCGCGAGTGCGATCGTCAGCGCGGCGGTCGCGACCATGTTGATGAGCGCGGTGGCGAAGGTCGCCCAGGTGAACAGCGGCATGCGCGTCCAGGTCATCCCCGGCGCCCGCATCTTGGTGATCGTTACGACGAAGTTCATTCCGGTGAGCGTCGACGAAACGCCGACGAGCATGATCGCGACGCACCACAGCGCGCCGGCGGTTCCCTGTTCAAGCGAAATCGGCGGATACTCGGTCCAGCCGGCCGTCGGCGCGCCGAACAGGAACGTGCTGAACATGACGGCGGCGGAGACCGGGATGAGCCAGAAGCTGAACATGTTCAGCCACGGGAACGCGACGTCGCGCGCGCCGATCTGCAGCGGCATGACGAAGTTGCCGAGCGCCCCCGTGACGAGCGGGATGAGCACCAGCCACACCATCACCGTGCCGTGCATCGTGTACATCATATTGTACGCGTTGCGCGACATGAAGGTCCCGGCCGGATCCATCAGCTGGATGCGCACCAGTTCGGCGAACGCGCCGGCGATGACCATCAGCAGAATGCCGGTCACGAAATACTGGATGCCGATGACCTTGTGATCGAGCGAGAAGACGTACTTGCGAATGAATCCTTCCGGCGCCGGATGGATGTGATCGTGTGGATCATCATGACCGCCGCGCTGGAGGGTTGAGGGTACGGTATCCATGCCCTGCCCTTACTTGAAACTGGAGAGATATGCGACGAGGTTGGCGACGTCGCCGTTGGATAACCCATTTGCCTGCTGGTTCGGCATAGCGCCGAGCGGGCCGTTATAGCCGTTGACGAGAATTTTGCCGATGTTCGCCGGAGTTGCCGGGTCGTCATCGACGAGCTTGGGATGCGCGGGATCGTTGAGCAGTTTTCCGAGTCCGGGGCCGACGATCTTTTGATCGAATCCGCCCAGGCTGTGGCAAGCCGCGCACTTCTGCGTGAAGACCGTCTTGCCGGCTGCCGCGTTGCCGCCGGCGAGCGACGGACCGCCGGCGGATGCCGCGGCTTTGGCTTTGGCCGCCGCGATGTACGCCTGGAACGCCTCGGGCGACTCCACGACGAGCGTCCCCTGCATCACGCTGTGGTTGACACCGCAGTACTCCGCGCACACGATATCGTACGTGCCCGTCTGCGTGGGCGTGAAATTCATCGTCTGCACGAGTCCGGGAACCGCGTCGAGCTTGAGCCGAAATTTCGGCATCCAAAACGAGTGCAGCACGTCGGCCGAGGTGATGAGGATGCGGATCTGCTTGCCCACCGGCAGATGCAGCGGCTCGGGTGAAAACGTCGACGCCTCAAGGCCCGGGTAACGATACTCCCAATTGAATTGGTGGCCGACTGTCTCAAGCGTCAAGGCCGGCGCGTCGGGCGGGAACTGCAGCTTGTACCACTCGGAGACCGACATGACGATGAGCACGACGAGCAGGAGCGTCGGCAGAACCGTCCA
>Ga0182013_10004228_pt1 | contig 17369 bp, 15 predicted proteins | sample 612S2MmetaG_FD_120487 | JGI IMG/M metagenome (GOLD analysis project Ga0182013, IMG submission 120487) | Permafrost microbial communities from Stordalen Mire, Sweden - 612S2M metaG | ecosystem: Environmental > Terrestrial > Soil > Wetlands > Permafrost | place: Sweden: Stordalen | collected...
CGTCGTCACGTCGGCCATCAAGTTGGAGCCGGAGCCGGCCGACACCGTGCAATTCTGGCCGCGGGGCTGGGTCGTCACCGTCACCGCGTAGCTGCCATTTTGATCGATCTTCGTGGGGAACACGAACGAGTTGTTGCCGCTCACGGTCAATGTGTCGCCGTTGTTGTCGGCCAGCGCCACCGATTCACCGGTCGCAAGCCCGGAGACGGCGCCCCCAATCGTGTAACTCGGCGGCGGCGGGCCGCCTCCGCCCCCTCCTCCACCGCCGCCGCAGGCTGCGAGCCCGAGACTCAACGTCCAACACACCGTGTGCCCACGGGCAAGAATCAGTCGCATGGATTGAGGCTCCCTTCCCTAGGACCGCGGGCGCTTGCCCGGATGGCCAAGCCACAGTCCATATTGTTTTGAACAAGGCTCGAGTCTGACAGAGCGCAAGACGGCGTGAAAGCAAAACGAGGCGGACGGTCCCGGCTGCCCCCCCCCCCGATCCCCTGCCGGAAACTACGGCGAGCGATGCAGGTTCAGCCTGGAGATAGACACCGTCAGCGGCGCGCGCGGCGGCCGCCTTCCGATTCGCATATACTTCATTGCGCCGTTTGCACTCAACGAACCATCGCCCACGGCGCACGGTCCCTCATTGCCTCACCATGAACGTCAAAAAGATCGCTGTTCGCGCAGGGCTGATTCTCATCGGCCTGCCCGCCTTGGTGGGCGCAGCCCTCCTGGTGTTTTTCTACTCGGTGTTCTACTTCCCGAACTGGTCCGACGCCACCGCTCAAACGCTGGTCTCCTCGGGCGAGAAGCGGGAGTACCTGGTTCACGTCCCAAAGAGCTACGACCCTGCGAAGCCGTCGCCGCTCGTCATTTCTCTTCACACGTCGATGTCGTGGGACAGCTCGGCAATGGCCATCAGCCAATGGAACAAAGTGGCCGACGAGAACGGATTCATCGTGGCCTATCCCGAAGGGAGCGGACTCGGTCCCAAGTCATGGGAAATGGCGCAAAGCGAGGCGCCGGCGCACATGCCCGATGTGATTTTCCTGTCAGCCTTGATCGACAAGCTCGAGGCTTCCTATAACATCGACAAGACCCGCATCTACGCCAACGGGATGTCCAACGGCGCAGGCATGGCGTTCGTGCTGTCTTGCACGTTGTCCGATCGAGTCGCGGCGATCGGTATGGTTTCGGCAGGGCTTTACCCGGAGTGGAGTTGGTGCACGGACCATCGACCGGTGCCGGTGATTGCGTTTCATGGAACCGCCGATCCGATATGTCCGTACAACGGAGGACCATCGAAGCTCGCCGGCGGCAGCTTTCCCAGTGTTCCGGGGTTCTTTGCGAACTGGTCGCGTCGAAACCGGTGTGGATCGACTCCGATCGCATCATCGGTCGCCGCGGATGTCACGCAGCTCGAATATACGGACTGCGCCGAAGGCGCGGGCGTAGTTCTCTACACAATCAAGGGCGAAGGCCACCAATGGCCGGGCGGCAGACCGATCATCGCGAAGTGGCTGGTCGGACCATACAGCGATGGCATCGACGCAACGACGACCATGTGGGCGTTCTTTCGTGAACACCCCTTGCAGGCCGTGCCGGAGCCTCGCGAATGACCGCGGGCTCGATGGCGCGCCCGCACACGCCGGCATGGCCGCAATTTTACGCCAGGACCGCAGGCGCCCTGTACTTGATCGTGATCGTCGGCGGCACGTTCGCCGAGCTGTTCGTTCGCGCTCGACTGGTCGTGCCCGGCGATCCCGCCACTACCGCGCATAACATCCACACGCACGAGCTGCTGTACCGACTCGGCTTTGTGGTGGAATTGCTGTATTGCGCATGCAATGTCCCATTGATAGTCATCTTGTACAACCTGTTCAAAGTGGTTAACAAGAATGTGGCCTTGTTGATGGTCCTTTTCGCCTTTACCGCGAACGCCGTTGAATGCGTCAGCTTGCTTGCGCATTTCGCGCCCGTGGATCTCACGGAGAATCCGGGCTACCTGCACGCATTTACCACGCAGCAATTGGAGGCCGCAGCGTACTTTTCAGTCCGATTGTTCGAACAGGGCTTCGCGCTCAGTCTGGTATTTTTCGGATTCGATTGCCTGACGATGGCGTACCTCATCGTGCACTCGACGTTTCTCCCCCGAATCATCGGCGCCCTGCTTGCGGTCGAGGGCTTTGGGTATCTCTTGAACAGTTTCTTGCTATTCATGGCGCCTGCGCTGCAGGCCCGGATCTTCCCGTACTTTTCGGCAACCGCCGTGGCCGAAGTTGCGCTATGCCTATGGCTTCTGGTCATGGGCGTGAATGCCCCACGATGGAAGCAACAAGCCGCAGCGGCAGCGTGACCCGCTTGCTCAACTGCCTTGCGGTCGCCGCCAGGGTTGTCGCGTTGCGGCAAGATTGGGTGCGGCCTCCATCGGGCGCGCGATGTCGAACCGGATGCCCGTCATTCGTCATGGTTGTGTAAAGTCCAAGACGTGAGCCCATTAGAACCCCGGAGAGATCATGGCTACCCCAACGCTCAAGAAGTTCCTCGTTCTTTACCTCGCGCCGGCACACGTATTGGCGAGCTGGGCGAAGACCGACCCCGCCACCAAACAGGCTGCCGAGCAAAAGATGCAGGGCGATTGGCGGCGTTGGATGGGTGATCACGCGAAGATGATCACGCTCACGGAGGCTGCTGGAAAGACCAAGGCGGTCACCTCGTCGGGCGTCGGGGACATCAAGAACGACATCATGCTGTATTCGATCGTGGAGGCGGAGAGCCACGATATCGCCGCAAAGGCGTTTGCCGATCACCCGCACCTGACCATTCCAGAGTCGTCGATCGAAGTCATGGAGATCAGAGCGCTGGGGCTGAACTGACACCGAGGTGGACGAAAAATGATCAGAATTTCAGCATTCAAATGGGTTCCGGAGTTCGCCCAGGGCCAGGTGCGCGACTTGCGCGCACGCTGGGCACTCGAGGAAGCGGGACTTTCCTACGAGACCCGCCTCCTCAGCCAGGGAGAGCAGGACAAGCCGGAGTACCGCGCCCTGCAACCCTTCGGTCAGGTGCCCATTCTCGAGGAAGACGGTCTTGTGCTGTTCGAGTCCGGGGCGATCGTGCTGCATATCGGCGAGCGCAGCGAAGCGCTTCTGCCGCGAGACCCCGCCGCGCGGGCTCGCGCAACGCAGTGGCTGATATCGGCCCTCAACTCGATCGAGCCCTTCATGATGAATGTGGCTGTAATCGATGTCTTCTACGCGCAGGAGCAATGGGCCAAACAGCGGCGCCCCGGTGCGGTGGAATTCGCGCAAAAGCGCCTGGCCAGCCTCTCGAAGTCGCTCGGCGACAAGCCGTTTCTCGACGGCGATCGCTTTACCGCCGGCGACCTCATGATGGCCACGGTGCTGCGCATCCTGAAGCATACCGACATCGTTTCGCGCGACCCGCGCCTGGCGGCGTACCTCGAACGCTGCACCCGCCGGCCCGCGTTCCAGCGCGCGTTCGATGCGCAGATCAGCGACTTCGAGAAAGCGGCGTAAACAGAGTCCATTGCCGGACTTAAACCTGTTTGATGGCCTCGGCTTCGATCGCTTTCGCGATCCTCACGGCGATGATGGCGATGTCGGCGATCCTGGACTCCTCCATTCCGCCGAATTTGCCGTAGCGACTGGCTGCCATCGCGCTCGCGATGCTGGCCGCCGCCTGGATGAGCTGCGCAGTTTCCATGATGAGTTTCCTCTTTGTTTCACAATCTCAAAGGTACACTAACGCCCCCGCAACTGTGTTGCCGCACCGCCCATCCCGGCGATCGAGTCAGAAATGAACCTCATGGCCTGCCACGCGAGCGCGGAATGTGACAAAACTGCTCGATTGGCTGCCACTCCTCGCCAATGGCGCCTGGCCTTGGCGTATGTTGCTTGTATGAGCCTCACCGCCCCCGCTTTAGCCGTTGGCGACGACTCACCAACCCCGAAAGCGGTGGTGGCGCCCCACGAAGACAAGAGTGAGAAGTTGCCGGCTGATTTGAGCGGGCGCAAGAAAGTGGGTAGAGCTTCCGTGTATGCCCGGCGATTTGCAGGCCACAAGATGGCCAATGGCAAGCCCATGGAGCCCTCGGAAAACAATGCCGCGAGCAAGACCCTCCCCATGGGCACGACGGCGAAGGTGACCAACGTGGAAACCGGCAAGAGTGCCGTGGTTAAAATTGAGGACCGGGGTCCGTATGTGAAAGGCCGGATCTTGGACCTCTCGCCCTCCACGGCGCAAAAGATCGGCGTCGATCCCAAAGAGGGCGTCGCTAAAGTCAGCGTCGAACCCATCGCAGTGCCGTTGCCGGACGGAAACGTCAAGCCAGGCGTCGCGGCACACGATGCCGCGAGTCATTGACCGGCCGCCTGAAAGTTCAGCTCATGCGTTCGACCCACTGAGCGCGCCACGGGCTCGCCTCGAAAGGATCGGCAAAGTACTGTGTCTCCCGCGCCACTTTGTCGCCGCTGAATTCCATGACGCTCACCGTATAGGACGGCTTTCCGTCATACGTCAAAATAAATTCGGTGACCCACAAATCACCGCTTCCGATGATTCGCCGCACCGTGAACCGCTTCTTGCTCGGCTGACGGGTGCGGGTGATCTGGATGTTGCGCCGCCCGCGGATTCGTTCGCCTGATTGCGGATAATCCAGCACCGCATCCTCGAGATAGATGTCATGCTCGGCTTCAAAATCGCTGATATCGGACGCGGCCCAATGCCGATCCAGTGCCGCGCGTATGTCCTGGTCGCTCATGGGATCCCTCCAGCGTCTTGGCTGACCGCAGTCTAATCCAGCGAAGCGCCGTCAGGGCCCCTGACGCCAATGGTAGGACAGCTAGGCGCCGCGCAACACCTGGCGCACCGCGCTCCGCGCAATCGCGTTCTCCTCGGGAAGGCCTATCGATATCCGAGCCCATCGATCATAAGGCGGAAACGCGCGGCCGATTGCGACGCCGCCCTTTAACAACGCGGCCGAAAATTCGGCGTGCGGAATGCGCGTCTCGAAGAATACGAAGTTGCCGCTCGAGGGGGTGGAATTCAGTTTGAGCTCGCGGAACAGCGCGAACCACTTTCCCCGCTCCCGAGCCACCTCGCGTGTGACCCGCGCGACGTAGGCGGCATCCTGCAGGCTCGCAATCGCCGCGGCGACCGCGAGCCGGTTGAACAAATGGGGATTGTTCAGGCCCTGATCGGTGAGCGCCTTCGCGATCGTCGCGGGCACGAGCCCGTAGCCGATGTCGAGTCCCGCCAATCCGTAGACCTTGGCAAAGGTGCGAAAAACGATCACGTTCGCACCGTCGCGCACGGGATCCGTGAGGGTCCGTTGGGCGAAGCGATCTGCGAACTCCAGATAGGCCTCATCGACGATGACCAGCGAGCGACTCGAGATCGAACGGGCAAAGTCCCTCAGTTGATCCGCCTCGCTGACGATTCCGGTCGGATTGTGCGGATTCACCAGGTACACGGCGCGTGTGCGCTCAGTCACCCTGCCCGCGATCGCCGCCAAATCGTTTTCCATGTGCGAGTTGAGCGCTATCGCGACGGCGTGACCGCCTACCGCTACAGCCGAATCGATGAGTGCCGTATAGCCCGGGTCCGAGTAGATGAATTCGCCGCCGGCACCGCCCCGCAGGCTGAGGTAGGTCCCGAGCGGCTCCAAAATCTCCCCGAGGACGACCTGCTCCTTGGGCACACCTTCCTTTGCGGCAATCGCTCGAACCAATTCATCGAGCTCCGAGCCCGTATAACGGCAAAGCTTTGAGAACTCGTTCTGAAGGGCGCCGATCACCGCCGGGGCGGGTCCGTACGGATTCTCGTTCAACGAGAGACGGACCGGCTGCGCCCCCTCCCCGCCGCCGGCCGCGGGTGCAATCGAAGGCTGTGCGCCCAGGCGCGCGACGCCCGCACCGCCAAGCGCGAGGGTTACCGATCTGAGCCAGGCGCGTCTATCCAGGAGCGTCATGCAACTTACACTACCATCGATAGATTGCCCGGGCACCCAGTGTCAGCGGCCGGATCGTGTAGGCCGGACCCACGAATTGAGCGCTTTCCAGCGACGTATTGTAGAGCAGCGGATGGCTGTTCAGCAGGTTGAGCGCGTAGATGGACGCATCCCATCCGCTCCATGTCGCCCCAACATGAATGTTCAGCACGTTGGTGGATGGGTTGGCAATGAAATTCGGATCGGCTCCGACGTTGTTGGGAAACTGCTGCGCAAACGGCCCGGGATTCTTGCTGTGAAACTCGTCGTCCGCCCGCAGATACGCCTGGTAGCGGGCGATCACGAATGAGTACTGGGCCGAGGGCACCACCGTCCAGGGTGTCGCGTAGGGATTGATCTGCTGGCCGGCCGTGACGTACTGGGTGGTGCCCGGCCCGAGCGTTTGCGAGTCCTTCGCATTCGTGTAGCCGACTGCCAGGCCGAACTCCAACGCCTTTCCAACCCGCGCGGTGACCTCCAGGTCCGCACCATTGCTCCTGGCCTTGCCGAGATTCGACGTGAATGTCTCCGCACAGAGGTTGGGAGGGAGGCTCACGGCCTGTTGCACATTGGACCAATCGATATGAAATGCACTCGCCTGCAACACGAGTTGTCCGGCGAGCAGCCGATTCTTGGACCCGATCTCATAGCTCCAGAGCGAGTCTCCTCGGAAAGTCGGGGGTATTCCATTCAGCCCTATTTGATTCAGCAGACTCAAACACGAGCCGGTGAGCGGGAACGGTGCATTGACTCCGCCGACGCGATCGCCCTTCGCCGCGCTCACATAGAGCAAATTGTCCTCGTCGACCTGAAAGTTCAGGCCGACTTTCGGATCTTTGACGGTTTCGCTCTGCTTGCCCGTCGCATAGCTCGTCCCGCCTGCGAAAGGTCCGGTCTGATAAATACTGTAGTCGTCCGAGTCCCGGGCAACGCGCGCACCGAGCGTAGCACTCCACTGAGGCGTGATGTGATAGCTGGCCTGGCCGTACAGGGCGATTTGCCTGTCGATGGAACGCTCATCGCCAATGTAGGACAAATTGCCCGGAAGCAGCACCGTTCCCGGCACCAGCGTGGGCAAGTAGGGGCTGTATTCGGGGTTGTAGCTGCGCTGGCGCGCGTCGACGAAGGACAACCCGAGCGTCCATTGCAGCGGCGTAGGATTGGAATCCGCGGACTGGATCCGCAAGTCCTCGGTCAGCACATTTTGATCGGTGTCGATGATGTTGTGGTCCGCCGCCGCCGCCACCAGCGGCCAGGGCAAGCCGAAGGCTTCAGGCGTTGCCGTGGTGAAATCCTCGTTCGTCGTATTGCTGCGATGCAAATATCCGGTGTTGGAGATCAACTGCATTCCCGCAAGATCCCCCTCGGCCTTCAGTGAGGGAAGGTAGAAGGTATCGTTGCTCGGAGTCCGCTCCAATTGCGGATTGACGAAACGCCCGTCGCCGATATTCGAGTAATGCGGATTGAGCACTCCCCATTGCTGCACGAACGGGTCCGCCGACTGGGGTGATTCCGCCGGCTCGAATCCCGAGGAATCATGCGAATAAAGATGCTGGTAGTACAGGGAAGGAGTAAACCTCAGCGATTCATTGGGGGCCAGCGCCAGGGCGGCACGCAGAACGTCGCTATCACCCCAATTCGAGTTGGCCTCGTTATAGCCGCCGGGGATCGCGCTGAAATGATTGACGAATCCACCGTCCGTGCGATGCCACGCGCTCACGCGAAAGCCAATCTCGTCCGAAACAATCGGACCGCCGAACGCAGCGCCGGCCTCATAGCTCGGCGCCCCATCGATCGTATACCCCAAGTCGGCTCGTGAATAACCGCTGTATTGCGTCAAGCTGGGTTCCGGCGTGATGAACCGGATCGCCCCGCCCTCCGCGCTCGATCCGAACAAGGTTCCCTGCGGTCCCCGCAGCACCTCGACGCGGTCGAGATCGAACACCTGAGGCAATGTTGCGCCGATCAACCCGACGATGCCCACGCGCACCTGAACCGGCACGTCATCGATGTAGATGGCGGTCGTGGCCGCCCCGGCGCCGGAGTAGATGCCGCGAATCGACAACAAGTTCTTGGGTCCCGTCGACTGGTAGTCCACACCGGGCGTCAGATTTGCAACGTCCCCCAGATCCTCGACGCTAAGCCTGTCAAAGGACGCGTTGTTGAGCACGAAAACGCTGATTGGCACCCGCTGCACGTCTTCGGCACGCTTCTCGGCGGTCACCACGATTTCTTGCAGCTGGTCGGGGTTGCCGATGGAATCGGCGGCGAACGACTCAACCGGCCAGATGAAAGCCGGGGCAATCATCGCAATCGGAATCGTTCTGATACGCATCGATTTTGCTTCTTGTGGATGTAAGCCCGCGGATGCTAGAGCGTATGGCGCAAAAGCGCTAATAGCGAAACCCGATCAACTTATTACCAAAAGATCGCTTATCTAGAACCTCTTGTTGAATCCGACGCTTACGCCGCGCGGCAGAATCTGTACCGACAAGGGCATGTTGCGTGTGGTTGCCCAGTACCCGAAACCGGTCCCCAGCAGGCCGCCGGCAATGACATCGGTCTGCCAGTGTGCCTGGCTCTTGAGGCGTGCGATGGCGTCATATGCCGGCAGCGCCGTGAGAGCCCAGATCCAGGGGTATTGCTTGTAATAATTGACGATGAATGGTGTCACGAAAGACGCTTGGAGGGTGACCTCCCCGCTGGGAAAGCTCTGGTAGCTGCTGCCTTTGAACCAGGCATTCGGATCATTGGCTTGATAAGGCCTAGGACGGCCGGTCGTACGCTTGAGAATCGTGGCGGTGAGACCGGAGAGGACCGAGGCATCAATGGTCTGCCAGAATGTGTGACCGAGCTCATCGTCGTTTCCGAACCAGAGACTGCCCGCGACTTCCACCGCGATCGCCCCGTACTCGATCCCCGTCTGGTACTTACGAGCCCATATGCCATTTTGATCGAGCGGCAATTCATGGTCTATCCCGAACAACCCGCCGCCGGCGTGGGCCATCGGCGCAGCCAGGACCCACATCAGCGCAATGACCCTCCCGATCCCGCGGACCGTGCTTTTGGGCCCCGTTGCGGTCGTGCGACTGGCGCATTCATTCATGGCACTGATGTACATAAAATCAGATCTTCCGCCTTTACTCGCGCGTGGTGCGAGGTCGATCTCGCTCGCATCGAGCACGTTACTTTGCGCCGCAAAGTACATGTACGGTGGCGCGCGTGCAAGTCTTTTGTTCGCTGCGCTCGGTGGAACGTTCGGGGGAAGGCCCCGCTGCGGGAGTCCATCCAGGCTTGGGACCACCGGCCACCTCCCGCGTAGGACAATTCCGACCCGAGCGGCGCGATGCGCCTTATCCCCAGCGATCGCCGGCCAGGGTAACTTGGATCTCTGGTTGGCGGCGGAGATCGATGTGCGGCTGTTACTCGTGCTGGTCATCTTTTCGATGGTTGGCTGCTCCACGCTGCCCCGCGGAGCAAGCTCGCCCAAGACCCCCTCATCCGCATTGGAGCGGCCGGAGGACACCCGCCTGGGCCGCAAATTCCTTGCCGCGTCCCAACAGCATCACGACGAATCGGGCTATCACGTCATCAATTCGGGAATAGACGGGCTCGTCACACGAATTCAGATGATCGATGCCGCCGAGCGGACCATCGACATGCAGTACTTCATCTTTCGCGGCGACGACACCGGCCTGCTCATCGCCGAGGCTCTCGAGCGCGCTGCCGACCGCGGGGTGCGCGTGCGGGTCTTGGTCGATGACGGAGACACGGTCGCGGGTGATGAGAAGATCTTGGCGCTCGGCCGGCATCCCAATATCGAGGTGCGCATATTCAATCCCTTCGACTACCGGGGTCACAATGCATTTCTACGACAGATCGATTTCTTACTCCACAAAGGGCGGCTCGACTATCGGATGCACAACAAGCTGATGGTCGTCGACAACAGCGTGGCGCTCGTCGGCGGCCGGAACGTCGGCGCACAGTATTTCCAGGTTGAGCCGGATTCACAGTTCGCGGACGATGACGCTTTCGCAGCGGGTGAAATCGGGCCTGCGCTCTCCAAGACCTTCGACAGCTATTGGAACAGCCAATTCTCGGTGCCTTCGACTGTGCTGCCGCTCCCGAAGGAGCGCTCCAAGGAGGCGGCGGTATCGTTCAAGGACGGCGGCGTGGATGTGCGCGCCCGAATCGCGAGCGGCAGCCCCTTCCGGGAACTCATTACCGACGATGGCGCCCTTCATTGGGCAAAGGCCACGGTGGTGTGCGACAGCCCGGACAAGAAAAATGTCGCAACGAGAAAAAGGCGCGGACGTCTGATGGCGCCGGAGGTCACGCAAGCGATGCAGGGAGCCAACCGCGAGCTTTTGATGGTCACCCCATATTTCGTACCGTCCGACACCGAAATCGCGCTGCTCGAGGAGCTCAGAGCGCGCAATGCCAAGGTCAGAATTCTGAGCAATTCGCTCGAATCGGCCCCCGTGCTCTCGGCGCAATCCGGATATAACAAGTTTCGCATCCGGTTGCTCGAAAGCGGAGCGCAACTGTACGAAGTGCGGGCTCTGTTGAGCAGCACCCGCGGGAGCGGCCAGAGCCGCGCCATTTCACGTTATGGGACATACGGTCTGCACGCCAAGCTCTATGTCATGGACCGGCAGCGCTTCTACATCGGATCCATGAACTATGATCAGCGGTCCTGGCGGATCAATACAGAGATCGGCCTGATCATCGAGAGCCCTGAGATGGCCGGGGAGGTTGCGCGTCGTTTCGAAGCGATGGTCAGTCCGGACGCCGCCTACCGTGTCTACTTGCATGACGACAGCAAGGGCAGGCCGGAACTGCACTGGACGACGGAGATAGATCATCAGAAGGTGGAGTTCACACACGAGCCGAACCGCGGATTCTGGCAACGAACCAAGGTGGAAGTCCTCGGACTGCTGCCAATCGAGCGCGAGTTGTAGTAGCGCTAATGGGTTTTAACGGCGTATGACACCATCCAGCCGCCCTTCGTGGGCTGGATCTGCACGGTGCCGCGATTCTGGACGTCCTGGCGATTCAGCACGAATTTGGCGGTGGCTATGCCGAGGGCGGCGCCCGCGACCGTATCGGACAGCCAATGTACGTTGCCGTCGAGCCGGACGTACGCGGTGGCGCCCGCGACACCATACCCGATGATGCGGCGGATCCAGCGATATTCATCGTTGCCGGATTCGGCAAAGACGGTTCCAACCGCAAAGGCAACGGTCGTATGGAGGGACGGGAACGAATCGTTGCCACGCTTGCCCCATTCGTTCGGCGACGTGGTCGCATCGGGACGTTCGCGCCCGGTGGCATACCCGATCACCTCGGCGGTGGCGCCGCTGAATGCGCCCGCCTCGATCAACGACCAGGTTTCCCGATAGCCATCTGGGTCATCGACGAACGCCGCGGTAAGCCCCGTTCCCGCGATGATCGCAATCGTCGGCGCGGCATCGCGCAGGCTATTCGTGTCCTTGCCGTTCAAGACGGCTTTCGAGCCCGTTGCGAAATGGTCACGAACTCGCTCATCGAGCGAGTGGGCGACACCGATCGCGACCAGCGCACCGCCGAAATACAGCCAGTCCTCTTCATCCCACCTCAAAGGTGCCGTGAAATAGAGCTTCGTGTCCTCGAGCGTCGTCCCCACGAAAGAATCAGATGCCCGCGTTTGTGCGGGATAGATCGTGGCTGCAACCCAGACCGTCAGCGCCAAAACCAACTGCATCCTCAACGCCGCCCGTCGCGTCGAGGCAATCGTGCTAAATGCGGGTTTCATTCGCGGGCTACATCCCTTGGATCATTTGTGCGCAAGAGGGGCGATTATATGCTCGGAATAGAAGACCCGAGAACAAGATCTCAATAATTTTGGGGGATCCGGTCTCAAGAACCGGTCTCAGCCTCCCTCGAGCTCGTTACACATGATGACGGCGCTCATTACGCTTGAGGCCGGCCCGCCATCATCCGTCTCGAGGCAATACCGAATACGCGAGTTGAACCACACCGTGATCGAGAACCTCCGCCGACTTGAACTGCATTCTCACGACGCCTGCCAGACCATCGCGATAATCCACGATCCCCTCGATTTGCTGCGCACCGTCCAATGCTGGAGCGACCAGCACCCGCAACTCATCGACCACCTGGGCGGCAAGGAACGCGCCGTTCGTCTTGGCGCCGCCCTCCACCACGAGGTGCGTGATGCCGAACTCCCGGGCAAGCGTGTCCAGCAACCTCGGAATGTCGAATTCCGTGCCTTCCGAAACGATGTACGAGACGCCATCGGCCGCAAGTTCGGCCAGATGGCTGTCTGGGGTGTCGCGACCCACCAGAACGATCAGATGGTCGCCGCTGAGCTTTCCGCCCGGAAAGTGAAGCTTGCCCGACGGGTCGAGCGCAACGGCAAACGTAGCGGCATCTGTCTTGGCCACATGCATCGGTCGTTCGACCTCAACCGGCCCGGAGGGCGGGTGCGGGCCGGTCCTGCTCATTTCCCCCATGGTGACGCGCCCGACCAGCCACGCATTGGCCCGCAGGGAGGCGTGAATCTTCTCGTACTCTTCAGACCAGTCGCGCCGCGTGCCATCGGGACTTGCGGTGAAGCGGCTGGGGTGAAGCCGGCCATCGATCGAAGTCACCATCAGCATCGAGACTTGAGGCTTCATTCGGGATTCTCCTGGATCGGGGTTCGCGTGCGCAAAAGGGTTGACCGCGCCCCGTCCCTTTGATTCCGGAAATGAGCGAACCTTCATACGCCATTTATGCTCGATCTCGCCCGCTGCATTGCTTTGCTGCTAATATTTCCTCCCCCCGGGAATAGGCACGGGAGATGCGTTTGAGCCTTGGCAAGTCGAACAGACGAACGGTCATCGCCGGCATCATGCTGGTGGCGTTCCTGTTGCGTGGCCTCATCCCGCCGGGCTTCATGCCGGCCAGCGGCCAACCGCTCTCGCTCGAGATCTGCTGGGAGGGCCTGCCTGCTGAGATGCTCGCGCATAACGAGCCCTCCCGCTCGGAACCGATGGATATGGACATGGAGTCCATGTCCATGGACTCCATGTCCGCGGACTCGATGGCCCTGGTTTCCACCCATGCCTCCGGCGGAGATGATTCCCGTTCTCGCGACCTCCCGCTGCAAGCGCGGCACCACCCCAAAGGTAACCCACAGGGCGAACACTGCGTATTCGGGACTGCCTGTAGTGCCGGGCCGACCCCCCACCTTCCTCTGGCGGGCGATTTCTCATCTGCCATTACACTTCGCGCAGTCGCCTTCGCGTCGATGGCGGTCGACGTCCGCGTCGTTCATCTTCCCCAGTCCCGAGCTCCGCCCTCGGCTGAGCTGACCTCCATCGGCTGAGGTCGAGCCAGCCGCAACTCTCGGAGCGCGCGCCGTAGCTGGCCTGCGCTCAACCCTACGTTTGCAGGGCTCCGCCCAGATGGCGGGCCTGGGAGTATTCACATGCCAAATCGCGTTCCAACGGCGGCAGCGCGCACGCGCCGCCAGCGTCGGGCTTATCGGTTCCCTGCGGCGGCGGCGGTACTGGCTTTTTCCTTGTTCCTGCTTCCGGCACGGGGCTCCGCCGCCGCCTACGGCAGCGTCAGTGGCATTGTCCGCGACTTGAGCGACCGGCCGGTGGCGGGTGCAAAGGTGGTGCTCGAGTCGGCCACGCACGCGATCGTGGAGAGGAAGACGGACCCGGCCGGCCACTTCGTTTTTTCCAACGTCGCGATCGGTCAATACCTGCTCCACATTTCGCAGCACGACTTCGCCCCGGTCAGCCAGCCGGTCACCGTGCAGGCTGGATATTTTCCGTTCGCGAATATCGTGCTGACAACTGCGTCGGCACTCTCCGAGGTAACGGTGACCGCGAGGCGGCTGGCGGTGGTCGCGTCGGTCACGCCCATCACGATGGTCAGCCAACAGGATATCGAGAGCACGCCGGGAGCGACCAACGTCAACAGTCTCGCCATGATTACCGATTATGTTCCCGGCGCCTACCAAGCCCATGACATGCTGCACGTGCGCGGCGGTCATCAAACGAATTGGCTGCTCGGCGGGGTCGAGATTCCGAACACCAACATCGCCGAGAATCTGGGCCCTGCGATCAATCCGCAGGACGTGGAGACCCTGGGAATCGAGCGGGGCGGCTACCTGGCGGATGAGGGTGACCGCACCTACGGCATTTTCAACGTAATTCCGAAGAGCGGCTTCAGCAGGGATAACCAAGCCGAGCTCGACGTCACCGGCGGAAACTTCGGCCAGACCAACGACTACGCCAGCATCGCGAGTCACTCGGACGATTTCGCTTACTACGCGAGCGTCGAGGGTAATCGCAGCGACATCGGCCTGCAAACCCCCGTCGCCCAGGTCATCCACGACGAGACGCACGGATACGGCGCCTTTACCAACCTACAGTACAAGCCGAGCGAGCGGGATGAGGTGACCCTCATCGCGCAGTTGCGGCAGGACGTTTACCAAATACCGGATTGCACCGCGGCGGTGCTTGCCGACGACCCGGGCTGTATCGGGCAGTCGGGGGATGTGCAGGGCGAGGCGGACAATTTCGCGGTGCTCTCCTGGGCTCACACCTTCACGAGCAACGCGGTGCTCACGAGCTCGCTTCTCTATCATTTCGACCGCGCGGATTATGACGGCGGCGCCGGCGACAATCCAACCATCACAACCTATCACCACAGCTCGCAGTACGAGGGCGCCGAAGAGCAGCTGAAGTGGGATGTCCGCCGCAATCATCTCGATGTCGGCCTGTTCGGCTTCGCGCAGCAGGATCAAGCGGATTTCAATCTGGCATTCACCGACTTGAGCTCGCCGACGCTGCGAGAACTGGAGAGCCCCACCGGCGAGCTCATCACCGCGTGGCTGCAGGACACATACGAGGTTACGCACTGGCTCAACTTGTCCGCGGGCGTCCGGCAATCTCACTTTGAAGGCAGTTTTACCGAGAACGCAACAGACCCTCGGCTCGGCGCAAGCCTAATGCTGCCGCGGATAGATTGGGTGCTGAGCGCCTTCTGGGGCAAGTACTACCAGGCCCCGCCGCTCGAGACGCTCACGGGGCCCTTGGTCGCCTACGCCACCTCGAATGACACAGCCTTTCTACCGCTGCACGGAGAGCGCGACACGGAGCGCCTGTTCGGCGTGACCATCCCATTGAAGGGCTGGACGATCGAGGCGGACTACTTCGTCACCGAGTCGACCAATTTTTTCGACCACAACCCGCTCGGCGAATCGGACATCTATCTGCCGATCACGGATCAAGGGGCGCTCATCGAGGGACGCGAGGTCACGGTGCGCTCGCCCGCCTTCTGGCCTTACGGACAAGTGCACCTCGCCTACTCGAATCAGACGGCGGAGTGCTTCGGGTCGATCACCGGAGGTCTCGTGGTGCCCGGCACCGCCTGCGGCAGTCCCCCGATCGGGCTGGACCACGATCAGCGCAATACGCTGAACCTCGGCTACAACGCCAAATTACCGCAAAAATTCTTCGTCGGTTCGAACCTCTCGGTCAATTCGGGACTCTCCAATGGGTCCCCGCCCCCGACCCACTTACCCGGGTACGCGGTGCTGGATCTGAGCGTGGGCCGCAATATCAGCCGTGATTTGTCCGTGTCGATCACAACGCTGAACGTCACCAACCGGCACCTGCTCACCGATAACAGCCTGACTTTCGGCGGCCTTCACTGGAACAATCCGTTCCAGATCTACGCAGAGCTGCGCTACAAGTTTCACTATTAGGATCCTGGGGGAGAAAGGCACCCGCAAAGCGCAGACGAATCGCGGCCCTCAGAGATAAGGCGCAGTTTCCGCTCCCCAGAGCTGGCGCTCCCGAATCCAGGGCAACGGATGCGCCGGATGAGGGCCGTCGAATTCCCGGGCGAGCCGGTGACCTTCCCACATCGCCTGACCCACCTGCATGGGAGCCTTGCAGTCACCGATGCGAAATACGGCCTGAATCTCATTCGCCTTCCATTCGCCGCGGCGTGCTTTCAGCTCACGGTACAAGCCATCATCGGAGGCGCGGGAGGTCACGAGAATGACCGCGTCAACGTCCACATCGAAATCCCCGCCATTGTCCCGCCGGGGAACCTGCCCCGTCCCGGGTCCCGTGAGTTCGTGGCTGAATTTGTAGAGATAGCTCAATGTTGCTTTTCCAGGCTGAATGGCCGACACCCAGTGGTTGCGATAAGTTCGAATCTTTTTCTGAAACATCATTCGCTTGTTGTTCGGCGCCTCGAGGGTAAAGACACCGTACTCGGCAACCTCGGATGCGTCACAGACATAAGTGACTTCTTTGCCCTGATCCGCCAGCATTTCGGCCAGAGAGATGCCGACGAAGTGCCCTTCTGCGTCGAGCACCAGCACGCGCCCGCCCGGCACCGGTTTCCCCGCCATGATTTGTTCGGGCGTCAGACAGTGGGGCAGCGAGCAATCAGCTCCGGGGATGGGACCGCAGCCCGGGCCCACCCCGTCGCCCCGCCAATGGGATCCGGTCGCGAGGACCACACGATCCGCGCCATAGTTCAGAACGTCGTCTGCGGTCATTCGACCGACGCCGAGGTGCACCTCGACATTCTTGAGCTTGCCGAGTTGGATCTGCCGGTAGCTGATGACTCGGCCCCATTCATTGAGACGGGGCATGCGCGAGACCCATTTCCAGTGCCCCCCGAGATCCTTCTCGGCATCGCGCAGGTGCACCGTGTAGCCCCGTTCCCCGAGAACGCGAGCACACTCCATGCCCGACGGTCCTCCTCCAACGACGAGCACGGACAACGCGGTCGGCGTCTTGTCGAACCTCTCCGGGTGCCACCCTCGCCGGTATTCCTCCCCGATGGTCTGGTTTTGGGTGCACATGATTTGACCCACCTGATTGAATTTGGACACGCAGATGTTGCAGCCGATGCACTCGCGAATATCATCCAGTCGGCCACTTTCGATCTTGTTGGGCAGAAACGGGTCGGCGATCGACGGGCGAGCGGCGCCGATGAAGTCGAGGGTTTTGGCGTGCACCAAGGCAGCCATATCGTCGGGGCTCGTGAAGCGGCCGTTGCCGACCACCGGGATCCCCGGGCCGAGGATGGCTTTGCCCTGCCGGATGAACGGGGTGACCCAACCGGACTTGCGAAAGCGCGATGCGCCGGCATCTTCGCCCCACTCGGCGTAGTTGCCGATCTTCAGCGATACCAGATCCACGACGCCCTCCTTGCGCAGCAATTCCAATACCCGCAGGCCGTCCTCGCTGGACTCCACGCCTTCCGCCCCATGCAGCGTGTCCATCTCGAAGCGAGTGGTGATGGCGCATCGATCGCCGAGCGCACGCTTGAGCGCCGACAGCACCTC
>Ga0182013_10004229_pt1 | contig 17365 bp, 20 predicted proteins | sample 612S2MmetaG_FD_120487 | JGI IMG/M metagenome (GOLD analysis project Ga0182013, IMG submission 120487) | Permafrost microbial communities from Stordalen Mire, Sweden - 612S2M metaG | ecosystem: Environmental > Terrestrial > Soil > Wetlands > Permafrost | place: Sweden: Stordalen | collected...
CAAGAAGGAGATGATCGAGGCCAACCTTCGGCTGGTGATCTCCATCGCCAAGAAATACACCAATCGCGGCCTGCAATTCCTGGACCTGATCCAGGAAGGCAACATCGGCCTGATGAAGGCCGTCGATAAGTTCGAGTACCGCCGCGGCTACAAATTCTCCACCTACGCCACCTGGTGGATTCGCCAGGCCATCACCCGTTCCATCGCCGACCAGGCCAGGACCATCCGCATTCCGGTGCATATGATCGAGACGATCAACAAGATCGTCCGCACCAGCCGCCAGATGCTGCACGAGATCGGCCGCGAACCGACCCCCGAGGAGCTGGCCGAGAAACTGGCCATGCCCCTGGAGAAGGTGCGCAAGGTGCTCAAGATCGCCAAGGAGCCGATCTCGCTGGAGACGCCCATCGGCGACGAGGAAGACAGCCATCTGGGCGACTTCATCGAGGACAAGAACGCGGTCCTGCCCATCGACGCGGCCATCCAGAGCAATCTTCGTGAAACCACGACGCGAGTCCTCGCGTCGCTGACCCCGCGCGAGGAACGCGTGCTGCGCATGCGCTTCGGCATCGGCATGAACACCGACCACACCCTGGAAGAAGTCGGCCAGCAGTTCAGCGTCACTCGCGAACGCATCCGCCAGATCGAAGCCAAGGCCCTGCGCAAGCTGAAGCACCCGAGCCGGTCAAGGAAGCTGCGCAGCTTCCTGGATAGCTAGGGCCCAAGCCGCCGGCCTTGGCAGATTTTGCCAAGAGCGTTATCGTCGCGCCATGAGCACGATGAACATATCGCTGACCGAAGCGCTCAAGGACTTCGTCGATGCGTGCGTCGCCAGCGGCGACTACAGCACCAGCAGTGAATACATCCGCGATCTGATCCGCAAGGACCAGGATCGCCAGCGCCTGCGCGCACTCCTGTTGGAAGGCGCAAACTCAGGGCCGGCCACGCCGGCGGACGAACCATATTTCGAGGCGCTGCGGGCCCGGATTCGTCAGGGCTGATGGCCGCCAAGGCCGTCGTTGCCCGGCCAAGGGCTCGGCTCGATGTCGAAGAGGCGATCGACTACCTGCTCTGCGAAGCGGGCGACGGCGTCGCCTTGGCGTTCGCCGACGCCTTGCAATCGACCTATGATCTGATCGCAGCCTTTCCAGACAGCGGTTCGAACCGTTACGCCCACGAACTGGCCCTGCCGGGGCTGCGCACCCGAAAACTTACCGGCTATCCCTATCTGGTTTTCTACCTGGAGCACCGCGATTACGTCGAAGTCTGGCGCGTGCTGCATGCCCAGCGTGACATCCCACGCCGCATGGAGGCGGCGGATTAGAGCCGGATTCAGACTTCGAGAGAAGTCATCCGGCTCTAGGGGCGCAGAGCGCCTTAGGCCTTGAGCGCCCTAAGCTCGAGGAACATCTCTCCGCACCGCTTGAACACGCCGCCGGCGTAATAGTCCAGTAGCGGCATTGCCGCCGGATCGACGCCGGCCTCCAGCGCGAAGCGCGCGATCAGCCCGTCGGTCCCCGTCGTCAGCTTGCCGTCCCCCAAATCGGCGGCAGGGAAGCTCGGCTCCTGCCCGGCCTCCTCCATGCGCGCGCGCAGCGCCTTGTGCGTCTCGTCCCCATCGTCGAACACCACATAGGCGAACCGGTCGGCGATCCCCGCCTCGGTCAGGAAGATCCTGAGCTTCAGACAGTGCGGGCAGCTGCGCTTGAGATAGAGCGTCGCCGGCGAAGGTTCGTACATGGCTCACTCCAAATGTGCGACCGACCCGCGCAGGGCATGCGCGCGGGCGGCGGGGGTTGTGGTCGGGTTCCAGGTATGGGCTTTGCGGGGGGCTTGGCAATGGGCCTCAGCCGCCGTCCGCATCCACCACGATGGCCACCGTCTTGCCCCGCGACAGCGGCTCCCATCCCGCCACGATGGCCGATGCGATGGCCCTCGCCACCCGGTCCAAGCCGATCTGCGAGGCCTGCAGCTGCGCTGCTCCGAATCGGGGCTGCTGACCCGGCGGGAACTCCAGTACGGCCTCGCGCTGCCCCGCCTTGTGCCGCACGGCGATCGCCATGCCCCGCCAATCGGCGGCGTCGCTGGACCACTGGGGCTGGCGTTGCAGCCGCCAGACATAGGGCTCCCCATCGACGTCGATCTCAAACTCGGGGTGCTGCCTAGTTCGCGCCATGGGGAGGACCTAGCCCGGCGCGGGCGCGGAAGCCAGCCCTGGGGTGCGGGGGTCGGGAGCCCATTTCCGAGAACTTCAAAAAGAAGTGCGCGTCCCCTGTTTGTCGGCCCTGTTTGTGGCGTCCCCTGTTTCCAAAACTGTTCAACCTTGGCCGCAGCCAGGTGGCGTGGCACAAGTATCCCGCGAGCACCACGGCCGGTTCACGTCGAGGGGGAATGTCCATATGGGCCTGCCTAGAGCAGCGGCGGCTATGCTTGGAGCCGGGCTATGCATCTTGCCGGGCCGCGCTTCGGCCGCCTGCACCATCAACGCGGTGTTCCAGGTGCCGGTCACCCTGGTCCGGGGCCATCCCGTCGCGCCTGTGCAGCTGAATGGCAAGACACTCGGCTTTACGGTGGATAGCGGCGCTTCATACAGCAGCATCGACCAAGCTGCCGCCAAGATGCTCAAGCTGCCCGTGCGCATGACGCAGGACAATGTGGCGATGACCGGCGTCGGCGGAATGACCGTGCCCGATATCACCACGGTCGAGGCGGTGACCATCGCCGGCGCACAGTTCAAAAACATGCCGTTTTTTGTGCAGCCTCTGTCGGGCATGAACCTGCTTGGGCAAAACCTACTTGGCTATGCCGACGCAGAATACGATTTCCCCCATGCCGCCATTCGGCTGATGAAGCCGGAGGGCTGCAATGACGCCAACCTGGCTTACTGGGCCGGCCCGAGCCAAGGCGTTTCGGTCATTCACCTTGAGTCCTCCAGAACCGATCGCGTCGACAGCACGATTGGACCGGCGACATTGAATGGCCGAAGCATCAGGGTGGTGTTCGACACAGGCGCCCAGCGCTCCGTGCTTACCCTCGCCGCCGCAGCTCGGGCTGGCGTCAACCCAGACTCGCCCGGCGTCGTTCCCGCCGGCTCCATGTACGGCGCAGGCGCCCAGACCGTGAAGCTGTGGATGGCGACCTTCGCCTCGTTCAAACTGGGCGACGAGGAGATCAAGAACGTCCGCCTACAGTTCGGCGATGTCCAACTGGGCGGCGCAGATATGCTGCTCGGGGATGATTTCTTCCTGTCCCACCGAGTCTACGTCGCCAACAGCCAGCACAAGATATTCATAACCTACGAAGGCGGCCCGGTGTTTGATCTGGCTTCCAAGCCCTTGGTTCAGGATGCCCCCGATCAGACTCCGCGCGAGGCCGCCGTCCCGACCATCGACGGCCCCGAGCCGACCGATGCAGAAGGTTACGCCCGCCGGGCGTCGGTCTATCTGTCGCGTAACGACTTAGAACACGGCATAGCCGATCTCAGCCATGCCATCGAGCTGGCTCCTGGCGATCCCAAGTACCCCTTTCAACGGGCTACGGCTCGCCTTTCCAACAAACAGCCGATCCAGGCCATGGCTGACCTGGATCACACGTTGAAGCTGGCGCCTCGCAGCACGCCAACGCTCCTGCTCCGCGCCCGCCTACGACTCACTGAGCACGACAATGCCGGGGCGGTGGCCGACCTCAACGCAGCCTCCGCCGTCGCCGCGCCTCAGGACGACCTGCGCCTGACGCTTGGCGAGCAGTACCGCGCGGCGGGCCGTCAAGATCTTGCGATTACGCAGTACGATCAGTGGATAGCGGGCCATTCCGACGACGGCCGCATGGCGGAGGCTCTCTTTGGACGCTGCCGCGCCCGCGCTTTCCTCGGCGTCGAGCTCGACAAGGCGCTCGCGGACTGCAACCGCGCCGGGTCGCTCGCGCCTAAAATGGCGGGGGTGCTGGAGACCCGCGCCATGGTCCGGTTGAAAACCGGCGATTATGCCCGCGCGCTGACGGATTACGACGCCGCCCTGGCTGCTCTTCCAACGGACGCCCTCGCGCTCTATGGGCGCGGCCTAACCAGGCTCAGGTTGGGAAAGGTATCCGAGGGACAGGCTGACCTCGCGGCTGCCGCAGCCATTCAGCCGAAAGTCGCCGCCCAAGCCAAGGCGTTTGGGCTGTCGCCGAGCTGAGCCAGGACCGAAATCGGGGACATCGCGCACCTGTTTTCGGCGTGACCGGAAACGAGTGTGTGTTGTCAATTTGTCTCGACTGAGTTCCTCCACTCCGCCACCGCCAAGAACCTGAGCAAACTCACCAGGCTCATCCCGCCGGCCACGCCCGCGATGGCCGGAGGATCGGCGCGGCCGTTCCCGACTAGTCCAGCCGACAGCCAAAACCAGGCGTTCTTCATCGAAATCGGCGCACTCCGTACTCGGCGGGCGGACGTTCGCCGTGGGGTCAGGCACGGGCGCCAAGCTTGGAAACACCAGACGCGCCAGATGTAACACTCTACGACAAGTGTGCGCGTGTACTCTGGGCTCGATCGATGAATTGCAGCCGACCGCTGGAGGACTGCCGCGAAATCTACAGTTTTCTGTAAAAATTTGGAAAGGACTTATGAGGGCTTTGCGCACCCCTTTCTCTTCAACTATAGACGAATGAAACTCCATAAAAAAGGGGGGAGGAAACCATGAATATCAAACTTCGAAATCTGGGACCTTTGCTGGGACCGACCCAATTGTGGCGCCTATTTTCCGGGTTCCGGGAGCGATAGCCTGCCGGCCCGATCTTCAACAGATCGAAGAAAGTCGACGCCGAGCTCAAACATGAGCAGGAAAATATAACAAACAATACCGATGCCAACGGCATCATGAGGAGGGAATAAAATGAGCCCGAACAAAAAGTATTTGTTGGTAACCGTCGGAACCTGCCTCTTGGCGGCGAGCGGTCAGGCCCATGCGCAAAGCGCGCCGGCGCCTGCCGGGGCAGGCGTGACCGAACTTGAGACCGTGGTCGTAACCGCCGAGCACCGTCAATCCAACACTCAGAAGATCGCTGCGTCCATTAGCGTGAGATCGGGGGGAGATCTCACGCAACAGGGTAAAACCCAGCTTCAGGACATTCTCGAAGACGTGCCGGGCGTGGTCTACACGGGCAACGGGTCGGCCGGAACCCAGCCTGGGGGGGCCGATCTCGCCGGGGCAAACCTCACAATTCGGGGCATTCAATCCAACGCCAGCGTCGCCGGCAGTTGGATCTCCGCGGCGCCTTCCGCGGCGCTCTATGTCGATGACGTCTATGAAGGTCTTGGGAACACCTACGATATCGACCGCGTCGAAGTGCTGAGCGGTCCCCAGGGCACGTTGTACGGGCGCAGCGCCACGTCGGGCGTGGTGGCCATCCACAGCCCGCAGCCCAATCCTGATAGAGTCGAAGCCAATCTTTCCGCCGAATTTGGAAACTACGACCTTAAGCACGAGTCCGGCGCACTCAACGTCCCGCTGGTGCAAGACCAATTGGCCCTGCGCGTTGCGGGCGACAGTTACGAGCGCGATGGCTACATTTCGGCCAAGGGCGGTCAAACCAACTTGAGCAACGGTAAGGTCGAGCTGCTCTACAAGCCGAACGCTGACGTCACCGTTCTTCTGGGATACGCGAAGCAGGGCCATATCGCCAACTCGGGCGGCGGGTCGGCGGTGAACTTTGAGAACAATCCCAACGATCCGCAGTATGTGGGAGGGCTTCCAGTCGGACGTGTCACCACGAACTCCGAGCAGTATTGGGCGAATATAAAATTGAATCTTGGCTTCGCCACCTTGACCTATATTCCAACGCTTCGTGACTACAGCGTTTCTTCTCCAAACACAGTTGAGGAGAATGGGGATCTTGTGGCATCGGTCAAGAATTTCATTCCGACCGATCGGTTCATCACACAGGAAGTGCGATTGACGTCCAATCCAGGATCGGCGCTCACGTGGCAGGCTGGCGCGCTCTACTACTACAATGGCGTTCGCAATTCGGAAGAGGTCGATTTGATCTCGCCGGTATCCTTGCGGGCTTTCGCCCTGACGCTCAAGAAGGATACGTTGGCGGTCGGCACTTTCGCAGAAGCGACCTATGCTCTGGCGCCGGATTGGCGGGTGACCGGCGGCGTGCGTTATGACTACACGCACACAGAGACGAATGAAATCTACAACGCGTTTAACGGGCAGCCCCCAACCTCGCTCGATGGTTCGGCCGGGATACGCGAGTTCAACAATTTCACCTTTAAACTGCGGGCAGAACACGATCTCTCGCCGGTAAATATGCTCTATGCGTCGGTTTCCACGGGCTTCTCTCCCGGCGACGTATCGATCACGACGGGCGCCGGCGGCGCCCCCATTCCACTGGTGCTCGCGGCCGAAACGCTGACCGCTTACGAGCTGGGCAGCAAGAACCAGTTTTTCGACAGGCGCCTCCAGATCAATGGGGACGTGTTCTACTATGACTACGCCGGCTATCAGACGCAGGGCATCAATATCAGCGGAAGTTCGATCAACTTGGCCTTCACCACCCTGGCGGCGCCCGTGCAGGTGTTGGGGGGCGAGCTGGAAACGCAATATCTGCTGACCCCTTATGACCGATTGACCGCCAGCCTCGAGTTGACCGATGCGCGCTATGTCAGTGCGTCCCAGATGTTCCAGACCTTCGTGGCCAGGAGCGCGGTCGCCCATGTGGTCCCGGTGACCTTCACCCCGGCTTACAGCCACACCTTTGACCTGCCGGACTCCTCGCGCGTGATCCTGCGGGCCGAAGGGCGTTATCTGTCGGCTCACGACGCGGGCAATCTGACGGCGACCGAATTGGCCAGTGGCGCCGCACCGCTGGTCCATGTGCCCGACAATTGGCTTGGCGACCTGGAGGCGACCTGGACCTCGGCGAATGGAAAATATTCGATCACCGCCTACGCCCGGAACATCGGCAACACGATTTACAAGACTGACGTCACCTTAAGCGCCCTGGGGGTGGGCAATGACGCGGCGCCCTACGAGGGGGGGCTCTACCTCAACGATCCCCGCACCTATGGGGTGGTGCTGTCGGCCAAGTACTGACTTGAATCGGGGACACGCGCCTGTTTTCGGCGTGGCCGAAAACGAGTGCGTGTCCCCGCCCCCATGCTGCACCGCAATTGAACCTGTGGCCGCAAACGCCTATATGCACTCCCTCGGTCGCGACAGCGCGAGGACGTGATGCTGCTCACCATGATGAAGGCGAAGCTGCACCGGGCGACGGTGACGCAGGCGGACCTGGAGTATGAAGGGTCCATCGCCATTGATCGCAATCTATTGGACGCTTCGGGCATCCTGCCGCACGAGCAGGTGGACGTGCTCAACATCACCACCGGCGCGCGTTTCACCACCTACGCCATCGAAGCGCCGCGCGGATCGCGCACGATCGGCGTGAACGGCGCGGCGGCACGCCTGGTCCAGGCCGGCGACAAGGTCATCGTGGTCGCCTACTGCCAGATGGACGCCGCCGAAGCGCGCAACTACGCCCCGCAGGTGGTGCTGCTGGACGACAGCAACCACGTCAAATCGGCGGCGTGACGAGCCCGCGCCTGGCTCTTGTGGCCGCGGCTGTGGCCTGCCTCGCGCTCGGCGCTTGCGAGCGTATCCAGCATCTGATCCATGGGCCGGGCTTCGATGCTCAAGCTCTGGACAGCGCGCTCGATCCCGCCATCGGCGGCCCCGACACCTGCGTGGTGATCCTGGACACGCGCAGCGGGGAAGAGCTCTACCGCTACGGCGACCATGCGGTGTGCAACCGCCCGCTGGCGCCCTGCGCCACCTTCAACGCGCCCATGGCCCTGATCGGGCTGGACAGCGGGGTGATCACGCCCGCCATGGTTTTCCCCTACGATGGCTCGGTCCAGCCGAGCGCCGAGTGGCGCAGGGACACCGACCTTGCTACGGCATATCGGTGGGATACGCCTTGGTGGTGGCGCAAGCTGGCCCAGCTCATCGGCCCGTTCCGCTTCGGCGAAGCACTGTCCGCCATGGGCTACGGCCAGGGCCAGCCGCTTGGCGATCCTCTGGCCTTCTGGCAAGGGCCGGCGGCTGGCGGCGGCCTCTTCATCTCCACCAACAGACAAGCGGACTTCCTGCGCCGCCTCTACGGCGTCCAGCTCTTCGTCGGTAAGAACAAGGTGTCGCTCCCCGCAGTCTTGGCGGTGGAAAGTCTGATGGTGGAGGAGAAGCGCGGCGATACGACCCTCAGCGGCCTTGTCGCCAGTTGCCCCTCCATCGCCGACAATTCGCGTAATCTGGGCTGGTGGGTCGGGCGCATCCAGGGGCCGCGGCGCGACGTGATCTTCGCCATGTCGATCGAGGGCCAGAACGCCCTGCCCGGCATGGAAATCCGCACCCGCGTCACCCCCATCCTGGCCCAGGTCGGCCTTCTGCCGCCCGCCTGACGCTAGAGCGGGTTGCGTTTCCATCGAATCGCAACCCACCATAAGTTTTTGTTTTAACGCGTGTTTTATCCGAAAATCGGCTCCCACTTTTCGGAACGCGCTCTATTTGGCCAGCTCATAGGCGCCCGAAACCTGGACGCGGATGTCCAGCTCGCCGGGCTGCACCGGCGTGGGCGCAAAGGTTCGGGCGGCGACGGCCGCGATCTGGAGGCTCGGAGCGGGACCCGGCTCACCGCCCTCCCGCAGGGTGATCAGCCGCGACACCCGATAGCCCGTCGCCTCGACGTAGAGTGCGGCCTTGGCCGCCAGGGCCTTGATCGCCCGGCGTCGCGCTTCGTCCTCGGCGGCTTGGGGGTCCTTCAGGGTGAACACGATCCCGTTGATTTCATTGGCGCCCGCCTGGCTGATGGCGTCGACGATGGGGCCGAGCTTGGCCAGGTCGCCGACGGTGACCGTCACGATGTTGGACGCCTTGTAGCCGGTCAGCTTGGGCGGCTCGTTGTTGAGGTAGGCGTAGGCGGGATTAAGGCTGAGACCCGAGGTCTGGATGTCGCGGTCCGTCGCGCCCAGCCCGCGTAACGCCGCCAGCACCTGGTTTATCTGTTGTGCATTGGCCTGGGCGGCGTCGGCGGCGCTGGAGGCCTGGTTGGTCACGCCCAGGGTGATGCGGGCCATGTCCGGCGCGGCCTTGATCTCGCCATAGGCCGAAATGTCCAGCATGGGGCCGTGGAGCGCGGCTGGATCGGCGGGCTGCGCCAAGGCCTGGGCTGTGGGCGCGGCGAGCGCGAACAGGGCGAGAGCGGCGAGGACGGATTTCATGCGGATGCTAGCTCCGTGGGGAACCTCTCCGTGGTTATGGTCGCCTGGTTGGAGGCGTTGTAGCGCGCGCCATGCACGGTGTTCCCGTTAATGATCTGGCCGGCGCGGGTCAGCGTTTCGGCGCTCAGGCTGATCTGGTCGGCCCCCAGGTTCTCGACCATGTGGGCTAACCTGCCGGTTCCGGGCAAGGCGATGATGTGCTCGGCTTGGGCCAGGACCCAGGCCAGGGCAAGCTGGGCGACGCTGCAGCCGGCTTCTTCGGCCAGGGCCCGCAGGGGCGGCAACAGCTTCAGGTTCGCGGCGTAGTTTTCGCCCTGGAAGCGGGGCATGGCCAGGCGGATATCGCCCGCCTCCAATTCCGCTGGGGGCTGGTTGGACAGGAATCCCCGCCCCACGGGGCTGAAAGCGACAAAGGCCACGCCCAGCGCGCGGCAGGCGTCCAGGCACGCGATCTCGGGATTGCGGGTGCACAGGGAATATTCGCTTTGCAGAGCGGCGATAGGGTGCACCGCGTGGGCCCGGCGCAGGGTCTCGGCCGAGACCTCCGACAGGCCGATCGCGCGCAGCTTGCCCGCTTCGATCCCTCGCACGAGCGCGCCCACGCTGTCCTCGATCGGCGTGTTCGAGTCGAAGCGATGCAGATAGTAAAGGTCGATCACATCGGTCTGCAGACGCTTCAGGCTATCGTCGATCGATTGGGCCAGGCGTTGGGGGCTGCAGTCGATGTCGCGCCTGCCGTCGGCGATGTAGAGCCCAGCCTTGGAGGCTAGGGTGAATTCCTTGCGCCGGCCCTTCAGCGTTTCGCCGATCAGGGTCTCGTTGTGGCCCATGCCATAGGCCGTGGCCGTGTCGATCAGGGTCACGCCCAGATCCAGGGCCTTGTTGAGCAGGGCCTCGGCCTCGGCCCGGTCGGGCCGGCCGCCATAGGCGTGAGACAGGCTCATGCAGCCGGCGGCGATGCGGGAGACCGTGAAAGGACCAAGCGGACGGGTTTTCATCGCTCTTGCAGTAATGGGCCGGCGTGGATTTTTCCAGGGCTTGTTGGCCATATCGATCCAGAGCGATTCAGCGGTTGAATGCATCCGCTAGCCCCTGGCGCTCCGAACGCTTGAGCGGGGCCGAAGCGGCGCTTGGTCAGGGCGCGGGCCCAGGCGCGGCGCACGCCGGCGCGGCGACTGGATCAAAGCCCCAATGACGGAAGCGCTTGTCGTCGACATGGAAGCGGACGCCGGCATAGAAGCCCAGGCCGATGTCGCTCTCTTGCCCGAACTGAGCGTGGGTGCGGCACATCACATCCATCAGCGCGGGCCGCTGCAAGGTCGGATCGATCGGCTCCAGGTCGAGGGCCCAAAAGCCCAGATGCGCGCTTTCCTTGGCGCCCTGGGCGCAGGCGTTGAGGGCCGGCTCACGATAGCCGGACACCACCTCCACCGGACCGATGGCCGGCTTCACCCGGCGATTGATCCAGTCCAGGGTCTTGGCCGCGCGCGGCCAGTCCTCGTCGGGGGGCAGGGCGAACGGCTCGCCGCCGCAGACCTGCCAATCGCTGGCCGTGCGCAGGATTTGATAGAAGGGCGCCACCCGATCCAGTTTTTGCCGGGCCAGGAAGGCGGCCAGTTTGCGGGCTTGCCGAGCCCTGTCCGGCTCCACGCGCAGCCACAGGATAAAGCCCTGCTCGGTCTGGTCGATGGGAATCACCAGCGGCGGAGGCCGCAGCGCGCGCCGACGGCCGCAGATCTTGGGGCGCCCGTCGCCGGGGGCCGAGGGCGCTGGGCACAGGGCGCGCAGTCGCTCGGCCAGGGTCTGGAACAGCGCCGCCCGACCGATGGCCAGTTCCGGCGCCACGTCCGGCGCCAGGGCGTTCAAAGGATCATCCAGGGTGAGTTTATGGGCCGCCGCCTGAACCAGACAGGTCCGTTCCGCCGGGCGCGCCGAGGGCGGGGACAGGGCCGCGGCGTCCAGCTTCTGTTCGATCTGTTCGGCGTTCAGCCGCAAATCCGCGGCGCAGGTTTTGGGCCCGGCCGCCAGGGTCGCCGCCATCGCCACAGCCGCCAGCATCGCGCCTCCAACCGGATCGTCATCCTTGCAAATCGCGACGCGATAGTCCTGGGACCCAGCAACGAAGACGATACCAAAGTTTCACCATGCGGGCGCCGATTAGGAGTCACCGCAGCCTTTCGCCGTACGCCGGATCGCGCGAAATCCTCGCTCTTGGGGCCAGATTCTGCTACAAATGACCGGATGAGCAAGACCGTCCGCCTTTCTCCCGCCCAGGTCGAGACCGCGCGTAAGCGGCGGCTGGCGGCGATGCGCATGCAGGAAATAGAGGGTAATCCCCTGAACGCCGACGACGTGGCGATGTTCGAAATGTTCGAGCGCGAAGCTTGGACCCATGAACAATGCCGCGCCTATATCCTCGGCGCGGCTACTCGGCTCGCCGCTGAGTGATCGAGGACGACCCTTATTTAATTCCCGGCTCCTCGGTCTTTGGCAACAAGCTCGGCCTCACAGACGCTGACGCGTTGGAGCAAATTGAGCGGCGGCTTGTCGTTCAGCGAATTCGAGAAGGCATCCCGTCAGGGCGCTTCGACCTCGCCCACCGGAGGGCCATCCATCGCCACCTTTTTCAGGACGTGTACGCGTGGGCGGGTGAGATTCGCACGGTGGAGATCGCAAAAGGCGGCCGCCAGTTCCAATTTCGCCAGTTCATCGAAACCGGCATGGCCGACGTGCACCGGCGGCTTGAACACGCTGGCTTCCTGCGCGGCCTCCACAGCGCCGCGTTTGCGGAGGCGGCCGGGCGGATCATGGGCGACGTGAATTACGTGCACCCTTTTCGCGAGGGAAATGGCCGCGCCCAGCTTCAATATCTGGAGCAGTTGGCCGCCCAAGCCGGCCATCCACTGAACCTCACGCGGATCGATCCGCAGGGATGGATTGGGGCGTCTCGGGCTTCGCACGATGGCGACTACGCCTTTATGGCGGCAGAGATCGGCCGGGCGTTGGAGGGCCGCAGTTAGGTGCGGCCGATCACGCCGCGCTGCGCCGCGGACGCATGCGCCACATCCATTCTTCCTCGTCCTCGATCCAGGAGCGTGGTTCCGGCGCCTGGGCCACCCGCACGATCTGAGCCTCGCGCTCGTCCCAGATGATCGAAATTTCCGTCAGGCGCTGATAGGTCTCGCCCAAAAGGAGCCGCGTCTCCTTGTCCACCTTGTCCAGGTCGCTGAGACTGAGCCGCACCCGGCAGCCGCCGGCCGGCGCGCGCTGGTCGTGCAGCCGCAGCAGGGCGTCGATCATATTGACGGTGGGCAGGGCGCGCGGGATGGGGGCGGCCCGCTCGAACGTCGACGTCAGAGCCGGCCGCGGATAGCGACGATAGCGGGCGGCGACGGCGCCGGTCTGTGTGGCGTTGGAGTCTTGGGTGGAGTGTGGGGCGGCGGTTTGGGGCTTCATGACGGGCTCCGTGCGTTCGATGAAGCGACCTTGCCGGTGCATTACGACAGAATCGGTCGTATGGTGAACAAATGCGGCACGAAAAAGCGACGCTTCTGCTCGACCTCGCCCGACGCTTGGCGGCCAGCGCCGAGGGACTGACCCTGGACGAGATGGCGGCGGCCCTCGGCGTTGGCCGGCGCACGGCCGAGCGCATGCGCGATGCGTTGTGGGCGCTGTTCCCTCAAATGGAGGAGCTGACCGAGGGCTCCGTCAAGCGCTTCCGCATTCCCGGCGGGCTGGATGGCCTGTACCAGAGCCCGACGACGGAGGAGCTTTTGGAGCTGGGCAAGGCGGCGGGGCAACTGCGCGCTTCGGGAGCCGAGCCGCGGGCGCGGGCCCTGGAGAGCCTTGAGCGCAAGGTGCGCGCCGCCATGCGCGGGGCGGCGTTGCGGCGCATGGCGCCGGACGTGGACGCCATGGCGCGTGCGGAGACCCATATCGCGGTGCATGCCGGCCCGCGCCCTTACGAGGACGAGGCCCTGATCGGCGCCCTGCGCCAGGCGCTGATGGCCATGCGGCAGGTCTCCTTCATCTATCGTGGCGGCTCACGCCCGGGCGAACGGCGGACGATGACGCCTTACGGGCTGATGTTCGGCCGCGCCAATTATCTGGTGGCGGCGGCGCAAGGTTCGGCCGAGCCGCGCAACCTGCGCCTGGACCGCATCGCGGGGCTACAGATGCTGGACGCATTCGGCGCTCCCCCGGCCGACTTCGATCTGGACGCCTACGCCAACCGCTCCTTCGGCATCTATCAGGATGAGGTGATCGAGGTGGTCTTGCGCATCTTGCCGAAAGGCGCGGCCGACGCCCTGGCCTGGCGGTTCCATCCGACCCAGACGGTGGAGCAGGCGGACGACGGCTCGGTGCTGGTGCGCTTTTCTGCTTCCGGCGCCCTGGAGCTGGCCTGGCACCTGTTCACCTGGGGCGACGAGGTCCAGGTGCTGGCCCCGGCTTCGCTTAGGCATACGCTGATCGGCGAGCTTGAAATCGCCCTGGCCCATCACCGGTCCACCGAGGCCCTGCCGAGCGGCGCCCCCGAAGCTTAGGATAGCCCCGGCGATGGGGGAGAACGCCATGACTTGGAAGACCGTCCAGCCTCATGCCGCTGGCCTACCGATAGCCGCCCTCGTGTTGGCGACGGCCAGCGTGTGCGCCGCGCCCGCCTGGGCCCAGCCGGCGGACCCGCGGCTGCAGGCCTTCGAGGATCAGCTCGAAAGCCACGCCAGCGCCACCGCCGTGCTGCAGGGATGGTGCGACGCTCACGGCCAGCACGGCGCCAAGATCGTCGCGCGCCGGGTCCTGGGCGAGGGCAAGCCGCCGTCCGAAGCCGCCCGTGCAGCCCTGCGCCTTCGGCCGGGGCAAGCGGTGCGCTACCGCCGGGTGGAGTTGGTCTGCGGCGACCGGGTGCTCTCGCGCGCCGACAACTGGTACATGCCCGCCCGGTTGACCGCCGCCATGAACCGGGCTCTGGACACCACCCAGACGCCCTTCGGCGTGGTCGTGGCGCCCCTGCATTTCACCCGCCGCAATCTGGAGACCGCTTTCCTGACCTCGGGCGGCGAGCCATCAGCGGTTCTGCGCCATTCGGCCGTGCTCGACACTGAGGCGGGCGCCCCATTCAGCTTCGTGGTCGAGACCTATACCGCCCAGGTGCTCGCGACTGAACCGGCGCCGTAGAGCCCCGCATCCGCCGCTCAGCCTGGCGGATATAGGTGCCGCTTGCCGCTCGGATCGGCCACAGCGTCGCCGTGTAGATAGTTCGGACCCACCGGGACCTTTCCGTAGCCGCCGGGAATGTCGAGCATGTAAGCAGGTTGCGCCAGGCCCGAGAGATTGCCGCGCAACGCCGCCATCAGCGTCTGGCCCTCGGCGATGCTGGTGCGCAGGTGGGCGGTGCCGGGCGCCAGGTCGCCGTGGTGCAGGTAGTAGGGCTTGATGCGGGTCTCGACGAAGGCGCGCATCAGGGCCGCCAGGGTCTCGGCGTCGTCGTTGACGCCCTTGAGCAGCACCGTTTGGCTGACCATGGCCGCCCCCGCGTCGATCAACCGGGCGCAGGCGGCGCGGGCCGTCGCCGTCAGCTCGCGCGGATGGTTGGCGTGCAGAGCCACATAGACGGTCTTGCCTGAGGCCATGATCGCTTCGATCAGCTCGGGGGTGACGGCGCACGGCTCGGCTGCCGGCAGGCGGGTGTGCAGGCGCACCACCTTCACATGCTCGATTTGTCCCAGGCGACGCATGATCTCGCCCAGGCGCCGGGGCGACAGAACCAGCGGATCGCCGCCGGTCAGGATCGTCTCCCAGATGGCGGGGCGCTCGGCGATATAGGCCAGCGCGAGGTCCAGGGCCTCGCCTGACAGGGTTCCCAGCCCCCCCGGCCCGACCATTTCCCGCCGGAAACAGAAACGGCAGTAGACGGCGCAGGCGTGGACAACCTTCAGCAGAACCCGGTCGGGATAGCGGTGGACGATGCCCTCCATTGGGCTGTGGGCCTCATCGCCGATGGGATCGGGGTCCTCGCCGGGCGAGCGGATCAGTTCGCGCGCGTCGGGGATGAACTGGCGGGCGATGGGATCATCCGGATCGTTGGGGTCGATCAGGGCCGCTAGCGCCGGGGTCAGGGCCACGGCGTAACGAGCGGCCACCGCCTCCAGCTCAGGCAGGCGCTCGGGGGCGGCCAGGCCGGCGGCGGCGAGGGCCTCGGGGCTGGCGAGTGTGGTCATGGCGCGGTCGCCGCCACGGGAGTCCACAGCACCTGCTCGATGTGCTCGGCGCCGGTCGCCAGCATGATCAGGCGGTCAAAGCCCAATGCCGCGCCGCTGGCCTGCGGCATATGACCCAGGGCCTCAAGGAAAGCCTCGTCGATGGGATAGGCCTCGCCATAGAGCCGCGCCTTGCGCGCCATGTCGGCCTCGAACCGCGCGCGCTGAACCGCCGTATCGGTCAGCTCGCCAAAGGCGTTGGCCAACTCCACCCCACAGGCATAGAGCTCGAACCGCTCGGCGACCTTGGGTGCGCCGGGTTTGGGCCTGGCCAGGGCCGCTTCGGGGACCGGGTATTCGTAGAGGATCGTCGCCCGCCCGTTGCCGATATTGGGCTCGACCTTTTCCAGCAGCACGCGCGAGAACACGTCAGACCAGGTATCGTCGTCCGCCACGCGCACCCCCGCCGCGCGCGCCTGGGCGGCCAGCGCCAGCCGGTCGGTAAAGCCGTCCTCGCCCACCGTGGCCAGAAGGTCGATCCTGGCGAAGCGGTCGAAGGCCTCGGCCAGGGTGAGGCGCTCGGGCTCCAGGCGCGGATCGGCGGCGCGGCCGCGAAAGGCGAACTGGCGCGCGCCGGTCTGATCGGCCGCCAGCGCCAGCAGCGCCGCGCAATCCTCCATCAGGGTCTCATAGGGCGCCTCGGCGCGGTACCACTCCAGCATGGTGAATTCCGGATGGTGCAGGGCCCCGCGCTCGCGATTGCGCCAGCACCGGGCGAACTCGAACAGGCGCGGCTCGCCAGCCGCCAAGAGCCCCTTGCAGGCGAACTCCGGCGAGGTGCGCAGATGCAGCGGCGAGCGCCCGCCGGCCGGACCTATGGCTTGGGTGGAAAAGGCGTGCAGGTGGGTCTCATTGCCGGGCGAGACCTGCAGGGACGCCGTCTCGACCTCAACGAAGTCGCGCGCCGCGAACCAGGCCCGAACCGCCGCTGTGATGCGGGCGCGCATCATCAGGCGCGGGCGGCGCTCTGCGTGAATGTCGGGACGGCGCCAGGTCAGGTCCGAAAGGGGATGGGTCAAGGGCTGCTGCGGCTCAGGCTGGAGATTTGGACGCTTATCGTATAGGTGCGCGGGACAAAGCTGCTCCAGCAGAATCATGCGCGCCGCCGCGGCCGCCGAATTTGAGGAAGAATACGTGAAGGTCCAGGCCAGTTCGCTCCGCAAGGGCAGCGTCGTCGACATGAACGGCAAACTCTATGTCGTGCTCAACGCCGAGAACATCCATCCCGGCAAGGGCACGCCGGTGACGCAGTTGAACATGCGCCGCATCTCCGACGGGGTGAAGGTGTCCGAACGCTACCGCACCACCGAGCAGGTGGAGCGGGCGTTCGTCGACCAGCGCGAACACACCTTCCTGTACAGTGATGGCGAAGGGTTCCACTTCATGAACCCGGAAAACTACGACCAGCTGGTGGCGCCGACGGAGGTGGTCGGTGAGCTGGCGGTCTATCTGCAGGACGGCATGGTCGTGACGCTGTCGACCCACGAGGGAACGCCCATCGCCCTGGAGCTGCCCTCCCGCGTGACCCTGGAAGTGATGGAGACCGAGCCTGTGACCAAGGGGCAGACGGCGTCCGGCTCCTACAAGCCCGCCACCCTGTCCAACGGCCTGCGCACCATGGTGCCCACCTACATCACCGCCGGCACCCGCATCGTGGTGCAGACCGAAGACGGTTCCTATTACGAGCGGGCGAAGGACTAGGTGGCGGCATAATTCTGACGGTTAAGTCGGTGCCATCGGTCTTTGTGGTCAAATAACTTCCACACGCAACGGCCAAATCACCGCGCCGCCGCCGCGTCCAACCTTCCCCACTTCACCTTCCGCCACATGCGCTCGTGCACATAGTAGAGGG
>Ga0182013_10004230_pt1 | contig 17364 bp, 18 predicted proteins | sample 612S2MmetaG_FD_120487 | JGI IMG/M metagenome (GOLD analysis project Ga0182013, IMG submission 120487) | Permafrost microbial communities from Stordalen Mire, Sweden - 612S2M metaG | ecosystem: Environmental > Terrestrial > Soil > Wetlands > Permafrost | place: Sweden: Stordalen | collected...
ACAGCGGAAGTTCGTAAGCGCGCGACAGGAAGAAGCTGGTAAATAAGTACCCGCCCAGCGAAATCCGTAAAGCCGAAGCCCAACGCACTAACGACGGTTGGAACTTATCCGCCATTTGCGTGATCCGGTTGAGCTGGACAAACGTCACCACGCTCATGCTCATCCAGAGAAAGTATCCGGCGATCCCTAATTCCGCCGCCACCAGCAAGTACGAATTGTGGGCCGTCATTCCATATCGACTCCCAAAACTCCGTGGGCCGATGCCCCACAACGGAGATTCCTTGAAATAAGACATGCCGTCGGACCAGATCGCCAGTCGATCCATGCCGCCGGACATGGAAATGGTCCGCGTACTATATGCATTTACGGCCAATAGCACTAAGCCGCCCAAGATGCTGGTAAGCACCGCGCCGGCCGTCCGCAGCCGTCTGATCAGAAACAATCCGGCCAGAACCGCCAACCCCAACGCCGCCCCGCGCGAGCCGCTCAGATAGATCGCGAATAGAAAGCATCCGCTGAGAACCAGAGCGGTTACCCATCCCAGTAAGCCCAGGCCGGTATCGTTCTTGGAAACGAACAGCAGTGGCAGAATCAACAGGAGGAACTGCGCATAGGTATTGGGATCGTGCAGCATACCCAATCCCCGTATCCGGTAGTCCATGGCGCTCAGCGAATTGATGTGTGCCGTCACATACGGCGTTTCTGCGCCGGCCGCGTGGGCATACGGCAATTCCATCAGTCCGTTCAGCAGCACAAACAGCGCCACGAACACCAGCAGGGCGCGCAGGAGTCGCAGCTGTCCCGCGGTTCGAAAATAGATGATCCCCAGAAAGTATGCCAGAATGTTGGGCGTCACTTCGGTCAGCGTCCTCAGATTGGCGCCATATAGGCGATGCGGAATCAGCGCCGAGATGGTAAATCCGAAGAACAGAAAAACCAGTACGGCCTGCGTGCGCAACTTTCCGACCTCGGGGGCCAGCATCCGGGCGAGCACCGCGACGGGCACATTCAGCAGCGCCACTATGAGCATCGGGCGAAACGGTATCAACACTGGCAACATGTCCGCGGGTGACAGCAGGTTCAGTGCGATGTAGATCAGGACGAGTACCGAGCCCATATTCTTGCGATCATCGCGAGTTTAGCACGCGCGTGCGTTTTCCTTATCCGCAAGTTACCCTCCGTGGCCTCTGCCACCTCCGTGTACTCCGCTTTTGCTTTTGCCTTTGCCTTCGTTTTTCTCGGTGCCTCTGTACAACTAACGCGCTGAATCTTTGCGCGCGAGGGTTCTCTCCGGGGCCTCCGCCACCTCCGTGTGCTCCGGTTTTGCCTTTGAGTTTGTTTTTCTCAGTGTCTCCGTGGCTCCTAAGAAACAAAATGGAGGCTTGTTGGAAAGAAAGGGTTTGCTGGCGACCGCCGCAAGCCGCCATTTTGTTTCTTCCCCACCAGACTGGCCCCCCAGTCTAAATGCTCTGTGGTGAATATTCTTTTGGTTGCGACTTATGCCGCGCTGTGCCACTGTGGCGAATAAGCGCTCGGCCGCCCCACAAATCGCCATGCTATACTCAAACCTCTCCACATGGCGTCACAAATCGAACGGACTCCCGGCGTTCGTGACATCGTGACCCGCTCGGCCCACGCCGTCGATCTCTGGCTTGCAGCCAACCGTCGTCTGTATCTCGCTGCCGCCTGCCTGGTTTGTCTCGTAGCCAACTTCGGATACGCCCATTTCCGCGTAATCGCCTCCGACGAGTGTCTGCAGATGATCGTTTTTCGCCAGCCTGATGTGCGTGCGATCTGGAATTCGCTGATGGCCGGCGTGCAGTCCGATCCGCCCGTCGCCGATACCGCCATGCACTACCTGTTCCGCCTCTTCGGCGATCGCCTTCTGCTGGCCCGCTCGCCCTCCGTCATCGCCTTCTGCCTGATGTGCCTGTGTCTTTCTTCGATCGTCTGGCGGTATGCCGGCGCCATCTACGGCGCCGCGGCTTTCTTCATGCCGTTTGCCACTACCCTGCGTTCCTGGGGCTCGCTATCCCGGCCTTACGCCCCTCTGTTGGGCTTTTCGGCGCTCGCCCTGTTGTGCTGGGACAGGCTGCAGGATCCTGAGCTCCAACATGTCCGCCGATGGCGCCTCGCGCTCATACTCAGCCTGGCCGCCGCTTTCTCCACCCACTTCTTCAGCATCACCATTCTCTTCCCCCTCGCACTCGCCGAACTGGCGAAATGGCGAATTCGCAAACGCCTCGATTGGCCCACCCTCCTCTGCGTTGCAGTGGCGTTCATCCCGTACTTGATCTGGAGTCCGATACTCGTGGCTTCCGCCCGCAGCTTCCTGCCTCACCCGTTCCCCTCTCCGGCATTCAAAACCCTCTACGAGTTTTACGGCGCCATGCTGTTCAGTCTGCCCTGGGTGGGAGCGCTCCTGTTGATGTTGCTTGCCGGCGCTTTCATCGGACTGTCGAATGACGACAGCGAACCACGCAAGCCGATTGCTGCCGCTACCGCCGGCTTCCGTCCTCTCATGGTCTTCTGCGCCGGCTGTCTCCTGTTGCCCGTCTGCGGCGCCGTGATCACGGCCATGAAGACGTCCATCTATGGCGAAAGGATGTCTTTGATTTCCCTCTTCGGCCTGATGGTCGGCCTGCCGCTTCTGCTCAACCTCGCCGGCGCCCGCAAGATCATCGGCCTTGCCCTCTTCGCTGCCATGGGCGGAAACGCCGCATTGGTAGCCGCCCAGGGCGCTATGCGCCTGCGCGGCCACGAAGCGGCCTATCCAGCCCTCGCTGAATTCCGCCGCCTCATCCCCGAACCGCACCCCGACATCGTCCTTCCCGAAACCAACGTGTTCCTTCCCATGGTCGAAACCAACCGCAACGACCCCGAGAACAGCTTGGTCTACCTCTTCGACACCGGCAAGCAACTCGCCGTTCGCGGCTCCGACACGCCCGACATGGCCTCCCGCATTATTCAAGGCCGCAGCCGCGCCCGAATCTTCCCCTTCGATCCCTACGTCGCCACCCATCCCCACTTCTATTTGGCGTTGGCCACGGACGTAAAGGACATCGACGCGTGGCAGTTCAAATATCTCCTCAACCAAAGGCACGCCACCTTCCGCTGGCTCGGCAGTGTCGAGGGTTGGAGCGTCTACAGCGTAGACTTAAATTAATGCCATGCGGGGCAAGCGTGAATTAATATCGGATCTCTGCGCCGCCACGGGAGCCACCTGGCTGCTGGAACATATCCCGCACCGCCCGGTGCTGATGGTCTTGAACTATCACCGCATCGGCGACAAAGACGCCACCGAATACGACCCCGGCCTGTTTTCCTGCACCGCCCAGGAGTTCGATTGGCAAATCGGCTATCTGAAAAGCCGCTTTCGCATGGCCACGCTGGACGAAGTCACAGGCCTCCTCTCCGGCGCGGATCGCCTCACCGAACCGCGAGTCCTCATTACCTTCGACGACGGCTACATCGATAATTTCCAGCTCGCCTATCCAATTCTGCGCCGTCATGGAGTGCAAGGCGTCTTCTTTCTACCCACCAGCTTCGCGGGCACCGGCCGCATTCCCTGGTGGGATGAGATCGCCTACATCGTAAAGCATTCCCGCCGAACACGCTTCCGTCTGGAATATCCGCAGCCCCAGGACTTCGACGTCGAAGCCGAGGGCATCGACCGTTCCATCATGCACATCCTGCGCCTCTACAAGCAGCCCGCCATGCGCGACCCAGGCCGTTTCGTGGAACAACTCGAGCAGGCCTGCGATTCGTCACGCCCCGGCGCCGGCGCTCAGCGCTGCTTCCTCGATTGGAACGAGGCCCGCGAGATGCAGCTGGGCGGCATGGCATTCGGCTCCCACACCCACAACCACGAGATTCTCAGCAAGCTGCCGGCGGATGGCCAGTTGCAGGAGTTGATGCTCTCGCGCGAAATCCTCGAGAAGGAACTGGGACGAACCATCGACACCTTGGCCTACCCCGTAGGTGCACGCGACACTTTCTCCCCGGAAACCATAAACGCTCTGCGCCAGGCGAAATACCGCGCGGCATTCTCCTTCTATACGGGATTCAACCCCGCCGCCTCCATCGCTCCCTTCGACATCCGCCGCTGCGGCGTCGACCAGCAATCCCGCAAGCGGCTCCGCCTCCAGACGGCCTTGGGCTCCCGCGCCGGCAACCTCTGGTTTTGACCGGAAGGCAGGAATACACTTTCTGCCGCAGCTTCCAATACTGGTGTAAGGGGCGCGGCGCCAACCAACTCCGAGCGCCCCCGGCTATCGTCCGGAGCATTCTCCGCGGAGCGTCACGGAACCATCGGTGAGCGCGGCTCTGCAGCCGGGATCGGGGGCGGCGGGCGGACATGTCGCATCTTGGACATCGACGTTCTCCCGAAGCGGTAGGAGGCTATGTCTCCAGCATACCTACAACGGCCGAGTGAAATACCTCGCTGACTATCGGGATATGCCGCAATGGATTGAGCCATCGTAGCCGCGGGCTTCGGAAGCCGATCATAATCACTCGTCCCCGGCGGTACGGCGCATAATGAACCAATTTCTTTAGTTGCCGGACAGTGATTTTGTTCAAGTATTCTCCCGGCCGGTCCCGCAGGTCGTACACACTATCCCACCGGGCAATGGGCGGGTCGGAATCCCAATCGGTCGGCTGATAATCGGGGCGGCTTACCTTCCAGCGGACGAAGTTTAAGAGCGTCTCGTCCGAGAAGAAAACCGTCGCAAACGGAATCCCTAAGTGCGATCCGGCGTGGTGGAACCAGCCGATTGTTGAGAAATATACCCGCCCCCCGGATTTCACATACTTCTTGGCTAACCGAAGGACCTTCAGCGGAGACACGACGTGTTCGATGCTATCCAGGAGCAGAACCACGTCAAACTCGCCCAATTCGGTAAGCTCCTCATCTTCCTTACATGGATAATAGGAAACGTTCTTCAGATCGGGGTATAACTTATTCTTGATTTGCGTGGCATTGCGTACATCCTCGATGCTGATGTCGATTCCCACCACTTCGCGCGCGCCATTGCGCGCCAGCCATGCAGCCCGGCCGCCGATGCCGCACCCAAGCTCGAGAATCCGCCGATTCCGGAAGTCGAATTCCGGGAAGGTGGCAAATATCTTCTCACTGGTCTCGTACTGCCAGACAAAGTAAGCTTCCGGCGAGGCTGACTGCCCAGCCGGTCTCTTAGGCAGCAGCCGAACATAGGCTCTTAGTGCCAGTTCACCGAGGTGAGACACGCGTATTTCTCCTTCTTCTCATGCAGCGAGGATGTTATGACGCGCCCGGGATGGGCTCCGCCAACCGCCAACAGACTCTCCATATTGTAATACTCAGCGCCTGCCCTGAGGAGGCCCGTGGCCCTCAACGCGGCCGTGACTCTGAGGCCTGCGGCTGCGCGTTAGGAAGACATCTCCGTGCTGCTGGCAGACAATGTCGGCGCCAGGGATTTCGCACACGAAAGACATTCCGAAGCACCGGAGGGCGCTAGCACCGGGGGCGGCGTCGGAGCAGCGATCGGTGGCGGCCTCGGTCTTCTGACCGGCCTTGGCGTGATTGCTCTTCCCATTATTGGACAATATTTGACGGCTGGCCCCGTCATGGATGCACTGGCCGGCGCCGGCGCCTTCGGTGTATTGGGAGGGATCGCGGTGGCGTTATCGGCATGGGCGTACCGGAGTTCGATTCGAGTTAACAACCTGTTCCATACCGGCCAATCCCCGTCCCGATAGCGGACACTGACGCGCCTGTCGGTTGGCCAGGAATGGCTGTGCTACCGTCACATAGCGGCCGATACACCGTGGCCGCAAACGTGCGCTGCTGGCCGCATGTTGCAAGACTTTGGGTACGCGCTGCGCACATTGCGCAAGACCCCTGGGTTCACGGCGGTGGCGGTCCTCTCCCTGGCATTGGGGATCGGCGCCAATTCCGCCATCTTCAGCTTGGCGAACGGCTTGATCTTCCGGCCCATGCGCGTGCCGAATGCCTCGCAAGTCATCGTGGTGCAATCGCAAATGCGCGGAGAATCCGTCGGCGGCCTGCTGCAATTCACGCCCGTCTCGTACCCCGATTTTCTCGATCTGCGCAATCGCAGCCAATCGTTCAGCGGATTGGTGGCGTCGGAATACCTTCCGCTCGGTTTTACCGTCGACAAGAGCGCATTGCCGCGGATGAAATACAGTGCGGCGGTGAGCGGCGACTTCTTTCGCGTCCTGGGCCTTACGCCCGTCGCCGGGCGTGATTTCCGTCCTGAGGAGGACAGCGTTCCTGGCCGCGACGCGGTAGTGATTCTCGGCTACGACCTCTGGAAGAGCGAGTTTTCCGCCAGTCCCGACGCAATCGGCAAAACCATCTTTGTGAACGGCCTCGAGTTTACAGTGATTGGCGTAGCGCCGCCGGTTTCACCGGCCCGCACCCCATGTTGCTTGCCGGCCTGTACGTGCCCATGGCCATGCTTCACCGTCTGGCCGGTTAAGCTGCGCCGAACCAACTGGAGCGGCGCGCCGACCGCGCCATGTTGGTGTACGGACGGCTGCGGCCCGGTGTCAATCTGAAGCAGGCGGCCGCTGAGACCAAAGGAATCAGCCAGCAGCTGGCGCAGATGAATCCTGACAGCAATCGCACCTGCACCCTGGTGGCCGACACCGAGGTGGGCGCGCGCAGCGCGTCGAACCCCCTCGACATTACCCTGCTGGTTGGCCTCCTGTCGCTTTCCGGCGTGGTGCTGCTGATCGCCTGCGCCAACGTTATGAACCTGATGCTGAGCCGCGGCCGGGCGCGCTCGCGGGAGATCGCGGTGCGCATGGCCATCGGGGCGGGGCGCGGACGCCTGATTCGTCAATTTCTTACCGAAAGCCTCATCATCGCGTTTGCCGGCGGCATTTTAGGGCTGCTGGTGGCGCAGGCCGGCGCCGATCTCTTCTCGCAAGTTCGCGTCCCCAACGATATCCCGCTCGTACTCAACTTCGATTTGGATCCGCGCGTCCTTTTTTTCACGGCCCTGGTCGCGGTGGCGAGCGCCGTTCTGTCGGGATTGGCTCCGGCGTTTCGCAGCAGCCGTCCGGACCTTTCGACGGCGTTGAAGCCCGGCAGCGCCGATGGCGGCAAGCGCCGGCTCTTATTCGGAAGAAATGCTCTGGTGGTCGGGCAGGTAGCGGCATCGCTGCTGTTACTGGTCCTCGCCACGCAGTTGTACCGCGGCGTCGAGTATCTCCTGTCAGCGCCGCCCAGTTTCCGCACCGATCATCTGCTCACCGCGACGTTCGATCCCTCGCTGGCACGCTACACCCCGGCGCAGACCGCGGAGTTCTACAAACATTTGCTGGAACGGGCGCGCAGCCTCGGCGGAGTGAAAACTGCGGCTCTTGCCGAGGCACTGCCGTACATCCCCGGCGGCCCTCAGGACCGCGTCGTCCCCGAGGGATACCGGTTACCCGCCGGCACCGAAGCAGTGAGCGCGATTACCGACACGGTTAGTGAAGATTACTTCAGCTCCATCGGCATCCCGATTGTGGAGGGCCGAGCCTTCGAGACAACGGACCGCGCCGACGCCCCGCGCGTAGCCATTGTGAACCAGCTGTTCGCTGGCCGGTATTATCCCAATCAGAGCGCCGTGGGGCGCCGCTTCCGGCTGAAAGGGCCGGCTGGGCCTTTGGTGGAGATTGTAGGAATCGCCCGGCAAAGCAAGTACCTTTTCCCCATCGAGCCCCCGATCGACTACATCTACCTGCCGCTCGGGCAAAACGCGAAAACCGGGATGACTCTGATGCTGCAGACAGCCGACGCGCCAGCCACACTGGCCGGTCCACTGCGCGATCTGGTGCGTTCGCTCGATGCCGGCCAGCCGGTGATCGGCATCCGTACGATGGAGGACATCTTCGACCAGCGCGCCCGGGAAACTCTCGGGATACTGACCAAGGCGATCGACGCCCTGGCGTTGTTGGGCTTGGTCCTGGCGCTGGTGGGGCTCTATGGCCTAATGACCTATTCGGTGGGGCGGCGTCAGCGCGAGATTGGCATCCGCATGGCCATCGGCTCCGACCGCATCGTTGTATTGAAGATGGTCCTCAAGCAAGGCTTGGTCCTGGCTGGCACCGGGGTGGCGATCGGACTGGCAATCTTGATGTTGCTCAGCAAGCCGGTGATGCGGCTGGTGGGAGCGCACTCGTTCGACTGGGGTCGGCTGGCGCTTACCGCTGCGGGTCTGCTAGCCGCCGCCGCAGTCGGGGCGTATCTTCCGGCTCGCCGGGCTTCGCTGGTGGATCCGATTTCGGTTCTGCGGCAGGAGTAAGCTTCAAACCGTTCCGCCGCCGACCTTGCCCGCGAAGCTCCGGTAGGTATACACAAAATACCCCGTGGTCAGCAGAATGCCTGGAATGAACCAATAGAGCCCGACCCGCAGCCCGTACGGCGCCGCGGCGGCATTGGCGACGGTCAGAGAGAGGGCGGGATCGCCGTTCGAGGGCAACACGTACGGATACAGCCCGAACGCGGCGCTCACCAGCATGGCCAGCAGAAACAGACAGGAGCAGAGAAACGCCTCCATCCCTTCGCGGCGTCCATCGAGCAGTCGCATGCCGACAAGTCCTACGAGAGCCAGGAACGGGAAAATGTAGCCCCACGGACGTTCCGCATAGCTGGCTTTCAAGTGCGGCTGCACGTGGAAGCTTGCCAGCGTGATCGCTACTACCCCGACCCCCAGGCCCCACCACAAGCGCTTCGCCGCCATGCGGGCGCGCCGGTGCACGTCGCCCGCGGTCTTCAGCGCCACCCATAAAGCTCCATGCACCGTCAGAGCGAGCAACGCAGCCACCGCAATCAACAAGGTGTACCAATCGAGTATCCCGGCATCTTGGCCGGCCGTGAAGTCGGTCCACAGCGGAAGGAAAAATTCGCCCGACCGATCGAGCGGCACTCCACGCACCACGTTGCCCAGCGCCGCGCCGAAGAAAATGGCGAGCAGCGCGCTCGCCGCGGCGAATACCACATCCCACAGCGGCTGCCACACTAGACTGCGCAGATGATTGCGGAATTCAATGGCGATGCCGCGCAGAATCAGCAGCCACAGCACCATCATCAAGGGCAGATAGAAGCCGCTGAAACTCGAAGCATACAGGGCCGGGAAGGCGAAATACAGCGTTCCGCCCCCGGCAATCAGCCAGACTTCGTTGCCGTCCCACACCGGGCCGATGGACGCCAGCACGGTGTCCCGCTCGGCCTCATTGCGCGCCACGAAGAGATGGATTGCGCCCGCGCCCAGATCGAATCCATCCAGCACCACGTAAATGGCGATCATCGCCGCCACCAGACCGAACCAGACAGTTTCCATAGCAGGCCTCAATTCACGGCGGCGTGCGCCGGACCTTCCTCGATTTCGCGATACACCAGCAGCAGACCGAGCATGGCCAGCACGGTGTACAGTCCCATGAAGCCCAGCAGCGTGAAGATCGCGTTGCCCGACGATACATGCGGCGACACACCCGCTGGCGTGCGCATGAGGCCGTAGATGATCCACGGCTGGCGTCCCAATTCGGCGGTCACCCAGCCGGCGGTGGTCGCGATGTAGGGGAACGGCAGCATCAGCATCAACATCCACAGTAGAGGACGCGCCGTGTAGAGCGTGCCCCTCCACAAACAGAAGGCCGCCAGCGCCATCGCGCCCACGAAAACCGTCCCCAGCCCCACCATGATGTGATAGCTGAAATATAAGATCGGAATATTATCGGGCCAGAGATCCTGTGGAAATTCGTTCAGCCCTTTCACCTGGGCGCCCCAACTCTGGTAAGTAAGGAAGCTCAACGCCCGCGGCACAATGAGTGGATTGTCCAGCTTTCGCTGCTCCACGTCGGGCTGCCCGAGGATGGCCAGTGGGGCACCGTTCGCCGTTTCGAACAGGCCCTCCATCGCGGCCAAGGTCGGAGGTTGCAGATAGGCGACGTTCTTGCCTTGACCATCGCCGGTAGGAAACACCATCAGAAACGCGGCGACAGTGCCCGCGATCACTCCGAGGCGTACGAAGGTGCGCCCGAACTCCTCCTGCCGCCGCGTGAGCAGATAGAACGCGCCGATCGACGCCATCACGAAGCTGGCGGTCACCACCGATCCGATCATGTTGTGCAGGTATTGCCAGAAAATCCACGGGTTCAGCAGCAATCCCCAAAAGCTGCTGAGCAGAATCTCCCCGTTCGGACCAAGCCGGTATCCGGTGGGATGCTGCATCCATGCGTCGGTAGCGATGATGAAGAAGCCCGAAAGCCAGGAGCCGGCGAACACCAGGAATGCCGCGAACCAGTGCGCTTTCGGTCCCAGGCGCTTCTCGCCGAAGAGGAACACGCCCAGAAAACTCGACTCCAGAAAGAAGGAGAACACTCCTTCCATGGCAAGCGTTTGTCCGATCACCCCTCCGGCAGCCCGCGAGAAGCGCGCCCAGTTGGTGCCGAATTGAAACTCCATAGGGATGCCGGTGACCACCCCCATGGCGAAATTAATGGCGAAAATCTTGGTCCAGAAACGGGCTGCGTGGTTGTAATGCTCGTTGCCGGTACGCAATGCCATGGTCTTGAGCACCAGGATCAGCAGGGCCAGCCCCATGGTGAGCTGAGGAAACAAGTAGTGAAACGTAATAGTGAACGCGAAATGCAGTCGATGAACGGTGAGGGCGTCCATGCCTTTCATCTTCGCGCATTCGTGAGTAAGGGATTTCCCCGTGCCAGGGGCAAAACATTATGGGCCACGGATGGACACAGATGCACACGGATAAGCAAAATAGCTCCTTCTTTATCCGTGTGAATCCGCGTCCATCCGTGGCCAAATTTGTCTTTGCGAATTACTCCAGCCTCACATTATCGAGCTCGAATGCGAATGTCCCCGTCTTCGGCCCGGCACACCAGACGATTCCCATGATGTCGCTGCCATCCAGATCGCCAAAACTGGCGAACGTCAGCGTAAGCTGCTTCCATTCGGGTCCCGCCACGAAGTTCTGCGTTAGCGGCCGATATCCCAGGCGCTTCGAGAAGACCATGATCTGATAGGTCTGGCCGTCACCCTTGGCCCAGAATTGGATAGCCTTTCTTGCCGATAGATTCGCCGGCGACATCGGCGCGGGGCCAGGCGAAAACATGGCGCCGGACCAAGGGTATGCAAAGGCCGCCGTCACCTCGCCCGCCACTCGCAGGGCATTCTTGCTGCCTTCCGCTCCGCCGGGCACAACCTCCATCTTCGCCGACGACTTGCCTCCGGCCATTTGGTCGGTGGAGACCATCCAGCCGGCGCCGAATCTCGACTGCGGTGCACCCTCCTGCTCGAAATCGCTGATCCAGCCGGACTCCGATCCCGTCGGTGGCGCTCCGGTCTTCGCTTTCGTCTGCTCTTCCGCCTGTTTGGCGGCCGATGCTTTCCAGGCTTCGCGATCGATCGCGTGCCCGGCTTTCCAGACGGCGACGATATTGCGCGTCCGAAGGATGTCGCTGGTAGGGTCGCCATCCACCAGCACAAGGTCCGCTCTCTTACCGGCAGCGATCTGGCCGCGGTCGTCCAAATGGAACGCCGCCGCGGGTGCGGCGGTGGCGGCGTGGAGAGCTTCGACTGGAGTGAGGCCGGCACGCACCAGCAGTTCCAACTCGCCATGGATGCTGGCGCCTTGCGTGGTTCCCGGGTTGCCGGCGTCAGTACCGGCCAGAATCGGAACATGCGCCGCCTTCAGTTGCCGCACGGCTTCATTGGCGCCTTCGCAACTGGGCTTGGCAGGCAGGGAGAAGTGGGCTTTCATGGCGGCGGACTCGGAGGGAAGCAGGTATGGCTTGAGCCGTTCATCTTCCGCCAATTGCGAATCGAAGTCGGTGGCGCAAATGGTGTTCAGGACGGTCAGCGTCGGGACTACAAAGATATGATGCGCCGCGGCGACCTTCCCGAAATCCGGCGAAGACGATGGCCCGACGAACAGGTGCGCCAGACCATCCGTGCCCGCGTCGATGGCGTCCAGCGCCTGCTGCAGGGAGCCGATGTGGGTCACCATCAGCTTGCCCCGCTTATGCGCGGCAACGGCCAGCGCCTTCAAAACATCTTTGGAGAGCGTGGGCTTCGGTTTATCCACCCCATACTCGACGGAGTCGTCGTAGACCACTTTGATGTAATCCGAGCCTTCGGCAATGCGGGCATCCACCCACGCCTGGGCTTCCTCGGGCCGCGTCAGTGTGGGAACCGGCAGTCCGTACTCGGTGCCGTGGCCTCCCGGGGACGTGGCCAGATAGCCGGCCGAACGAAGGTCGGCGTAATCGAGCAGCTTTCCTTCCCGCTGGTCCTTCTCGATGCGGGCGGCAGTGGCCGGATCGGTGAACATATCGAGGTCGGTGGTCACGCCGAAGACCGGGGCCTGTTGGAGCAGAGTTTCCACGATGGTGTGAGTATGGGAGTCGATCAGACCGGGGAGTAGAGTCTTGCCCGTGCCGTCCACCACGGTTGCATCGGCAGGGCGCGGGATTCCGGCGGCCACGGAGCGAATGATGCCGTTCTCGATCAGGACGCTGCGGTTTTCGAGAACGCGGGTTCCATCGAACACTCTTACGTGCTCGATCAAGACGGGCTTCGATGCGGTTTGCGCGGCGGCGAGCGTCGCGTAAACCGTGCAGGTGGCCAGGGCGGAAAGCATTCGTTTCATGGTGCGGATTACCTCTCGATCCAGGTTCGCATCGATGCGGAATGCCGGGTAGTGCAGTGTGTCAGCCCCCGGCGGTGACAAAAGTCATGCTGGTACCTTGTCTGCGAAAACTCGCTTGACGACGGCTGGCGCCTCGGCTAAGCTTGCTCGCAGTGTCTGTGTCAAGAACTAAATTCCCATCGTGGCGGATACCCCTCAGGGTGCTGCATAAGGATCTAACCTAAATGGCAGATGACATCAAGAGCCTCATCAAGCGCATTGAAGTATTGGAAAAGGCGGACAAAGATGCGAGCGGGGCTTTGAAGAAAATATTTGTCCTCGAAACGAAGCTGGCGCTCATGTCTCAGCAGATTGTTGCCCTTCAAAAAGACGGAGTAGGTATCGAAAACAGGGTAAAAACGTTAGAGTCCAAGAAGTAAGGACCCGTGGGGAGCTGGGCCTTTGACCGCGGAAAAGCTACAGCGGTTGGACGAACTGGGGTGGGCGGTTCTGCCCGGGGTGATGGATCGCGGCCTTCTCCATGAGATCCGTACACGCGTCGAGCAGCTTTGGACAGAGGAAGGCGATCACGCGGGTGCGGAGTTCCGCAAGGAACCAGGGGCCCGACGCTTGGCCAACCTGATGGACAAGGGCGAGGTCTTCGAGCGTGTGGTTGCCAATCCCGCGGTGCCGGGTGCCGTCGGCCATGTTTTCGGCGAAGATTTTCAAGTTAAGCAGTCTAAACGCCCGATCAAGCGACCCCTGGTCGCGGAAATGCCAGCCACTACACTGCGATGCCAGCCCTGTCGCCGACGAGTCCGGCTTCTGGGTGTGCAATACCATCTGGCTGCTGGACGACTTCACGTCTGTGAACGGAGCGACGCGCATCGTGCCCGGCTCGCACCTGAGCTCGCCGATCCACAGGCATCGCATCCCAATGAGGTTCTAGCCTTGGGAGAAGCCGGGACCGTCGTGGTAATGAATACCCACGCGTGGCACGGGGGCACGGCAAACCGCACCGGCCGGCGCCGCGCTCCATGCGTTTTACACCCGCGGGGACAAGCCGCAGCAGCAGTACCAAAATGGCCTGCTGCGGGCGGAGACGAAGGCGCGGTTGTCTCCCGAGTCGCGCCGCATTCTGGGGCTTGACGACCCTCGCAACGATGAGATGAGCTCACAGATCGCCGGAATGAGCGGCTTTTTCCGCTGAGCCGGTTTCGCCGGGCCACCCACCTTAGATAACAACGGGGTGAAACCGACGTTCCTATTGAGACCCATCCTGTCGGCATCTTTCTACACGGCGTCGCCATTGGTATGCTCGGACTGATCATGTGGGGAGCGGTACTGTTTTTCATTACGATAGTCATGGCGACGCCGGGCGGCCGCGCCGTAGCGAGCGAGTATGCGCAGCAGACTATTGCTGTGCTCACGGCGCAGCCAATCTACGCGGACCCAGCCCTGGCCTTGATGGCCCTGAGCGCGCTCGGATGCCTGCTGCTTATGTGCGGGCGGACATCGGAGAGACGGCCCGAGCGCTGGATTTGGCGCGAGGTTCATGTTCTCGACGCCGATCCGGCAGTGCGACGCTAGCCACACCCACGCGCTTCATTTTTTCCGGGCCTGGAATCGAAACGAATAGCCGACGCCGATAAAGCGATCCACGGCGGCGCGCGACAGGCCTACCCCGGCGTGGAAATCAAGCTGCTGATTCAAACCCAACTTGTAACTTGTCCCAAAGTGCAACAGGTGTCGGTCCGCCACGCTCCGGGAAATCGCCCGCGTATTCGACGAACGCGTCCCAAGGCCCGGTGAGTTGCCGGTCGAAAAGAAACGTCGATTCCCCCGTCAGGTTGCGCATGCCGGACTGTGTCGGCCAGTACAACGACAACATTCCAGCCGCCGTCCAGTTTGCGGAAATCTTCTGCGACCATGGCAGTTGCAGACTCGGATCGTATCCGTGAGAGGATTCGGCGTTCGCCCCGGCCGGAAAGCTCAAGGACAAAATCAGAGAGGCGTCGAACCCACTTTGCGTATGTCCGATCTGCTGCTTGACTCCCAGAGCCAGGTCGCCGAACCCCGAAGCAACAGGCGTGAAACTATAATCCGGAACGGTGAATCGCAGCTCGGTGGCATCCGTCAAACCGAAGACCGCTAAGCTCTCGGGGCCGTCGAAGACGCGTTGACCAGAGGCGTTGGTGATTTGAATGCCGTTTTCAACCTGCAAGGCGCCGTTCGGCACAACCACACTGGCGTCTGTAATTGCAGGCCGATCCGTTACGATGGGACTGGGTTGGCCTTGCGGTGACGCAAGTCCAGCCACCAGCGGAAGTAGGAGCGAAGACACGAGTAGGCGGTCGATGATCTAAATTACCAGAAAGAGGGCGAGTCCGCGAGGCGCTTACGCGCCGGGGTCCCGACTACTGTTTACGGTCTTAGTCTCCGGGGCGCGGGTCTTGATCCCGCGCGCCCGATTGAACGCTTCCCGCAGGATGCCGACCGCGGCGGCGGCCAGTTTGAGCTCTTCCGGCTTCTTTTGATGGCCGGGAATTTTCGAATCGATGTACTTCATTCGAAAGAGCTGATTATCAACCATCTCGAGGAGGGCGCGCAATTCCTCCGCACTCATCTTAATGGCCACGTTTTCCATTCGCACCAAGTCTACCATTGTTTCCCGGTGCGATTGGTTAAGCCGCCGGTGGCTGACCGCCCGGCGCCGGTTTGGGCGCCATTCAAACCGGCGATCGCCTGATTGGCATCGGCTATTCCCGCAAATGCCGAAGCCGGGCGGACGGCCGGTGTTGCGGCCGGTCACCAGATGCAATCGTTCAACAGTTCCCTAACGATCGGGCAGCGAAAGCACCGACGAATCGGTAGCGGTGAAATCGAGACTACCGGCAAAAATGTTCTTCACGGGATTACCGCCGGCGGGACGATCGAAAGCTCTCTTACTATCGCACCCCACGCGAGCCCTTCTGCGATCCGGGAGTAACTGGGATACTTGCAGTTCGCAAGTCGGCAGTTCATGCCGGAGATTGACGCGCAGATCGGCGATTACCTTTGGATAACGCATCCTCAGGAACGAATTCCGTGTGGTCCGGAGCACTAATAAGCTGCATGCACACGGGTTAAGAGGGAAAATGCGTGGTAGACTAGAGGTGCCTTTTAATGTTCCCGCCGGAGCTTGGCTGTCCCGATCTGCCTTGTCTTGCCCGTACAGTTGAAAGACGGAAGGAGCGATCAGCTGAAGGACAGAATGCGCTCGCTGTTCGCGGGCTCACACCATGGCCGCCCCGTCCACGGCCCCGACCAAAGCAATTGTTTCACTGACGAACTGAGCTGACGTGCAGACCGCTCCAAAAAGGGGGTTTCGTGGAGATTCGGTATTTAGGATTCGATCAAAGGCAGAACTCTCGCGTTTATCGCTTTGAGGTGCGCGAGAAGGGACAACCCAGCAGACAGCTTCCGGTCACCGCTAACATGGATGTCTTCCGCAACTACAGTGTGGGCATCCAGGAGGGCCCGACCCTCTCGGGAAACAAACTTACCGCAGACCTCGAAAAAGGTTGCGAACTGGAGCACGAGCTGACCGCAGCCGACGTGTGCGCCTACGCCAATAGCAAATCTCTGGCCGAGGCACAACGGGCGGCGGCGCGCAAAAGTCCCCGACGCCGGCCCGCGGTGACGCCGGACCCGGCTCAAAAGTCGACGTGGAGGCAGTTCGGAATCTGACCGAGTCCATGCCATTCGCACGCCACAGCGGGTATAGGTTTTCGCCGGTTTCGGTCAGGCAGAATGCGCCATCCTGGGGCGGCATTTATGGGCTCTCCAACGCTCAGGGCTGGATTTTCATCCATGGAGCGGAGAATATTCAGGCTGCCCTGCTCCTTCACCTTACCGAACTCGACCCCTCCTCGCCATTCCGCACAGTGACCGGCTTTACTTTCGAGATGTGCGAGGTGGGAAGGCGCGCGGACCGGTGTAGTCGACTGATCGCGGAATTGCAGCCCGCAGTCAACCAGCGCGCTGCCTCGGGTTGAAGAACATCGCAGACTGATCTTCATCGCCAAGCTTACCCACATTGGCAACACCGATAATTCGTGGGATAAGCTTCAGCTTGTCCAGGCGAGCCAAGCTCGCCCCACTGCGTTTTTCGGGCGTCCGCCGCCTACCCTCCGCGCGATCCGTTCTCCAGAAACGCGCGCAAACGGTGACTGCGGCTCGGATGGCGCAGCTTCCGCAACGCCTTGGCCTCGATTTGGCGAATTCTTTCGCGCGTGACGGCGAAATTCTGACCCACCTCTTCCAAAGTATGCTCGCTGCCGTCTTCCAATCCGAACCGCATCTTGATGATCTTCTCTTCGCGCGGCGTGAGCGTCTTCAGCACTTGCGCGGTCTGCTCCCGCAGATTCAGATTGATCACCGCGTCGGAAGGCGAGATGCCGTTCTGGTCGACGATGAAATCGCCCAGATGAGACTCTTCCTCCTCGCCGATGGGCGTTTCCAGCGAGATCGGCTCCTGCGCCACGCGCAGAACTTTGCGCACTTTGGAAACCGGCAGCTGCAGCCGCTTGGCCAACTCTTCGTTGGTCGGCTCGCGGCCGAGCTCCTGCACCATCTGCCGCGAGGTCCGGATCAACTTATTGATCGTCTCGATCATGTGCACCGGAATGCGGATGGTGCGCGCCTGGTCGGCAATAGCTCGCGTGATCGCCTGCCGCACCCA
>Ga0182013_10004233_pt1 | contig 17351 bp, 15 predicted proteins | sample 612S2MmetaG_FD_120487 | JGI IMG/M metagenome (GOLD analysis project Ga0182013, IMG submission 120487) | Permafrost microbial communities from Stordalen Mire, Sweden - 612S2M metaG | ecosystem: Environmental > Terrestrial > Soil > Wetlands > Permafrost | place: Sweden: Stordalen | collected...
CAGCGCGGGCCTGGCCTTCTGCTGCGGCCCGCGCACCTTGGGCGGGACAGCCCGACGCTGGCTGGGTTTCGGCGCTGCCGCAGGGGGTGCAGCGGGCGGTTTCGTCACAGCAGGCTTGACGGGCGCGGGCTTCCCGGCGGCCGACGCAGGTATCCCCGCGGCGGGCTTAGCGGCTGCCGCAGTCGGCGGTTTCGGGGGCAGGCACACCTCGCAGCCGAGCTTCTCCTTGCCGGCCACCAGCGCGGCCTCGGCCAAACACGACGGGCAGCGCACCGGCGCGTACACCCCGGCCGGCAACAGCCAGTCGAAACTCATCGGGTATCGCCGCGACCCGCGCAGCACGTCGGCCGCGACCCGCAGTGCGGGCACCAGTAGGACATGCAGCCGGTACGGCCTGATCACATGCCGGGCCTCGTACTTCTCCGCGATCTCGGCCAGCCGCCGCGCCTGTTCCTCGCGGGTGGCGCGCAGCCGCTCCCGCAACACGAGGGCCCGGTCTGGCGTGGAGGCCACCAGGCGCCGCTCGATGCCGGCGATCGTATCCGCGTAATAAGCCGCAGCGCGGCCGCGTTCGGCCTCAAATCCGCCGCTCACCTCGGCGGAGAGCACGGCACGCCGGGAAACCGAGGCCGAGTCCATCAGCCGGTGGGCGTGACCGATCGCCGGAAGCAAGTTCTCAGCGGGAGGTACCACGTTACGTTCGGTACAAAGGGCCTTGGACAGCGACCTGGCAAGCGCGGCGGGTAGCTCGCGACGAGAAGGGACATCCACCCAGCGCTCCGCCTCCTCCTGGAAGCGGTCCTCGGCCGACAGCTCGTAGGTGACCAGCGCGCCCACCCGGACGACGGGGTGCAGCACGAAGGCGGGCTCGCCGGACAGGTCGATCCGGCCGTGGTCGGCCGGGAAGGCCTCGCGGACCTCGGCCTGCAGCACGTCACGTCCCGGCGGGACAGCGGCGGGCCGGTCCAGGACGAGGTAGCCGGCGTCGCCAGCTACCAGCACTCGGTCGGCGGCCTCGGCGAGGACGGGATGGCCGGCGGTGAGCAGTGTGGCACCCTCTTCCCGCGCGACGTCGGGGTCGGCGGTGACCTGGAGCTCTTCCGGTAGCCGGTACGCGTCGCGAAGCTGGCCGGGGAGGACCACGTACGCGGAATCCCCGGCCAGCTCCCAGAGCCCGCCGTCGGCGGCCACGTGCCGCAGCCAGAACTCCAACGCGGGATCGGCGATCACGCGCCCACCTCTTCCGAGACCAGGTTGTCGATCGACGCGCGGCTGGCCAGGTAATCGGTCCTGGCTCGGGCCAGATCGTCGCCGATGGCCGCCATCCGCTCGCCGAACTCCGCGTCGTCTGCCGAGGCGACGAACGCGTCGAACACCGTGGTCTCGAAGTCGAACTCGTCGTCCACCCGGCCGAGGATCATGTCGAGCTCGCCCACCACCAGCTCGAACAGGTTGATCTTCGCCTCGAGCACGCGCAGGACCTGCTCCTCGATGGTGCCGCTGGCGACCAGGTTGGTCAGCAACACGTCGTGCTCCTGGCCGACCCGGTGCAGACGGCCGAGCCGCTGCTCGATCTGCATCGGGTTCCACGGTAGGTCCATGTTCACCATCACATGGCAGAACTGGAGATTGCGCCCCTCCCCGGCGGACTCGGTGGACAGCAGTACCTGTGCCTCGTCGCGGAAAGCGGCAATTGTCCGCTCCTTCTCCGCGCGCGGCAGGCTGCCGTGGTAGACCGCAGCGCCCGGCACCTGATCGGTCAGCAGCTCCAGGGTCTGCCGGAACGCGGTGAACACCAGGACCTTGTGCCCCGCCTGGGTGAATCGGCCGAGCCGGTCGAGCAGCACCGCGACCTTCGCCGGGGCGGTAAGCAGGGAGCCGCGCCGGGCCAGGTCGTCCCAGCCGATCTTGGCCAGGGTGGGCGCCGCCGCGGCGGGGCTCGACCCGGCCAGCTTCGCCACGCTGCGCAGGGTCAGTCGTTGCGCCGACGTGGTCGTCCTGCCCTCGGCGCGAACTCGTGCTGTCAGGTCGGCGTACCATTGCCGTTCGGCGCCGGACGGCTCTACGCGTATCGTCTCGGCCAGACGCTGCGGCAGGAGCACGCTCACCTCGCTGCGCCGGTGCCTGATCATCACCTCGGCCGTCTGCTTGCGCAGCGCGGCGACGTTCCGTGGTTCCCTGCCAGGCGTGGCGAGCGGCGCGGTGCCGTGAGCGGCGCGGAACTGGGCCGCGGTCCCAAGCAATCCGGGCGCGACCAGGCTCACCATCTCGTAGAGGTCCTGTAGCCGGTTCTCCACCGGCGTGGCGGTCAGCAGCAGCAGGTAGCGCGACCTGAGCTGGCGGATCAGCTGCCCGGAAGCGCTGCGCGGCGCCCGGACCCGGTGCGCCTCGTCGACGATGATCAGGTCCCAGGATTCTGGTGTCAGCTGCGATCTCAGCGGGTCGCGTCTGGCGGCCGCCAGCGAGACGACCAGTACGCCACGATCCGCGTCCTGGCCAGGGATCGTCGTGGGTACGCCGAACTTACGCTCGAGTTCCTCCCGCCACTGTGCCACGAGCCCAGCCGGGGTGATGACCAGCGTCCGGCCGGCCAGCCCGCGCAGCCGCAGCTCAGCGAGAATCAGCCCGGCCTCGATCGTCTTGCCCAGTCCCACCTCGTCGGCGAGTATCGCTCGACCCCGCATCCGGCGCAGCGCGCTTCGCGCCGCCTGCAACTGGTAGTCGAACGGGGTGAAGCGGAGTGCCGGAACTGAGAGGAACGTGTCGAATCCCGGCCTGCTCCATACCTTGACGGCTTCGTCCACCAGGAGCGACACCCGCTCGTCCACCAGCGCCCCGACGCTACCCGCACCGACGCCGCCTCCCAGGCTGGCGAGCAGTGACGCGTACAGCTCCAACGCGTCCCACTCGCCCGATCGTGCCGTCCGCCCATCCGCCACGGCGACCCTCCTCCGCGTAGACGAGAATTTATGCTCTCACAGATGACCGTCATTCCCGGGGTGCCGCGCTGCGGTCGCGTCTACCTGGGACAGCCGGTTGAGCAGAATGCCTTGTCATGCCCCTGGCACCTCAGCCCAGGGGTTAGGGGCGCGGCAGGTCCGGGCGCGGCGGATGAGCCGCCCGCGCTCTGTCGGCACGCATCTGGGATCAGTAACAAACGATGTATTTGCTCCGGGATCCGGGACGCCGGGGGTGGTGCCGAACTCGGCCGCTGGCGGGTCCACGGTGGTCATGTCGTTTACCGGGATCTGGTTGGCCGCAACCGTGGCGCCGGCCGCCTCGTCGAGCCGGTAGTAGCTAGTCGGGTCGGCGTTCAGCACCGACGTCGGGGCGTACGAGCCGTTGGTGATGTACCCGTAGCTGGTGCAGGCGGTGCTGGTGCCCGGTGGGCACACCTTGGCGAGCAGGTCCCCGTTGTAGCTGTACGCCCAGGTCAGCGCGGTGGCCGGCTGGCCGGCCGTCACCGGGTCGGTGGCCACCGTGGCGACATGCGGGTGGGTGGCCCCGCTGGGGGTGGACCAGGTCAGGTGCAGCGCCCGGCCGGAGCTCGTGCTGGTGATCGTGGTCAGCGTCCCGCTGCTGTAGGTGAACGTCTCGGCCTTGCCGGTGTTGTCCGTGATCGCGGAGATCAGCCACGAGGACCCGCTGGCCTGCCCGAACTGGTAGGTGGTACCGGTCTGGTCGGTGATCGCGAAGCCCCCGCCGGACAGCGTGGCCACCACCGCGTGCAGGTCCTGCGGCGGCGCGTACCCCCCGGCCGAGTTCTTGGCGAACCGGACCTGCTGCCCGTCCGCCAGCGTCAGGATCAGCGCCCCCGACCCATCCGGATCGGGGACCAGCGACATGTCAAGCGGCGACGACCAGCCCGCCCCCAGCGCCTGCGATGTCCGCGGGTCCAGTGAGTTGTAGGTCCGGACGACCGACAACGGCGGCCCGACCGTGGCCACGCTGGCGTCGGTGGCCTGCTGGGAGAGGTTCCCTGTGCGCGGGTCGATGGTCTTGCCCGACCCGCTGTAGTCGGTGCCGCCCAGGTCGGACGTCATGATCGGGTTGCCGTCATCGGCCTGATAGGCGTTACCCAGCCGGTAAAAGGTGGCCTGCTGGGCATCGCCCACCACGAACGAGATGGGCGTCTTCCAGGTGACCCCCGAGCTGTACAGCACGGGCGGGGGCACCGCGTCGGTGACCGTGACCTGCCAGTAGTAGGTGGTTCCCCAGGTCAGGCTGGTGGTCGGAGTCCAGCTGCTGCCGCTGTTCGCGACCCACCCCGAGGACGCCACCACGGTAGCCGTGCCCGGGTTCGGGCCAGTGATGATCTGGAAGGCGTAGGAGAGCACCGGGCTGACCGGGTACCCGCCTGGCACGATCGCCGACGCGCTCAGCTGCGGGGTCTGCGAGTCCACGTCGGTGCCCGGCAGCGGCTCCTGCTCGTTGACCTGCGGCGGGTACTGCTGCACCGTTTACGGCGCGCAGTACTCGTTCCCGCCCTCGGCCGAGAAATACGTGCCCGACGCGTTCACCACGTCCCAGCAGATCTCATACGAGCCGGGATTTTCCGCCGGAGTGACGCTTTCCACCGGCGCGGTCCCGGCCGGCGCCACCGTGCCGCTGATCGCGACGTTGGCCCCGGTCTTCAGCGGCGTCCCTGTCCCGCTGGTATCGCCGGCCGGGAGCACCCGCGAGCCCAGGGCATAGCCGCTCCACGTGCTGGTCCCCGTATTAGTCAGCGTCACCGCGATCTGGCCGGCCTGGTCAGCCATCGGCACCGTGTCGAAAGAGGACGCCACGCTGTAGGAGGCGTTGTCGGTGCCGCCCCCCATCAAGGCGGTCAGCGACGCCGGCGAACCGGGGGACGCCGACGGGCTAGCGGACGGCGACGGGCTGGGCGAGGCAGACGCCGAGGGGGAGGGGGAGGGGGAGGGCGAGGCGCTGGGCTGCGGGGATCCCAGATCCGACGGTCGCGAAAGCCACCGCACGCGACCGCGGCCGCGAGAGGATCAGGCGGCCACCTCGGCCTGGCGCGGACAACCAACCCGGCATGCTTGACTCCAGGGCAACACGTAGCGGATCACACTGAGGACGGCCATGCGGTCAGGACCCGGGCGGCGGGGCGTTCGCCGCCAGGGCGCGGATCACCTGATTGATGCGCCCGGCCGCGCCGGCCGCGGAGACGGCGCCGGTGTTCTGCGTCCCCGCCACGGCGGCGGTGCCGGGGGCGGTGACAAGCAGGAAACGCTGATGCGGGTTGGCCTTCCCGGCCGCGATGACTCCCGCCGTGGCCGTGCCGGTGGCGATGATGACGCCGCACTGCCGCTGGATCAGCGTGTTCAGCATCGCCCTGACGTCGGCGGCGCACGTCGTGAAGATGACCAAGCCGGGACACAGGCCGATCACGTTGCCTCACGATAAGGGTGGCGGCGGCTACCCGATCGGGCTGACGATGGCGATCATGCGCCAGGCTGGACTCAAAGGAGGCGACGAGTAATGGCCGGAGAGGTGTACACCGTGCGCGTCCACCACGAACCTGGCGAAGAGCTGTGGGCCGAAGTCCTTGAGTTGCCTGGCTGTTTCGCTGCTGGTGCCGATATGGAGGAGCTGCGTGAGGCCCTGAGCGAGGCGATCAGTCTTTACCTGTCCGAGCCGGGGGACGTGAAGCACGTCGAACTGGAAGACGAGCCCGGTTCGGTTACCGAGCATCGGATGCTAGCGCGAACCGCGTAACGGGTTCGCGGGACAGGCTGATCCGGGCCACCGCGTACCCCCCCGATCTGATGCGTAGTGCACAACCAGGCAGACGTCTCAGGAACAGCCTCGTCTCGAAGATGATCTTTGGCACCTGCAAATTTGACGTGCACCCTGAGACCCCTGGGCCGCCGTGAATGTCGGCGACACCGGCTAGGGTGCGACGGTGGCGGAACGCTGGGATCGTACGAGGGTGCTTACGCTGGCACCCGACGCACCGTCGCAGCGGACCGCGCAGGCGCTGGCGTCCGCCGGCTCGTGGCCGCTGACCGGGGCCAGGGAGCCTGATGCGCTCTGGGGTGAATGCCGCGGCAGCGCCGCCACGCCCTACCGCACCGCGATCGATCTGTCCGGCCCGGCCTACCAGTGCTCGTGCCCGAGCCGGAAGTTCCCGTGCAAGCACGCGCTCGCCCTGCTGCTGCTCTGGGCCGACGGTGCCGTCAAGGACACCCCCGCCGATCCCCCCGCCTGGGCCGACACCTGGTTCGCGGGCCGTGCTGGCCTTACGAAGGCGAACGAGCCACAAGACCTGAAGATCGATCCCATGGCCGCCCTCCGCCGGGCGGCGCAGCGCGACAGCAGAATCGGGGCTGGACTGGCCGAACTCGACCGGTGGCTGTGCGATCAAGTGCGCCAGGGCCTGGCGGGCAGCCAGCAGGCCGGGTACCGGCACTGGGACGACATCGCCGCCCGGATGGTCGACGCGCAGGCCCCCGGCCTGGCCGAACGCCTGCGCGGGCTGGCCACGGTCCCGCATTCCGGCGCGGGCTGGGACGGCAGGCTGCTGGCGGAATACGCGCTGCTCCGGCTGCTCATCCTCGCCTACGGCCAGCAGTCCGAGCTGGCGCCGCCGCTGCGGGATACCGTCCGGTCCCGGATCGGGTTCACCGTCCGCCAAGCCGACGTGCTGGCCAGCGGCGAGCACGTCAGGGACCGCTGGCAGGTGCTGGCCCGGCGTGATCAGGAGCAGGACCGGCTGCGGAGCCGCCGGATGTGGTTGCGCGGACGGACCAGCGGCCGCTGCGCGCTGGTGCTGAGCTTCGCCGTGGCCGGCCAGTCGCTGGACGACTCTCTTACCGTCGGCACCGAGGTGGACGCGGATCTGGCCTTCTACCCCGCCGCGGTCCCTATGCGCGCCCTGGTCGCGGTCAGGCACGACCAGGCTCGGGCGAGCGCGCCGGCCGGCGGCACGGTGGCGGAGCTGCTGGCCTCGTGGGCGAAGGCCCTCGGCGCGGACCCCTGGCTGGACACCTGGCCCGCCGTCCTGGCCGCGACCCCGGTGACCCCGGTGACCCCGGTGACCCCGGTGACCCCGGTGACCCCAGTGACCCCGGCGGGCCCGGCCCGGTCTGGCCGCCCGTGCCTGCTCGACGGATGCGGCGACGCCCTGCCGCTGCACCCGGGCGCGGGTGACTGCTGGCCGCTGTTCGCCCTGTCCGGCGGCGGCCCGCTGACGGTGGCCGGCGAGTGGTCCCCGCGCGGACTGTGGCCGCTGACCGCCTGGGACCAGACCGGGGCGGTACCGCTGTGAGTACCTGGCAGGACCTGGTCACCGCGAGCCTTATTGGCACCGAACGAGCCGTGGTTCCCGCGGTCCGGATCCCTGGCTGCCCCGGCTTGGCTGACGCCGCGGGATCCGCGCCAGCGGACCCCGCGGAGGAACTGCTCGGCCGGGCTGCGCTGCTGACCGCCGCGCGCCGGGCGGGCCGGGTGCCGGATCACGCGGAGCCGCTGCCTGCCGCCGGGCCTGACCCCAGACCCGCCGTGGGCCAGGCGGCCGGGCGCCGCCTGGCCCGGATGCTCGGCGGGGAGCACCTCGGGCTGCTTGACGAGTGGCTCACCGCGGCCGTGGCCCGCGGACTGCGGCCTCCCGCGCAGCTGCTGCCCGCGCTGCTCGACCTGGGGCGGCGGACCAAGCCCGCGGACGCTGAGCTGCGGCGCCTGGTGGTGGCGGCGGGCGGGTCACGGGCCCGGTGGCTGGCCGACCTCAACCCGGACTGGGCGTTCGTGGCGGAAACGCCGCGCCAGGCCTGCTCCGGAGACGAAGCGTGGCGGCTCGGCGACGCCGGTCAGCGCCGCGGCTACCTGGCCGCCCTGGCCGATGAGCCGCTGCTCGAGGCCGCGCTCGACGACCGCGCGGACGACGTGCGCCGCTGGGCCGCCTCCTGGCTGGCCACCCTGCCCGGATCCGCGCTCGGGCAGCGGATGGCCGGCCGGGCGCTGCGCTGCCTGCGGATCGAACGAGGCATCCGGGGCACCCGCCTGGTCGTCAGCCCGCCGGCCGGATCCGACGCCGGCATGCGCCGCGACGGGATCGCCCCCGGTCCGGCGGCGGGCCGGTCGCAGCTGGCCGACCGGGCCCGCCTCATGCTCGAGGTGGTCGCCCGGACCCCGCTGCGCACCTGGACGGACGCGTTCGCGATGGAGCCGGCCACCATCGTCACCGTACGGTCCGGTGATTGGGCGCCGGTCCTGTACACCGGCTGGACCCGAGCGGCCATCGCCCAGCGTGACCAGGCTTGGATGACAGCCCTGATCGTCGAGGCGGTCACCGGCCGGCCGCCCGGCTCACCGGCCGAGAACGAGGCCCTGAGCCAGCTCGCCCGGCGGGCCGACCCGGCCCTCGGCGCTCTCGGGTCCCCGGACGCCCTGGCCGAGCCGGAGCCGGGCTCGCCGCCGGCGATCAGGGACGCCATCAGGGTCCTGCGGTTCCGTTACGACATGAGCAAGGAGCTTGACGTTGACGACAGCAGCGGCTGAGGATCTCGGGGATCTCCGTGGTCCGGGTGAGGAGACGGCCCTGCGCCCGCACGCGGAGCAGGAATACGCGGCCGAGCTGGCCGCGCTGGCCGCCGCCGACGACCGGGCCAGGCCCCCGGGCTGGCGGCTGTCGCCGTGGGCGGTGACCACCTACCTGCTGGGCGGGATGACCGCCGACGGTACCGAGATCACGCCGAAGTACGTGGGTTCCCGGCGCCTGATCGAGGTCGCCGTGGCCACGCTGGCCACGGACCGGGCCCTGCTGCTGCTCGGCGTGCCGGGAACGGCGAAAACGTGGCTGTCCGAGCATCTGGCCGCGGCGATCTCCGCGGACTCCACCCTGATGGTGCAGGGCACCGCGGGGACCGCGGAGGAGGCGGTCAGGTACGGCTGGAACTACGCGCGGCTGATCGCCGAGGGACCCTCCCGCGCGGCGATGGTGCCAAGCCCGGTGATGCGGGCGATGGCGGGCGGCCAGATCGCCCGGGTCGAGGAGCTGACCCGGATGCCCTCGGATGTGCAGGACGCGCTGATCACCATCTTGTCCGAGAAGACGCTGCCCATCCCCGAGCTCGGCGGCGAGCTGCAGGCGGTCAGGGGCTTCAACGTCATCGCCACGGCCAACGACAGGGACCGCGGCGTGAACGAGCTGTCCAGCGCGCTGCGCAGGCGGTTCAACACCGTCGTGCTGCCGGTGCCCGCCACGGCCGAGCAGGAGGTGGACATCGTCACCCGGCGGGTCGCGCAGCTCGGCCGCTCGATCGGGCTGCCGGACACGCCGCACGGAGCCGATGAGATCAAGCGCGTGGTCACGATCTTCCGTGAGCTGCGCCAGGGCGTCACCGAGGACGGCCGGGCCAAGGTCAAGTCGCCGAGCGCGACCCTGTCCACCGCCGAGGCGATCTCGGTGATCACCAGCGGTGTCGCGCTGGCCGCGCACTTCGGCGACGGGGTGCTGCGTCCCGCCGACATCGCGGGCGGCATCACCGGCGCCGTGGTGCAGGATCCCGTCTCTGACCGGGCCGTCTGGCAGGAATACCTGGAGGCCGTGGTCCGGGAGCGAGAGGACTGGAGTGACTTCTACCGGGCCTGCCGCGAGGTCGCCGGATGAAGGCGGTCAGGCACGCAAGCAGCACGGTCCGTTCGGGATATTGATCGTGATTGAGCTGTACGGGGTGCGGCATCACGGGCCGGGATCTGCGCGGTCGGTGCGGGCGGCGCTGACCGCGCAGCAGCCGGACGTGGTGCTGATCGAGGGACCGCCGGAGGCGGACCATCTGGTGGAGCTGGCGGCGGATGAGGAGATGGTTCCGCCGGTAGCGCTGCTCGGGTACGTGGCCGGGGAGCCGAAGACCGCGGCGTTCTGGCCGTTCGCGGTGTTCTCGCCGGAGTGGCAGGCGATGCGGTACGCGGCCGGCGCCGGGATCCCGGTCCGGTTCTGCGACCTGCCGGCCGCGCATCAGCTGGCGCTGGCCACTCGCGCCGCCCCGCGGGCGCGCATCGACCCGGTGGGCGAGCTGGCCACGGCGGCCGGGTACGACGATCCCGAGCGCTGGTGGGAGGACGTGGTCGAGCACGTCCCCGGGCCCGCGATCTTCGCCGCCCTGGCCGAGGCCATCGGGATCCTCCGCGCCTCCGACGACGAACCCGACCCGCGGGACGCGGTCCGCGAGGCGCACATGCGCAAGGTGCTGCGCAGAACCGTCAAGGACGGCTACCAGCGGATCGCGGTGGTCTGCGGCGCCTGGCACGTGCCCGCCCTGCAAGACCTTCCGGCCGCGGCCGCGGACGACCGGCTGCTGCGCGGGCTGCCGAAGGTGAAGGCCAGCCTCACCTGGGTGCCGTGGACCTACGGCCGGCTGTCCTACGCCTCGGGTTACGGTGCCGGGATCCGCTCTCCCGGCTGGTATGACCATCTGTTCTCCGTCCCCGGGCAGCCCGTCGAGCGGTGGCTGGCCCGGGCCGCCGCGGTGCTGCGCGACGAGGGGATCGCCGTGTCGTCGGCACACGTGATCGAATCCGTCCGGCTGGCCGACGCGCTCGCCGCGCTGCGCGGCCGTCCGCTCGCGGGCCTGGACGAGGTCACCGAGGCGGCCCGTGCCGTGTTGTGCGAGGGCAGCGACCTGCTCACCGAGCTGATCCAGCGCCGGCTGGTCGTCGGTGAGCGGCTCGGCTCCGTGCCGGCCACGACCCCCATGGTGCCGCTGCAGCAGGACCTGCGCGACCAGCAGCGCCGCCTCCGGCTGCGGCCCGAGGCCTCGCCCCGCGACTATGACCTGGACCTGCGCAAGCCCCACGACCTGACCCGCAGCCACCTGCTGCACCGGCTGGCCATGCTCGGCGTGGACTGGGGGCGGCCGCAGCGGGGACGAAGCAGGAACATCGGGACGTTCCGGGAAAGCTGGCAGCTAACCTGGCGTCCCGAGCTCGACCTGGCCTTGATCGAGGCGAGCATGTGGGGCAGCACGGTTGCGGCCGCCGCCGGTCAGCGGGCCAGGTCGCTGGCGGCGGAAGCTACCGCGCTTGAGGATCTGACGGCGCTGGTGGAACAGTGCCTGCTGGCCGATCTGGGGGACGCCTTGCCGTCGGTCCTGGCCGGGGTCAGGGACCGCGCCGCGCTGGAGGGCGACGTGGCCCGGCTGATGGCGGCGCTGCCGGCCCTGGTCCGGGCGGCCAGGTACGGTGACGTGCGCGGCACCGACCCGGCCCGGCTCGGGGACGTGGCCATCGAGATGGTCACCCGGATCTGCGCCGGCCTGCCCGCCGCGGTGGCGTCCCTGGACGAAAGCGCCGAACGCGTGCTGCGGGACCGCATCGACGCCGTGCACGGGGCCACCGGCCTGCTCGCCGACGGCCCGAGCCGCGACCGCTGGCTGGACACGCTGGCGCGGCTGGTCCCGCGCTGTCCTCCCCTGATCTCCGGGCGGCTGACCAGGCTGCTGCTCGACGCGGGGCGGATCACCGGCGGCGACGCGGGCACCCGGATGTCCCGCGAGCTGTCCGCGGCCGCGCCGGCCGCGGCCGCCGCGAGCTGGGCCGAGGGGTTCCTGGCCGGGAGCGGCCTGCTGCTCGTGCACGACCGCAAGCTGCTCGGCCTGACCGACAGCTGGCTGGCCGGGCTGAGCGACGACACCTTCACCGCGGTCCTGCCCGCGCTGCGGCGGACCTTCGGCGGGTTCGCGCCGCCCGAGCGGCGGGCGATCGGCGAGCAGGCCCGGCACCTGGACGGCAGCGGCCGGGTGCCCGAGGTCCCGGCGGCGGCCAGCGACGAGCTAGACGAGGACCGCGCGGCCCTCGCCGTCCGGACGGTGGCGGCCATCCTCGGGCTCGGCCCCCCGCCGGCCGCGCCGGCCCAGGCGGCCCGGTGAGCACCGGCCCAGGCGGCCCGGTGAGCACCGGCCAGCAGGACAGGATGCGCCGGTGGCGGCTCGTGCTCGGCGGCGCCGACGACGGCACGGGCGCCGCACTGGGCGGGGACGACGCGCGCGTCGACGCGTCGCTCGGCGCCCTGTACGACTCTGATGAGGAAGCCGATGCTCGCCCAGGCAAGCGGCGCGGGTCCGGACTGGGCGCCTCAGCCCCGCGGGTGGCCAGGTGGCTGGCTGATATCCGCACGTTTTTCCCGGTCAGCGTGGTCCAGGTGATGCAGAAGGACGCGATCGAACGGCTCGGCCTGACCCGGCTGCTGCTCGAACCGGAGATGCTCGACGCGATCGAGCCCGACGTGCACCTGGTCGGTACGCTGCTGTCGCTGAGCCGGGTGATACCTGAGCAGGCGCGCGAGTCGGCCCGTGCGGTGGTCCGCGCCGTGACCAGGGACGTGGAGCGGCGGCTGGCGCAGCGAACTCGTTCGGCGGTGGCCGGGGCGCTGAACCGGGCCAGCCGGACGAGCAGGCCGAGACGTCCCGCCGATATCGACTGGGACCGGACGATCCGCGCGAACCTGCGGAACTACCAGCCCAGTCACCGCACGGTCGTGCCCGAACGGCTGATTGGCTACGCCAGGAAGCAGCAGTCGGTGGCGCGGGACGTCATCCTCTGCCTGGACCAGAGCGGCTCGATGGCCTCCTCGGTGGTGTACGCCGGGGTGTTCGGCGCGGTGCTGGCCTCCATCGGGTCGCTGCGCACGTCAGTGGTCGCCTTCGACACCGCGGTCGCCGACCTGACCGGCCTGCTCAGCGACCCGGTCGACGTGCTGTTCGGCACCCAGCTCGGCGGCGGCACCGACATCAACCGGGCCGTCGGCTACTGCCAGCAGCTGATCACGCGGCCCGCCAGCACGATCTTCGTCCTGGTCAGTGACCTGTACGAAGGCGGCAACCAGGACGAGATGCTGCGCCGGATCGCGGACATGACCGCGGCGGGCACCCGGGTCATCGCCCTGCTCGCGCTGTCCGATGACGGTGCGCCCAGTTACGACCACGACAACGCGGCCGCCCTGGCCGAGCTGGGCGTGCCCGCGTTCGCGTGCACCCCCGATTCCTTTCCTGAGCTGATGGCCGCCGCCATCGAAGGCCGCGACCTGGCCGAATGGGCCCGCCGCCACGCGCCCCGATAGTGATTTGTCCGGATATATGACGCTTGCCCAAATCCTTGAATTGCATGGCTGTGGCAACCTGCACATTCTTTTGTATAGGTTGGCGCAACCATGCAATGTTATGCGGGGATAGGCGTGACAGGTGGTGCGTGAGTTGGTGGAGGGGTTTCTGGGCGGGCGCGGCGGGCGCGGCTATGGAGAGCGCTCGGGGAGACGACGGTTCCGACCTGGCCCGGCGGCCCGCGCGCGGGCGGCCTGGCGGACCAGGTGGTCGCGCTCGGCGACGTTCGTGGCCAGCCGGGCGGCCTCGGCGTAGGCCGCGGCGGCCGCCGCGAGGTCGCCGCTGAGCTCGTGCAGGTGGCCGCGGACGGCGTGCCAGCGGTGCCGCTCGCCGAGCACCTCGCGCAAACGGTCGGTCTCGCGCAGCCCGGCGACGGCGCCGAGGACGTGGCCGACCGCGACCGCGCGCCCGAGCACCGCGGCGGGGTTCTGACGCACCGGGTCGTCGGTGAGGGCGACGAGGTCGTCGTACCAGGCGAGGATCTGCGGCCAGTCGGTCTCCTCGGCGCTCGCCGCGTCGTCGTGCAGGGCGGCGATGGCGGCCTCGACCTGGTAGCGGCCGGGGCGCCGTTCCTCCGTACGCATGGCCAGCGCCGACTGCAGGACGCGCACGCCCTCGGCGATCTCGCGGGTGTCCCACCGGCCGCGGTCCTGTCGGTCGAGCGTGACGATGCGACCCTCGGAGTCGAGTCGCGCCGGGAGGCGGGCGTGGTTGAGGAGCATCAGCGCGAGCAGGCCGCGCACCTCCGGTTCCTCGGTGGCGAGGGTGAGCTGGCGGGTGAGCCGGATCGCCTCGCCGGCCAGGTCGACCCGGCCCGCGTGGCCGGCCGTGTAGACGAGGTAGAGCACGCGCAGCACGACGGCGAGGTCGCCGGGCTGGTCCAGGCGGCGCCCCTGCAGGGCGCGCTTGGCCCGGCTGATCCGCTGCGCCATCGTCGCCTCCGGCACGTAGAAGGCGTCGGCGATCTCCCGGGTAGTGAGGCCGCCGACGGCGCGCAGGGTCAGCGCCACCTGCGAGGCGGGCGCGAGGTCGGGGTGGCAGCAGCAGAAGAGCAGGAAGAGGGTGTCGTCGCCCTCCTCGGTCTCGGCGGCCCGCGGCTCGGCGTACGTCGCCTCCTCGCGGCGGTGACGGGCGGCCTCGCTGCGGCGGGCGTCGACGAGCCGCCGGGTCGCGACCGTCGCCAGCCACGCGCGCGGGTCGCGCGGCGGGTGCTCGGGCCACACTCGCAGCGCCTCAAGCAGCGCCTCCTGCAGCGCGTCCTCGGCGGCATCGAAGTCCTCGCCCCGCCGGACCAGGCCCGCGAGCACCCGGGGGACGAGGGCGCGCAGTGCGCCCTCGTCCAGCCGTCGCGTCGGCTCGTCGATCATGCCGGGGTCAGTCCTCCGAGGACGCCTCGGACATGACCTCCCGGACGTCGATCCACTCGTACTGCGGCTCCCCGCCCGGGCCGGGCCCGGAGGAGACGTAGGCCGCGAGCTCGACCGCGCGCTCGTGCGACTCGACGTCGATCATGTACCAGCCGGCCACGAGATCGCTGGTCTCGGGCAGCGGGCCGTCGGTGGTGACTGGCGCGGCGTCCGGGCCGCCGTAGCGCACCCAGGTGCGCGCCGGCGTGAGTACCTGCGCGCCGACATACTCGCCGTTCTCCTCGAGCAGCTCGCCGACGTGCTTGAGGAAGGCCATGTGCGCCTCCGCGTCCTCGGGGGCCCACTGGTCCATCGGGGGCATGGGACGGTGCGGCTCCGGGCCGCCGCGGTAGTGCTTGAGGAGCAGGTACTTCGGCATGGTGGTCTCCTGGTGTCGCGGGCCGCGCCTGTGGTGGCCCCTTCACCTGGTGAGCGGAGCCGGTCAGGGCTTCTCGACATGAAATCACTCAGCTAACTCCGAGACCGTCGCGCAGGGGTCCCCTACGGGGGCGCCGCAGGTCAGAGGTGTCCAGGTGAGGGTGTCCCAGTATCGCCGTGCGTCACTACTCAACGATAGAGATCCCCGGTCACCTGACATGAAAACTCCGCCCATGGAGCACGGCGCGGCCCAGGTGTGTGGCATTCCGGGCCTGGGTGGCGGGTGAGAGCTGCGGCCTGGCATGATAGCGGGATGATCCGCGAGCTGGCCAGGGTAGCGCCGGCGCCGCCGGGCAAGCCAGTACGCGAGGAAGCGGCCAGGGACCAGGAGCGGGCCCGCCGCCTGGCGATGCGGCCCGGCACGTGGGACCGGCAAGAGGCAGCCTCCATGCGGGCGGGGTTCGACGGGGCCGCCGCTGACTGGGATGACTCCCGCGGCAGCTACCGACGCCCGGTGCTGGCCGATGCCCTGGCTCGCGGCGGCCCGTTCCCGCCCGGGCGGGCGGTGGAGATCGCTTCCGGTACCGGCCTAGCGACCCCGCTGATCGCGCAGGTGTGGCCGGAGGTGCTCGCGGTGGACCTGTCCGGCGGCAGGCTGGCGCGCTCGGCCGCGAGCTGCCGCGTCCAGGCCGATGCCGCCCGGCTGCCGCTGGCAGACGGCTGCGCGGCCGTGGTCGTCATCGGCGACGGGCCGCTGTTCGCCGCCGAGGCCGCCCGCGTCATGGCCGCAGAAGCGGTGCTTGTGTGGTCCAACGCGCTGGGGGACGGCGCCCCGTTCTTTGTACCCGTCCCGGTCCTGGCCGAGGTGATGACAGCGGCGATGGGCCGGCCCTGGGACGCGATCCACAGCCAGGCGCACTGGGGTAGCTGGGCCGTGCTCCGGCCGGCTGACCCGCTTCCGGTTTAAATTGGGCCGTCTTCGTGCGTGATCCGGGTGAGGGGGTCGCGGCCGACGGGACGATCACTACGGGGGTGGCTCGCTCCCGGGTGCCGCGGCCTTTCGAGCCGGTCCTGAGCGCAGCCGTCGAAGCAATCGCGGAAGCAGGCCGCGATGCCTCGGTCTGCCTGTACGGATCGGTGGCGGGTCCGACGGGGCGTACGGGTTCCAGGTCTTCCTGCGCCACTACTGCCTCTATCTCACTGGCCCCGACTACAGTCATGGCCTGCCCCGGTTCCCTGCCGACACCCGGGCGGCACGCGGCTTCAACGGTGACATCGCCCAGCACGCCGCCCGCTGGCGGGACGCGCTAGCCGCCGGGGGTGAGCCGCGGCGGCTTGGACGCCAGCTGGCTCGCAAGACGCTGCTGGCCGTGGCCGGGCTGGTCAGCATCCACGATGCGACCTGGACGACCGACCGTGCGCTCGGCGCGCACCGCTGGGCCGAGATCGAGCCTGAGCTCGGCTCCGACCTGTATGCCCTCCTGGCCTGGAGCGACAGCCTGGTGCTCGCGGGCTGTCAGGCCGTGCGGCACATGCTGGACATCACGGTCCCGGGCATCACTGCCGCCTTCGCCAGCACCATCGGCCTATGGCCCTGACCCGCGGGTCGTTCATCGGGAGTCAGGTCATGTGGGCTTGGCCGGGCGGCTTAGGCGATACAGGCGTGCCAGGGCAGCGCCGATGAAGAGCGCAGCACCGAGCAGAACTGACAGGAAGCCGAAGCCGCCAAGGGCAATCGCAGTCAGCGAACTCGGGGAACTGTCTGCTACTCACCGCGCCCGGGCTAGCAGCTGGCGCTTCAGGCCGGATTCACGGTCATCCAGGAGGGTGAAATCCCGCGGCAGCAGCGACGCGGGCTCGCCCGGGGCCAGGCACCACTCCGGGCGCAGGCTGGGCCGCGACTGCCGGGCCTCGGCGGTGAAGGCCTCCCAGGCCACCAGGCCGCCGGCCGCGACCGCGTGGACCGCCGCGGTGAACACCTCCGCCGCCCAGAAACCGGTGCACAAGACGAGCGCGCAGGACCGGGCGGCTGGCCGCCAGGTGGCCAGATCGGCCGGCACCAAGGTGATCAGCTGGTCAAGTCCGCGCCGCCGGGCCGCCTCGCCGAGCATCCCGAGCGCGACATCGGACACGTCCACCGCCGTGACCCGGCGGCCGGTCGCCGCGGCCAGCAGGGCGGCACCAGAAGGTCCGCAGGCCAGCTCGGCCACGGGACCGTCGGGCAGGTCCATCGACAGCGCGCGCACCGCCAGCGGGTGAGGGGTGAAGGACGGCGCGAACGCGCCGCCGTACTTGGCGTTCCACCTGAGCCGATCCGGCTGCTCGTCCGGCCCGGATCCGGCACGGTCCGATGACATGTACCCGAATGCTACGGGCTACGCACAGCGAACTCAGGCGAGGTTGGCCACCTTGTGACACGGAACGGCCAGCCAGTCAGCCGCCACGGATAGTGAGAGCCTGAATCCCC
>Ga0182013_10004238_pt1 | contig 17343 bp, 11 predicted proteins | sample 612S2MmetaG_FD_120487 | JGI IMG/M metagenome (GOLD analysis project Ga0182013, IMG submission 120487) | Permafrost microbial communities from Stordalen Mire, Sweden - 612S2M metaG | ecosystem: Environmental > Terrestrial > Soil > Wetlands > Permafrost | place: Sweden: Stordalen | collected...
CTATTTCCCGCCGCGGCGGTGGGCGCCATGATCGTGCCGCTCATGCTGTTCCACCAGATGCAGCTCATGGTGTGTGCGGTGTTGGCCGCCCGTTACGCCGCCGAGACCGAGACGCCGGCAGCCGAGTCTGGTCCGGCATGACGGCTTTGCTCAAACAGAGCATGCATCGTCTGGGCACGCTGCTCATCACCGTGTCCGCCATCACGCCCGCCGCTTCGGTTTTCATCATGGGCCAGGATGTGATCCGCCAGGCCGGGACAGGCGCGCTGTGGTGCTTTGTGGCGGCGGGGATGCTGGCTCTGGCCACGGCCTATGTCTACGCCGAGCTGTCCTCCGCCTTTCCCCTGACCGGGGGCGAATATTCCATGATCGGCGCTACGCTGGGTCCTTCGTGCGGGTTCATGGCCCTCGGCCTCAACATCGTGGGCGGAGGGCTGGGTCAGGCCGTCACGGCCCTGGGGCTGGCCGAATACCTCGGCGTGGTCATCCCCGGGGCGCCGGCCATGCCCGTAGCCCTGGCGGCCTGCGCCCTCGTCACCGTCCTGTCGGTGCTGCACGTGCGCATCAACGCCTGGATCACCGGCGTCTTCCTGGCGGTGGAGCTGGCCTCGGTGGCCCTGCTGTCGGGTCTGGGGGCGCTGCACGCGCATCGCGGGGTTGAGGCGGTGCTGCTCCACCCACAGATGCTCGACGCCGCAGGCAGGCTCGGGCCCACCCCGCTGGCCGCGATCGGCCTGGCGACTGCGGGGGCGATCTACGCGTTCAATGGCTATGGCGGCGCCTGCTATTTTGGCGAGGAGATGTACGAGGCCCGCCAGCGCATGGCCTGGGTGATCTTCTGGTCTCTGGCCCTCGCCGCCGTTGCCGAACTCACGCCTGTCGCCGCCTTCACCACGGGTGTGGGCGACCTGAAGGGGGTGCTCGGCGCGGACAACCCGCTCCCGGCCTTCGTCCTGGCCAACGGCGGCGCCTGGCTGGGCGAGGCGATCAGCCTGGGGGTGGCCTTCGCCATCGTCAACGCCATGATCGCCATCGCCCTGATCAATGCCCGACAGCTCTACGCCAGCGCGCGCGACGGCGTGTGGCCGCGGGTGTGGAATCGCGCTCTGGGCGCGGTGCATCCCCGATTCGGCTCCCCCTGGATCTCGGCCCTGATCATGGGAGCGATCACCGCGGCCTGCTGCTTTTTGAATCTGGACCTGCTGGTCATGCTGACCGCCAACGGCCTGGTGCTGATTTATGCGGGGGTCTGCATCGCGGCGATGGTCGGTCGCCGCACCGGGCGCACGGCCCGGGCCTGCTACCGCATGCCGCTCTATCCCCTTGCGCCCATATTCGCCCTGCTCGCCCTGGCGGGGGTGGCGGCCGCCGATCTGGCGGACGCCAAGACGGGCCGCCCGAGTCTGCTGTTCAATGTCGCGGTGATGGGCCTGTTCGCCGCCTACTATGTCTTTTATCTCAAGCGGCGCGGCGGTTGGACCTTGCGGGGCTCCGACGGCCAAGCCCTCGGGCTGTCTGACGCCGCCTGAGCCTCTAGACGTCTCGCGGCCCGCCGCTTGCAGATAAGGCCTATGGCTCTGGCGATCCGCCGCCAGGGCCTGGACCTCATCGGATGGCGCGGAGGACGCGATTGCCATGCAAATCTCAACCAATTCAGTGCAGTACCTGATCTCCGAGATACAGTCGGCGATGAGCAGCTCACCGTTCAGCGGCATAGCCTCGGCATTCGGCGCCGGGCAGGATGTGCCGGGCGGCTCGACCAGCTCGACCGGTTCGACTTCGTCCTCGACTTCCGGGTCCGCGCCCAGCAGCCTGTCCGTGCAGCTCTCGCCCGACCTGTTGGCCAGCCTGATCGCGGCCCAAGCCGACTCCTCCGGCGGCGCTTCGGCCTCGGGTTCGACCTCGACCCAAACGGCCCAGACCAGCTCGACCCAGACCAGCTCGACCCAGACCAGCTCCACCCAGACCAGCTCCACCCAGGCCGGCTCGACCCAGACCGATCCCACCCAGAGCACGACGCCCGCCGTTCATCATCACCACCATCACCACGGCGCCGATCAGGACTCGTCCGCCAGCGCAACGTCGAACGCCGTCGCCGGGTCCGCGACCCAAAGCGCCGTCGCCGCCAATGAGTCGGAAGACGAGACGTCGGAACTCGCCACGGCCCTGTCCACCGCCACCGCCGCCTAGGCTGAACGTCCGTCATGTCGGCGCCCGACACCGGCGGCCTGAAGTCCCTGGCCGAGGCGGCTCTCGCGCGCTTGGCCACCGGCGATGGGCTCGGCGCGCTGCAATTATTCACCCAAATTCTGCAGCAGGACCCCGGTCTGGCCGAGGCCTTCTTCGGCGCGGGCCTGGCCCTGGAGATGATGGCCAACGACGAGGGCGCCGCCGCCAGCTTTCGCCATGCCGTCGAACTAGCGCCGGGGCTGGCGGATGCGCATGGCGCCTTGGCGGCCTTGGCCGCCAAGCAACACCGGTGGGAGCAGGTGCGGCCGAGCGCCGAGCGCGCCCTGGCGCTGTGTCCGGGCCAGCCGGCGGCGTCGATCGCCCTGGCGCAGCTTGAGCTGCACGCCAGCCGCCCTGAAAAGGCCGTGGCCCAGCTTCAACCCGTCATCGACGGCCGCCTGGCCGCGCCCTTGCAAAAGGCCCAGGCGCTGCGCCTGAGCGGCGAGGCGGTGGACCGGCAGGGCCGGCCGGGCGAGGCCTTCGCCCGCTACGCCGCTTCGGCCCGCATTTTTCGTGATCTTTACGTCGGCGAATGCGCTGGGCCCGAGCCCATGGCCGGCTTGGACCTTTGCCAAAGCCTGGCGCGCCAATATGCGGCGGCCGATGGCGCCCTTTGGACCCCCGCGGCCGGCGCGCACCGTCCGCCCGCCGCCGGCCATGTGTTCCTGCTCGGCTTTCCGCGCTCGGGCACCACCCTTTTGGAACAGGCGCTGGCGGGGCATGGCGACATCGTAGCCCTGGAGGAGCACCCAACCCTGGCGCCGGTCATCGACGCCTATCTGGATCCGCCCGTGGGCGTGGGCGCCCTGGCGCAGATGGACGCGGCGGACGCCGATCGCTGGCGCGAGGTCTACTGGAGCCGCGTTCGCCAGCTTGGCGTGGAGCCCCAAGGCAAGGTGTTCGTCGATAAGCAGCCCTTCTACAGCCTGTGGCTGCCTCTGATCGGCAAGCTGTTTCCGGACGCCAAGATCATCGTGGCGCGGCGCGATCCGCGCGACGTGGTGTTCAGTTGCTTCCGCAATCCGTTCAAGATGACCCCCGTCACCTATGAACTGATGGATTTGGAGCGCGGCGCGGCGCTGTACGTCGCCGCCACGCAGATCATTGATCTGTTCATGGCCCGGGCCGGCAATCCGGTGTTCGTCTATCGGCATGAGGACTTGGTGCAGGACTTCGATGGGACCCTGCGCAGGCTGTGCGCCTTCCTGGGGCTCGAATGGAGCGACGCCATGACCGATTTCGCGGTGACCGCGGCCCGGCGCAACATCCGCACGCCCAGCGCCGATCAGGTGCGGCGCGGCCTGAACAGGGACGGCCTTGGCGTGTGGAAGCGGCACGCGGCCAGCCTTGCTCCGGTGCTGCCGCTGCTTGAACCCCTGGCCCAACGTTTCGGCTACGCCGTGTGAGCCGCGTGTTTCTTAATCGTTCCTAAAGCCCCGCGCGCGACACTGGCGCGGGGCGGATTTCGGAAAGCTTCATGGTTAGTTCGCTCTCAGGCGCGTCCCTCATCAGCTACTATCAGGGCCAGGCTGCGCTGAGCCTGTTTGGCGCGTCGAGCAGCAGCAGCACCTCCAATTCCGTCGCCACCTTGACCGCCTACTACGACGCCAAGGAGGGCCTGGGCTCCTCCAGCGCCTCAAGCGCGGCCGCCAATGCGCCGGCGGCCCCATGGAACACGGGCGCCACGCCGGCCGTCTCCACCGCCGTGCAGAATGCGGTGGAGGGCACGCCGTTCATCAACACAAGCGCCGCCACCCTGAGCGCCTCGGGCGGCTCAAATTCGCAAGACTACAAGAATCTGTTCGCGCTCTATCAGGGCCTGAACACGCTCAACGATCTGGCTCAGACGGCTGTTTCCAACGCCTCGTCCAGCGCCTCGTCGTCGGTATCCAACACTCAACTGCAGACCGCGTTCTCGTCCGGCCTCAGCCAGGTGGAAAGCTACCTGAATAGCGCGCCTTTTCAGAGCTTCAACGTGACCTCGGGCAAGGTGTCCACCTCCGCGCAGTCGAGCGTGGGCATCCCCAACGGCGCCAACAACAGCTACCACACCGGCATCGTCTACACCGGCGACCCGTCCGCCGCGGTGCCGTCCCTGCAGGGCGCTGTTCAGTTCACCGTGAGCGTCGCCAATAGCTATGCGACCCCAGGTACGGCGCCGACGGTGGTGAACATCGACCTGAGCGGCATGGGCTCCACGCCGCGGACCATGAGTAACGTGGCTGGCTACATCAATACCCAGCTTAGCGCGGCAGGCGTGGGAAGCACCTTCAGCGTGGCCGGCCTGGGCAACGCGACCGCCACCACCTACGTCAACGGCCAGCCCACCTCCACGGCCGGCGAGCCCCAGTACGGCTTCACCATCAACGGTTCGGCCGGTGAAAGCCTGAGCTTCTCATCGCCATCCACCGCCGCCGCTGTCTACGTCGCCCAGGCCACCGGCGGCGCCAAAACGATGTCGGCCACCGGGACCCCCACGGCCACCGCCGCGGGCGAGCAGTTGGTGGGGCTGCAGACGGCCAACAGCGCGGTGGGGACGCCGCCGGCGGCGAACAGCGTGTCGGCCAACAATGCCAATGTGCCCACTGGCGGGATCTTCGCCCGCGGCCTGCCGTCCGGGGTCAACGCCGTGGATGCCGAAACAACGGGGTCGGACGGTTCAGTCTATATGGTGGCTAACGTGTCCAGTTCAGTGTCTGGCGTCACCGTGCCGGGCGACCAGGGCGTGGCCCTGCTCAAGTACGATTCCACCGGCAACCTGATCTATACCAAGGTGCTCAGCGACGGCAGCGACGCCTCGGGCTATAATCTGGCGGTCAATACTGACGGCACTGTGGCCGTGGTCGGCTCCAACGCCAGCAGCGCCTCCACCACCAACGCCTACGGCGTATCGAACTCAGGCAAGAGCACCGCCTTCGTCCAGGTGTTCAATCCCGATGGCTCGCCGGGCTGGAACGCCACGATTCCCGCCTCGGGCGGTACGACGACTTCGTCGGGCGTGGCCTTCGGTTCGGACGGTTCAGTCTATGTCAGCGGCTCCACCACCGGCTCGGTGGGCGGCCAGACCCCGCAGGGCTCGTCGGACGAATACATTCAGGGCTTCAGTTCCACCGGCTCGCCCACCTTCGCCACCCAATACGGCGCGGTGGGCGGCCAGAGCACGTCGGGCGGGATCGCCTACAACGCCGCCAACAACAGTCTGTACACGGTGGGCCAGGAAAATTCCCAGGCGGTGGTGCGCAGCTTCGCCCTGAACGGCGCCAATATGCCAACCGCCACGGGCTCTCAGACCTTGGGCCAAGTCTTGAGCGTGGCGGGTATTGGAATCAGCGGCAACCAGGTTCTGGTGGGCGGCACGGTGGTCGCCCCCACGATCAAGGCGGCCAATGTCGGCCAGAGCTTCACCGGCGAGCAGGACAGTTTCGTCGCCTCGGTTTCCGCCAGCCTGACGCCCTCGTCCAGCAACAATGTCACCTATATGGGCGTATCCGGGGCGACCGAGACAGCCACGGGCATGGCGGTTGCGGGCGGCCAGGCCTATCTGACCGGAACCATCGCCAACGATCCCTCGACGTTGGCCGACGCCGGCGCCACCGAGGGCTTCGTCAACGGCGTGGACGCCACGAGCGGCGCGGTGACCTACACGGATCGTTTGGCGGGGAGCAACGGCCAGTCGGCTCCGACGGCGATCGCGGCCTCGGCGACCGGCACCTCCGCCCTGAACCTGCTGGGCCTGCCGCAGGGCACGATCAACGCCGCCGGTTCGACCCTGATCGTGGGCAATACCGCCATCCAGGCCGGCGATAGCTTCTATATCCGCACCTCGCCGGGCGGTCCCCAGACCGCCATCACGGTCGGCGCGACCGACACGCTCACCACCTTGACCGCCAAGATCAACGCGGTGTTGGGCTCGGACGGCACGGCCGCGGTGGAGCCCATGGGGTCCACCAGCGAACTCAGCATCACACCCACCGACACCAGCTCCTACATCGAGCTGGACTCCGCGCCGTCCAATCCGGGCCTGGCCTCGGTGACCAACAACTCCACCGACGTGCTGGCTTCGCTGGGGCTCAACGCGGGGGTCATCCGCACGGTTCAGACGACCAACGGCCTGACTAACCCCAGCCAGTTACGCGAATATGGCCTCGACCTGACGTCCACCATGAATCTCAACTCAGCCGCCAGCGCTCAATCGGCGGCCAACACCCTGAACGTCGCCATCACCACCCTCAAGCAGGCCTATCAGGATCTGGTCAGTCCGCCGACCCTGGCCTCCGAGGCCGCCGCCAAGGCCGCGGCGCAAGGGGGCACGGCGCCCGCCTACCTGACATCCGAGTTGGCCAACTACCAAGCCGGCCTGCAGCGCTTGACCGGCGGCTCGAGTTCGGGGTCGTCCTCGGTGGCGTAAGCTGGGGCTCTACGGCCCGATCGCGCGCAACGCCAGCAGGACCAGGCGCCCGAGGATGCGCTCCTGCAGGCTCTTTGGCGTGTCCAGGCTCAGCCGCGCCAACCGCTGGCGCTCTTCCGCCGAGGGCGCGGGCAGGGTCAGGGCGCGGGCGATGGCGCGGGCGCGCGACGCGGGCGTGGCGGTCATGGCCTTCAGCCGCTCCAGGGCTGAGGCGAGGGCTTGCTCATCCGCATCCAGGTCCGAGCCGAAAGGATAGGCCGGCAAGATCCCGTTCGCGCGCGTCTGGCCCAGTTTGCGCGCCAGGCTTTCGGGGGTGTTGTCGCGCTGCCGGGCAGGAATCTCGTAGCCCGGCTCCACCTTGCCAGCAGTCTTGGCCTGGGCCAGCAGGCCCTCCTGGAAACGGGAATCGGCGATGCCGATCATCGCGCAGACCACGTCCCGGTCGGACTTGCCGCGCAGGTCCGCCACGCCGTATTCGCTGACCACGATGTCGCGCAGGTGGCGGGGGATGGTGCAGGCGCCATAGGCGTAGCGGATGTTGGATTCGGTCTTGCCGTCGCTTTGGCGCACGGCGTTCAGGGCGATGATGGCTCTGGCGCCCTCCAGCATGTGCGCTTGGGCGACGAAGTCGAACTGGCCGCCCACGCCCGACACCACCTTTCCGTTCTCGAGCCGGTCGGAGACCACGTCGCCGAACACCGTGGCGATCATGGCGGCGTTGATGAAGCGGGCGTCGCGCCGGTCAACCCGCTGCTGCTCCTCGTCCTGGTGGTTCAAGCGGTTGGTGAAGGAGACGCTGGTCATGCGGAAGCCCGCGCGATCCGCGTCCGGCATCTCGCGCAGAGTTCGGTAGAAATCCTTGGAGCCGACGAAGAAACCGCCGTGCGCCACCGCGCCGTCTCCCGCCCGCCGTTTCAGCACCCCGGCCCGCCACAGGTCCACGAAGGCGGGGACCAGCATTTCGGTGACCCCGTAAAGCCCCTCGGCGAAGGGCTGCAGGGCGCCGTCGTCCGCTGCATGGGCGCCCAGCCTGGCGAAGGCTTCGCGGAAGGCCGCGTTGCGCGTGTGGCGCAGCGTCAGGGCCCAGGCGATCGCGTCGCCCAGGGCGCCGATGCCGATTTGCAGCGCGCCGCCGTCCTTCACCAGGCCGGCCACGTGTAGGGCCATGGCGTGTTGAGCCAGGCTCACCGCCTCGCGCGGCGGCGCGTGGAGCTGGAAGGCGTAGCGGGGCGCATCCAGGATGTGATCGAAGGCCGAGGCCGGCAGATCCGCCGGGCCCAGCATATAGGGCAGCTCCTGGTTCACCTGACCGGCCAGGACCAGAGGCTCGCGCGAGCCGCGCCGCCGGCGGATGACCGGCAACTCGTCGAGGGTGACGTCGGCGTTGCAGCTCAGGCTGTAGCGCGCCTGCGCGCCCTCGCCGCGCCGCGCCACCAATTGGGCGATCACGTTGATGCCCCGGTCGGCGAGCAGGCCGAAGGCCTCGGTATAGTTGACGCTGATATAGTTGCGCTGGGCCAAATCGGCGTTCAGCCAGCGGCCTGGCGTCAGGAAGAACTCCGCTACCTCGATGTTGGGCGGCAACCGGCCCGAGCGCACGGCCTGTGCGTAGGTCAGGTCCTCATAGCCGCCGAACAGCCGCTCGATAATCGGGTCCACCAGGCGGTGGGCGATGTCGGGCAGGGACTGATGTTTCTCCAGCGTCAGGGCGGTGAGGATGCGCAGGCTGATGGAGGGGTCGGCCACGGCGCGGGCGAACAGGGCGTTGGCGATCGAGTTGGCCTTGCCTAGACCCAGCGGCAAGCCCATCACCACCGACTTGCCGATCTGGCTGAGAAGGGCGTCGACGCAGGCTTCCACGTCCTGGTGCACGACGGGCGAATGTTCCAGTCCCGGCGTGGGCGCGTTCATGGGCTCAGCGCCTTCCAGCCCTCGTCAGGCGCAAAGCGTGGACCGCAACTGGCCTCAAGTCCCTGCAGGGCCGCCACGACTTCGGCGACTCCGCGCTCGCGGGCATATCGCATCGGGCCGCCGCGGAACGGGGCGAAGCCCGTGCCGAACACCATGGCGCCGTCGATCGTTTCCTCGTCGGCGACGACGTCCTCGCGCAGGCAGGCCACGCAGGCGTTGAGCATGGGCAGGATCAGGCGGTCGACCGCCCTGTCGTCCAGCGGCTTGGCCACGGGACGCTTGACGGGCTTGCCTTTCCGATAGGCGTACAGGCCCTTATCGGTCTTTCGGCCAAGTGCGCCGTCCTTGACCTTGACGGTCAGCCAGTCGGGGACTGCGGGCAGGGGGGTCTTGAGGCCCAGCGATAGGATTTCGGCCACGTCCAGACAGATATCCAGGCCCACCTGGTCGGCCAGTTCTATCGGCCCCATGGGCATGCCGAATCGTTCTGCCGCCTCGTCGATCGCCTCCAGGGGCAAGCCTTCGTCGGCCATGACCATAGCCTCGAGCACATAGGGCATCAGAGCGCGGTTCACCAGGAAGCCCGGGGCGCTATTGACCCGCGCGGGCAGGCGCGAAACGCGGTTGACGAAGGCGCCTGCGGCCGCCAGCGCGGCCGGATCAGCCTGGTCATGTCGGACCACCTCCACCAGCTGCATCTGCGCCACCGGATTGAAGAAGTGCACGCCCACCAGCCGCTCTGGCCGCGCCAGAGTCGCGCGAAGGTCTTCCAGGCGCAGGCTGGAGGTGTTGGAGGCCAGGATCGCGCCAGGCTTCATCACCGCTTCGAGCCCGGCGAAAATCTTTTGCTTCAGCTCCAGTTTTTCAGGCGCGGCCTCGATCACCAGATCAGCGCCCGCCGCGCCTTCGCCCTTAGGATCGGGGATCAGCCGATCGGCGGCCTCGCGCAGCAGCTTGCCTTTCAGGTGACGTCGGTCGAACAGCTTGGCCGCCCGTTTCATCGCCCCGCCCAGGGCCTTGGGGCTGATGTCGGCCAGGGTCACGGTCAGGCCGCTATAGGCGCACCAGGCGGCGATGTCTCCGCCCATGGCGCCGGCGCCGACCACGTGCAGCCGTTCGATCGCTCCGCCGCCCTTGGCCCAGCCTTTGAGGCCTTCGCGCAGGAAGAAAAGGCGCACCAGATTCTGCGCCTGGGGCGTGACCAACAGGCGGGAGAAGGAGCCGATCTCTTCCGCCTTGAGGGCCTTGAAGTCGCCGCCGTGCTTTTGCCAAAGGTCGATCAGGGCGTAGGGCGCCGGATAATGCTCTGGTCTCGCCTTCTTGGCCGTCTGAACCTTCAGCAGGTCGGCGAAGATCGACCGGCCAAGGCCTGACCCCAGCGCCCGGTCGAGCCCCTTCAGCGGCCGGCGCTGGAGCTTGCCGTCGATGGCCGCGCGCACGGCGGCGGCGACATGGCGCTCCTCGACCACCGCATCGACCAGACCCATGCGGCGGGCCTGCGGCGCGCGCAGGGTGCGGCCGGTCAGCATCAGGGGCAGGGCCTGGCTCGGACCGACCAGACGGATCGAGCGGCCCACGCCGCCCAGGCCCGGATGTAGGCCAAGCTGCACCTCGGGAAAGCCGAGCTGAGCGCTGGACAGGGCGATGCGGTATCGGCAAGCCAAGGAAATCTCCAGCCCGCCGCCGAGCGTATGGCCGTGCACCACCGCCACCGTGGGGAAGGTCAGGGCTTCCAGGCGGTCGAACACGGCGTGCAACTTGGCCAGTTCGGTGGCCATCAGCGCCGCATCGCTCACCGCGCGGAACTGGGCGATGTCGGCGCCGACCATGAATCCCGAGCGCTTGCCCGAGCGCAGCACCAGGCCCCGAGGCGGATCGGCCTCCAGCCCGGCCAGGATGTCGTTCAGCGCCGTCAGCATGGCCGCGTCAATGCGGTTGGTGGATAGGCCCGGCGCGTCGAGCACCAACCAGGCGATACCGTCGGGCCGCCGCGTGAGGCTCCAGCCGCTCGGGCCGGCCTCGTTAACCGGACCGCCCAGCTCAAGCCGGTCGCCATCGATCTTGTTCCAAATCCCCATGGCTAAACGGCCTCCAAAAGCATCGATCCGCCTTGGCCGCCGCCGATGCATTGGCTGGCCATGGCCAGCTTGCCGCCGCGCTGCTTCAGGGCGTGGGCGGCGTGCAGCACGATCCGCGCCCCGCTGGCGCCGACCGGGTGGCCCAGGCTGATGGCGCCGCCGTCTAGGTTCAGCTTGGCCGGATCGATAGCGCCGACCGGCTCGTCCCAGCCCAGCACGTCCTTGCAGAACTTCGCATCGGCCAGGGCCTTGACGCAGCCCAGAACCTGGGCGGCGAAAGCCTCGTTCAGCTCCCACAGGGCGATGTCGTCCAACGTGAGATTCTGCCGCTTCATGAGATTGGCGCTGGAAATGGCCGGTCCCAGTCCCATGATGCGTGGATCAAGGCCCGCCCATGTGCAGTCTAGGATGCGGGCGAGCGGCTGAAGCCCGTGCTGTTTCACCGCCGCCTCCGAGGCCAGGACGGTCCAGCAGGCGCCGTCGGTGATCTGGCTGGAATTGCCGGCGGTGACCTTGCCGTAGGGCTTCTCGAACACCGGCTTGAGTTTGCCCAGGCTCTCCAGGGTCGAGTCCGGACGCACCCCATCGTCGCGGTCGTAGGCGGCTCCATTGGCGGCGAACATGGGTTCGATCTCGCCGAGCCGTCCTTCGGTCTGGGCCGCGGCCAAGCGATGGTGGCTTTGCATCGCATAGGCGTCGGCGTCCGCGCGGCTGATGTCGAACAGGTAGGCGACGAGCTCAGCGGTCTGGCCCATATTCAGATCACTGACTATATCGGTCAGGCCCTTTTCCAGCCCGATCACCGGCTTGAAGAAGGACAGGCGCAGACCCAGCAGGGCCAGCAGCTTTTGCCCCGGAGTCCTGGCCCCGTTCAGGCGGGCGAACCAATCCACCGCCGTGCGTGGCCACAGCAGGGGCGTGTGGCTCAGCGCCTCGGTCCCGCCGGCCAGAACAAGGTCCGCGTCGCCTGCCTGGATCAGCCGCCGGCCTTCGTCGATCGCCTGCATGCCAGAGCCGCAGTTGCGTTGAACGGTGTAGGCGGGGGTCGCCTCGTCCAGGCCGAGCCGCAGTTGGGCGATGCGCGCTGGGTTCACCTCCTCGGCGATGGGATTGACGCAGCCCAGCACCACCTGCTGGAAGGCGTCCGCCTTCAAGGGCTGGCGCAGGAGCAGGGGGCGGCCACAGGCGACGGCCAAGTCCACAGGACTGAACGGGCCCGGTCCGCCGCGAGCCTTGATGAAGGGCGTGCGGGCGCCGTCGATCAGATAGACGGGGGGGCGGCCGTTAATGGCGCTCTCCTTTTCGAGCCAGGCGTTTTTGTGACTGCAACCGGCTTGGCCTGAGGTTCGCTGGGGTCCGGCCCTGCCCGGTGCGGCTCCAGCGCGCCCGGCGCGAACGCGTCCACCGCGCAGGCCAGGCGCACGGCCGCCTCGGCCGCTTCCAGCGCCTCGGCTTCATCAGGAGAGACCAGCCCTTGGATCTTCGCTTCGCGCCAGTCCTTGATCCTGGCCTGCCGCAGCCGCCGACGGATAGGTTCGACGGCGACCGTCAAGGCGAAAGCGTGCTCCACCTGGGCCACGCCGTCGTCGTCCGGCAGGAATACGTTGGCGGTCAGCCTATCGCGCGCCGGCCCCGGCTCGGTGATCACCGAAGCGGCCTTGAGCAGCAGAGCGTCGTTGGCGCCGCGCCGGGCTCGCGCGTCGCCGGGAACCACAAGGCGCATCAGCCAGGCCACCGGCCGAGCGGGCAGGTTGGCCAGAATCTCGTCCGTCGCCCGTTCCATGCGGGCGATCCCGTCGGCCATGGCCGTGTCAAGCAGCGGCTCGTCCGTGCTCTGACGGCCCTCGTCCTCGAAGCGCTTGAGCGCGCCGCTGAGGAGATAGAGCTCGCTGAGCAAGTCGCCCAGGCGCGCCGAGATCAATTCCTTGCGCTTGAGCCCGCCGCCCAGGCTGAGGAAGGCCATGTCGCTGAGAAAAGCCAGCACAGCTGCATAGCGCGACAGCTGGCCGTAGTGGGCTCCAAGCGGACCGCCAAAAGGCCGGGGCGCGAAGGCGCCGCGGGTCCAACTGCGGCCGAGCGCGCGCAACAGGGTCGCTACGGCATGGCCCACATGGGCGCGGAAGGCATTGTGGAAGGCGGCCTGGTCTTCATTGGCCAGGGCCGTCATCTCCTTGAGCAGGAAGGGATGGCAGCGGATCGCGCCTTGGCCGAAAATCATCAGGTTGCGCGTGAGGATGTTGGCGCCTTCCACCGTGATGCTGATCGGGATCGCGCGGTAGAGGTCTCCTATGTAGTTGTGCGGTCCGTCGATCACGCCCTTGCCGCCGTGGATGTCCAAGGCGTCGATCACCGCCGTGCGCATGCGCTCGGTGGCGTGGGCCTTCATGATGGCGGCGATGACGGCGGATTTCTTGCCCTGCCCCAGACCAACGCAGGTGAGGCGGCGCGCCCCGTCCACGAGATAGGTCGCCGCGGCGATGCGGCCGAGCGGCGCGGCAACACCCTCGAAACGGGCGATGGGCAGGCCGAATTGTTCGCGGATGCGGGCGTAGGCGCCGGCGGTGCGTGCGCTCATCGCCAGGCCCGCGGCCGACAATGAGGGCAGGGAAATGCCGCGTCCCTCGGCCAGGGCGCTGGTCAACATGCGCCAGCCTTGCCCGATCTGGGCGCGGCCGCCGATGATCGCATCCAGCGGCAGGAACACGTCATGACCCTGCGTCGGTCCGTTCTGGAACACCTGGTGGGCGGGATAGTGCCTGTGGCCGGTAGTCACCCCCGCAGCGTTGGCAGGAACCAGAGCCACGGTGATGCCCAGATCGACCTTGTCGCCGATGAGGCCATCAGGATCGGCCAGGCGGAAAGCGAGGCCGATGAGCGTGGCGACCGGGCATAGGGTAATGTAGCGCTTGGACCAGTTCAGCCGCATGCCCAGCACGCGCTGGCCCTCATGCTCGCCCCAGCAGACCACGCCGGTATCGGTCATGGCCCCGGCGTCCGAGCCGGCCTCAAGGCTGGTCAGGCCGAAGCAGGGGATTTCGCGCCCGTCGGCGAGGCGCGGCAGGTAGTGCTGCTTTTGCGCCTCCGTGCCGAACTTCATCAAGAGTTCGCCGGGTCCCAACGAGTTAGGCACCATCACCGTCACCGCCGCGGTCAGGCTGCGGGTCGAAATCTTGCGCACCACCTCCGAGTGGGCGAGCGGGGAAAAGCCCAGGCCGCCAAAAGCGCGGGGAATGATCATGCCCAAGAACTTACGGTCCTTGATGAAGGCCCAAACCTCAGGGGGCAGGTCGAACCACTCGAAGCGCACCCGCCAGTCGTCGATCATCCGGCAAAGCTGCTCGACAGGGCCGTCGAGGAACGCCTGCTCCTCGGCGGTCAGCCGGGGGGGCGGCAGGTTCAGCAGATCGCGCCAGGGCGGATCGCCCGAAAACAGGGAAGCGTCCCACCAAACGTCGCCGGCCTCGATGGCGACCCGCTCTGTTTCCGACATTTGCGGCAAAGCCCCTCTCGCCCAGGCGTAAAGGAGCGAAGACTTTGATCCCTCTTTTTGACGCCCGGTGGACGCCATTGAAGTCCTCCCTGGAGCTGCTCAGGCGCCGCGGTTGCAGCGGAGCGCTCCGTGTCTATGTTGTATGTGGGAGACTAACCCTGGACGATAAAGAGGCAATCGGCAACTTTGATTGCGGGAGGACGGGTCTCGGGCCCGGGGCGCAGGTGATGATGATCTTCAGCGGTCTGAACGAGAAAATCGGCGCCAGGATCGTCAAATACCTGGATCAGCCGATTCATGGCTACACGCCGTTCTTCGCGCCGCCCGCCGACGTGCTGGCCCGCTCGCTCAAGCCAGGCGACGTGCTTCTGATCGAGGGCAACACCCGCATCGCCAGCATCATCAAATACCTGACCCAATCCACATGGTCGCATTCGGCGATCTACATCGGCGAGGGCGTGCTGCCGCCCGATCCGCAGACCGGCGAGGCGCGGGTGCTGATCGAGGCCCTGGCCTACGAGGGGGTGATCGCCTCGCCCCTGTCCAAGTACGCCAGGTTCAACACGCGCATCTGCCGCGCGATTGGCCTGAACGCGGCCGAGCGGCGCAAGGTGGTGGATTTCACCGTCTCCTATCTGGGGCGTCAGTACGACCTGCGCTACATCATCGACCTGATCCGTTTCCTGGTGCCCTATCCGCCGGTGCCGGTTTCCATGCGGCGCAAGATGTTGGCCTTCGGCCACGGCGACCCGACACGCGCGATCTGCTCCACCATGATCGCGGCGGCGTTCCACGCGATCAATTACCCGATCCTCCCCGATACCGCGCTGAGCAGTCCGGACGCCAAGGAGCCCTACGAGGTGTCGCCCTATGTGCAGAACGAGGTGATCAGTCTCCGGCGGGACGGCCTGTTCACCCCCCGCGACTTCGACATTTCGCCCTTCTTTGGAGTGATCAAGCCGACCATCGAAGGCGGTTTCGACTTTCGCCGCTGGCCGGCCGCCAAGCGACGGTCCTTCGACCTAAGTTGGGCGCTGAAAAGCCTTGGTTTCGGGGCCAAAACGGGGGCGGCGCCAGTCGTCCAGGCGTCGGGAATCCGGACCTTGACGGCCGATCAAGCTGGCGTTGCGGCGGGCGGGAATAAAGGCCAGTCTTAGTTCAAAGGCCAGTCTTAGGCCTTGCGTCCTGGAGGAGCCGGCCATGACCAAGCTGCGTCTGGTCGCCACAACCTCGACGATCGCCGCAACCCGCGCCGTCGCCTGACCCGGCCGTGTGCGTCCTGGCCCTCGCTTGGCGCACACATCCGAACTGGCCGCTGGTGCTGGCGGGCAATCGCGACGAACGCCACGACAGGCCCTCCGCGCCGCTCGGCCGCTGGGCCGAGGCCCCGCAGGTTCTAGCCGGGCGCGATGAGCAGTCCGGCGGAAGCTGGCTGGGCGTTTCTGAGGAGGGCCGGGTCGCCGTGGTGACTAACCTCAGCGGCTACGGCGCGCCGCAGGCGGCGCGGCCGTCGCGCGGGGACCTGGTGAAGGACGCGCTCCTGGCTGAGGGCTCCTATGCGGAACTCACGGCCGAACAGGCGGGCCTGTTCAATCCCTTCAACCTGATCGTGGCTGACGCGGCCCAGGCGCGGCTTTGGCGAAACCGGCCAACGATCGAATGTCGCGTTCTGGAACCTGGGCTGCACGGCCTGTCCAACGGCGACGCGGGCCGCCCGTGGCCCAAGACCCGGCGGCTCATGGACGCGCTCTCGCTATGGCTCGAAGGAACTTCGCCGCCCGAGGCGATGCTGGGGCCCCTGGGCGACGACGTCTCTCCGCCCGGCGCCGCGGCCATGACCGAACGCGGCGCCCGAACCGGCGTCTTCGTCCGCAACGCGGTCTATGGGACCCGTTGCAGCACCGTCGTGGCGATCGACGTTTTGGGACGAGGCGTGATCGTCGAGCGGCGGTTCGACGCCGAAGGCCGCCGGACGGGGCAGACCCGGCTGGCCTTCTCCTGGCCCCTAGCGCTGAGACTCTGATCCGTGGCGCCCGCCGATATTTACCCCTGCGGCTGTCTGAAGGGCGTCGCGGCGCTGGCCCGGAAACAGACGTTGCGAAGGTCGCAGGAGGGGGGGAACCGGAAGTTGCCGAGGCCCTCAACCGAAGCTAGCGTCACTTGATGGAGACGCCCAGCTCATTCGAAGAGAAGCTGAACGAGCGTGTCCTTCAAGGGATGCGTGAAGCGGGCGATGACCTTTCGGTCGTTCGTCCAGTGTTTTTCCAATTCGTTTTCCCTTCCAGGGAGTTGGCTCAAAGCTTCGCGGAAGAAATCCTGGCGTCTGGATTGGCGGCAAAGGCCGAGAATGAGGGCGGTGGCCCGGCTCCCGAGTTGCCATGGGACGTGAACGTCACCATTGAAATGATCCCGGAGCGCATGACCATCACTGACTATGAGTGCAGCCTTGGCGAGAAGGCCACTGTCTACAATGGACGCGCGGACGGTTGGTATTGCCAGCGGATCATCGGCACCGAGAATGTGAGACGCTAGGTGAGCTTGGGTTCGGGTGCGGCCGGACCGCCAAGGCCGCGACGCCCCCGTTCGGCAGCCATGCCGGGAAGCGGACGTCCGCAAGGGCTCAAACGGGGGGCGAGCGGACCTTGACCCTGGGAGCGGCGCCAGATGGACATTCGCGGAAACTCAGCGCTTGCTAGACCTCGGGCGCGCAAATGCAGGGGCTTCAATGACTTTGGCAGCGATCATCGCATTGATCGTTTTGGTCGTAATCGCAAAGCTGACAGTTGACGGTCTGCTCCTGCTATTCGCAAAGGATCACGTGGCGAATTGGCCTGAGCTTCGGAAAGAGTGGCTTGGCGGGGGGTCTTGGGTAGCGTTCTCCCGTCGCTTTGGGCTCCCGTACGCAGTCGCGATGATCATCGGTTCTTTCGCCTGGGTTCTCGCTGCCGCAAGATTTATGCCCAACACAAATAGCGGCGTTTGGCTGCTCTTCGGCCCGAGCATCTCAATGCTCGTTGTCGGCGTCGTGCTCGCGGCGCTTTGCACGGCTCGTTGGATAGCTCGATCCTGACGAACCGCGGAGCGGACACCCCAAAGTTCCGCGTTGGGGGGCGAGCGGGCGTCAGACCCCTCGCACGTTTTTACTCTTGGCCACGACCTTCGCGCGAGTGTGATCAACCCGGGATTTCACGATGTCGGCGATCAGATCGTATGGGATCGGCTGGTCC
>Ga0182013_10004241_pt1 | contig 17340 bp, 18 predicted proteins | sample 612S2MmetaG_FD_120487 | JGI IMG/M metagenome (GOLD analysis project Ga0182013, IMG submission 120487) | Permafrost microbial communities from Stordalen Mire, Sweden - 612S2M metaG | ecosystem: Environmental > Terrestrial > Soil > Wetlands > Permafrost | place: Sweden: Stordalen | collected...
CGACCGCTATGCACAGCTCTTTGACGAGGTCGTACGGGTAGTAGCGCCCTTTCCACGGCGGCGTCTGCTCCTCGGTCTTGAAGATGCTCATGACTGTCCTCCCGTCGCCGTCGGCGCATTGCCGGCGGGCTCGGGAGCACCGGGCGGAGCCGCGGGTTTCGCGGTCCCCAGCTTTGACTCGAGCTCAAAGGGTGGCACAACCCCGTTGCGGCGCACGAGCAGCACATGCCCGCTCACGAGCGCCACGACCGCGATCGGCAGGATCAGGATGTGGTAGCTGTACATCTGTCCGAAGTTGGTGACGTTGAAGAACGAGCCGATACCCACCGAGTTGAGCGCGTCCTTCGCCTGCGTGGAGATCCACTGCGCGTCGAAGTTCTGCTGGGAGACATACCCGGTCAGCGCAGCCGGCACGGCGACGAGGAACGTGATGGCGCCCGTGATCCACACGCGGGCGCGGCCTCCTCGCCATGCCGCCATCCAGTACTTCCCCCACAGGTGCACGACCATCACGAAGAAGAAGAGCTCGACGGCCCACAGGTGGATGCTGTTGAAGAAGTGCCCGATGCTGGTGTAGTGCCACCAGGCGGGTCCCTTCAGCGCGATGATGCAGCCCGAGGCGATGATCACGATCAGCGACGCGATGCTCGCGACGCCGAACACGTAGATCCATGACGCGACGTAGGTCGGCTGCCCGTCGGGCAGGAGCCGGTCCGGTGGCAGGGCATCGACGGCTTTCTCGCGGATTTTGACCGTCCATGAGTGCGACGGCGTCGTCGGGGCGGAGCTCATGACATACCCCTGCGGCGCTTCGCGGCGCCGGGGAACGGCACCACCAGCGCGAGGATGAACACGACGATCATCAGGCAGATCACGATCACGTTCGCGGCCGAGAGGTGGATGAAGTTCCAGTCCACCGTGTGGGCGGGATGATTCAGGTTGAAGACCGCACCCAACACGGCCACGCCGGCGCCGGTCAAGACCAGCCTCCTCTGCTCGCTTTGCGCATGTTTGGCGATCCTAAGGTCGCCCTGTTGGGCGCTCATCCGTATTTATCCGACACGGCTCCGCGGAGAATCGCCTCGCGGCCCGGCAGGCTCGCCGCACCGCTACGCTTGGCCGATGCGACGGATACCCACAGCGCCGGTCATCTCCGGTTCGCTGATCGTCGGCTTCGCGGTTGCGGCCGGGACGGGCTCGCGCCCGCTCGGTGGCGTGGTGCTCTGCTCAGGCGGCCTGTGGTGCCTGCGCGAGTGGTACACGCGGCGCGACGGGAGGACGGCGGCGATCCTGACAGGTGTCGCATTCAGCGCATTCGTCCTCTCGCATGTCCTCGCTCTAGCGATCGGCGCGTGGCCTTCGGTGCTGCTCGTCTCGGCGATCACCGGCGCCGTCACATGGGTGCGCGCCGACGCACCCGAACACACCGTCGGCGGGCTGAGCGAGAGGGCCTAGCGCTCCGCCCCCACTCTCGGTACATTCCCGGTGTGGCGCAGGCGGTCGTAACCACACCCGGGGGGCACGCGGCGGAGGCTGGACCTCCCGCCGGGATGACCAAACCCGACTTTCAGATAGTCCCGCGTGCGGGACTGCCGATCGTCGCGTTCGTGGTGCTGGTCCTGGTGGTCGCGATCGCGGTCAACGACCTGTGGCCGCTGATGTTCCTGCACGTCGTCGGCGGAGCCACGTGGACGATCGTCGACCTGTTCCTGGGCTTCGTGCTCGGGCCGATCATCGGGAAGATGTCGATCCCGGCTCGCGTCGAGTTCACGACGCGACTGATGCCGAAGATGGTGCTGATCATGCCGACCGCCGTCACAGTGACGCTCGCCGCCGGATGGCAGCTCGCGACGCACCTCGGCTACAACCTCACCACCTTCCACATGCACGGCTGGATCGTCGCCAGCTACATCGTCGTCGGCGTAATGGCCGTGATCGCACTGGGACTCCTCGAGCCGGCGAACATCGCCGTGCTGACAGAGATGAAGAAGCCCCAGCCGAACCCCGAGGTCATCGAGAAGCTGATGAAACGCTTCATCTACACGGCGGGGGCGACGGGCCTGCTGCAGGTGGCGACCCTGGTGATCATGACCCAGCTCGGTGCCTTCGCATGAGCGAGAGGCGACTGCCACCGGTCACGCAGCTCGGGATGCTCTCGCTGGCGCTGATCGTCGCGGCTGTGATCTACCTCTCCGCCCACCTGCCCGAACACGTCCCGCTCGGGCCGGCGATCGCGCTGCTGGCGCTCTCGGCGCTGCTGCTCGCAGGGAACGTGATCGCCCTGGCGAGAACCGAGGGCTTCGCATGGAACCGTTTCATCGAGGTCGGCAGGTGGGCGCTGCTGGCCTACGTGATCATCGCGGGACTGATCGAGTACGTGTTCCTGCGCAACAACACGAGCGGCGGCCCGCTGATCGTGCTCACCGCCTCCCTGGTGGTCTTCGCACTCACCGTCCCGGTGCTGATCGCCTTCACGGTCGCCCGCTACGACTGACCCGGCCGCGCGCGTATCATCGAGCGCGTGCTGGCCCTGACCGCATCCCCAGGCGCGCCCGGGAACGTGGGGCTGACCGAGGTCGCGGACCCCGAGCCGCACCACAACCAGACGCTCGTGCGGGTCCGCGCGTTCTCGCTGAACCGCGGCGAGTGCCGGCGCCTGGCGCAGATGAACGCCGGTGAGGTCACCGGCTGGGACGTCGCCGGCGTCGTCGAGCGTGCTGCGCCCGACGGCAGCGGCCCGCCGCCCGGCGCCCGCGTCGTCGGGCTGACGCTCGCCGGCGCATGGGCCGAGCTCGCCGCGATCAACAGCGACTCCCTTGCCGTTCTCCCGGACGAGGTGAGCGACGCGCAGGCGGCGACGCTGCCGGTCGCGGGCCTCACCGCGCTGAAGTCGCTGGACATCGTGGGCTCGGTACTGGGCCTGCGCGTGCTCGTGACGGGCGCCAGTGGAGGCGTCGGCCGCTTCGCCGTGCAGCTCGCCAGCATGGGGGGCGGCCATGTCACCGCCCTGTCCGCCGGCGCCGAGAGGGCGCGCGGCCTCCTCGACCTCGGAGCAGACGAGATCCTCACCGACCTGCACGAGGATGGTCCGCTGTTCGACGCGATCATCGAGGGTGTCGGAGGAAGGACCCTCGGGATCGCGATCCAGCGCGTGGCGCCGTTCGGCAACGTCGTGTCCTTCTCCTCCAGCGACCCGGGGCCGGTCAGCTTCCCCACCCGCTCCTTCTTCGGCCGCGCGCCCGGCGCGCGCATCCACGGGCTGCTGCTGTGGGGCGAGATCGGCCGTGCGCGCTCCTGCGGCGACGACCTCGCCCGCCTCGTCCGCATGATCGCCGCCGGCCGGCTGGACTGCTCGGTCGACCACGAGTCCTCATGGCGCTCCGCGGCGGCTGCCGTCGATGCGCTGATGGGCCGGCGCATCGCCGGCAAGGCCGTGCTGCACGTCGACTGAGGTGGCTCAGCCCCGGTAGCGTGTGGCTTCCTCGGAGCCTGCGGTTGCGTTCCCCTCGCTGTAGGAGTGGGCTCCTGCGCCGGCGAGCCGGCCTGCGTCGACGATCAGGTACTCCTCGCGGATGGGTCTTGCGTCCAGCCAGCACTCCAGGATCTCCCGTGTGCCGGCGGCGTAGCGCGCCTGCGCGGACAGGCTCGTGCCCGAGGTGTGGGGCGTCATCCCGTGGTGGGGCATAGACCGCCACGGGTGGTCGGCGGGCGCGGGCTGGGGGAACCACACATCGCCGGCATACCCGGCGAGCTGCCCGCTCGCGCACGCCGCGGCCACCGCGTCGCGGTCGCAGATCTTTCCGCGTGCCGTGTTGATCAGATACGAGCCGCGCTTCATCTGGCCGATCAGCGCCGCGTCGAACAGGTTCTCGGTCTCCGGGTGAAGAGGCGCGTTGATCGTCACCACGTCGCAGACCCCGACCATCTCCTGCGCCGTCGGATGGAACGTGACGCCGAGCTCCTGCTCCACATCGGCGGGCAGCCGGTGGCGGTCGGTGTAGTGCAGCCCCACGTCGAACGGCTTCAGGCGCCGCAGCACCGCCGTGCCGATCCGGCCCGCCGCGACGCTGCCGACCTGCATGCCCTCAAGGTCATAGGAGCGCGAGACGCAGTCCGCGATGTTCCAGCCCCCGTCGAGCACCCACTGGTGGGACGGGATGTAGTTGCGCACCAGGGCGAGGATCATCATCACGACGTGCTCGGCGACGCTGATGCTGTTCGAATACGTCACCTCCGCGACCGTCACGCCGGCGTCCATCGCCGCCTGCAGGTCCACGTGGTCAGAGCCGATTCCCGCTGTCAGGGCGAGCTTCAGGTTGGGCGCCTTCGCGATGCGCTCCGCCGTCAGGTACGCCGGCCAGAACGGCTGCGAGATCACGACGTCCGCGTTCGGGAGCTCCCGCTCGAACACCGAGTCCGGCCCATCCTTGTCGGAGGTCACCAGCAGGGTGTGCCCGCGCGCCTCCAGGAACTCGCGCAGCCCCAGCTCGCCGGACACGCATCCCACTAGCTCACCGGGACGAAAACCGAGGCCCTGCGGAGACGGAGCGCTCTGCCCGCCCGGATAGCCCGCGACAGCAGGGATCCCATCGCGCGCATACACCGGCGGAAAACCATCCACCGGATCGTCATACAGGACACACAGAACATTCGCCATGGCCTGGCCTTTCATAGATGTTTGGCGGCGTGGCACGCGGAGAGCGCGCAGCGCGGGAATGCACGATTATGAGCGAGCGCAGCGGCGCACCATGCGCCGGCCGACCATCCGCTGCACATGAGCGCAAGCCCTCCAACCCCACAACGCGTCAGCAACCCGATCTTCGCGCGGCTGTACGCGCGTGTCGCGAGGGACTCCGAAACCCGCGGCGCGGCCGAGCACCGCCGGCGGATGCTCGCCGGCTGCCGGGGCCGCGTGATCGAGATCGGCGCAGGCCTCGGATCGAACTTCGCGCACTATCCGCCGCAGGTCACGGAGGTCGTCGCGCTCGAGCCCGAGCCGCACCTGCGCGGACACGCGATGCGCGCGGCCTCGCGGGCGCCGATCCGCGTGAGCGTCATCGACGGGCACGCCGGCAACGTGCCGTTTGCGGATGGCGAGTTCGACGCCGGGGTGGCCTCGCTCGTGCTCTGCACGGTCCCCGACCAGCGCCTGGCGCTCGCGGAGCTCCACAGGGCCATACGGCCCGGCGGCGAGCTTCGCTTCTATGAGCACGTGCGGTCCGGCAGGACGCGGGAGGCTCGCATCCAGCAACTCGCGGACGCCACGCTGTGGCCTCACCTGGCAGGAGGCTGCAACCTCTCGCGCGACACGCGCAGCGCCATAGAACAGGCCGGATTCCAGGTCCTCTCGTGCGAGCGGTTCGCCTACAGTCCCGCGCGCATGATGCCCGCGGCTCCGCACATCCTCGGTGTCGCGGTGCGCGCATGAGGCAGGGTCACAGCCGCACCCGGGCCGCTCGGACATAATCCGGCGCATGAGAGCGATCCAGATCACCCAGGAGACCGGCCCGGACACGGCACTCGAGCTCGTCGAGGTCCCCGAGCCCGAGGCCTCGCACATGCTCACGCCGGGCGAGGGGGTGCTCGTCGAGGTTCACGCGGCGGGCGTCTCGTTCCCCGAGCTCCTCCAGAGCCGCGGCATGTACCAGCTCAAACCGCCGCTCCCGTTCATACCCGGCAGCGAGGTGGGCGGCGTCGTGATCAGCGCACCAGAGCACGCCGGCGTCCGCGCGGGCGAGCGGGTGGCGGCGTTCTGCGCGCTCGGCGGCTTCGCCGAGACCGCCGTGGCACCCGAGTTCTTCGTCTTCGCGCTGCCCGACGAGCTCGACTTCGCCCAGGGGGCGGCGCTGATCCTGAACTACCACACCGCCTATTTCTCGCTGCTGATGCGCGGGCGCCTGAGCGCGGGCGAGACCGTCCTGATCCACGGTGCCGCGGGCGGTGTCGGCACGGCGTCGATCCAGGTCGCGCGGGCGGCCGGGGCGCGCACCATCGCGCTCGTCTCGACCGAGGCGAAGGGCGAGGTCGCACGCGCCGCCGGAGCCGACGAGGTCGTGCTGGTCGGGGACGGCTGGAAGGACCAGGTCAAGGAGCTCTCCGGAGGCGGTGTCGACGTGGTCCTGGACCCCGTCGGGGGCGATCGCTTCACGGACAGCCTGCGCTCGCTGCGCGAGGACGGACGCCTCGTGGTCGTCGGCTTCACCGGCGGGTCGATCCCCGAGGTCAAGGTCAACCGCCTGCTGCTCGGCAACACGGAGGTCGTGGGAGCCGGCTGGGGCGCGTACGCGATGGCCAAGCCCGAGGTCACACGCCGGATCGGGGCGGCGCTCGCGAAGATGATCGACGAGGGCTTCATCCGGCCGATCATCGGCGAGCGATTCCCGCTCGAGCGCGCAGGCGATGCACTCAAGACGCTCGACGAGCGCCGCGCGACCGGCAAGATAGTCCTCGACGTCCGCTGAGGCCGCGGCCGGCGTCCCGCCGGCTCCGGTTTCCCCCACCCCGGACTGGGGGGACACCCTCGGCGATCCGGTGGGCGGCCACATCGACAGCCGCGCACGGCGCTCGGAGAATGCGAGGGGCGATGAGCGTTGCCGCACGACGGCCCGCGGGGCAATCCGCCGGCGAACCCGCACCGGAGCCCACCCCCACACCGGACGGCCCGACCCCGGAGGAGATCCAGGAGCCGGTCCTCGAGAACCTCGACAGGGCGATCACCGGCCTGATTACGGTCCTTCCCCCGCTCGTGCTCCTGCTGGCCGTCCTGCAGGCCTGGAACAACACGCTGCACTGGAGCGATGTCGTGCTGTTCGTCCTTCTCTACGTTCCGACGTGCCTCGGCATCACGATCGGCTTCCACCGCCTGTTCACACATCGCGCGTTCAAGACCAGCGCCTGGATGCGCGGCGTCCTGGCCGTGTGCGGGACGATGGCCATAGAGGGCCCCGTCATCTCGTGGGTCGCCGACCATCGCAAGCATCACGCCTACTCCGACCGGCTCGGGGACCCGCACAGCCCCCACGTCGACCACGGCGGCGGCTGGCGCGGCGCCCTGCGCGGCCTCGCTCACGCGCATGTCGGCTGGCTGTTCGACCACCAGCAGCGCGGGGCACGCGAACGCTTCGCGCCGGATCTCATCGCCGACCCCGTCGTCTCCTTCGTGGACAGGACCTTCATCCTCTGGTCGCTCGTGGGGCTCGCGATCCCGTTCGGCCTCGGATGGCTGATCGGGGGTACGCTCGCCGCCGCTCTCGAGGCGCTGCTGTGGGCGGGCGTGGTGCGGGTGATGGTCCTTCACCACGTCACCTACAGCATCAACTCGCTGTGCCACTTCTTCGGCCGCCGGCGCTACGCGACGACCGACCATTCCCGCAACCTCGCATGGCTCGCGCCGTTCTCGATGGGCGAGGCGTGGCACAACAACCACCACGCGTTCCCGACCTCCGCATTCCACGGGATGCGGCGCGGCGAGCTGGACCTCTCGGGTCTCGTGATCCTCGGCATGGAGCGCGCAGGGCTCGTGTGGGACGTCCAGCGGGTGAGCCCCGAGCGGCGGGCGGCAAAGGCGATCTCGCCCTGAGCGCACCCGCCGGAGCGCTGCGTGCGACCATTGCTCTGTGGACGGACGCGCACGCCTTCCGGTCAGCCTCTCGATAAAGGGCGTACCGCCCGCGCGCCGGTGGATGCCGGCGCTCGCGGCGGGGCTCTCGGTCGGCGAGTACGCACGCTCCATCGAGCGCCGGGTGGCGTTCCTGTCCGCGGTGCTGCTCGGCGTCATCTGGGCGCTCGCAGGGCAGGGGTACTTCTGGCCGGCGTGGGCGTGGCTCGGGCTCGGCGTGGTCGTGCTCGTCGACTGGGCCGCGGGATGGGCATGGCGGCGCCCCGCGGGCGCCGTGCGCCGCGTCGCATGCGTGTGGGTTGCGATCGGCGTCGCGGCGGTGATCCTGATGGCGACGTGGCTGCTGACCTACCTGCTCGCCGGAGTCGGCGTGTTCTGGCCGACCTGGGCCCTGTTCGGGCTCGCGACCGCCGGCAGCGCCTACTCGCTGCTCGCGCTGCACGACCGGGTTCTCGTGGCCCGCGGCCGGCGCGCGCTGCGGGCACGAATCGACATGCTGACGCGCACCCGCAGGCAGGCCGTCGACGCGCAGGCCGCCGAGCTTCGCCGCATCGAGCGTGACCTGCACGACGGTGCCCAGGCCCGCCTGGTGGCTCTCACGCTGCAGCTCGGGCGGGCAGAGATGCGGGCATCCGATCAGCCCGAGGTCCGCCGGCTGATCCGCGACGCCCAGACCGAGGCGCGCCTGGCGATCTCCGAGCTGCGGGATCTCGCGCGCGGGATCGTGCCGCCCCTGCTCGCAGACAGAGGCCTGGTCGCCGCTGTCGACTCGCTCGCGGCCCGCTACGGGCTCGGCACGTCGATAGACGCCGACACCCACCGGCATCTCGCCCCGTCCGTGCAGAACGCCGCGTACTTCGTGATCGCCGAGGCCCTCACCAACACCGCCAAGCACGCCTCGGCACGGCACAGCTGGGTTGTCCTGCGCGAGCACGAGCGCTGCCTGCTGGTGTCCGTGGGCGACGACGGCTGCGGCGGCGCGGATGCTCAGGGATCGGGAATCGCGGGGCTGCGGGCCCGCGTCGAGGCACTCGACGGGCGCCTTCGCATCGACAGCCCGGCGAACGAGGGCACCTTGCTCGAGGTGAGCATTCCTTGCGGGTAGTCATCGCCGAGGACCTCGCGCTCCTGCGCGAGGGACTCGTGGCCCTGCTGCGCGAGAACGAGATCGAGGTCGTGGCCCAGGCCGAGGACGGCCCCGGCCTGCTCAGGGCGATCGCCGGGCACGACCCGGACCTCGCGATCGTCGACGTGCGGCTGCCGCCCACCCATAAAGACGAGGGCCTGCTCGCGGCGATAGAGGCACGCAGGCGCAGCCCCTCACTCGGTGTGCTCGTGCTCTCCCAGTACGTCGAGACGGCCTATGCGAGCGAGCTGATCGGCGACGACGGCGCCGGCATCGGGTATCTGCTGAAGGAGCGCGTCGGCGACGTGCGCGCGTTCCTGGACGCGATGCACCGCGTGGCGGCCGGCGGGACCGTGCTCGACAGACAGGTCGTCAGCGAGCTGCTCGCCCCGCGGGCCGGGAGCACGAACGCCGTGGACGGGCTCAGCGCCCGCGAGCGCGAGGTCCTGGCGCTGATGGCCGAGGGGCGGTCGAACACGGCCATCGCCGAGGCGCTGGTCGTGACCCCCGGAGCCGTCGAGAAGCACATAACCAGCATCTTCGGCAAGCTCGGCCTTCCCGCCTGCGAGGACGACAACCGCCGCGTCCTGGCGGTCCTCGCGTATCTAAGTTGATCGTAAGTAAGGGGATTGCCGCTAAACGGAACTGGTAATAATGCATCAAAGGAACGCACGGCTGGGCCTCCTCGTAACCGACCGGAAGGTGTGTGCCCCCCAATGAAAGTTATCGGCGCGGGGCTCCCGCGGTCGGCAACGACCACTCAGATGTTCGCCCTGGAAACACTCGGCTTCGGCCCCTGTTACCACATGCGCGACCTGCTGGCCGACCTCGAAGGCGGCCTGCCGCTCTGGGAAGCAGCGGCGGAAGGCAAGCCGGACTGGGAGCGGATATTCGGAGAGGCGCGCTCGACCGTGGACTGGCCGTCCGCCCGATACTTCGAGGCGCTGATGGAGTACTACCCGCGCGCGAAGGTCATCCTCAGCGCACGGGACGGCGACGACTGGGCCAACAGCATGCGCAAGACGGTATGGGCCGTCTACAAAGGCCACTCGGTCATGCACCACATGTGTGAGGCGCGCGCCGTCGTCGACCCGCTGTGGCAGCGCTACATGGACGTCATGACCCACATGACGTGGGACGACGACACCGGCGCGCTGGCGGGCGACACGACCACCCACGAGGGACTCGTCGCCGCGATGGAGCGCTGGCACGCGCATGTTGTGCGCACGGTGCCCTCCGACAGGCTGCTCGTGTGGAACCCCGCCGACGGCTGGGATCCGATGTGCGACTTCCTCGAGGTCGCGGTCCCCGCGGAACCGATGCCGAGGCTGAACGACACGAACTCGTTCAGGGAGGGCATCGTCGGCGGCGCCATAGACATCATCAACGAGTGGTGGGACGCGCGCGAGCGGCCCGACAGCGGCCTGCACGGCGCTCCCCTGAGCGCGACTGTCCAGGAGCCGGCCGAGCCGCAGTAGGGGCACGGCCCGCGGGCCGTGCGCGGAGGTCGACGGAACACCGAGGCTCCCACGCCCGGCCCGGCGCTGGGCGCGCCCGGCTGGGGCACGGCGGACCTAGAACACGGGACTCTCCGAGTAGTCACCGAAGACCTGCTGGAGGGACTCGACGATCTCTCCCTCGCTCGCGTGCGCGCGGGCACACTCGAGCAGCGGGTCCATGAGGTTTCGTCCCTCTTGCGCGGCGGCCTGCCTGAGCGCCGCCAGCGACGACTCGACGGCGGCGCCGTCGCGGCGGGCGCGCACGGCCTGCAGACGGCCCACCTGCTTGCCTTCCAGCGCAGGGTCGACGCGCAGGGTGGGGATCGGCTCTTCATCGGAGCTGACGAAGCTGTTGACGCCCACCACGATCCTCTCGCCCGCGTCGATCTCCTGCTGGAGCTCGAAGGCGGCGTCCGCTATCTCCCGCTGCGGGTAGTTCGCCTTCACGGCCTGCACCATCCCGCCGAGCTCGTCGATCTTGGCGAAGTACTCATACGCCCGGCGCTCCATCTCATCCGTCAGCGACTCCACGAAGTAGGAGCCCGCGAGAGGGTCGACGGTGTTCGTGACCCCCGTCTCGTGCGCGAGCATCTGCTGCGTGCGCAGCGCGATCGTCACGGCCTCCTCGGTGGGGAGCGCGAGCGCCTCGTCGTAGGAGTTCGTGTGCAGCGACTGGGTGCCGCCGAGGACGGCCGCGAGCGCCTCCACAGCCGTCCTGACGATGTTGTTCAGCGGCTGCTGCGCCGTCAGGCTCACGCCGGCCGTCTGGGTGTGGAAGCGCATCTGCCACGACCGCGGGTTCTTCGCGCCGAACGTCTCGCGCATCTCACGCGCCCAGATCCGCCGCGCCGCACGGTACTTCGCGATCTCCTCGAAGAAGTCGATCTGCGCGTTGAAGAAGAACGACAGCCGCGGCGCGAACGTGTCCACGTCAAGACCGCGCGCGACGGCCTGCTCGACATAGGTGAGCCCGTCCTTCAGGGTGAACGCGAGCTCCTGCTGGGCCGTGGACCCCGCCTCGCGGATGTGGTAGCCGGAGATCGAGATGGGATGCCAGCGCGGCATCCGCGTGGTGCACCACTCGATCATGTCGCCGCACAGCCGCATCGCGGGATCGATCGGGAAACACCACTCCTTCTGCGCGATGTACTCCTTCAGGATGTCCGTCTGGATCGTCCCCGACAGCCGCTCGGGCCCGGTCGGGTGCGCGGGGTCGCTCTCGGCCGCGGCGACATAGAAGGCGAGCATGATCGCCGCGGGCGCGTTGATCGTCATCGACACCGACACCGCGCCGAGGTCGATCCCCGAGAAGAGCGTCTGCATGTCATCGAGCGTGTCCACCGCGACCCCCTCGCGGCCGACCTCCCCCAGTGAGCGCACGTGATCGGAGTCGTGGCCCATCAGCGACGGCATGTCGAACGCGGTCGACAGCCCCGTCTGGCCGTGCTCGAGCAGATAGCGGAAGCGCTCGTTGGTCTCCTCGCTCGTGCCGAAGCCGGCGAACTGGCGCATCGTCCACAGCCGACCGCGGTACATCGAGCTGTGTATCCCCCGCGTGTACGGGTACTCGCCGGGCCTGCCGATCGGGTCATCGGGCCCGCCGATCCCGTCGGGAAGGTCCTGCGGCGTGTACAGCTCGCGCACGGGCTCGCCCGACAGCGTTCGGAACGCAGGGCTCTCGGCCTGCGTGGAGGGCTTGGCGCCGACTGCCATGACTGGGCCAATGGTACCCGGAGCGGTAGCCTCGGCCGTGTGATGGTGCGAGAGCTGAGCCGTCTCGTGGGGGCCGAGCACGTGCTGCAGGCGCCGCCGGACTCCCCCTACAACAGCGACCTCACGCGGCGTCGGGGGCTCAGCGGCCACGCGCAGGCCGTCGTGCTGCCCGGAAGCGCACAGGAGGTCGCGGCGCTGGTGGCGTGGTGCTACGAGCACGACGTCCCGCTCGTCCCTCGCGGCGGCGGGACGGGACTCACCGGCGGAGCGGTGCCGACGCGGGGCGGCATCGTGTGCTCGCTCGAGCGGCTGCGCACTGTCAGGGAACTCGACCCCGGCCTGTGGCGGATGCTCCCGGAGGCCGGCGTCATCACCCACGACGTGCACAGGCTCGCGCGCGAGAACGGCCTCATGTTCGCCCCGGACCCCGGTGCGTCAGAGCAGTCCCAGATCGGCGGGAACGTCGCGACGAACGCGGGCGGACCCCACACGCTGAAGTACGGGGTGACAGGAAGCTGGGTCTCGGGCCTGGAGGTCGCGCTAGCGCCCGGCGAGCTCGTGCACGTCGGCGGCTGGGCGGGCAAGGACGTCGCAGGCTATGACCTGAAGAGCCTGCTGATCGGCTCCGAGGGGACGCTCGGCGTGATCACGGCCGTCCAGCTCCACCTGCTCCCCGCGCCCGAGAGCGCCCTGGCGATGGTGCTCTTCATGCCATCCCGGCAGGAGGGATGCGATGCGATCACCGGCATCCTCGCGGCGGGGGTGAGGCCGTCGGTGCTCGACTTCGTGGACGGCGAGACGCTCTCGCTGGCGGCCGCGTCCTTTCCCGGCGAGGTCCCGCCCGGTGCGCGCTTCGCGCTGATAGCCGAGGTCGACGGCACCCGCCAGGAGGCCGACACGCAGCGCCGGGAGCTGCTCGCGGCGCTCGCCGGATCCGCCATCTCGGTACAGGACCCGGACCCGAGGGCGCTGTGGCGCTGGCGCGACGGGCTGAACGCGGTCGTGACAGCGGAGCGCGGCGGCAAGGCCGCCGAGGATGTCGTCTTCCCCGTGGAGCGCCTGGCCGACGGGCTGCGCCGCTTCCAGGAGATCGCCGCCGGGCACGGTCTTCGCTCCTGCGCCTGGGGGCACGGCGGCGACGGGAACGTCCACGCGAACACGCTCGTGGACCCCGACAGCGACGCGGATCTACGGGCAGCGGAGGCGGTGGGGGAGGAGCTCATGAGGGAGGTGATCGCCCTCGGCGGATCGATCGCGGGCGAGCACGGCATCGGGTGGATCAAGCGCCGAAGGCTGCAGGCCCAATGGCCCGCGAGGACCGTCGAGATACACGAGCAGATCAAACTCGCATTCGACCCCAAGTCGCTCCTGAACCCAGGGAAGAAGCTGGCGCGGTAGCCTCCGCGCTCGCCGTTCGATGCGCATGCAGGTGAACCCACTCCAAGTGAAAGGAAGTTCCGTATGAACAAGTCCCAGCTGATCGAGGCGGTCGCAGCAGACAGCGGCCTGACGAAGGCCGACTCCGCGCGCGCGATCGAGTCGTTCATCGACACGGTTGGCAAGACGCTCAAAAAAGGCGACGAGGTGGCCATCACAGGCTTCGGCAAGTTCTCGGTCGTGAAAAGGGCAGCCCGCAAGGGTGTCAACCCGCGCACGGGCGAGTCCGTGAAAATCAAAGCTTCGAAGGCTCCCAAGTTCTCCGCCGGTGCCGGCCTCAAGGCGGCAGTGAGCCCGAAGAAAAAATAGTCCCGACGCCATGGCGCTCGTCAGCGAGCTGGAGCTCCCCGCCTTCGACCACACCGACCCGTCGATGCGCGGGGAGCACTTCCATGGCGAGATGGAAAGGACGCGCGCCCAGGGCTGGCTCGCCCGCGGCCCGTTCGGATACATGACGCTGGACAGGGAGTCCGGCGAGTTCTTCCTGCGCACCCGGTCGGCGATCTTCCCGGGCATGAAGATCGCCGAGATCTTCGGTGTCACAGAGGGCCCGCTCTACGAGCAGATGGTGCGCAACATCCTGCACGTCAACGGAGCGGACCACTCGCGCCTGCGCAGCCTCGTCAACCCCGCTCTCAGCCCACGCGCGGTCGAGCGCTACCGCCCCGCGATGAGGGAGTTCCTGGGCGGGCTCCTCGAGGACGCCCTCGCGGCGCCGCGCGCAGCCGGCGGGGAGGTGCAATGCGACTTCGTCGAGACCTTCGCGCGGCCCTACCCCTCGCAGGTGATCGCGACGGTGATGGGCGCCCCGCTCGCGGACGCCCCGCGCCTGCACCACTGGTCGAACTGGATCCAGCGGCAGTTCGACGCTGCGAGCATGGCGAGCGAGCTCTCACAGATCGAGGAGGCGGTCGCCGAGTTCTACGAGTACGCACAGGCCCTGGTCGCAGACCGAAGGCGCAGCCCCGCCGACGACCTCATCTCGCGGCTGATCCAGGCCGAGGAGCAGGGCGACCGGCTCTCGGACGTAGAGTGCATCAACCTCGTCTTCAACGTGCTCGTCGGCGGCGTCGACACGACACAGGCGCAGCTCGCGCACGCGATACGGCTGCTGGCCCAGCACCCCGACCAGTGGGAGGCCCTGCGGCGCGACACCTCGCTCGCCGCGAAAGCCGTCGAGGAGGCACTGCGCTACGAGCCCATAACGCCCTTCACGGCGCGGATCCTGACCGAGGACGTCGTCTACCGCGACGTGACGTTCCCCGAGGACACGATCGTCATGGTCTGTGCATTCACGGGCAACCGCGACATCGAGGGCATCGACCAGGGCGACGCTGACCGCTTCGACATAACCGCCGACCGCGCCCGCGCGCGCTCGCTGACATTCGGAGCCGGGGTGCACTACTGCCTCGGGGCAAACCTCGCGCGTGCCGAGCTTCAGGAGGGCCTGACGTTCCTCGCGCAGCACCTGAACGGGCTGCAGCTCGCCGGCGAACCCGTCTACGAGAGCGTCTCCGGCATCTATGGGATAGCCGAGCTGCCGCTGCGGTTCGCTGCATAGTGCGAGACTGCAGGGGGGGTCGCACAGCGGCCGCAAGCGACAAGGACATGGATGCTCCGACCGAAACGGATTTCGAAGCGCGCGCTGCGGTGGGCTGCACCCATGCTCGCAGCCGCCTGGATTACCGCCGCACCCGCCCACGCGGGGCAGTACCACGTCTACTCGTGCCGGATGCCCGACGGGGCCAGCGCCCCCGCCGACGGATGGACCGGGACGACACAGGGCCCATACACGTACGCTGAAGACACGTGCTCCCAGCCGGCCGGCGGACTGCTCGCGGCGCTCGGCGATCAGCCGGCTCGCACAGCGAACACGGACATCGCCACATGGTCGTTCGCAGCGCCGCCAGGCGCGACGATCACAGCGGCGACGCTGTGGCGCGCCGGGGACGCCGACGGTGGTGCCGCGGTCAACGCGACCTACGAGTTCTGGCTGGCGGGTCCGAAGCCGACGCAGATCTTCGACGAATGCCTGTTCGTGCTGGGGTGCCAGCACGAGGGAGAAGCTGGGGAGCCTTTGGCCTCGTCAAACCTAGTGTTCTTAGCGCCAGCAGACATGGGAACGAACCTCTTTCTGAGCGCCTCGTGCGGCGGTGTGGCTGCGTACAACTGCCCGGTCGGAAAAGGTGACGCAAGCAACTACGCGGCAGCCGTCTACCTCTACGCGGCCGATCTCACGCTTGAACAAAATGCGGGTCCCTCGGCGTCCGGCGTCACCGGCGAACTCGCGAGTGGGGCGGTGGTGAGCGGGACGAGCGACATCGCCTTCAGCGCTAGCGATGCCGGCGCCGGTGTGTATCAGGCCGTCTTCACCGTTGACGGAAGCGTGGTGCAGCGTACCGTCGTCAACGAAAACGGCGGGCGTTGCGTCAACGTCGGGCAGACAACCGACGGAATGCCCGCGTTTCTCTATCTGAAGCCGTGTCTGGGCTCCGTCAGCGTTGACGTGCCGTTCGACACGGCCGGGCTGACGAACGGCAGCCATCACCTCCAGGTGAGCGTGACCGATGCCGCCGGTAACGCGGCTCCGGTCATCGACCGGCAGATCACGGTGTCGAACGCCGCACCCGTCGTCGCCGCTGGACCGTCCGGCTCTCCCGTCGCGGGCGCGGTGGACACCGATCCGAACGGCACCGGCGCAACCTCGCAGGCGAACCTGACGGTCGCCTGGAGCGGGACCCACGCTGAGCGGCTCTCGGTCCCGTTCGGACGAGCGGAGACAGTCACGGGCAGGCTCACCGGGCCGGACGGTCAGCCCATTTCCGGGGCGTCGGTCGAGGTCCAGGCCGGGCCCGCGGCTGCGGGCGCTGCCTCCATCGCGCTGGCGAGCCCGCGGACGGAGGCAGACGGATCGTTCACAATGCGCGTGCCCGCTGGTGTGTCCTCGCGCACGCTGCGCTTCTCCTACCGCGTTGATATCGGGGATCCGCTGCCCGTCGCCACCCGGACGCTCACCCTGAGCGTCGGTGCGGGCCTGCACGTGTCTGTGACACCGCATGTCTCCGGGGTCGGCAGGAGCATCCACTTCGCAGGCCGTCTGCTCGGAGGTTCCGTTCCACCGTCAGGCAAGCTCGTCGTTCTGGAGGCACGCGCGGTCGGAGGCCCGTGGATCGAGTTCGACGTCGTGCAGAGCGACCGGCAGGGCCGGTTTGGGGCCGCATATCGCTTCCGGTTCGCGGGGCCGGCCAACTACCAGTTCAGGGTCATCTCCGAGCCGGAGTCCGACTATCCGTTCGGGGCCGGCTCGTCGAATGTGGTAAGTGTCCACGAGCTTTGACCCGCCTGACGATCTTCTCTCTCCCCAAGGGCTTCGTCGATCCGCACATCACTCTGATCCAGCGAAACGCGCTGGCGAGCTGGCGAGATCTCGGACCCGACGTCGAGGTTCTCCTCATGGGCGACGACCCCGGGGTCGCTGAGGCAGCACACGAGTTCGGCGTGCAGCATGTCGGCGACCCGGCGAAGAACGAGTTCGGCACGCCGCTCCTTGACTGGGCCTTCCGCGAAGCAGCAGCGCGCGGTACGGGCGATTTCCTGTGCTACGTGAACGCGGACATCATTCTCCTGCCCGACTTCCTGGATGCCCTCGCTGCACTGCCCCGCACCGGCCACCTCGCGATCGGCCAGCGCTGGAACTGCGACATCACCGGAGAGCTGGATTTCAAGACAGAGGGCGCAACCCTCGCCAACTGGGCGCGTCAGAACGGGACCCTCGACCAGGGACGTGGCAGCGACTACTTCCTCTACCCCCGCACCACCGACTTCGGCCTGCCTCCGTTCGCGGTGGGCCGCCCAGGGTGGGACAACTGGATGATGGGCCGAGCGCTCAAGATGGGCCTGCCGCTGATCGACATCACCCCGGTCGTGACCGTGATCCACCAGAACCA
>Ga0182013_10004242_pt1 | contig 17339 bp, 15 predicted proteins | sample 612S2MmetaG_FD_120487 | JGI IMG/M metagenome (GOLD analysis project Ga0182013, IMG submission 120487) | Permafrost microbial communities from Stordalen Mire, Sweden - 612S2M metaG | ecosystem: Environmental > Terrestrial > Soil > Wetlands > Permafrost | place: Sweden: Stordalen | collected...
ACCACCGTGGCCGTCAACCTCGCCATCGCGCTCTCCCGTCTCGGCCAGCGCGTCGGCCTTATCGATGCCGACATCTACGGTCCCAACGTGCCCCTCATGATGGGATCCACGCAACAGCCCCGCGTCGGCCCCGGCAACATCATCGAACCTAACCTGACCCATGGAATAAAGACCATCTCCATCGGCTACATTTCGCCCGGCGACAAGCCCCTGGTCATGCGCGGCCCCATGCTCCATCAGATCATCCGCCAGTTCCTTCAACAGGTTAACTGGGGCGAGCTCGATTACCTTATCGTCGATCTTCCTCCCGGCACCGGCGACGTGGTCATCTCCCTGGTCCAGACCGTGCCGCTCACCGGCGCCGTGGTCGTCTCCACGCCCAGCGACGTCAGTCTTGAAGACGCGCGCAAGGCTCTGGAGATGTTTGCCCAGGTCAATGTCGAAGTTCTCGGCATCGTCGAGAACATGAGCCACTTTACCTGTCCCCACTGCCACCAGGAGATCGATATCTTCTCCCGCGGCGGAGCCGAGCGCACGGCCCAGCGCTTCAACATTCCCTTCCTCGGCGCCATCGAGCTCATTCCCTCCATTCGCGAAGGAGGCGACCGCGGCATGCCCGTTGCCCTGGCCGGCCCCAAGAGCCCCCAGGCCGCCGAGTTCTACTCGATCGCCCAGAAGCTGATGGAGCGCGCCGAAGAAGCCGCCGCGGCCGCCACCGACGTTTTGGAGATCAGCTGACAGCCGAGAGCACCAATCGCCGTCAAGCAGCCGGCGACTCCCCGATTCGCGGAGCAAATATGTTTCCCAGCCTTTGGATCTGCGCTCCGACCCCGAGCAGCTTTTCCTCAATCCGTTCATAACCGCGATCCATGTGATACACGCGATCCAGTATCGACTCCCCATCGGCCACCAGCGCCGCCAGCACCAGCGAGGCTGAAGCCCTCAAATCCGAGCACATCACCGCCGCCGATGAGAGCTTCGCCGGCCCACGCACCGTCGCCGCGCTGCCTTCCACCTTGATATTCGCGCCCATCCTCACCAGCTCCTGCACATGCATAAACCGGTTCTCGAAGATGTTCTCGCGCACCGTGCTCACGCCCTCGGCCTGCGTGGCCAGCGCCATGTATTGCGCCTGCATGTCGGTCGGAAACCCGGGATACTCCTCGGTCGAAATATCGGCCGCAACCAGCTTCCCGCCGCCGCGCACCCGCACCGCATCCGGGCCTACCACATCCACCCGCGCGCCCGTCTCAGTCAGCTTGGCAATCACCGCGCCCAAATGCTCCGGATTGCACCTGGACACCGTCAGATCCCCGCCCGTAATCGCTCCCGCGATCAAGAAGGTTCCTGCCTCAATGCGATCGGGATTGATGCGATACCGCGCCCCATGGAGCTTGGTCACTCCGTGCACGCGAATCGTCGCCGTCCCCGCGCCCTCGATCTTCGCGCCCATGGCTGTCAACAGCGCCGCAAGATCCGTTACCTCCGGCTCGCGCGCGCAGTTTTCCATCAGCGTCTCACCCTCGGCCAGCACCGCGGCCATCAACAGGTCTTCGGTGCCCGTTACCGTGATCCTGTCAAACACCAGGTGCGCCCCTCTCAGCCGCCTGGCGCGAGCCTCCAGGTAGCCATGTTCCTGCGTAATCACCGCGCCCATCTTCTCCAGGCCCTTGATGTGCAAATCAATCGGCCTTCCCCCAATCGCGCACCCGCCCGGCATCGCCACGCGCGCCATGCCCGTCCGTGCTATCAGCGGACCCAGCACCAGAGAGCTGGCCCGCATGGTCTTCACAATCTCGTACTGCGCAACCGGATCGGAAAGATTATGGCAACTGATCCTCGTACTCCGGATGCGGGGCGCCGTGCGGTCCAGTGTCTCGCGCTCCGTCAGTTCTACGTCCGCGCCCATTGAAACCAATAGCCGCCGCTCGGTCTCGATGTCCCGCACCTGGGGGATGTTCTCAAGGGTCACTGCCTCATCGGTAAGAATCGCCGCCGCCATCGATGGCAACGCGGAGTTCTTGGCCCCCGACACCGCGATCGTTCCCACCAGCGGGTTTCCACCCCGTATTACAAACCTGTCCATAAACGAACCGAAAATCTCCCGTAAGCAATTCGAAATGAGCGGATTGCCCCGACTTTTCCTGATGCTTAAGTGTAAATGCGCGGCATTGGGGGACTTTGCTGCAGACCAAAGGCAGTTCCCCCGAAAGAACTAGGTACAGGCCAAATATTTGGAAGCGGCAAAAATGCGCCGGGCTTCAGACCCTGAAGAATGAAGCCCGATCCAATCAATGTTGGAGTTCTATCTCTAATTCCCCGCCGGTGCTGTCTGCATTTCGGCGACAGGGGGGGCAGCATCCGGCACAGCCATCAGGTTTAGCGGCTCGGTCAGCGTAAACAGCAGCGTGGTTCCGCTCTCCAGCACGGCCTGGGGATGACTCACCAAGAGATGCACCGTCACCGCGCCCGCGCCGATGATTGTTCCCGCCAGCGCACCCGCCGGACCGCCCACCACGGCGCCGGTGATCGCGCCAGCGCCCACCGCGCCGCCGTATTCAATGCTGTCTCGCTTCACCCGCGAGCCCGGAGCAATCGTGCCCTCGCTGCCCACGCGGGTCCCGGATCCCGGAGCACCCGAAGTCTCGGCGAATATCCTGAATTGCTTTCCATCGGCGAGGATCACCGTCTCCGGCCGCAGCCGCATGGAGCCGTGCCCGCCGGCATGGCCTTCCGACACTTCTACCACCCGGCCGTCAATTCGCGCTCCAGCCGGAATCAGCACCTGACCGCCCTGCATAACATCCGTGGCGACCTGGGTGTGGAATACGTCTCCACGCTGATTCATCGCGGTCGAAAGCCGGTCCAGCAGGCGAACCCGGATGGTCGTACCTCCGCCCAACTCTCCCGGCGCCAGCGCCAACTCCGGATGCACAATATCTCCATCCGGATCGCTCGAGTAAGACCGTTGATTCAACCCGCGCTGACGTCCCGCGTCGGGAGCCACTTCCACCGTCCCGTTATCTCCGCTCATGGCCGGATTGTCAGCGGTTGCAGGCTGCCCGTTGGCCGGCGCAGGTGCCACCGCAGGGTTCAGCGACCCATCGGCATTCGGCGCCGCGGCCGGCTGCGCGTAATGTGCCGCTGGTGGCTTGGCCGGCGGAGCCGGCGCTGGATTCGTCGGCTCGGTAATCTGGTCGTCGGGCGGCGGATTCGAGGTGCCCGCGTAGGGGTTCGGCTGCGACGTCTGGGCTGCCAGCGCGGCAGCCGCTGCTACGTACAAAACGCACGCGAGAATCGGTCGGTTCACGTTGATCTCCTGTTCCCGGATAAAAATCTCCCCAAACCCTTTTGAAGATTCAAACCCGGCCGCGGCAAAAAAGCTGCGGTAAAAATTGCGGGTAAAAAAGAGCCCCCGACCGGCTTCCCATCAAGCCAGCTCGACATTTCACCCAATTTAAGCCTAGTCCTTCCCGCTGAAACCCGCACACTCGGCGCTGTGCTGAGGTTCCTTTGCCGCTAAGAATCCAGAAAGTAAACCATCTCCACGGCTCCTTTCTCCCCAAGCCATTCAGGCCGCTGTGACCGCCGCCACACAGCGCCGTTCACCGCCGTTTGTTAGAATCCACAGGTGATCACCAGATTTCCGAGAACTGGACAGCGAGGAGATTTCAAGCGTGCAAGGGCTTCTGAACACCATCCAAAGCACTGCCGGTGAAGACCTTGCCGTAGATCGCCGCCCAAAACTGAATGACCGGCTGCTGCACCGCATCATGAGGAGTGATATGACCGAGATTGTTGCCATTCGCGCCCGCGAAGTCCTTGACTCGCGCGGCAATCCGACCGTGGAAGCTGACGTGATCCTGGAAAGCGGCGCCATGGGCCGCGCCATCGTGCCTTCCGGCGCTTCCACCGGCGAGCATGAGGCCGTCGAACTGCGCGACGGCGACAAGAGCCATTACCTTGGAAAGGGCGTGCTCCAGGCCGTAGCCAACGTTGAAACCGTCATCGCCCCCGAACTCGAGGGCATGGACGCCGCCAACCAGCGCCTGATCGACCAGACCATGATCGCCCTCGACGGCTCGCCCAACAAGGGCAAGCTGGGCGCCAATGCCATCCTCGCCGTCTCCATGGCCAATGTCCGCGCCGTCGCGCAAACTCTCGAGATTCCTCTCTATCGCTATCTCGGCGGCGTAAACGCATCCATCCTTCCCACCCCCATGCTGAACGTGCTCAACGGCGGCGCGCACGCTGACTCCAATGTCGATTTTCAGGAATTCATGATCATGCCGGTCGGCGCCGAGCGCTTCTCCGAGGCCCTTCGCTGGTCCGCTGAGACTTTCCACACGCTCAAGAGCGTGCTCAAGAAGAAGGGATACAACACGGCGGTCGGCGACGAAGGCGGATTTGCCCCATCGCTCAAGTCCAATGACGAAGCCGTCGAGCTCATCCTCGAGGCGATCACCGCGGCCGGATACAAGCCCGGCGAACAAATCTCGATCGCCCTCGATCCCGCCTCCAGCGAGTTCTACGACAAGGACAAAAACAAGTACGTCTTCAAGAAGGGCGACAAGAGCGAGCGCAGCGCCGAAGAGATGGTCAGCTTCTACGACAACTGGGTTCGCCAGTACCCCATCGTCTCGCTCGAAGACGGCCTCGCCGAAGACGATTGGGATGGCTGGAAGATCCTCACCGACAAGCTCGGCTCCCGCATCCAGCTGGTCGGCGACGATATCTTCGTCACCAACATCAAGCGCCTCCAGCGCGGCATTGAAGAGGGTGTGGCCAACTCGATCCTCATCAAGCTCAATCAGATTGGCACCGTCACCGAGACCCTTGAAGCCATCGAGCTCGGCCGCCGCTACGGCTACACGTCGGTCATGTCGCACCGCTCGGGCGAATCCGAAGACACCTTCATCGCCGACCTGGCCGTTGCCACCGGCGTGGGCCAGATCAAGACCGGCTCGGTCAGCCGCACCGACCGCATTGCCAAGTACAACCAGTTGCTCCGCATCGAAGAAGAGCTAGGCTCCGGCGCCGTCTACCTCGGCCTCGAAAGCCTCAACTACAACGACTAGCCACCTGCGGTGGGGCAGACGCTCGCTATTGCTCGCATGGGCTTCGATCCCAGGTCTCGGTCTTGAGAACTGGGATCGAAGCTTCTCGCAAGTACCGCTCACTCCGTGCGCCGGTTCCCAATGTCGCTGACACTGAAAAGACGGTTGAAGAATCAGTCCAAAAGACTGATGCGAATCGCGTTTGAACTTGGTCAGCGCCTCAAAGTGGATATCCTCCCGCGCCACTTCTACTCTGAGATTCCTGATATTCGCGTTCTCCGCACGACCAGCCATTGGAAGTCGCCTCGCAGCATGATTGGCGTCAAGGGCGACATCGATGCTCAGCTCGCCTGGGTCGACGAATGCACCAAACCATATCGCTCCGCCTTCAGAGACTTCGAGATCCACAAATCAGCAGTTTCAGCCAACGGCTCCGACGAAGGATACGGCGAGGTCGAGGCTGACTTCCTTTATTGCTTTATCCGCGCGTACCGCCCTCGACGAATTGTTCAAATAGGCTGCGGAGTTTCTACCGCCGTCTGCCTGCGTGCCGCCGAAGAAGAGGGCTACAATCCCGAGATCACGTGCATCGAACCTTACCCGACCGAATTCCTCAAGCGCGAAAGGACGGCGGGCAGGCTCAACCTCGTCACCCAAAAAATCCAGGATGTCGGCCCCGGCTGCGTCAGCTCACTCGAAGCCGGCGATCTGTTCTTCGTCGACTCCAGTCATACTCTCGGCCCTTCCGGCGAAGTGAACCTCATCATCCTCGAGGCGTTGCCCAGGCTCGCTCCCGGGACCTACGCGCACTTTCACGACATTCGTTTTCCCTACGACTACAACCCCGATGTGCTTTCCTCAGGCCTGTTCTTCCCTCATGAGTCACCCCTGCTTCACGCCTTCCTGCTCATGAATGACCAGTTCGAAATCTGCGCCTCCTTTTCCATGCTCTACCACCAGTGTCACAGTGATGTCGCCCGTATATTTCCTGGCATGACGCCGGCACAGTTTGATGAAGGCCTCTTGATCCAGGGCGGACGCTACCCTTACCCAAGCTCTATCTTCCTTCGCCGCAGCGCCGCGTTTGAAGAGTGATCGCAACCACACCTCGTCAACCTGAGACCATTTATCCTGAAAAGGACAAATACGTTTCCTACGAGGTGTTTTCTTCGTGCCCACCTACAAGCGTCCTCTTGTGCTGACTATCCTCGACGGATGGGGATACTGCGCCGAATCTGCCAACAACGCCATTGCCCTGGCTCGCAAGCCCGCCTACGACAAGCTCCTGCGCGAATTTCCCAACACCCTCATCCGCGCCTCAGAGCACTTTGTAGGCCTTCCCGACGGCCAGATGGGCAATAGCGAAGTCGGCCACCTCAACATTGGCGCCGGCCGTATCGTGCAGATGGACATCACCCGCATCGACGCACTCATCGCAGCCAATGAACTGGGCAAGAATCCAGCCATCATGAAGGCCATGCAGCGCGCCCGCGAAGCCGGCCGCCAACTGCATCTATTCGGCCTCGTCTCCGATGGCGGCGTTCACTCCCACCAGGAGCACCTCTACGCGCTGCTTCGCATCGCCCGCGAATACGGCGTCGAGCGAGTCTTCGTCCACGCATTCATGGACGGCCGCGACACCGGCCCCACCTCCGGCGCAGGCTACATCGCCGCCCTCGAACAGAAGATGCGCGAGTACGGCGTCGGCAAAGTCGCCTCCATCAACGGCCGCTACTATGCCATGGACCGTGACAAGCGCTGGGAGAAGGAGCGCAAGGCCTTCGACGCAATGGTGAAGGGCAGGGCCGAAGGCGGCGCTTACCCCAATGCAGTCGCCCGCATCAAGGAGAGCTACAACAGCGGCGTCACCGACGAGTTCATCATTCCCTTCGTTGTCACCGACGCTGCCGGCAAACCCGTCGGACAGATCCGCGATGAGGATGTCTGCATCAACTTCAACTTCCGCGCCGACCGCGCACGCCAGATTACCCGCGTCCTGGCCCGTGAAAGCGGCCTCAACTCCAAAGGCGGCCGCGCCCTGGAAGGATGGGAATCGCTGGATGAAGCCATCCCCCGCTCCGAGATTCCCAAAAACCTTCACTACGTGTGCATGACGCAGTACGACAAGCTATACGAGCTGCCTATTGTCATCCCGCCTGAATCGATGGACAACATCCTCGCCAACGTTCTCGGAAACCATCATCTCCGCAACCTCCGCGTCGCCGAGACTGAAAAATTCGCCCACGTGACCTACTTCTTCAACGGCGGCATCGAGGTTCCCTTCCCTGGCGAAGAACGCATCCTCATCCCCTCGCTCAAAGTTGCAACCTACGACCTCGCGCCCGAAATGAAAGCCGAAGCCATCGGCGACACCATCGTCAAGGCCGTCAATGACACCGCCTTCGATCTCATCGTCGCCAACTTCGCGAATGCCGACATGGTGGGCCACTCCGGCAAGCTCGAGCCCACGATACGCGCGGTTGAAGCGGTCGACGCCCAGCTTGGCCGCATCTTCAAGGCTGTCAAGGAACGCAACGGCTCCTGGCTCATCACCGCCGACCACGGCAACGCCGAGCAGATGGTCGACCCCGTCACCGGCGGGCCACATACGGCCCACACCACTAATCCTGTTCCACTCATCTATGTCGCCGAAGACGCCGGTCACTACCGCCTCCGCTCCGACGGCTCGCTTCGCGACATCTCCCCCACGCTGCTCGCCATTCTCGATCTCGAAGAACCGAAACAGATGACCGGCGCCGACCTCCGCGTACCGCTGGTGCAATGAGGCATGGAAATTTGGTTGGTTTTACAGTCCGCGGAAAGCCGCTGAAAATGCGAAACCCGAACATGCAGTCCGGGTTTCGCGTCCGTTCTTCTAACTTCGTGTCGTCAAGCCCAACTACGCTGCGCCGAGCCCTCTTACCGGGGCCTCAGCGCCTTGATCGCCGCCGGCAGCCTCTCTTCAATCAGCCGAGCCCTCTCCGCGGCAATTCCCCCCAGGTACGACGGCGCGGGGGTTGCCATTAGCACCAGCGCGAGCGCTATCAGCGAGAAGCAAAGCCCGGCGATTCCGGCCGAAATCAACATGTGATACATGTCGAAGATATCCAAGCCGAGCATTTTGAAGGCCACATGCTCCAGTGGCTTGATGTGCTTCAACACCGCGAGCGCGAACAGGAAGAATAACGCGGCCAGCGAGGTGAGAACAGCCAGTGTCCCGTCCAGACTGCGATGAAAATTCTGCCGCCCCCTGCAATGGGCGCACTCCGCGAAATGCTGCTCGTAATCCTTGCGCATCTCGGGAGAAATCCCAGAGATGTCATACCGCCAACTTGCCAAAATGGCGCCCACCACTCGGTCCGTGCACTTTGTTCTTGCCATAGCCATAGATCTCACTTTGCAAAGGACTTTTTCCGCCGTATCAAACCACTCGGCCACTTGGCCTGGAGGACTCAATGTGAAGGATGCGTCACCGTCCTGTGAAGTTTCAGTGCCGCTCCAGATCGAATCAGTTTTTCGCCAGCTGCGACTCAGCGAGTGGCGTCATTGTCTCCAACCATCCCAATGCGCAGATCAATAACCTGATTTCTACTTACTATTGTAACCCAAAAACTCATAAAACTATAGACGTGAGTGAGGTACCTTGTGTTGCTAACAGTAACCGGTTCGCCAATAGGCTGGCCCGGCCATTCAGCGCCCGTTCGGCCGTAACTCGTGCCAGTTCAGGAAGATTGTTGCTCTCAGAAAGATGCGCCAGGATCACATAAGCCGCCTGCCCGTCGTACTCCTTCTCCAGAAACTCCGCCGCCGCTTCGTTCGATAAGTGACCAACCCGCGATAAGACCCGCTGCTTCACCGACCACGGATAAGGCCCATCCCGCAGCATTTCCAGGTCATGATTCGACTCCAGCAAGAGCAAATCCACGCCCTTCAGTTGCCTCTTTACGTTCGGCGTAATGTAGCCCAGGTCGGTGGCGAAACCCATTCGCACCCCCTCCGCTCTGAACACAAATCCCACCGGATCAGCAGCGTCGTGAGAAATCGTGAATGGGCTGATCTCGATATCCCCAATCGCAAATGGCCGCCCCGCCTCGAAATACTCTACCCCCGGCAGCCAGGTCGGGTCGTCCTTGGCACTCTTTAGCTTCTCCTTTTCGTTTGCCGCGACCGCGGGCGAGCCATCCCTTCCGCTCCCATCTGCAGAGAGATCCAGAGTCTGTACCGCCGGTCTTGGACGCCCGGGTGGAAGGGTGGCAATCGTGGAATCCAAATCGGACTCCGTTACGCCATCCTCAGTGTCGGAGCCATCCTCCAGACAGTCCGTCTCGCCGGCCTCCGCCTGCCGCTCCGCAGCCTGTTTTCTGCATTGCTCGAGCCACTGGGCATACGTCATCTGCCTTCGCGGAGTCAGCCACCGCATCCACGCCCGGTGGGTCGGCTCGGTGAAATAGACCGGAATCCCCAGCTTCCGCGCCGTCACCGACAGCCCGCTTACGTGATCCTGGTGCTCGTGCGTGATCACGATCGCGTCCAGCGCTTGAGGATCTTCCCCGGCCACCTTCATCCGCCTGAAAAGCTCACGACAGCTCAGCCCCGCGTCCACCAGAATCCGCGTCCGCCCCCCGGAGACAACTGTGCAGTTGCCCTTTGACCCCGATGCCAGCACCGTGAACTGCACCATCCTTTGAGCATACCGCGATCCGCTGTGCAATTCCGGGCGATTTGAGTCCGGCATCCGCCACGCCCCACGCCAGAAATGACCAGAGAGGCTATTTCTTCGCTCTCACCCGAAGGTGCAATTTCCACTCACATCGCCGGTGCTTATGATCATCAGCACTGAAATCTGTGCGAGTGACAGTGGATCAAAGAATCCATCGAACCCGCGGATGAGCGAGGCCCTCAAACATGAAAGTTTTCGTATTGTTGCTATCCAGCATCCTCTGCTTCACAATCGCAAGATTCGTTCCCGACGGTCCGATCGCTGTTTTTCTGCCCGTCATGATCTCTTATCACATCTTGCTCGCCTATCTGGTGATGACCTTCCCCAGGGAAGTCGAGCTCCGCATGGGCGCAGCACTCTTCGTCCATCTCCTATGCGTATGCCTTCTCGCCGCTTTCGTGCTGGTTCAGGATTCCATTCCATATATCTCCCTGGTTCGCTGCGCCATTCCCGCCTTCGCGTTCGCTGAGTCGGCGCTGCTTTTGAGCACCCGGCGCCGACAGTCGGAAGCCAAAACGGCGGCATCAGTACTCTCAAAGTGCAGCAGCGAGGATTACGATGACTTCGTCGAATACATGCGCCACGCGGAACGGAGATTCGCCCGGGCGGGTAGCAGCATCACGGAAGAATTAGCGCTTTTTCTGAAATCACGCTCCAGGGGTCGTTCCGTTTTCCAATCTCAAAATCGAGGAGCCGAATAATCGACAGAACCATAACCCTCGCACCCGGGGTGCCTTCGGAAAACCAGCCGCAATCCGCGCCAGTCCGCTTGACCGCGCTCACGACTTTTCTCATCTGAACCCCGGCAGCGTCGCCGGAATTTCAATCGACACCAGCGTCCCCCGCCCGGGGCTGCTTACCACGTTGAACCGCGCCTGATCCCCATATAGAACCTCCAGCCGCTCCTGCACGTTCTTCATCCCGATCCCCGCGCCCGTCCGCGGCAGCATCGAGGCCGGCCGGTTGCCCATTCCCACTCCGTCGTCGGCCACCTCGATCAGCACCCTCTCTCCCTCCAGGCGACTCCTGAGCGTCACGGTCCCCCCATGAATCCGCGGCTCCAGCCCATGCTTGATGCTGTTCTCAATCAGCGGCTGCAGCAGGATGCTCGGCACCAGCACTTCCAGTGTGCGCGGATCGATATCCTTCTCCACCCGAAGCTTGTCAGCCCCGAATCGCACCACCTCGATGTCCAGGTAGTCGTCGGTAAAGCTCAGCTCCTGGCTTAGCGGCACATACGAGTCGTGATCCTTCAAGAGCGCCCGCAAAATGTTCGCCAGCTTCACCGTCATCTCGCGCGCCTTCTCCGGATTCATACGCACCAGCGAGGCAATCGAATTCAGCGTATTAAACAGAAAATGAGGATTGATCTGCCGTTGCAGCGCATCCAGGCGCGCCTCCAGCACCAGCCGCTTCTGTTCCTCCAGCGAAATCTCCATGCGCAGTGCATTCCATACCTTGAGAGCAATCCCCACCACGATCGGCGCGCTCAGCCACACCAGCGCCTGCAGCCAGATGTTGCTCGCCAGCAGCGCAAACAGCCGGTGCGGAAACGCCCGTGCGATCCAGTCCCGCACCATCTCCATAGCTGCAATCAGCACCAGCAGCAATATCTGCGGGTCAACCCGCGGCTTCGTGATGTTCCTCCGCACCCACCGGTACAGGCTCAGGTCAATAAATGGTGTAAACGACCATACATCCTCTTTGCCAACAAACCGGCTCAGGAAGCCCGCCGCCAGCCCCAGCGCCGCGTCAAATGGCAGCGCCAGGTACTCGTGGTGCAGCACCGCGGGAACTGAAAGCACCACCCCGCTCAGCATCGCCCAACCCGGCCCCACCAAGAGACCCAGCAGGATCACGGTCTCAAACGAAATATCCGCGGCCAGAAAATTCGGCACCAGGAATCGGAACCACACTCCCAGCGTCAGCGGCACAAGAAAAAATGCCAGGAGAGCAAGCGTCTGCTCCGCCCGCCGGTGTTCGGCGAAAAACAACCGCCTGAAGCTGCTTGCCCGCGCCAGGATGCTGGCCACCGAAGCAACCACCCCCAGCTTCACCAGCAGCGTGATCAGAAGCAGCTTATCCGTCATGCCATCACTCTATCGCTTCGCAACCGGTCCCAGCCAATCGGCGAGCGCCGTCGTCCCCCTGCTCTCGCTTTCGCGCCTGCCCCTGCTTCCGCTGTCTCCCTCCACCCACCTCGCACAAAGTAAAATGAGCGTATGCCATTCGAAAGCGTCAAGAAGATCGCTGAAGCCGACTTCCCCACGCGCTGGGGCGCCTTCCGCATCCTCGGCTTTGAAGGTGCACCTTCGGCCCCGCCGGATTGCGGCCCATCTAATCAGGCCAATCCGGGCCAGGCCAGACCGGAGCCCGAAGGGCTGGTTGCCCTGGTTATGGGCGACATCCACTCCGCTGCGCCCCTGGTGCGAATCCACTCCCAGTGCCTCACTGGAGATGTCTTTGGCTCGCTGCGCTGCGACTGCCGGCTTCAGCTCGAAATGTCCCTCGCCAAAATCGCCGCAGCCGGCGCCGGCATCCTCCTCTACGAGCAGCAGGAAGGCCGCGGAATCGGCCTCATGGCCAAGCTCAAAGCATACGAGTTGCAGGACCACGGCCTCGACACCGTTGAAGCCAACGTCGAGCTAGGCTTCGCTGCCGACTGTCGCGCCTACGAGCTCCCCGCCGAAGCCCTCAAGCTTCTTGGCGTCTCCCAGGTCCGCCTCATCACCAACAATCCTGAGAAAGTCGCCGCCCTCGAGTCGGCCGGCATCGCCGTCATCGAACGCGTCTCCGCCGAAGTGGAGCCCCAGGACACATTCGCCGGCTACCTGAAAACCAAGCACGAGAAAATGGGCCACCTCCAGGATTCCATCCCAGACTCCGGCACGATTTCCCTGGTGACCGAAGACCAGTCCGGCTGAGCGACAACAGAAAGATGGATTAAGCGTATGAAGTCTGCGTCAGCGTGCGACTTTGGGGTGCGTGGCGACAAATCCTGGGCGCTTGGGCGGCGCTCGACCCGCACCAAAGTTGCCGAGGCTCCTTAGCCTCTGACAGACGTCCTCCCGAGCAGCTCCGGTCCATTAACGCTCATCACGCCCCGCTTCTCAACATCCTGGTTCTCCGCCCCGCGCAGAACCCAGCACAGCCTCCACAACACCCCTGCCAGCGCCACCAGACCCGCGATCCAGAACCCCTGCGCCAGATCCACGACCCACCCCGGCGCTTCACCCGCCCGGGCCAGCTGAAAGGCCAGAAAATTCCAGCTTGTTATGTGCACGTAATCCCAGGGATCCTGAGTCATGGGCACATTCGTCAATCCCCAGGCGCTCATCTTTCCCATCGCAAATGCCACGATGTTCTTCATCCGTAGCCAGACCACGAATGTCGGATGCCCCAGCGTCTCCATCTGGTAAAGCTCCAGCGACAGCCAGAAAGCCACCGACGCGGCCTGGATCACCGCGCTCACCGCCATGAGTGCTAACCCGCAACCCCACACCGCCCGCCTCAACTCCCGGCGATAACTGAGCAACAGCGGAACTGCCAGCAGCACCGCCAGCTCCACCGTCGTCGACACATACCGGTCGCCCCAGGCCGAATCCCCAGACCACACAAAGTACCGCGCATAAAAGCAGAGATACGCCGCCAGCAGCAGCCCCATCGCCACCACGTAAGCCTTGACCGCGGCGCTGAACCGCCTCCACGCCACGGCCGCCAGGACCACCATCAAAATAAGCAGCGGATCAAACAGGAAGATCGATTTTTCGGGCGTAAACAGCGCTCCCATCAAGCCGGTGTGCAGCGGCGTGCTGAACGGGAAACTCGCCGGCAGCCCAGGGGCCCGCTGTCTCCACTCCGCCGCCGCCACGCCGGCGTACGTATTGAAAAACGATCCGAACCGGTAAAACTGGTAGAGCCGATCGAGCAGCCCAAAGAGCACGTACACCGGCAGCGCGACCCAAACATACTCGCGTGCCCGTCGCGCAAACTCGCTGCCGGCTGCCTTCTCAAAGTTCAGTACCAGCGCAACGAAAACCGCCGCCGCCACGAGGTCCATCCCCGTGGTCAGCCGCGTCAGCAGGTTCAACCCCAGCGCGCCCGACCCGATCACGAGCGCCCTCCTGCTTCCCGTCCGCAACCACTCAAATTGATAGGAGAACCCCGCCAGCGTCAGCAGAAAAATGTAGTTGTTCTCCATCATGTTCTGCGTGTAATGGAGATGCGTGGTCATGGTCAGAAGCGCCACCACGCCCGCTACCGATTGCCTGGTGCCAAAGTTCAATTGCCGCAGGAATCTGAACGAGACCAGCGCCGTCATGACGCTCAAAAAGATATTCACCGTATAAGTGACAAAAATCCCGCGCACCGTGGGATCGTTCCCGTTGTACTCCTCAAAGACCGGCAGCTTTTCTACATAGGTTCCGACCACGTCGGATGGCAGCATCAGCAGCGATTGCCCGATCCCGTACCAGCTCTGCAACCTGCCCCCGCGACCATGCACCCCAAACTCAGGGTATTCATTGGGAAACACCGCCGGCTCCGAAGTCCAGAATGCATGCGTCGACTGCAGACGATGCCGCGTGTCCGCCGACCCCGTGTCGCCCGACTGCACCGCCAGCGCGATCAGCCCGGCGGCAACGGCCAGCAGAAACAAGGGATCGCGAAACCATCTCCGCATTTGAGCGGAAGACCTCATGACTCAAGTTTACAAAAGCCTATCGAACGCCGCCTTGGACTGTGGCGGCTAGCCGTTGAAAGTCGCCTTCATCCCTCGAATCACCTTTGCCGTAGTCACCACCTGCCCCACGTGCCGCTGGGTATGATCCGCAACATGAATCAGCGCGCCGCCGATGGAAGTTGTCAGCTTCCTGCGGCCCACAGTGCGCGGCGTATCGAGATTGGCCGTCGCCAGCACGCGAATGCGCCCGGCGGCATGAGTGAACGAAATCTCCACCTCGGCCAGCAGTGCGGCCAGCGCCTCCTGCTCGCCTTCGCTTTCCTGCTCCATTTTCAGCGTAGCCAATTGCTCACACGTGAGCTCGCCGCCTTCGGCGTAGGTGAGGATGCGATCGGTCGAGCGCGCGATATGGCGCAGGTGATACGCGATGGAGGTGAGACCGAGCGGCTGCGAGTGAACCTCGCCGTCAGTCAGCCCGGCGGTCCAATGGGTCAGATCGTCAAGCGCAAGCTCAAGCGCATGCAGCACCGCCCGGCCCGCTGCAGGAACGTCGGTGTGAGTTCCGCGAAGCCAGGGCTCGGTGTAGGGGGCGTGCGCGCGCGAAGAGCTCATGGGCGGAGTCTCATTTTCTCGCAAAGGTCCGATTCATTTGCCGTGGGTCACGCTTTGCGGACTCCTCGCGCTTGCGAAATTGCTACCCCGCGCTCTTTACCCGCACCACCGTAATCTTCTCAAACCCCTCTTCAAACATCGGCGCTTTCAGCTTCTCCGCCATCTTGCGCATGATTTCTTCGCTCACCGACCGGTCCCGCTGCCGGTTCCTCTGCAGGCAAACCTCGAGCGGCACGTCGAAGAATACCGCCTGCACCTCGTATCCGAAGCTCTTGGCCATCTTGATCCACTGCCGCCGCTCATGCGTCGAGAGGTTGGTCGCGTCCACATAGTTGAACGGCATGCGCGCAATCAGCCTGGCCCTGAGCAGCGACCGCAGCGTCGAGAAGACCAACCCCTGGTAGCGCTGCTCCTCCACATCGTCAAACAAAATATTCCTCAGCAGGTCGCTGGACAGCGGCGTAATTCCCCGCCGCCCGAACCAGGTCGTCTTGCCCGACCCCGGCAGCCCGATCGCCAGCACCACCACGCCCTTGGGAGCCGCCGCTGCGCGGTCCGCCGTTCCGGCAATTGCCGCCGGCGGCATATCCGGCTGTGTCTCCACCTCCAGCCGTCCCGACCCGGCCGGCTCGTTCCAGTCGGGACGCGGGCGTTCCTGTCTGGGCCGTTCGGTTCTAGGCCGATCAGGTCTCGGCAAATCCTGCCTCGGCGAATCCGGCCTCACCGGCGACTGCCTCGCATCCCCGCGTCCCGAGTCATGCTGAGTCTCTGCACGTTGCCCTTCAGTCCGGCGTACTTCCGGTCCTTGCTCGACTTGCCGGCTTTTCTGCGGGCCGACCTTTGCCGGCTGCTCGTCCGGATAAAGGGGCACCAGCGGAGCTGGTTGATTTAACGGGAGTTCCTGACCAATTTTGCCGGTTGATTCCGAGTTGTTCGGTGCCCGTCGAGAGCGTCTTCTCATACTGCCTTTAACCTTACTCAAAAAGTCGTTCATAGCGTTTGTTCTTTTTACCCGAATACCATACTAGGCACTCCCCCCGCAAATCACCCGCCCCGTTTGACTGCGGTCCAATTGGAATCTGAGTTGTCCGGTGGGATGATGGGAGCATAGGGAAGACGAGGACACGGCATGAAACTCCGAATCGCGATTTGGGCCGCTTTGGGTGCGCTCGTCGTTGTCGCCTGGAGAGTCTACATCTCGGCGACTTTCTCGAATCCGCTTGGCGCGGGCGGCGTCGGTCGGGCTCTCGTCCATCTGACCTGCCCGATTACGATTGCCAAACACCCGCAAACGTTCTATTTCGATCTGGTTATGAATGCGGCCACCTATGCACTGGCCGGCGTCTTTTTGGAAACCGCGCGTCGGTACTACCACCTTCGCCAGAATCCAAGCTGACCCCGGACCGCTCTTTTCCGCCCACTGTCCCTCTTCAACGTGCTGTGCAGTCCGTCACATACAATTCCCCATCCGGAACCCCATCCTAGCGGTGGGAGATTTTGTGCGCCTGAGCCGCTTCAGGAGCGAGTTTTATTCCGCCCGCGTCATCGCGGGTGGTACGATCAAGAGTTTGGTGGAATTGCCTTCCGGGTACAATCAGACGCATCTCGACTCAGCTTCAAACGATCACCGCTTCACCCAAGAATAAGGAGAAATCACACACATGGCAGTTAAGGTTGGTATCAATGGCTTCGGCCGCATTGGCCGCAACGTTTTGCGCGCCGCGCTCGGCAATCCGGAAATCGATTTTGTCGCCGTCAACGACTTGACCAGTCCGGCTACGCTGGCACACCTGCTCAAGTACGATTCGATCCTAGGCAACCTGAAAAACGAGATCAGCCACACGGACGACTCCATCACCGTCGACGGCAAAACCATCAAGGTCTGGGCCGAGCGCGATCCCGCGAAGCTTCCCTGGGCTGATGTAGGCGCCCAGATCGTCGTCGAATCCACCGGCCACTTTACCGACGGAGCCAAGGCTAAGGCTCACCTCGGTAAGACCGTGAAGAAGGTCATCATCTCCGCTCCGGCCTCCAACGAGGACCTCACCATCGTGCTCGGCGTCAACCAGGACAAGTACGATCCGGCCAAGCACAATATCATCTCCAACGCCAGCTGCACCACCAACTGCCTGGCGCCTGTCGTCAAGGTCATCCTCGAGACCAGCGGCCTGGTCAGCGGCCTCATGACCACCATTCACAGCTACACCAACGACCAGGTCATCCTCGACTTCCCGCACAAGGACCTGCGCCGCGCCCGCGCCGCCGCCCT
>Ga0182013_10004244_pt1 | contig 17337 bp, 11 predicted proteins | sample 612S2MmetaG_FD_120487 | JGI IMG/M metagenome (GOLD analysis project Ga0182013, IMG submission 120487) | Permafrost microbial communities from Stordalen Mire, Sweden - 612S2M metaG | ecosystem: Environmental > Terrestrial > Soil > Wetlands > Permafrost | place: Sweden: Stordalen | collected...
GGCGTTGATCAAGGATCTGGTGAAACACGCCGACGTGATGTGCGAAAATTTCGCCCCCGGCGCGATCGAGCGTCTCGGTCTTGGCTACGACGTCATCAAGGCGATCAATCCCTCGATCATCTATTGCCAGGTCAAGGGGTTTGGTGAAGGCAGCAAATACGAAAAAAACCTCGCTTTCGATATGATCGCGCAGGCCTGCGGCGGCACGATGAGCATCACCGGCGAACGCGACGGCCGGCCGTTGAAGCCCGGTCCGTCTCTGGGCGATACCGGCACCGGCATGCTGCTGGCGATTTCCATCCTTGGCGCGTTGTACCGGCGCAAGGACACCGGTCAGGGCGAGCATCTGCAGGTCGCCATGCAGGACGCGATGCTGCACTACATTCGCATCGCCTTCGCCGCGCAGTACCGTACCGGCAAAGCCGCGTTGCGCGCCGCCGATAGTTCCGTGTCCGCGACGACTCCGCCGATGGGCACCTTCCCATGCAAGGGCGGCGGCTCCAACGACTACGTCTACATCTTCACCAGCCGCGCCAATCCGGAACACTGGACCCGGCTGTTGAAGGTCATCGGTCGCGAGGACCTGATCGGCGACGAACGTTACGACACGCCATGGAAACGCGCCGAGCGTCCGGACGAGGTGAACGGCATGATCACCGAGTGGACGATGCGGCACACCAAGCATGAGGCGATGGAAATCGTCGGCGCGGCCGGCATTCCGGCGGGCGCCGTTCTGGACACGATGGAACTCAGCACCGATCCGACGTTCGAGACCCGCGGCATCATGCCGGTGATCGATCATCCGGTGAACGGCAAGTTCAAAATGGTTGCCTGGCCGGTTCGTTTCGGTGGTAGTCCGCCGCCGGTGAAGCCGGCTCCGCTGCTCGGCGCCAACAACGAGGACGTCCTGACCAGTTGGCTTGGACTGAGCTCCGGCGATGTCGGCGCGCTTAAGTCCGGCGGCGTGATCGGGTGATGGTTCCGCGTCATGGCCGGGCCTGACCCGGCCATTTCTCGCGGCACCGTGCTGGTAAAGATGGCCGGGTCAGGCCCGGCCATGACGAAAACCCCCTAACGCAGGAGAAACGACTGATGGCGGAACTGACCGGCTCGGAGATCATCGCCAAATGCCTCGCCAAGGAAGGCGTCGCCGATCTCTTCTACATCATGGGCGGACCGATGCTGCTGGCCGAGGCCACCTGCATCAAGGAAGGCATCCGCATGATCGACGTGCGCCATGAGCAGGCGGCGGCGTTCGCGTGCCAGGCCTATAGCCGCCTGAAGCAAATCCCCAGTGTCTGCATGGCGGCTTCCGGTCCGGGCGTGACCAACCTCGTCACCGGAATGGCCAACGCTCTGGTCGATTGTTGCCCTGTCGTCGCGTTCGGCGGATCGAGCCCGCTGAGCCAGTTTGGCCGCCAGGTGTTCCAGGAAATCGACCAGGTCGAGCTGATGCGCGGCTGCTGCAAATACGTCGACCGCCTGATCAACCTGAAACGGATTCCGCAACAAATTAACTTCGCCCTGCAAAAAGCGATGACCGGCAAGCCGGGGCCTGTGTACATCGATTGCCCAGGCGACATGCTCTATCAAAAGATCGACGAGAATTTGATCGATTGGAGCTATGCCGGACGGCCGTTGGTGGACAGCCGTCCGCTCGGCGATCCGCGCCAGGTCGCGGCCTTGGTGTCCGCGTTGCAGAAAGCCGAGCGCCCGTTGATCGTTTCGGGTTCCGGCGTGATCTGGTCGCGCGCGTGGACGGAAATGCAACAATTCGTCGAAGCGTCCGGCGTGCCGTTCTACACCACCCCGCAAGGTCGCGGTGTGGTGCCGGACGATCACGAGTATTCTTACCTCGCGATGCGCTCCTCGGCGTTCCGTGACGCCGACCTGATCATCGTGTTGGGCACGCGGATGAATTACATCATCGGCCATGCCTCCCCGCCGCGCTTTGGACCGAACGCGACGATCGCCCGGATCGATATCGACTCGGCGGAAATCGCCACCGCGGCGCGTTACGTCGATATTCCGATCGTCGGCGATTGCAAAGCGGTGCTGGGTCAGTTGCTGGAAGGCATCAAGGGCAAGATCACGCCCGGCAACTACAAAGCATGGCGGCAGAAGCTGCACGATGGGGAGCAGCAGAAGCGGTCCGCCGCCGGCGCCAACCGGCCGGCCGAGGACGGCGATATCCATCCGGTTCGCATGCTGGAAGCGGTGCGCGACTTCGCCAACCGCGACGCGATCCTGTGCGTCGATGGGCAGGAGACGCTGAACTTCGGACGTCAGACGATGCCGACGTTCTTCCCGGGTCATCGTTTGAACTCCGGTCCGTTCGGCACCATGGGCGTTGGCCTGCCGTTCGGCGTCGGCGCGAAAGTCGCCTGTCCGGATAAGCAGGTGATCGTGGTGCACGGCGACGGCTCCATGGGCATGAACGCGATGGAGATGGACACCGCGATCCGGCACAAAATTCCGTTACTGATCGTGATCAGCCTGAACGGCGGCTGGACCGGCGACCCGAAGCGGGAGAAGCCGGGCCGCGATCTTGGTTACATGCGGTACGACCTGATGTGCGAGGCGTTGGGCGGTTACGGCCAGTACGTGACGAAGCCGGAAGACATCACGCCGGCGCTGGAACGCGCGCAAAAGGCGGTGGATGAGGGGCGCGTGGCGCTGGTGAACGTGCGCACCGATTATCGCGCGCGCTTCTCCGGAGCGTCGTTCTCCGACTACTCGACCTGATCCGGGACTGGCCGGTTCCTCTCGCCTGATGGCGGGAGGGACCGTGACAGGCAAACGATCTGGCGGCGTCTCGTTCTGCAACGGGACGCCGCTTTTTATCACTTGACAAGTTCATTCTCTAAAGCCACCCTTTCCGCAAGTTCACCGTAATGAGCCTGAGGAGGGGAAGGTGGCTGACGCGGCGGATAAGTTGCTCGCGGTTCAATTGGCTGTGACACAGGAAGTCGAGAAAAGCGGTAGGGTTTTCGACCCTGATAAAAAAGTCGCCAGCGATCTCCATTATGGCAACGACGACATGGAACGCTTGTTGCAAGCCGTGCAGATCGACCTTCTGACGGCGTATCATTACGCCTATGCCAAGGGCGACGGCGCGGCGGCGGTCGATGCCGACGATGCATTGAGCGACCTGGTTTTATCCATCAACCATAAGACAACCTGACTCTCGGGGAAACATTGCGATGACATCGATCGGGAGGCGTATTGGCGCCACCATTGTTGGCTGCGTATTGGCCTCCACGATCGCTGGTGCCGCGTCGTTGGATCTGAAGACGTCCGCCTCGCAGCCCCTGATTTGCGTACCGTCCAAGACCACGCCCGGACGCAGGATTGTCGATAAGCAGAAGTTGGTCGATCAGCTGTTGAAAGGCGCCACGTTCTCGGTCGCCGCCTTCAGCGAGTTGCAAAACCCCACCTACGCTAATCTTAGACTGCCGATGCAGATCGTCGCGACCATCGCCACCAACCCGGACATTTGCGGAGGCGCAGCTTCACCCTGCGCCGGCGACGCGAAGGCGATCGGCTTGATCGCGATAAAGGTGAATCAACTGCTGTATGCCGGCGCGCCATATTACCAGGCGCCGCTCGACAGCGGGCCGGAGGTAAGGAACGGCCCGGCGCGGATCAAGCCATCGATGTATTTCGAAGACCAAACGGAGCGAACCGCGGTCACCTGCGTCGGGCCCGCCCCCACGACAACCGAGGTATCGGCGACCCCGCCGCCCACTGGGAAGCCAACCGGCGCGCCTCCTTCAACAACCGCGGGGACAGCGCCCAGTGGGGCTGCCCCAACGACCCCCGCGCCCACCGCGACGGCGGACGCGACCAAGCCCCCCGCGAAATCGATCCTCGATCCGCTGCGCATCCGCGGCACCACGGACGACCTGTTCATCGATCGCGCGCAACAAGCGTTCAAAGGTTCCAGTAAGGCAACGATCAACTTCAATGGCGACGGCGTCGCGAAGACGCGCACCGACGCGATGACCATCGTCATGGGATACGCGTTTGGCGATCCGTCAACGATCGAGGCGGTACCTTACATCGCCACCAACCGGAAGATCGTGAACGTTTACGCCGGAAGTACTTCGAAACCCAGCAGCGCGGAAACGGCCGACGCAGGCATCGCGGCGACGGGGTATTTCAACACCTATGGCGGCGGCAGGGTGATGGGGAACCGGATCGTCGTGCGGCCTGACTTCCTCGAGGACATGCAGGACAACAGCGAGATCGCCTCGTTGCAACTACGGTATATCCCGGAGATCGATCGGGACATCACCCTCGCGCCGATCTGGCTGAACACCTTCGCCCCGCTGATCCCCGGCGATCCGGATCCGATCTGGGTCGAACCGATGTTGGATTTCCGTCTCGATACCGGAACCTACGCGAACCGCGGCCTGGCCTCGGTCGCCAAAACCCATATCGACTACGTCCGACTGGGCGGTCAGGCAGGCCTGTCAATTATTCTACCGTCGTATTTTCCGGTCACGTTCACAACCAGCTATATCGGCCTCTTTGGCGCGAGGGGAAATGTCGATATCGGATATTTCGCCAACTCGCTGTCCTATCCGCTCGTCAAGGACTACGTCGCTATCACCGCGAGCTACACCAACGGCAACCGCGAAGACACCGCGAAGCGGGAGCAACTCTGGCTGGTCGGACTAAGCCTGCATTACTGATCCAGCGTCGGAACCCTTCCGGAACAAGCCCCGTCCAGGTTCCGCGCCTTCTCCGAAACTTACTTCTTCACCACCTGGCCGCGGATTTCTCCTGGGCCGTGCGCGGCGGTGTGCACGTTGAAATACCACTTCCCACCCTCGAGATCCGCCTCCTGAGCGTCGGTCAAAGTCGCCTCGCCTTTGATCGGACTGGCGAGCGCGGTGGCGGGGATCGGAACCACCGGCGGCGCGTTGGCGCCCGCGGCGGCCGGACCATGGAAATGCGCCGCCGTGGCGGTTCCGGTCAGGTCTTTGTAGGTGACGGTGTATGTGAACTTCTTGGAGGTCGTATCCAGGCTCGCGGTCACGGTTCCGGTGCCTTTGGAATCGTTCGGCGGCACCTCGGTCGAACCCTTGAGGTCGGCGGTGAAGTCCATCGTCGCGGCGAAAGCATGAGCGCCAGTCAGCAACATTGCTGTCAGCGCGGTCGCCGCGAAGGCGGGGCGTAGAGACGTCCTCAACATTTCTGAACTCCTTTTGGGGTGTCATCCAACCGTCACGGCAAGGCCCGTCGCCGGTTTCGCGCGAACAGGCCCGGACACGGGGTCCAGCCTGACCGGTTTGAAGGCCACCGACAATTATGCCCGCAACGAGTGTTAATGTGGGGGCCGGAAGCAGTTTGTCCAGATGCGTGGCGCGCGACCGGCGTTCACAACAGTTCGAAATACTCCCGTTGTTCCCAATCGGTCACGTCCGACAGGAAACGGCCGATCTCGAACTCCTTCAACGCGACGAAATAATCGATGAACGGATTGCCGAACGCCTGACGGAAACAAGCGCTGTCCCGCAACGCCGCGACCGCCTCCAGCAACGTCCGCGGCAGGCCCGGCGCCGCGGTCGAATAAGGCGTCTCCGCCGGCGGACCGGGATCGAGCCCCGCCGCGATGCCGTCCAACCCCGCGGCGATCTGGGAGGCCATGTAAAGATAGGGATTGGCCGCCGGTTCGCCGACGCGGTTTTCGAAGTGCGTCGAGGGATCGCCGCCGCCTCCGATCACCCGCACCATCGCCGCGCGATTGTCATAGGCCCACACGGCATGATCCGGCGCCATCGAGTTCGGGCGATAGCGTTTGTAGCCGTTGATGGTGGGCGTGCTGAACGCCGCCGCGGCGCGCGCGTGACGTAGCAAACCGCCGAGCCAGCCTCGCGCGATGGCGGACAGTCCATCCGGATGCGGGAATATCCCATCGCCGCTGGCCGCCTCCTCGATCGAATGGTGCAGATGCCAGCCGGACGCCGCGGCGTGGGGGAACTGTGGGCGGCACATGAAGCTGGCCAGATAGCCCTCCCGCGCGAGGATCTGTTTGGTGGCGTTGCGGAACAGCAACATCGTGTCGGCGGGCGCCATGCCGGTGGTGGCGCCGAATGTGACCTCAAGCTGCGAAGGGCCGAACTCGACTTCAAGTGAGCGCAGCGGCAAGCCCAGGCCTTGCAGTCCCAGACGGAGCTTTTCCATCAGCGGGTCGATCGCGTCGTAACGCAGTTCCGTCAGATACTGATAGCCGTGGTTCAGGGGCGTCACGCTCGGCGACGGGCCTGGCATCGCGATTTCGTCAGGTCCTGGCTGGCGATCGGCGTACTTGAACAGATGGAATTCAGCTTCCAGGCCGGCGCGCCAGACGTATCCGTGCTCCGCCAGGCGTGCCAGCATGCGGCGCATGAGCGCGCGGGTGGAGAACGGATGCGGCGCGCCGTCGGTCCGGTACAGATCGCACAGGATCCAGCCGCTGTGCGGAGCCCAGGGCAGAACGTGGAAGGTGGCGGGATCGGCGACCATGACCATGTCGCCCGCACCGTCGCCGTCCGGCGCGAAAATCGGGAACGCGGTGCGGCCGGACAGATCTTTCAGCATCATCGTCGCGGTGCAGGTGACGCCGGTGCGCAGTGCTTTCAGCGCCTCGGCCGCGACCAGGGTTTTGCCGCGCACCACGCCATGCGCGTCGGAAAACGCGAAGCGCACGACGTCGATTTCGTTGATCCGTTCCTCAACGTCGGCGGCGGCGTCGGTCTGCTCCGGCGTCCATAAGCCGTGCTTTATGACAAAGTCGCTCACGTGCTTCGCAAAGCCCACGATGCCGCGGCGCGACGCGCGGATTCCTGGGCTTTCCAGTAACGTTCCCAGTCATCGGCGGGTCCGACGGCATCGATCGTGGGCGGACCGTGGCAGACGCCGGATGTGCCGGGCGGATCGCGGCCTTCGGCGACGTCGTCGATGGCGCGGAAGATCATGCGCCGCGCCGCGATAATGATGCGATCCGAATAACCCAGATGCTCTTTGGTGCGATCGGCGATCGGCCCCATGCTTTCCACCGCCCATTGATCGTGCACGTTGATGTCCATGCCCATGCCGGTATAGGTCGCCTCATTCTGCTCCCGCGCATCAAATCCCCAGTCATTAACCCGGCCGGCGAGCGGCGCGTAATCCGGCAGCGTATGCGTTTCCAGCCGTTGTGCCCGCATCGTCGCTTGATCGACCGGGGCGCCGAAGCTGGTGAACAGAGCGTACCAGTAACAATGCGTGTCGTCGATGGGCACATGAAACTGGGTGATCGTCATCTCCCGGCTGAGCGGGATCACGAACGCCGTCGGGAACACCATGTTGGTGATGCGTAAATGCACGAGATGTTCGTTGATGGAACGCAATGTGATGATGCGCAGGCCGTACGAGGTTTCCTCGGACTCAAGTGTGGGATTGGGGACTTCTCGCATCAACTTTGTCATCGGAATGTCGGCGCCGATGGTGGCGGCGCGGAACTGGCGGCCATAGGCGGCGTCCGACAGGTCTTCGTCCTCGAAGAACCGGTGCAGGAAACTGGCGTGCGCGGGATCGATTCCGACTTCCAGCGCCTGCAACCAGTTGCACGACCACAGCCCTTTGAAGGCGAATACATGCGAGTCCGGCGCGACGAAGCAGTCGAATTCCGGGAATGGCGGCGCCGCGCCGGGGCCCAGATAAGCCCAGACGATCCCGGAACGTTCCACACAGGGATACGATGGTTGACGGACCTTCAGGTGAAACGTGCTACCCGCCGGCTCCGCGGGTTGTTCCAGGCAGGCGCCCGAGGCATCGAACAGCCAGCCGTGAAAGGGGCAGCGCAGCCCGCCGTCCTCGCAGCGGGCGAAGGCGAGGTCGGCTCCGCGATGCGCGCAATGGCGGTGCAGCAACCCATGACGACCGGCGGGATCGCGGAACAGCACGAGGTCTTCGCCGAGCAGCCGGACACGTTTGACCGGGCGGGCGGGGTCGAGTTCCTCGGCCAGGGCCACAGGTTGCCAGTAACGCCGCATCAACGCGCCACACGGGGTGCCGGCCCCGGTTTCGGTGATCAGTCGGTTGTTCTCGGCGGTGAGCATTGAGGCGCCTCCCCGACAGCGGCGTTCCGTATAACCCTCGCCGCTCGCGCGGCGGCTCATTCTATGGGTGGAACGGGGGTGTCGCCCAGAGGGGAACACGTCCTCACGGCATCAGGCGGCCGTTTGGTCGCGCCACGGTCGCTCGAGCACCGCCTGCGCCAACAGGCCCGGCCGGGAATATCCCGTGCGAACGGCAAAGCGGTCCACTGCCGCCAACAAGTCCCCCGTCATCGTGATGTTGACCCGGGCCGTACGGCCCGGCGGATCGGCGCGCATGAGGATACGGGCGGCCTCGACAACCTCGGGGTCCAGCGTGGAGGGCTCTGGGATGGCCTCGCCATGTTCCACGCCGAGTTCGATATGCGCCTGCAACGCTTCCTCGGCGTTCAACGCTGCCTCCCGCAAGGTCGCGCCGGCGCTCGTGCAACCAGGCAGGCCGGGGAAGAACACACCGTATCCATCTGACGATTTTTCGACGATGGTGGGGAAATAGCGCGCCTCACTCGCTCCCCTCGCGGAGGAATGCCGGACATTCCCACTAGGTTCCCTCATCAGCAACGACGTGCCGACGCAAATGTCCCGGTCAAGCCGGGCCATGACGTAAAGAGGAACACGTCCCGGGCCTTACACTGAGGAACTTTCAAGCCTGGATCATCCGCCTTACAAAATGAACCGGCTTAGATCCCCCCTCTGCGCCAGCGGCGCCACCTTCTCGTTCACGTACGCCGCGTCGACCGCGATCGTTTCCCCGCCGCGATCCGTCGCGGTGAACGAAATATCCTCCAGCAACCGTTCCAGCACCGTATGCAACCGGCGCGCGCCGATGTTCTCGATCCGCTCGTTGATGTCCGCCGCCAGATCCGACAACGCATCGACCGCGTCGTCGGTGAAGTTCAACGTCACGTTCTCCGTTCCCAGCAACGCGGCGTATTGCTTCAGCAACGAGTGTTCCGGCTCCACCAAAATCCGCCGCATGTCGTCTCGCGTCAGGGCCGACAACTCGACACGAATTGGCAGGCGTCCCTGCAACTCGGGCAGCAAATCCGACGGCTTCGCCTGATGGAAGGCGCCCGAGGCGATGAACAGCACATGATCCGTCTTCACCAGGCCGTACTTGGTGTTGACCGTGGTGCCCTCGATCAACGGCAGCAAATCGCGCTGTACGCCTTCCCGGGACACATCGGCGCCGCGGAACCCGCCCTCGGTCGAACGCGCGCAAATCTTGTCGATCTCGTCGATGAACACGATGCCGTTGTTCTCGGCGTGCGACACGGCGTCCTTGGTCAATTGCTCATTATCCAGCAACTGGTCGGCCTCCTCGGCTTCCAGGATCTTCCGCGCCGCCTCGACCGTCATGCGGCGCTTCTGTTTCGGGCGATTGCCCATGATGCCTTTCATCATTTCGCTCAGGTTGATCACCTGACCCGGCGGCATGCCGGGCATGTCGAACTGCCCGATCGGAGACGACCCCGCGTCGGCGACCTCGACCTCGATTTCGTTCTGCTCGAACTCGCCGTCGCGCAGCCGCCGCCGCCATTTCGACTTGGTATCGGCGGTGGCGTCCTCGCCGACCATGGCCTCGATCAACCGGTCCTCGGCGTTGCCTTCGGCTTTCGCCTTCACCTCGCGCCGCGAGGTCTCCCGCAACATGTTCAGCGACGCATCGACAAGGTCGCGGACGATGCTTTCCACGTCGCGGCCGACATAGCCGACCTCGGTGAATTTCGTCGCCTCAACCTTCAGGAACGGCGCCTGCGCCAGCTTCGCCAGCCGGCGCGCGATTTCGGTTTTGCCGCAGCCGGTCGGACCGATCATCAGAATGTTTTTCGGCACGACTTCTTCGCGCATCGCCTCCGGCAGATGCTGCCGCCGCCAACGATTGCGCAGCGCGATCGCCACCGCGCGTTTGGCGTCGTTCTGACCGACAATGAAACGATCAAGTTCTGAGACGATCTCCCGCGGGGAGTAGGTTGGCACCTCCATCAGATCGACTCCACGATGACGTTGCCGTTGGTATAGACGCAAATCTCCGCGGCGATCTTCATCGACCGCCGGGCGATCTCCTCGGCGCTCAGTCCATCGACCGACATCAGCGCGCGCGCGGCGGCCAACGCGTAATTGCCGCCGGAGCCGATACCGATCACGCCGTCGTCCGGCTCCAGCACGTCGCCGGTGCCTGTCAGCGTGAAGCTGCGGTCCTTGTCGGCGACCGCCATCATCGCCTCCAACCGGCGGAGGTAGCGGTCGGTCCGCCAGTCTTTCGCCAGTTCCACGCACGCGCGTTCAAGCTGGCTGGGGAATCGTTCCAACTTCGATTCCAATCGTTCCAGTAGTGTGAAGGCGTCGGCCGTGGCCCCGGCGAACCCCGCGATGACGGAGCCTCCGTTGCCGATGCGCCGGACTTTGCGCGCGTTGCCCTTAACGATGGTCTGGCCCATGGAAACCTGGCCGTCTCCGGCCATCGTCACGTGTCCATCCCGCCTGACGCACAGGATGGTGGTGCCGTGCCACCCGGTCGGGTCGGCGGCGGCGGATGAGATGTTCTGCATGACGGGCACAGATGGAGGCTGGATGGCCGTTACACAACCCCGGCCGTTCGGGGGGCGACAGGAGGCAAGCGACGGGGAGGAACATGTTCGCCTCCCCCCGTCATCCTCGGGCTCGACCCGAGGATCTCTCGACGCGCCAAGGAAGTCAGAAGCCGGACAACGTGCCTGCACGGGCCGATCCTCGGGTCGAGCCGGAGGATGACGTTTGAGAGGGCCGAGGCGGAGCCCCAACGCCTGCCTCTCGGCACATTCCAATTGACCGGCGCGGCCGGTTCGTGGTCGCTCCCGTCCCATGCTCCGCCGATGTCTCTGGCTTCTGATCGCCGTCTCCCTGGCCGGGTTCCCGCCGACGGCGGCGCACGCGGAACCGAAGCCCACCCCGCAGCTGGCGACGCAAGCCACGCTTGCCCTGACGCCAGAGCAGGCGCGCGCCGCTCTTGACACCCTGAACGACCCGAAGAAACGCGCGGCGTTCGCGGCGACGCTGGAGGCTCTGGTCAAAAGTCAGCCCGCCGTCGATCCACCCCCCGCGTCCCCCACCGCCGCCCCGGCCACTCCCGCGCCCGCCATCCCGGCTGGCCCCTCGATCCAGTTGGAGCCTGACAGTCTGGGCGCCCAGGTATTGTTGACCGCGTCGTCGTTTATGAGTGAGGCGGCGGATAGCGTGCCAAGGGCGCTCAAGGCGGTACAGAGCGTGCCGCTGCTCTGGGGCTGGCTGGTCGTGATGGTCACCAACCCCCTCGGCCAGCAACTATTGGCCGACGCGGCGTGGCGTCTGGCGGTCACGCTGGTCCTCGCCGGCGGCGTGGCCCTCGCGCTGCGGTATCTGTTGCGCCGGCCGCTGGCGCGCGTGCTGTATCTCGGCCGCCTCCAATCCCCCTCCCACGCCGAGGAGGACGACGACCCCGAAGCCCGCGCCGAACTGGGCGCCATCGAGGCCCCGCAACGCCGCCGTCCCCACACCTCCGTGCGGCGGACCGGCCTCGGTATCGCCCGGTTCGCGTTACAGATGGTGCCGGTACTCGCCTTGCTGGTCATTGGCCACGCCGTCGCCGCCTCGGGTCTGGGTGGGTCGCCGGACACGCGGCTGATCATCATCGCGGTGCTCGAAGCGATCGCCGTCTGCCAGACGCTGCTGGCGATCCTGACGCTGCTGTTCATGCCCGAGCCGCCCGGCCTCAAAGTGCTGCCGCTGCGAGGTTCGGTCGGCGCGTACCTGTTGCGCTGGGGCCGGCGCCTGATCCTGATCGCGGTTCCCGGTTACGCTTTGGGCGAGGTCGCGCTGCTGCTCGGCCTGTCCGCGTCGGCGCACGACGCTTTGCAGAAGGCGGTCGGGCTGGCGCTGACCGTCTGCCTCGCCATCATCGTCGTGCAGCGGCGGCGTTCGGTGCGCCGCTGGCTCAGCACGCCGCCCGAGACCACCAGCCTGCTGTCCCGCTTCCGCAACGGGCTCGCACGCTACTGGTACTGGGCTGCCCTGTTCCTGCTGGCCGCGAGCTGGCTGTCCTGGGCCCTGCGCGCTCCGGACGCGATGGCTCGCACGCTGTGGTATTTCACCGCGACGGTGGCGGTCATCGTGGCGGCGGAGGTCGCGCGTCTGGCCATCATGGCGTTGCTCGCACCGATCGCCCCCGACGCAGTGGGCACCCTCAGCGCCGCCTCTCCGGAGCATTCCGTCCGGCTGCGGCTCAGCGCTTACCATCCCGCTTTGCGCCGTCTGGTGCGGCTGGTGACCAACGTACTCGCGCTGCTGGCGCTGTTGCAGCTGTATGGATTGGGCGGCCTGAACTGGCTGCTGACCAGTGAGGTCGGGCATCGCGTCGTGTCCGGGTTCTGCACCCTGGCGGTCACGATCGTGCTGGCGTTCGCGGTGTGGGAAGGCGTCAACATCGCGATCCAGATGCATTTGGACACGCTTCGAAGGGACGCCCAGGCTGCCCGCACGGCGCGGTTACGGACGCTGATGCCGCTGATCCGCGCCGCGCTGGCGATCACCGTCGCGGTCGTCGCCGGGCTGATGGTGCTGAGCGAGATCGGCGTCGATATCGCGCCTTTGCTGGCCGGCGCCGGCATCGTCGGCGTGGCGATCGGCTTTGGCTCCCAGAAGCTGGTGCAGGACGTGATTACCGGCGTGTTCCTGCTGCTGGAAAACACCATGCAGGTCGGCGACGTCGTGAAAGTGGGCGATCAGGTGGGTGTGGTGGAAAGCCTGTCCGTGCGGACCATCCGGTTGCGCACCGAGGATGGCTCGGTCGTGGTCATGCCGTTCAGCGCCGTGACGACCGTGGTCAACATGACTCGCGATTACAGCCGCGCCGTGATCACCGCCAACATCGCCGCGAATGAGAATGTCGATCGCGTGATCGAGACGATGCGCGCCATCGTACGCGAAATGCGCGAGGAAGAGGCCTGGAGCGACGTCATCCTCGACGAGTTGGAGGTCTGGGGGGTCGATCGGTTTACCGACACGGCGGTGCAGATCAAATGCCGGATCATGTGCACGCCGTTCGGCCGCTGGCCGGTGAGCCGCGAGTACAATCGCCGGATGCAGCAGCGCTTTCAGATGGTGGGGTTGGCGACCTCGTTCTCCGCTTTGCGGCTGCCAACGGAAGCCCATGCGGATGGCGCGGCCTGGCCGCCCGCCGGCGCCGTGATCACCGGTCCCGCCGGGGTCACTCCCACCGCGACGAGCCCCCCCGGGGTCAGTGCCGCTGGCGAACGATCGGCGGCGGCGTCAACAGATCGCGCCGCTGAAGCGCCTCAGCCAGCCGCGCCATGATCCGGCGTTCCGCTTCGGGCGGGGCGTCCCGGGTCCCGTCCGGAGGCAGCGTGATCGGGTTGTACCCTTCGGTCAGTTGGGCGATGGCGGCGTCGCGCGCGGCGGGATCGGCTACGAACCAGTGACCCGCGTGCTCCAGCGCGACCGGCGTTTCGGTTTGCGCGTCGGCGGGCGACGGCGTCAGCAGCACGACGAAGCGGGAGCCGCGCAACTGCGATAACTCCCGCATATGGCGGAACAAGGCCCGGGTCAGATCGATGCCGTAGCTGACGCGGGCCGGCCGCGGCGTCAACCAGATCGACCATTCGCCGCGTTGCTGTTCGAGCGGCTCATCGACGTGCTCCCGCGGCTGGACGCCCGCCGGAGGGCTGCTGGCGCCAGGATCGGGCTGTGGCAGTAATATCGTCCAGTTGCGATCGACGTCGATCAGCAGCGGACGCAACAGGGTTGAAAGCTTCGTGGAGTAGATCGGCCAGCCGATCATCTCGGTCGGTCCGAGAATATCGTTGTTCACGTAAGCGAAGGTCGGTTTCAGCGCGAGCTTCCCGGGCTGCTCCGGCCCGGAACGGAAGGTGTTCGCCGGCACGTCGGGCGCGGGAAAAGCCCAGTCGATGACGAGATCGGCGTGTTCGCGGGCGAAATACTCGTGGAGCGCGAGGTATTGCTGATCCTGGCCATATCCGGTGCTGCCCAGAGTCACCACCCGCGCGTTCGGATTATAGCGGCGCAGCGCGCGTTCCAGGATCACGTCCGAGGTTTCGTCCGGCGCGCAGGCGAGGCATTCCACCGCGGCGCCCCCGGTCAGCACGACCACGAAGTCGTCGTAATGCCGTTGTTGGCTCGGTTGCCCTCGCCAGCCGTATTGGTTGATCGGTCCCGCCTGGTTCGTCCCCGCCGGATTCGTCCCCGCCTGGCTGATCCCTGTCTGGTTGAGCCCCGTTTGGTTGATTCCTGGCTGATTGGCCACTGGGTTCATCGACGCGCGCCAGCCGCTGAGCACCGGCCGTGGCCAGTCGCGCCACCGCATCGCCATCTCAATGGCGGCCAGGCAAAGCAGGATCGTCGCGATCGCGAAACCCAGGCGGACAACGGGATGAAAGTGACGTTCGACCAACGATTCCGGGACTCCGAGCCATCAGGCCGCATGCGATGGGGAAATGGCTGAACGGGAACGGCTCGTGGCGGCGATCGTACCAGGGGCTGTTTTCAGATCATTCGGTCAAGCCGGGTTACAACCTCATTTCCAGCTTCGGCGGATGGACATTGGAGGTTTCAGGCCTGAAAGTTCCACGAATTTAAATTAAAATGCGTTTACCTTTCGCCGAGGCGCCGGTAAACAGGGGCCGGTTTAATCGGGGATGGGTTGATGAAATCGTTGTTCGCGCAAGGCGGGACAATTGGCTCGTTTGGCGATTTTCAGTCTGACGGTGTGGTTTCGCCGGATGACACGATTTTCGATCGGGCGGTCGTATCGGTACCGATACAGACTGCTAACCCCGCGATCGCGGCGGCCGCGCCGTCCGAGGTCCCTTCGTTCACGATGACGTCCGCCGCCGGAATTGTTTCGGACACGTCGGAAGCCGGCACGTCGGCTGCCGTGCTGTCCGGCGTCTCCATCACCACGAGTTCGGTGATTTACGCGCCACTGGTAATCACCCCGGTATTTGGCACCAGCATCACGAGTCTGACCGGACTGGGCATCGACACCACCACCGCGGCCGAGATCGAGGGCGCGGTCAACGTCGCCATCGGTTATTACGAAACCTATTGGACCAGCAGCGTTCCGGTCGGCGACGTGATCAACGGGACGACGATCACCACCGTCGATGTGACGCTCGATTTCAACTATCAAGGGATCGGCGGCGGCGCGGCGGCGAGTTCCTACAGCCTCACCGGCCTGGGCAGCTACGCGTCACTGCTGTCCGCGACATCCGGCCTGCTGAATTTGCCCGCGACCGATCCGACCAACGGTGGGCAGATCCTGGAGACCTCCGCGCAGGCGGATGTTCTGGGGCTCAGCGTCGCCGGGCCTTCGGCGGCGGGCACCGTGTACATCAACACCGTCGCGGATGGCGCGATCCTGGACTACAACCTGTCCAACCAGTCGATCGTCGGAGAGATCGGCGCGGTTGGCGCGATCGAGCATGAAATCGCCGAGAATTTCGGCCGCGCCGCGCTTCTGGGTTCTGTCCAGGGTGGCCAGACGCTCTACTCCATTCTGGACCTGTATCGGTTCAAGGCCGCCAACACGCCCGCGCTGGTGGCCGGTCCGGCGGATTATTTCTCCCTCAATAACGGCACGACCGCTCTGGGCTATTTCAACAACATCGGCTCGCTCGGCGGCGACGCCGGCGATTGGGCGTCGTCGGGGACGCACAACGTTCCGGCCGACTCGTTCGACGCCTTCATCACGACCGGAACCGCGGGAACGATTTCCAACCTCGATACGATGGTGCTCGGCGCGATCGGTCTGCGGGAGGCCACGGTCACCCTGACGCCACGCACCCTGTCCTGGATCGGCGCCTCGGGGGCCAGCTTCGCCACCGCGACGGACTGGAACGATCTGACCGACAGCCTGAACCCGGCACAGTCCGCGCCCAACGCGACCGACACCGCGCAGTTTCTGAACGGCGGCGGCACGATCACCGGCGCCGGCACCGCGGCGGTGCTGCAATTCGGCGGCAACGCTTCGTGGGACGTCACCTCGGCCGCCAGCCTGAGCGCCGCGACTGGCGTGACCGTCGGGCAAGGCGGCGTTCTGCTGGTCAACGGCGGCGCTTCCATCAGCGGTCTCGGCGCCTTCGACAGCATCTCCGGTGCGGCGGCTCAGGCCGTGCTGGTGACGGTCGATGGCCTCGGCTCCACCTGGAAGTCGGCGGGCGAACTGATCGTCGGCGATACCGCCAGCGGCGCGCTGACCGTCAGCGACGGGGCGAGTGCCAGCGCCGCGGCGGGCGGCTCGCTGCCGGCGGCGGTTCTGGGCCTGTCCGCTGGCGGCGGTGGCTCGTTGTTGGTGACCGGCACCGGATCGTCGGCGACGTTGACCGGTCAGTTGAACGTCGGACAATCCGGCTCCGGAACGTTGGCGGTCACGAATCAGGGCACCTTACGAACTGGCAACGACTTGGCGCTGGATCCCTCCGAGGGCTTCGACATCGCCCAACTGGCCGGCGGCTCCGGCGCGGCGACGGTGTCGGGATCGAAGTCCCTGCTGGCCAACATCGGCCGCTTCGTCGTCGGCGACGCGGGTCTGGGCTCGCTGTCGATCTCGGGCGGCGCAACGGTGACGACGGCCCCCGGCACCGGATCGAGCGCCGCGGGCGCGGTCATCGCCAACGCCGCCGCCGCCAGCGATTCCTCTGTCAATGTGTCTGGAGCAGGCTCCAATTGGAAAGTCGGAGGTCTGCTCGACGTGGGCGTCGCGGCGTCCGGCGTGCTGAACGTTGGCAGCGAAGCGACGGTCACCGCGGGGTCGCTGGACGCTGCGAACGTGGCCTCGGCGGTGGCGCAGATCAGCGTGTCGGGCGCGGGCAGCGAATTGCTGGTCACCAACGCGGCGACGGTGGCGGACGACGGCACGGGCGTGCTGTCGGTGCTGAACGGGGCGACGTTCTCGGCGGCGTCTCTGACGATCGGGTCGCAGACGGACAGTTCGGGCGCGCTGGTGGTGTCGGGGAATGGATCGAAACTCTCGATATCCGGACAGTTGAACATCGGCACCGCGCTTGGCACGGGCGACCTGACCGTCGGTCCAGGGGCGGTGGTCAACGCGTCGGTGGTGAACCTACAGGGCGGCGTGGTGCTGGAAGGCGGCGTGCTCGATCCGACGGTCTTCATCGAGAACGGCGGCAGCACGACCGGCGGCTTCGGCACGGTCTCCTCGCAGTTCATCCTGCTCGAAGGCACGATCCTTTCAAAC
>Ga0182013_10004245_pt1 | contig 17333 bp, 16 predicted proteins | sample 612S2MmetaG_FD_120487 | JGI IMG/M metagenome (GOLD analysis project Ga0182013, IMG submission 120487) | Permafrost microbial communities from Stordalen Mire, Sweden - 612S2M metaG | ecosystem: Environmental > Terrestrial > Soil > Wetlands > Permafrost | place: Sweden: Stordalen | collected...
CACATGGAAGTCGATTTTCTTCGCCCCGTGCCCACCCAGACGCCACTCCATTTCGAAGGCCGCGTTACCCACAATGAGGGCCGCAAGCACTGGACCGAGGCTAAGATTCACGACGCCAATGGACAACTGCTGGCGCAAGGCAAAGGACTGTTCGTCGAGGTTACGCGCGGCGATCGCGGCATCGTTCGTCGGGCCGACTGATCGGCTACAAGGTCGCGAGCCAATTGACGATCGTGGTCTCGAGATAGATCCGGTGATCCGACCAGGAGTGATCGGTCGCAGCATGCAGAGTGGTCACCTTCGTTCCACCCGCAGCTTCAATCTCCTTCACCAGTCTGTCCGTGCCCGGGGCCAGGCCATCATCAGCCGAAAGCACGAGCAGCGGCGTCTTCGCCAATCCCGCGGCTACCCCATCTGAGCCGAAAGCTTTCGCGTTGGCGGCTACTTCGTCCGCCATGCTCTCGGCGGTCACCCCGGCAAGCGATTCCATATCGTCGGCCATCAAAGCCACGCGTCTCTCGCGCGGCATTCCGCTCATGGCTCCCATATCCGCCGCACTGATAAGAATGGCCGCTATGAGCTGGTGGTCATGCGCCGCAGTGTGCGCCGTCACCCAGCCGCCCATGCTGTGCCCTGCCAGCACAATGCGTTTCGTATCTACACCCAGCCGCGTCGCATTCGCGGGTTCGCGCAGATACGCCAGGACTGCATCCGCGTCTTCCAGGTTCTGCGCAAACCGAAAGTTGCCCGGGCTGCCCCACGAACCGCGATAGTTGAAGGTCACAGCATTCCAGCCCGCGCGCCGCACTGCCTGCGCCAGATCAAGGTTCTTCTCGTTCCCTGGCAAGCCATGGCAGATCACCAGCGTCGGATGCGGGCCCACACCGGAGGGTGCATACACCAGCCCGTTGATCTGCACGCCATGCGTGAGAATATGCAGCACCGTCATCGTGGCCGGATGTGCCTTGTCTGCCGGTGGATCCGTGGAAACCGCCGTCGCCGGGCTTTGTGCCAATGCACCCACAGAGAAAACGGCGAGACCGGCAAGGGAAAAAAGCCGCATGAGAAATGCCTCCGGAAAATCTGTCTGAGCCCGCTGCTCACGTCATCCTAACAGCCGGCTCCTTCCAGACACTCTTCCATGCGGCTCCATTTCTCCTCCATTTCTAATGGATCATGTTGATCGTCTCCTGAGTGACGGTGTCGAAGGTCGTTACGGCCTTCGAGTTGGCCTCAAACGCGCGCTGCGCCACGATCAGGTCGGAAAACTCCGCGGAGATATTCACGTTCGATGCTTCCAGCGAGCTTCCCTCGATCGTTCCCCGGCCACCATTGCCGGCCACGCCGATCGCTGCATCCCCTGAGGCCGTCGTGGCCTGATACTCGGTCGATCCTTGGTCCACCAGCCCCTGTTCATTGCTGACCGTTGCAATCGCCAGTTGCCCTACGTTTTGCGTCTGGCCATTGGAATACGTCGCCGCGATCACGCCGCTCGAATCAATCGCAAAGCTTTCATACTGGCCTGCGGCATAGCCGTTCTGATTCGTGGCCGAAGTCGAAGATGCAGCCGCCGTCTGGCTGACATTCCCCAGCCCGCTCGATCCATAAAGGTCCCAGGTCAGATTCAGAGGACTGGCATTGTCAGAGAACCCCGAGAAGGTCAATCCGCTCAAATTGCCGGCAGGCGTGATCAAATTGCCACTCGAATTGAAGCTCATCGTGCCCGTGGCATTCGCCGAAGCAATCGGATCCTGAATCACGCTGCCGGAAGTGCCCAGGCTGTTGATCGTCACTTGCCCCGTGGCCGATGGGCCCGTGATGGCCACACCCGTGATCCCGGCCTGACTCAACTGCGTGTTGAGAGCCGCAACATAGTTCGCTACGGACTCGCCCGCCGTAATCCCAGGCGCGGTCAGCGTCGCTGTGCCGCCCAGCGCCGTCGGTCCCGTGATGGTGAGATTGGTTCCCGGATCCACGGTGGTCAGTGCCCCATTGCTGGAACCGAATGTATAGCTCGTGGATGTTCCTGCAAGAGATTGAACCAAGCTGCCGCTCGTCGCGACACCCGCGCCGGTAATCGTGAGTTGCCCCGCAGCCGTCGACGCAACTGTCACTCCGGCGATATTCGCCGTGTTCGCGGCGCTTTGCAAAGCCTGTGCATAGGTCGCCACCGACTCGCCCGATGTCACCGTCGGCGCCACAAATGCGGGAGTTCCGGTCGGCGCAGTCAGAGCAAGGCTGGTCGAGGGATCAACCGTACCAAGTTTGCCGCCGCTCGATCCGAAATCATACGTCAGCGTGGTCGTCCCATTCGTGGTGCTGGTTCCCTCCGTGAGAGCATTGGTGATCGTTGCAGCCGCCGGCGCGGTGGGAGTCAACGTGTCAGGAATCGAAATGCTGTATCCCCACGTGTTGCTTCCCTGGTTGGTGTAGGTTACCGTGGCTTCGTACTTGTTGCCCAGCGAATCGAATACCTGCACCTGCCCCGTAGCCTGTGCGCCCACTGCGGCTTGGGAATCGAGATTCTGCGTCATGCTGAAGTTCGTGGTGGCGGATGGCGTGCTGACCTGTCCGGTGGGGATGACGATATTCGACAACCCGCCGCTCGTATTCACCACTCCATTGGTGGCCGGATATCCCATCACCGCCAGTCCATCTGCGGTCTCGAGTGTACCGGTCGAGCTCAGTTGAAAGCTGCCGTCTTGCGTGTACAACTGGCTTCCACCGCCGGCATTCAACACAAAAAAACCGGTGCCGTCGATCGCATTATCGGTCGAGACATCGGTCGAGGAAATCGATCCGCCCGAGAAATCCGTGGTGTTCGAGGCTACCTTCACGCCCGTTCCCTGCTGCACTTCGTCTCCGGAACCATTCGACCCCACCTGCTGATAAAACAGGTCGCTGAAGTTCGTGGTCTGCGATTTGAAGCCGGTCGTATTCATGTTAGCCAGGTTGTTGGCGATGGTGTTTAACGCCGTCGAATCGGCATCAAGACCGCTCAAGGGAATATAAAAGCTCGGCATCGATTTCTCCTTTGGATGAACGCGAGATGGTTTGCGCGAGGTCACTCCGGCTCGCGGTGGAAAGGCCTTCGGAACACTTAAGGCATTTTGACCGCCGCGGCGGGCGCACGCGCATGGCCGTCAAGAGCGCGCGCCACACGGTGTGCCGCCGGGTTATCGGTCGGAATGCCGAGGTTCCCTTCCGTCTTTTTCGCTTTGGCCAATTCAGCAAAGCGCTCAAGCGCAGCGAGAGTCGACGAACCAGCGGCCGCGGTTGCCGGAACCTTCGCCTGCGCGGACGGCGATGCGGTTCCTGCCCTTGCTGCCGCGCGAGAGCTGCCCGCTGCGCCTGCACTCTGCCCGGTCGTCTCCGTCGTAGCGGACGGCCCGGACGCTGAACCGGTCGAAGGCGTCGTTCCCGTCGATCCAAGATCCGTCGTCAGCGTCTGGTTAATCGAGATCAATTGCTCCAGGCTGTTCACCTGCACCAGCTGGTTGATGTATTCGTTCGGGTCGGTGTCGGCGGTTGGATCTTGATTCTGCATCTCCGTGACCAGCAGCGTGAGAAAATCGTTGGCCGAAATCGTGGCCGTGTCTGACGTATCGGATCCGTCCGAAGAAGAGGCCGCCGGTGCCGCTCCGCCTTCCGCAAGCGATTGAGTCGCCGTCAGCGCGTGATTGAAAAGCCCTGCCATTGCCGCCATTTTTCTGAACTCCATTCCTCTCGCTGCGGGTTCGCCGCGATCGACCGCGGGCTTACGCCACAACCGAGACGTGCATGTCCCGTCTGACTTCCGTGTTCGCTCCGTCCAGCGCGCCGCTCCCACCACTCAGATGATCCTGCGCAGCAATCCCGGTACCGGTGGTTTGTGCCGCAGGTGTCCTCGTCTCCAGCCCGCTCGATCGAACCACGACTCGATTCATCTCAAGACGCGCGTCCGGATGCGCACCTGCGTTCCCATCCTGGCGGCCGCCCTCGCCTGTCGGCTGATCGAACGCGCCGCCGTTTCCGTGCCCGTTTGAATCCGGCCCGGAACCCCCAGCGCTACCCCGGTCACTATGCTCCGGCATAGCCACCGTGAGTTTTCCGACGCCTGCGTTCTGCTCCGAAAGATAGGTACTCAGGCCGTGAACGTGTCCCTGCAACGCATCGGCGGCCGGCTCGGAACCGGGAACCAGCGTCGCTTGGACATTCGTTCCACTTTTTTCGGCGCGCACTCCAACCCAACCCAGCGCCGGGTCGTTGAAACCCGCTTCCGCGCGCGTGCCCGAGGCATGCCTCCACTCCGGCCTCACCCCATTCGGCGCACTATCCAGTGTCGAGAAAACCTCGTCCGGCGTAAAACCGCGCTTGCCGGGCTCGCCCGCATCGGCTTTCGACGAGTTTGCCCCCGCAGTTGCACCCGTACTCGCCACATCCACCGGCGTAACCTCCGACAGACTTGCCGCGTGCCCCTTTTCGCTACGAAGCCTTCCGTCGCTCTCAGCCATAGAGCCGGAACCCGATGAACCGCCGCCACGGCGTGCGCCCGAAGAAACCGGCCGGCCTGGAATTGCGGCGGCCGCATGCGCATCCAGAGGTAGAACCGGCGAAGACTGGGCCGGTTCCGTACGAGCCTGTGCCAGAACGGAAGACAGACCCGGCGTGCCCGCGGAAAATCCATCCTCAGGCGAATTGCCCATCGATGTGGGCGCGTGTGCGTTGCCGCGAGCCAAAGTTTCGTTCTCATGCGCGTCAGCTATAGCCAATGCGCTCAAAGGAAGTCGAGAATTACTCGGGTTCGTGTTGTCAGCCCATCCGCTCGCGTCGACCGTGGAGGATGTGGCCGCATTCGACGCCGCCGTGTTCACTGAAGCCGGTTTCGCACTACCGCCGACCCCGGGCAACATGCGCTCTTCGGACTGCGCATAGGGTTCACTCGGACCAGCAGCATTTGTTTCAATCTCTGCCGAACATTGCAATCGATCGGCAGGCGGCGCCGGCGAATGGCTCCCCGCACCTACATTCAACTCAAGCCCTTGAGTGTTTGTCTTCCTCACCAATGCCTGTTCGCTGTTCTGGGCAGTCTCTAGAATTTCTGCCGATTCTCGCGACAGCCGATCGGCTCGCGCATTGGCCGTTGCCTCGCCCCGGATGGTCCCCGTCGAGTCCACAGAAAACGGCGCTTCCATCGCAACGTTCAGGTCAGAGATTCCGGCAGCAGCGTTTTTTCTGTCGCTGCTTGCGGCGCCTTTGTGCGCAGCTTCGGCCCGCTCTGTCGTTTGAGCCACCGTTGTTCTGCCCGGCCGAGAAGTTCCCGAACTCCTGGTCTCGAGGCCAGGAGTCTTCGTTGTCGATTTCCACGTGGCAGAGGTTTGATTGAATCGGCCCGCAATGAAATTCGAGGCTGTCCGTGATCCTCTGGCCTCTATCTCGTTCGGCTCTCGATCAAGACTTGTCCCCAGGTGCTCTTGCGCAACGGCCGCGGCGGCACTTGCCTTCGTCGCGGTTGCAGATTCTATTCCCGCATTGCCTGGCGAAGACCCATCCGCCAACCCCGCCTGGATTGATCCCATCTCCAATTCCCAACGGGACTGGAAATTCACCTGGCCTCCACTCATTCCCCCCGCGAGAACGTTTTGCCCCCCACCTCGCTCTCCACAGGTCTTCGACGAGAAGCCGTCCGGTGCGCCTCTTCCTGCATCGTCAGCCGCGGTCACCGTCGCCAGGTCGAAGCTCATGTACGGGACTCTTGCAGAAACCGGACCAAGGATTACGGGAATGGGTTAGAAGAATGTAGGTTTGGGAATCGCGATTCCAGATCAAGACCGACACTGGGCTCGGGCCTCGACTCCTTCTCAAGTTTTCACACTCGTGCCCAATCGCTTATCCTCTCCCGGCTCGATCGGCTTCGCAACGAGGTCTCCGCCGCGATCGCTTTTTCTCTCCGCTCCATGACGAAGACGGCGATTGCGGAACCAGTCATCCAGGGCCTGCTGTCTCCTTCTCTCCGCATCCACAGCCTGCCGGGCCTCTGCCTCCTGAATCAGCGTCTCCACCTGTCTTCGCTGCGCGCGGCAGCTCAGGTATTCGGCCTGCCGCGTCGTCACAACCCACCGCGCCTCCGCAATACGTGGACGAACAACCTCCGTCGCCCGCCCTGCCCCACGAATCTCTTCGACGGCCGCACGCCGGTCTATCGCGTCGCCGCTCGACGCGCTCGCCGTCAGCAAGAGCCTGCCGCGCTGTTCCCGCGATCGCGCCGCTCTCTCCCATGCCTCCAGCCGGCCCAGATTGCCAAGCGCAGCATCGAGAGCGATCCGGCTCTGCTCTTCCTCGATCTCGCGCACGCGCAGCAGCCGGCGGAGGCCCTGCGCAATCGCCATTCCTACACCTCGCGCGCGAGGCTTGCCAACCGGCTCACGCAATCACGAAAGTGCACCTGTTCGTTCACGCTCTGCGTGACAAATGTGCGTATTGCCTCACGAGCGCGCAACGCTCGATCCAGATCGGTGTCGGAACCCGGCTTGTAAGCGCCAATCCGCACCAGATCCTCCGATCGGGCCAGCACCGCCATCAGACGCCGCAGCAGAGCTGCATGTTCCCGATGTTCCGGCTGGGTTACAGCCGGCATCAGGCGGCTGATTGAATCCAGCACATCGATCGGCGGATACCACCCCTCCGCCGCCAGAGAACGCGAAAGCACAATATGTCCGTCGAGCAGCGAGCGGACCGCGTCGACGAGCGGATCCTGCTGGTCGTCGCCTTCCATCAGAACTGTATAAAACGCGGTGATCGACCCGGTGCGGAACTGTCCCGTGCGCTCGATCAGCTTGGCAAGGCGCGTGAAAACCGACGGAGTGTAGCCTTTGGCCGTAGGCGGCTCTCCCGCGGCAAGACCGATCTCGCGCGCGGCCATCGCAAATCGGGTCAGCGAATCCAGTACCAGCAGCACATGCTTTCCCTGCCCGGCAAAAAATTCGGCGATCGCCGTTGCAGCCAATGCCCCACGCATGCGCAAGAGTGGCGACTGGTCCGAGGTGGAGACGACAACCACGGAGCGCTTCTGGCCCTCCCCTCCTAAAGAATCCTCAAGGAACTCCGCCACCTCGCGTCCGCGCTCGCCAACCAGCCCCACCACCGTGACGTCAGCCGCGGTATTGCGCGTCATCATGCCGATCAATGTGCTCTTCCCCACGCCCGACCCGCCGAATATGCCCAGACGCTGGCCTCGCCCCACCGTCAACATCGCATCGAGCACGCGAATCCCGGTGCCGAGCGGCGTCTTGATCGGCACCCGTTCAAGCGGCGAAAGACTAACCCCGTCCAGCGGCCACGACTCAAGCGTCTGCGGCGGCGGTTCTCCATCGAGAGGATCGCCCCGCGCATTCAGCACCCTGCCCGCCAGATCTGGACCCACCCCCACTTCGGAATGAACCGCCAGCGCCACGACCGGATCGCCGAAGCGGATCCCCTCCGTCGTTTCGATCGGCATCGACAAAACACTGGAGCCGCGAAAACCGATCACCTCCGCCGCGTGCGTGTGCCCAAATTGGTCGAGAATCTCACAACACTCGCCCACCGAGGCCAAAGGACCAACAGACTCCACTGTCTGACCGACCGACTCGAGAACCCGGCCGCGCCAGCGCCACGGCTGGCTTCGCCCCAGACGCGCGAAGTATCGCCCCAGCAAAGACGTCTCCGGCACCGCCGATATACTTGTCATTGCCGCGCCTCCGTAGCCCCGCTCGGCGGTTTCGCAACTCCGACTGCATCCGCCCGGCCGGTTCCGGCGCGATCAAAAAAGCCTCGCTCGATCTCACCCAGCTGCGATCGAATCCCGAGATCGACCGATCCCATCGTGCTCTCCACCACGCAATCGCCCAGGCGCATGCCCTCGCCCGCCGCTACCCGCGGCCGCACGCCCAGGTTGGGAATCATGGCCATGGCCTCCATCCATAGATCGACTTCGGCAGAGGGCACGAGGAGCTTGACATCCGTCGTGGCTGCGAGCTGACCCAGGGCTACGCGCACAGCTCCCGTCAAAAGCAACGGATCCATCTGCGCTTCCCGGCGGAGAATGCGCGCCGCAACCGCAAGCGCCAGCAGAACCACTTCCCGCTCCGCATCGTGGAAGAACCGATCTCGCTCGTTGGCGAATTCCTCCGCGACGTCTGCCATTTGGCGCTTCCGCTTCTCTTCCGCGGCAGCGTTGGCAGCGGCCTGAGCCTCGCGCTCGATCTGTCGGCCTTCCTGCCGGCCACGTTCGCGGCCCGCTTCAAGCGACTTCCGCGTCTCGTCGGCGAGACGCTTTTCGAACTCGGCGCGCCGCTGAGCCTCGGTTTCGGCCTGGTTCCCGTCCATAGAAGTTGCGCCCTGCTCGGCCTCCGCCCCATGCAGCCAGCCCTCCCATGCCGGTGGTGCGGCGACGTGCGGATCTGCGAGGTACTGAAGAGCTTCGAAATGCGCGGGAGCCGCTCCATTTTTTGAAACTTCGGTTCTCTGCACCACGCCTCCCGCTGCAAGCAGACTCGGACCTAAGCCAGCATCTCGTCGCCGGTTTCCAGTTTCAATACGACCTTGCCCTCGGCTTCCAGCCGCCGCGCAAGATTCAAAATCTCCTGCTGCGCCTGCGCCACTTCGCGCGAGCGGACCGGCCCCAGCACTTCCATGTCTTCCTTCAGCATCTCGACGGCCCGCGAGCTCATCGATTTGAAAATCTGCGCCCGCAGTTCCTCATTCGCGCCCCGCAGCGCCAGTGCCAGCTGGCGCTTATCCACGCCGCTCACGATCTCGCGGATCGTCGCCGCCGGCACTGTCACAAGATCTTCGAATGTGAACATCAAATTCCGTATTCCCAATGCCAGCTCCGGCTCTCCCTCCTCGATGGTTTCGAGAATCTTCTTCGACTCGTCGGCGTTGAGGCGATTCAGCAAATCAGCCACCGCTTTGAAGCCCGAATAGCTTCTGCGCGCCGCATCGCCCACGTTTTCCAGGCGCCGGTGCAGAATGTGCGCAACCTTCTGCGCCATCTCCGGAGAAAACTGCCGCATCTCCGCCAGGCGCTGAATCGAGACAACCTTATGTTCCTCGCTCAGATTGTCCAGAACCTGCGATGCCCGGCGCGGATCGAGATGGGCCAGCACCAGCGCAATGGTCTGCGGATGTTCCGAGTCCAACAGCTTTCCCAACTGCTGCGGATCCGTGCGCTGCAGCTTGGCAAGGTTCCCCTGCGCCGCCTCCTGCGAGCGCCGCACGAGCATCAGCAGATCCTTGGCCCGCTCCTCGCCGAATGTTTCCTTCAAGAGCCGGCTGGCGAAATCGAGCCCCCCGTGCAGCACGAAGCCCTGCGTCTCGAGTAGTTGCCAGAATTCTTCCAGAATTTCTGCCGAGAGTTCCGGAGAGATGCCGCGAAGGTCGGCTAATTCTTCGGTAAGCCGCTGCACGTCCGTTTCCGGCAGCACGCGCAGAATTTCTCCGGCCAGTTCTTCACCCACAGCTACCAGCAGAATTGCCGCCTTGCGCACTCCTGAAAGATTCGCGGCCTGGCTTCGCGCCGTCGCTCCGTGTTCGCCTGCCTCTGCCAAGTCCGCCGCCTTTCCCGCCCCCGCTCACCGCTCTGTCGTTCTCCGCCCCCGCGCTCTCAACGGAAGTTGGCTTCGCATCCCGGCCTTTTCAATCGATGTGAATCCAGCTCTGCAGTAGACGGGAGCTTTGGGTCGGCTCCTTCTTGAGGTGCGTGCTCACCTGCTCCAAAATCTCCTGCGCCCTCATGCGTTCCGGGTCCAGCTCAATTGGCTCGGGCGGCTTGAACGCCTGGGGGAGCGCAGCTGCGCCTGTTTCTGCCCCATGCGCCAGTTCCTTCGCAGCGTGTTTGGAATTGAATGCCGGCGCTGCCACTGTCATGCGCATCGCCGGACGCACGCCAAAAGCCAGGATGGCCAGCAGACCCACCAGCAGCGCAAACGACTTGATCAGCACCGGCGAGCCCTCCGCTGTCGCCAGGGCGCGGTCCGAGAGAGACTCCTGTTTCTCCAGGTGATTCTCGTCGAAAGCCAGATCCTGCACGGTCAGCATGTCCCCGCGCGGAGCCTCGAAACCGACGGCCGCCTGGGCCAACGCGGTCAGCTCGCGCAGCTCGTCGGCGGAACGCGGCTGCCACAGCGCGGCCTTTCCCTTTTCCGCGTGCTGCTGCAGCCGGTCATTCACCACGATCGCGGCTGTGAGCCGCCGAATCTTTCCCGGACCCTCGACGCGATGGCGAACGGTCTTCGACGCTCCGTAGGTTCCGGATTCGGTCTTCGCCGACTGCGGAGGGGTCGTCTGCTGCGGATACACCGGCAATGCCTGCGTGTTGGGCGCATTCGAGGCCGTGCCCGGCACGCCCGCGGCTATCGATTGCGGCCCCGTGGTCTGCTCGGTGCGCTGCATCGAGAGCGCGACCGTCTGGTCGGGGTCATAGGTCTCCTCCGTCTCATCGGTCGATGCCGGATCGTAATCGAGAGTCACCGAAGCGCGCACATTCCCCGGACCGGTTACGGGTTCAAGCGTCGAAACCAGTTTCTCTTCCAATGCCTGTTCGGCTGTCAGACGCAATGCGTCCGCGGTCCTCGGCCCGAGTGGCGTATGACCGGCCGCATCCACCAGCACCACCCGCTCCGGGACCAGACCATCGACGGCCGAGGCCACCAGGTTGCGGATTGCCTCCGGTTCCCCCTCCGCGACCGAGCGATGCCGCAGCTTCAACACCACCGAGGCCTTGGCGGCGCGTTCCTGCTCGCGAAACAGCGAGTCGTGCGGCAGCACCAGATGAACTCGCGCCGATTCAATGTCGGCAAGCGATCCAACCGTGTGCTCCAACTCTCCTTCAAGAGCGCGTTGATAATTCACTTGCTCGTCGAACTCCGAACCGACCCAGTTTGGTTTATCGAAAATCTCAAATCCCATGCGGCCGCTCTTCACGCCGCCTTTGGCCGCCGTCGCCAGGCGCGCCTTATCCAGTTGATCGGCAGAGACCCGAATGCCGGTGCCATTCGCCGTCGCATCGAACGGAATCTGCGCCTGATTCAGGGTCTGTGCGATCTGGCGCGCATCGTCTGGGTCCAGATCCGCGTAGAGTGTGCGCCAGTCCGTGCGCAGGCTGAACCAAAGCAGTCCGCCGATAAGTGCCAGCAGCAACCCCGCGGCTCCAAACGCCCACCCCCGCTGCCCCGCCGGCATGCCCGCCCAGCGGACCCGGCCTCGCGTCAGCAATGTGGAGATCCGATCGGTCCAACTTGACACGGCAGGGATCGTCGGCATTCTCTTTTCCAGCTGTGTTCCGGTGGCCATAGTGCCGTTGTTCCGCCGCTTTCCGCGCCTGTCCTCGATTCAGCCGCGCAAAGCCAGCAAACTTCCGCGCGTCCGTTCGATTCATTGCTAGAACTGCATGCTCATCACCTGCTGGTAGGCCTGCACTGCCTTGTTGCGCACTGCCAGGCTCAGCTCGAAAGCCATGCTCGCTTTTTCCGTTGCGATCATAGCCTGATGCACGTCGACCCCTGTGCCGGCCATCAGTCCACTCACGGTTGCGCGGGCCTGTTCTTCGAGTTCGTTCACCTGGCCGACAGCGTCCGTCAACAGATCGGAAAAAGGGGCCGGTCCGGCGGCACCCGAAGCCGCCCCAAACGAAGAAGATGGGCCGGCAGCCAGGGTGGACGGCAGCACGCCCGATGTCACGCCAGCGAGGCTCGCAATCGCCTGCATTTGCTTCCTTTCCTCCGGCTCAGGCCTGGAGCCGCGCACCTGTTTCGTTCCCGCCTAGCCCTTGGCAATCTCGATCGCCGAGGAGATCATGCCCTTCTCAGCCTGCACGGCCGAACTATTCAAACCATAGGCACGCGTTGCCCCCATCAGGTCCACCATCTCTGTGACAGGATTAATGTCTGGGTACGAGACATAACCATCCGGTCCGGCATCGGGATGCCCCGGATCGTAGCGTTTCAGGGGGACGGAGGGATCTTCGACAACCTGTGTAATGTGAACGCCCGCTGCGACTCCGTTCGATCCGGGAAGCGCCAGCGAAGGCAGTGCGGCGGCGGCAAGTTGCCCGGCGCTCCCATTGACTGCGTTTGTCACGGAATTCAGAAAACTCTGTTCCGGACGGTCCGCGGAAAACACCATACTGTGCCTACGGTAGGGGCCTCCGTCCGCAGTCCGCGTCGTTTCCGCGTTCGCCATGTTCGCCGCCACCACTTCGGCGCGCATGCGTTCGGCCTGCATGGCGCTGCCCGAGACATCCATCGCTCCAAACAGATTCATCGCACCGCCTTCTGGGTGCTTGGCGCACCACGGCCTGCCGGAAACCGCTCTCCTGTCACCGGAGCCATCCGCATTTCCCCTTCCTGCCGAATCCTACTTGTCGGCGTGGATCGCATCCATGACCGTCTGGTTCTCAACCCGCAGCAGCGCCACGCCCACCCGGAACTTCAACTGCGCCTCTGCCATATTCAAGCCCTCCCGGTCCATCGAAACATTGTTGCCATCGGGCCTCGCAATCAACCCATCGACTGCGCGAATGCGCGGGCTTCGCGCCGGGCGTCCACTGCCTCCGTCGCTCAGAGCATCGCGCATCTCCGCCTCGAAGTCGAAACCCAGGGTCTTGTACCCCGGCGTATCGATGTTGGCCATATTGGCCGCTGTCACCTTGATCTCGCTGTTGGCAAGATCGAGGTAGCAGTCAATCTGTCTGCTCATTTCCGTTGCAATTTCCATAGCGGCCTTTCCGAGTTACGCCAATCCTCTGGGTCAGTTAACGCTGGTTCCAAAATCGATCTCTCTTGCCGTGAGAACGGTCTCATCCCCGGCCAGGATCGCCGCGCGCTCCAGCACATGTTCGAGTTCGCGCACGTTGCCCGGCCAATCGTGAGCGGCCAGTTTGGCCATCGCGCCCTGGTCGAGCCGCTTGACCGGTGCGTTGCGGCCCATTCTCCGCAAAAAGTGTTGCACCAGCGCGCCAAGGTCCTGGATATGTTCGAGCAAAGATGGTGTCCGGATCAGGAAGACCGCCAGCCTGTAATAAAGATCGGGGCGGAACGCACCGCTTTTTGTGTGGTCGGCGAGCGGCCGGTGGGTCGCAGCCACGATGCGAACGTCCACCTTCAACGTGTCGTTGTCGCCTACCCGCTGCAATTCGCCGCTCTCGACAAAACGGAGCAGCTTCGACTGCAGCGCCAGCGGCATCTCGCCGATTTCATCCAGAAACAGCGTTCCGCCTTCCGCCGACTCGATGCGGCCTACCCGGCCCTGCACAGCGCCCGTAAACGCGCCGCGCGTATGACCGAACAGTTCCGCCTCCAGCAACGCTTCCGGGATAGCTGCGCAATTGATGGCCACAAATGGTTTGCGGCTGCGCATCGACAGGCGATGCAGCGCTTCGGCGACCAGTTCCTTGCCCGACCCGGTTGGGCCCTCCACCAGAACCGGCGTCATGCGCGGCGCCACCAAGCGAATACGGCGGCTCACCTCAAGCATTGAGGCTGCTTTGCCGATTAGTTCCGGCAATGGTTCCAGTGCACCGTCGTTTCCAGCCTCTTTGCCGGCATGTACCCCCACCTGGTTGGGACTCGACCCGAAAGATGTCAACGGCATCGCGGCCGGCTCTCGCCCAGCTTCTACAGGCGGAGCCGCGAGGATAGCCGGTTTGCCTGGCGCATCCGGAGCCGTCCCGGGGCCGTCTTCGGAAATATGACCCGGCGCCCCGTGCCATGCTGCTGAATCGGAGTCTTGAGAACGACGAAGAGCGTACAACAGTTCCTGACGATACGGGCCCCTTGGCGCCCCCTCGTCCGCGGTTCCGGTCGAGCTGATCATGTCGACCAGTGGGAATCGCTCCCGAAAGTCAGTCAGAAACTCGGCGATGTTCAGGTCGGGTAGCCATGTGTCGGTAAGGACGGCTTCGGGCGTGGACATTTCCGCCTCTACCCAGGCCTGCGATCCACTGTCGGCAACCGACACCCGCCAGCGCAAGCTGATCAGGATGTCGGCAAGACGCTGCCCAAAATTGCGATCGGCACTGACGACAAGAGCCGTCCTCGGATGGATGCGAGGGCTCGGCGGAAGGGTGGAACTTGGGACAGCCAGCATGGAACGATCTCCTTAAAAGAAATTGGCCCTTATTTCGGTGCTTGTTGAATCAGACGGCGTTCCCTGCGGAGCCGCCCGGAGCGGTCGGGATTGGCGGCGGGAGTACGGTACCGTGCGAGGCCATGCTCCCCTCCGACGGCACAAAATAGCCCTGGCCGCGAGAAGTCCGGATCAGTTTCCCGGGAGGGGGATCTTTCAGCTTGCGGCGGAGATAGTTCACATAGACATCCACGATGTTCGTGGTTTGAATGGGCTCGAGATCCCAAACGGCCTCCAACAGCTCAACGCGCGAGACGCACTGGCCGCGATTCAGCATCAGGTGCTCGAGCAGCGCGAACTCTTTGTTGGTAAGATCGATTGTCGTGCCGCCGCGCCGCGCCGAATGGTCCAGCCGATCCAGCTCGAGATCGCCGGCGCGCAGGTGCAGCCGCGCCTCTCGCTTGCGCCGCAGCAACGCCCGGCAACGCGCGCGCAACTCGTGCAGGCTGAACGGCTTCAACATCATGTCGTCCGCGCCATGATCGAGGCAGCGCACCCGCGTGTCCACCTCCTGCCTCCCAGTCAATACCAGGACAGGCAGATCGGGTTCCAGATTGTGAATCTCCCCTAGGACCTGTTCGCCGTCCTTGACCGGCATGTTCAAGTCGAGAATGGTTAGATCGGGCCTGTCTTCGTGAAATGCTTGCACCGCTGCCCCGCCGTCGAATACAAGCCGCGCGTGATGCCCATCTGCTTCCAGACCCCGGCTTAGAAAGCGCCCCAATGCCTGATCATCCTCGGCAATCAATACCCTCATGGCTGCCTTGCTCCCTTGCGGCCCTGAACCTTGCTGCAGTGTGCACGAATTCCGAATCCGTAACCCCGCATTCCGTCAGGTCCGTTCACGTTTTCAAATAACTGCATACACTTTCCGCCGAAGGTGCCGTGCAACTCAAGAAGAAGAGAAGGAGGAAGTGAAGGGGAAGTTGTGAATCGGGAGGGAATCCTGGAGTGCCTTAAAACGGGAGCGGGCAGAACGACCTGTGATCGCAGATACAACGGAAGCGCTCCCCGATGTGCTGCGGAATAAAATCGGCACCTCGCACCACGTCCTATCTCTGCATCGCTCCACCATTTGTTCGCGCTTCTGCCTTGCGCCTGTACATTGCCGCGTCGGCCTTACCGAGCAATTCTTCCCACTTCTGCCCGGCCTCATGTTGCGCCAGCCCAATCGACGCCTCGACCTTCAACGGAATGGCGCCGCTCGTTCCGCGAAGTGTGTAATTTCCGCAGACCCAGGCGCGAAGCCTCTCCACCTGCGATTCGGCATCTGCGCCTCCGCTATCCAGCACGAGAACAAATTCGTCCCCTCCCCATCGGCCGATCAAATCCTTCGACCGGCTCGCGGACTTCAGTTCGCCCGCGAATTGGCGCAGAAGGTCGTCTCCCGCCAAATGTCCGTACGCGTCATTGATAGTTTTAAATTGGTCGATATCGACCATGGCGATCGAGAAGATAGCCCCTTGATCGATCCGATTGGTGATCTGGCCCTCTATCCAGCTTCGGTTGCGCAACCCGGTCAACCCATCCCGCGATGCCAGTTCCTCAGCCTCTTCCAATCGCGCTCGATAGGTGTCCACCTCCGCGCGAAGCTTGGCCGTCGCCTGCTTTCCTTCCTCATCCATCCGGTCGAGCGAATCCTTCAGCGATGCGGCGCTGCGTTCCACCGACAAGCGAATCTCGCTCAGATCGTCGAGGGTTGCGATGGCCTCCAGGTGAGTCATCACTTCGCGCATCTGGCCGCCGCATCGATGGTCCCGTTCGCCGACCGAATCGGCCGTGTGCGCAAGCAAAAGCAGAAGCTGCTTCACCTCGGCCGTCTTCTCACCGTAATGGCCAGCTGTCTTGCTTCCCCACTCTTGCAACCGCTCGCGGACCGCATTTTCCGCGCTCTCAACATCCGGCCCGGTAAACCTGCGCTCGAGCTGATCGGCCACACAGGAAAGATCCTGCATCAATCCCTGTCCCATGGCAGGACAGGCTGCCAGGCTGCTCAATCCCATCTCATGAAGCGCCGATCGATAAGCGACCAGCGTCGTCGAAGCAAGAATCCCCCCCATCTCCTGCGGCAATTTCCCTTGCGAGCCGAGTCGAGACTGCTTCCGATCTTGCGTTTCCCGTGCTTCCGCTGTTGAATCGAGGTACTTCTTCAATGAGATCATCGTTTGTCGGACACTGCTTGCCTGGAATGATGCAGGCCTCCATCCCAAGCTATCGGCAACAAACCGCGCGACAGGAGGATCGTCTTCGAAACAATTTGCCGAGAGATACCTCGCCGCCGCCGTTAGACTTCACGAACAGAAAGCGAAAAATGTGTTGCGGTTCGCCCTTTATTCGCTATAATCCTGCCCATGGCTGTCACTCGCAGGCAAAAAGAGATTATCGATTTCCTCGAATCGTTTTCGAATCGCAACGGCTATGCTCCTTCATTTGAAGAGATTGCCCGCGGAATGGGCTTGAAAAGCCTGGCCACCGTTCATAAGCACGTCACCAATCTTGAGAAAAAGGGCCTGCTCAATCGCGTTCATAATCGCAGCCGCTCCATCGACGTGCTTCCTCCCGGCACTCGAACCCTCAATAGCGACCGGCTGGTGGTTGCAGGCCAGATCGCCGCCGGCAAGTTGCGAGAAGCCTTCCAGAACCCTGAGAGCATCTCCCTGCATGACGTTGTCGGCAATCGCGATGTGTTTGCGCTCGAAGTTCGCGGCGACTCCATGCGCGATGAGCACATCATCGACGGCGATTACGTGCTGGTGGAACGAGCTCGCACCGCGCGCCAGGGCGAGATTGTCGTCGCCCTCGTGCATGGCGCGGAGACCACGCTGAAGCGCTTTTTCTCAGAAGGCAGCCAGATCCGGTTGCAGCCGGCGAATTCCGAGATGGAACCGATCTATGTGCATGCCTCGGAAGTGGAGATACAGGGCAAGGTCCTGGGAGTCCTGCGCAAATATCCGCAGTCCGTCCGTAAGGCTAGTTAGAAAGAAGACGCAGAGCGGCGAGCCGGCCACGGGGCCTAACCGGAACTACTCATTAAGCAGGCGGAACATGGCTCGGCACCCTGTTCCCTTCCGGCCGCAGCCGGACACGGGACATCAATTCAAAAGGAAAAGGGGGCATTTCCCTCAGGAAATGCCCCCTTCATGTCCTTCTGAAGCAATAACTACGAGACGTAGCTGCCCAGCGTGGTG
>Ga0182013_10004249_pt1 | contig 17322 bp, 14 predicted proteins | sample 612S2MmetaG_FD_120487 | JGI IMG/M metagenome (GOLD analysis project Ga0182013, IMG submission 120487) | Permafrost microbial communities from Stordalen Mire, Sweden - 612S2M metaG | ecosystem: Environmental > Terrestrial > Soil > Wetlands > Permafrost | place: Sweden: Stordalen | collected...
CCACTCATTGATCTACGGCTGTTTCAGAACCGCGTGCTCACCCAGGCCAATCTGACGATGCTGCTTTTCGCCACCGCCTTTTTCGGCGCCTGCCTGCTGATTCCGAGCTACTTCCAGCAGGTACTGCACCAGACACCGATGCAAGCCGGCGTGCACGCGATCCCCCAGGGGCTAGGGGCCATGCTGACTATGCGGCTGGCCGGACCGTTCGTGGATAGACGGGGGCCGGGCAATATCGTGCTGGTCGGCATCGCACTGATCACTGTCGGGCTGGGCGCCTTCGCCTTCGGTGTGGCCAGCCACGCCCAGTACCAACCGACATTGCTGGTCGCGCTGGCGATCATGGGGCTCGGCATGGGTTGCGCCATGATGCCGCTCTCCGTTGCATCAGTGCAGGCATTGGCCCCGCATCAGATCGCCCGAGGCACAACACTGATGAGCGTCAGCAACCAGGTGGGCGGCTCGATGGGGACCGCGCTGATGTCGGTGATCCTGACCAACCAGTTCAATCGCAGCGAGAACATCACCGCCGCAAATAAACTCGCGTCGCTGCGGCAGCAGGCCGCGACCAGCGGAGTGCCCGTTGATCAGTCCGCAATTCCGCCGCAGGCACTCGCCCCCAACTTCTCGGGCAATGTGCTGCACGACCTTTCCCATGCCTACACACTGGTATTCGTGATTGCATGCGTGTTGGTATTGTTCACCTTCATCCCGGCGTTGTTCCTGCCGAAAAAGCCGGCCACCCTAACGGCCGCAGACGACTAGCGCGATCACCGTTCGAACAGCATCGTCGGCCCAAGTCGATGACGACGCGGCTATCCTTGCGCACAGCCGCCGAGGTGGTCTTCCTGGCCGCCGCCATCGTGGTCGCAGTTGGCCGCAGCTAGCAGCCACGCGTATTGGAATGCGGTTTCGTGCCATCCCCGGTAGCGGCCACTGACGCCACCATGACCCGCCGCCATCTGAGTCTTCAGCAGCACCGGATTGCTGTCGGGGTTAGCGTGCCGCAAGGCCGCGACCCACTTCGCCGGCTCTACGTAGTACACCCTGGTGTCGTTCAGCGACGTCATCGCCAGGATGGCCGGGTAGTGTTTGGTCTCGACGTTCTCGTACGGGGAATATGACTTCATGTAGGCGTAAACATCGCTGTCGCTCAACGGATTTCCCCACTCGTCCCACTCGGTGACGGTCAGTGGCAACGATGGGTCCAGGATAGTGGTGAGTGGGTCGACGAACGGGACCTGCGCGAGGATTCCGGCAAAGAGGTCCGGCGCCAGATTGGCCACCGCGCCCATCAAAAGACCGCCCGCGCTACCGCCCAACGCCACCAGTTCTTGCGGTCGGGTAAATCCCGATTCCACCAGATGCTCTGCCACCGAAACGAAGTCGGTGAAGGTGTTTTTCTTCTCCAATAGCTTGCCGTGCTCATACCACAGTCGGCCCATCTCGCCTCCGCCGCGAACGTGGGCGATGGCGAAAACCATGCCCCGGTCCAGCAACGATAACCGCGCTACGGAAAAGCTTGGATCCGTGCAGATTTCGTAAGCTCCGTAGCCATATAGCAGCGCCGGCGCCGGGAATTCGACGCCCGCGCGGTGCACGATCGATACCGGAATCCGAGCGCCGTCGTCAGCTTGTGCCCACTCGCGCCGCTCGACGTAATCCTCGACCCGGTAACCGCCGAGCACGGGTTGCTCGCGAAGCAATGTGCGCTCCCCGCTGCCCAAGTCGATGTCGTAGACGCGCAATGGGGTGACCAGGGATCCCGCGCTGATTCGCAGTTTGGGCGAATCCCAGTTCGGATTTCCGCCCAGGCCCGACGACATCAGCTCGGAGTCGAACGAGATCTCTTCGGGCTTACCGTAGCCGCCGTCGGATTCCAGCGGCCACAGCTGGATCCGGGGCAATGCCGCACGCCGGTAGCTGACCACCAGATGACCGGCAAACGCGTCCATACCCTCAAGCCGGACGTCATCTCGGTGCGGTATCAGGGTGCGCTGCCGTGTGGGATCGGTGACCGGTGCCTCCGCGAGGGTGAAGTTCACCGCCCCGTCGTTATGCAGGATCAGGAAGCGGTCCTGGCCGCCGACGACTGCGTGCTCCACCGAGTACTCGACACCTTCGCGGCGCGGGAGCACGACGGTGAACTGTGCGTGCGAGTCGGCGGAGTCCGCATAGCGGAACTCGGAGGTGATAGATGAACCTGAGGCGATAAGGACAAAGGCTTCGCTTCGGGTGAGCCCCGCCCCGAGCCAGAACCGTTCGTCGGCTTCGTGATACACGAGCTCCGACGGTTCGCCGGAGCCGAGTCGATACCGCCACACCTTGTCGGGACGGTGGGCCTCGTCCAAGGTCAGGTAGTACACGGTGCGATTGTCAGCGGCCCAGGTCACCCCGGCGGCGATGTCGGGGATCTCGTCAGGGTACTGCTCGTCGGTGCGTAAGTCCTTGAACCGCAGCGTGTAACGTTCGTCGCCGACGGTATCAACGGAGTATGCAAGTAGATTGGCATCGAGGCTGACCAAGGCTGCGCCCAGCGCGAAGAAGTCGTGTCCTTCAGCTTCGACGTTGGAGTCGAGCAGAACCTGTTCACCGGGCACTTCGGTGTTCTCGTCTAAGGTCGGCGGATCCCAGTCATCAGGATTGCTTACCGGGCAACGGCACTGGACACGGTACTGCTTTCCTTCGAAAGTGCGCGCGTAGTACCACCAGTTGCCTCGCCGGGTCGGCACCGACAGGTCGGTTTCCTTGGTACGAGCCTTGATCTCCTCAAAAATTCGCTGTCGCAAGGGCTCAAGGTGGGCGGTGTGTCGATCGACGTACTCGTTTTCAGCTTCGAGGTGGGCGATGACTTCGGGGCTTTCCTTGTCTCGCAACCACTCGTACGGGTCGACGAAAACGTCCCCGTGGTACTCCCGCCGGGTCTCCACCCGCTTGGCGACAGGCGGCGCTTGTGCGTCCGTCATGCGCTCGGGCCGATCCAGTCATCGAAACTCAGACCGGAAATCCGTTCATAGGCATTGATGTAGCGGTCGCGAGTGGCATCGATGATGTCATCCGGAAGCGGTGGTGGGGGTTGCGACCCGTGGCGGTCCCAGCCGGACTCGGAGCTGGTAAGCCAGTTCCGGACAAATTGCTTGTCGAAGCTGTTCTGGACCACGCCGGCCCGGTAGTCCTCGGCTGGCCAGTAGCGCGACGAGTCCGGTGTGAAGATTTCGTCGGCCAGAATCAGATTACCGTCGGGATCGGTGCCGAATTCGAATTTGGTGTCGGCGATGATGATTCCCTTCCGGAGGGCGTGATCGGCGGCCTGCACGTAAATCTGCAACGTCCGGTCGCGCAGCTGGTTGGCGCGCACGGTGCCGACCATGTCGATGACTCGGGCAAACGAGACGTTCTCATCGTGATCTCCGAGTGCGGCTTTCGTAGCAGGGGTGAAAAGTGGCGTTTCGAACCGGCTTGCCTCAACCAGTCCCGGCGGCAACGCGATACCGCAGACCTTCCCTGTCGCCTGGTAGTCCAGCAGGCCCGAGCCGGTCAGGTAGCCGCGAGCCACACATTCCACCGCATACATCTCGAGCTGTCGCGCCACCAGCGCACGGCCAAGCACCTCGTCGGGGATGCGCGGGTCGTCCGGCGGCCCGGCGAGGTGGTTGGGTGCCTCGACGAGGCCGAAGAAGAACACGCTCATGGCGGTCAAGATGCGGCCCTTGTCGGGAATCACGCTATCCAGGACGTAGTCGTATGCCGAGATCCGGTCCGACGCGACCAGTAGCAGATGTTCATCATCGACGCGGTACAGCTCACGGACCTTGCCGCTGGCCAGATGCTGATAGTCGGTCAGTGCAGGGCGCATCAGGTCAGCCTATCGGGAGCGCGAAAACCGGCTCTACAGCAGCGGCGCGCCGGAAGCTGTGTTGATATCTGTGCTATGAACCTGCGGTTTTTGCCTTACTCCACCAGGCCGGTCCGGCTCTTGGCCCAACTGTTCAGCGATTTCGTCGTCGTCGTGTGGACGACGGTCTGGGTATTCGTCGGTCTGGCGGTATACGACGCCATCGCGACAATCGTCCAAGCTGGCCGCCAAGTCGAGAGCGGCACGAATGGCATCGCCGGCAGCCTGGCATCAGCGGGCCACGGCGCCGAGCGCATCCCGCTGGTCGGCGATGCGGTCAGCGAGCCGCTCACGTCTGCCGGCCAGGCTGCCACTGATATAGCGGGTGCGGTGCACAACCTGGACACCACGGCGAGCTGGCTCGCGGTGCTCCTCGCCATCGCGGTCGTCGCGCTGCCGATTCTTGTCGCGGTCTTGCCGTGGCTGTTCCTGCGGCTCCGGTTCTTCGGGCGCAAATGGGTGGTGACCGGGCTGGCCGCCACCGCGGCCGGCCAACAGCTGCTGGCGCTACGGGCGTTGGCCAACCGGCCGCCGAGCAAACTGGCGGCCCTGGGCGAGGATCCGGTTGGCGGCTGGCGCCGTGAGGATCCCGTCATCATCGGGGCTCTGGCCGCCCTCGAACTGCGGTCGGCCGGAATCAGGATCCGCGTACCCTGATGATCCGGGTGATGTCCGCGGCGTTCGTGTCGCTGCTATTGGGGATCGCTGGTGTTTGCGCTGCAACTACAGCGTCTGCCGACCCCGCTGGCACCGGACCCAGCGCAAGGGCGGTGGGTTGGGACACCTACCGCCGACTCGACCTGCTGCCATATCTGAGCGCCGACACACGGACCGTGCAGGTGTCGAGCTTCGATCGAAGCGGCGGCGATTTCGACATCTCCACCGGTAACCGGAACGGCACCGGTGGATGTCTGGCGCCCGGTGGAGCCGGATGCGTCATTGCGCAGGATCAGGGTGCGGGCGAGGTCGATTCGATCTGGTTCACCCGCGATGGCGGCAACGTGACTGCTATCGGGACGATCCGCATCGAACTCGACGGAAACACGGTGATCGATGCCCCGCTGCAATCGTTGGTCGATGGTGCGCTGGGTGCGCCGTTTGTCTGGCCACTGGTAGCCAATGCCGCGCAGTCGTCCGGGGGCGTCTATGTCAAGGTACCGATGCCGTATCGGAAGTCGATGCGCATTAGCGTCGCAACGAATTTGGAGTATTACCACGTCGACTACCGCCAGTTTCCGACCGCCGACGGCGTTCCCAGTTTCTCGCCCTCCGATTCAGCACTCGACGTGCTCGCGACCCTTCGCGCCGAGGCCACCATCGATCCGAAACCGGCGGCGACCACAGCGGCGCATACTAATCGGATCATCGATCTCCCCGCCGGTGGCGCGCTGACGGTCGCGGAATCGACCGGGTCGGGCACGATCTCGGCGCTGAGGCTGCGACTACCGGATCCGGCGGATCAACTCCTGACCGGATTGCGGCTGCAGATCGAATTCGACGGCCGGACCATGGTCGACTCGCCGCTTGGAGAGTTCTTCGGCGCCGGATTGGGCGGCAACGCCGTGCAATCGCTGATGTTCGCCACGACCGCGCAACCGGGAGGGTCGTTGTCGTTGTCGGCATGGTGGCCGATGCCGTTCGCCCGCACGGCCCACGTCACCCTCGTCAATACGACCGACAATGCTGTCTCGGGAATAGACAGCGAAGTCGTGACAACACCAGATACCCAGTGGGCACCCGCACTGGCCAGTGGCCGCGCCGGCTACTTCACCGCCCGCTCCCATGCCGGACCTACGATCCCGGGTCAGGATTGGTTGTTCGCCGACGAGCGTGGCCATGGCAAATTCGTCGGCGTCAGCCACACCATTCACGGTTCGCGAGTCAAAAATTCGTCCAACGACGACGCTCCCTTTTTCCTCGAAGGCGCCGAACGCGTGCACACGGACGGCTCGCCATCACCGCAGTGGTACGGCACCGGCACGGAAGACTTCTACGAGGGCGGCTGGTACTTCAAAAACGGCACCCGCTATAGCGCCCCACTCACCGGCCAGCCCGATCAACGTACGGCCACCGGCGGATGCGCGGACTATTGCGTCGCCATCTATCGCCTGATGCTCACCGACGCAGTCGACTACCATTCCGCAATCCGATTCGGCATTGAGCACGGCAAGCGCAACATGATCCAAGCCGACTACAGCTCAACGGCATTTCTGTACACCCAACCGAACGACACCACCACTTTCAGCGACGACGTCAGCCCCACCGACCCTTCGAGTCGGCTCCGGCACGGCTACTCCGACGCGGGCGCCACGGATCAAATCCTGATCAGCGAGTATGAGGGGAACGACGACACCCACATCGTTGCCGGGTTGGTCCGCGCCACTTCGGCCGCGATCACATTCCGCGTCTCGATCCCCCCGGGTAACCGAGGCATCCTGCTGAGCCGCACATCGGATCAATCAAACGGCTACCAGTCGGCGGAAGTCGCCATCGACGGCGCGCCCGCCGGGACCTGGCTACAGCCACGCAGCAACACAAAGCATCGTTGGCTTGATGACACTTACCTCGTGCCCGACACCCTAACCACCGGTAAGGATCTCATCACGGTCACACTCACACCCACACCAGATTCCCCACCCTGGACCGCCAGCCGCTACCGGGCAGACGCACTGACGTCGTAGTCATCGCAGTTGCACGACCAGATGCCGGATACCGGTATGCCGATTGCTGCGAGTCCACTCGACCGGCTCGACAACCCACGCCGTGGCAAAGCGCGACAGCAGTTCCTCGAACAGCACCCGCAATTCCAGCCGGGCCAGATTGGCGCCCAGGCAGTAGTGCACACCCTGCCCAAAGCCCAGATGCGGGTTGGGCTTTCGGGCTATCTCGAACTCGTCAGCGCGGTCGAAGACGCTGCCGTCGCGGTTGGCCGAGCCCTCCCAGATCTGTACCTTCTGTCCCGGTTCGATCGACTGCCCGCCGAGAGTAAGCTCACGGGTGGCGGTGCGCCGCTTGGACGGTGACGGTGACGTCCACCGAACTATCTCCTCGACCGCCGTCGGCAGCAAGTCGAGTTCGTCACGCAGCGCGTGGAACTGCTCCGGATTCTCGGCAAGCGCCAGCATCCCGCCCGCGACCGCGTTGCGTGTCGTCTCCGCACCGGCGCTGAACAGCAGACTGAAGAACAGGTACAGCTCCACATCCGACATGGCGGGCGCGTGCACGTCGTCGAGGTTCGCGTTGACGACGACCGACAGCAGGTCGTCGGTGGGCTCGGCGCGCTTGGACGCGATCAACTCCTGGCCGTAGGAGTACATCCGCGACCCGGCATCGTCGACCGAAACCTGCGAAAGCGACGCCTTACGCGAGCCACCGAAGTCGAACTGCGGCTCGATGGCCTCGAAGAGCCAATGCCGTTCGGATTCCGGCACTCCCAGCAGGATGCAGATCATCTGCATTGGCAGTTCGGCGGCGATGCCAACCACGAAGTCGAACGGTTCGTCAGGTATCACCGCATCCAGCAGGCGGCGCGCCCGGGTGCGCAGATCGTCTTCAACGCGACGGATCATTCGCGGCGTCAGCCCGGAGCTGACGAGGCGCCGAATTTGCGAGTGCCGCGGGTCATCCATCATGTTGAGCACCTGGCCCGAGATGGCCAGGTCCTGCAGCAGCGTGCCACCGAATGGTCGCGAGCCTCCGGTCACCGATGAATAACTGACCGGATCACGCAGTACCTCAAGGGTCTCGGCATGCGTGGCGACCGACCAAAAGCCCTCTCCATCGGGGGTGTTGTCGGTCGGTTCGTGCCAGTACACCGGCGCGTCTCGCCGATGAAGCGCGAACAACTCATGCGGGAATCCGTTGGCGAAGTTGTCCAGATCGGTGAAGTCGATCCCTGGCAGCGTGCCGGTCAGCGTCAAAGGATCGCGCCCGCAGTGTATTTGGCCGCGTCCGGGTAGCGGCCTAACAGCGCGTCTATCTCGGCGGCCACCTCGTCGACCTGATCGGTGGCGGCCCCGATGAACGCCTTTTTGTCGGCCAGCGCGGCGTCCAGTGCGGCCCGGTCCAGCGGCAGTCGCGGATCGGCGGCCAACCGGTTCAGCAGGTCGGGTTCGGCGCCCTGTTCGCGCATGGCCAGCGCCGTGGCCACCGCGTGTTCCCGGATGACGTGGTGCGCAGACTCACGACCCATACCGGCGCGCACCGCTGCCATTAGAACCTTCGTGGTAGCCAGGAAAGGCAGATACCGGTCCAACTCGCGCTGGATCACCGCCGGGTAGGCGCCGAACTCGTCGAGCACCGTCAAGAAGGTCTCGATCTGCCCGTCGATGGCGAAGAAGCTGTCCGGCAATGCAACCCGGCGTACCACCGAGCAGAAGACGTCGCCCTCGTTCCACTGCGCGCCGGCCAGTTCGGCCGCCATCGAGGCATAGCCACGCAGCACCACTTGAAGCCCGTTGACCCGCTCGCAACTGCGGGTATTCATCTTGTGTGGCATCGCCGACGAGCCAACCTGTCCCGGCGCGAACCCCTCGGTGACGAGTTCGTGCCCGGCCATCAGCCGGATGGTGTGCGCCATCGACGATGGTCCGGCGCCGAGCTGCACCAGCGCGGAGACCACGTCGTGGTCCAGCGAACGCGGATACACCTGTCCGACGCTGGTCAAAATGGTTGAGAAGCCAAGAAATTCGGCGATGCGGCGTTCCAATTGGGTCAGCTTGGCCGCCCCATTTTCGCTGCCGCCAAGCAGGTCGAGCATGTCCTGCGCGGTGCCCATCGGGCCCTTGATCCCGCGCAGCGGATAGCGGTCGATCAGCTCCCGCAACCGGGTCAACGCGATCAGCGTCTCCTGCGCCGAGGAGGCGAACCGCTTGCCTAAAGTGGTCGCCTGCGCAGCGACGTTGTGGCTGCGTCCGGCCATCACAAGATCGCGATGGGCCACTGCCCGCTCGGCAAGCCGCGCCACCACCGCTACCCCGTGCGAGAAAATCAATTCCAGCGACCGGCGGATCTGCAGCTGTTCCACGTTTTCGGTCAGGTCGCGGCTGGTCATCCCTTTGTGGACCTGTTCGTGACCGGCGAGCGCGTTGAACTCCTCGATGCGGGCCTTGACGTCATGGCGCAGCACCCGTTCGCGGGTCGCGATCGACGCCAAGTCGACGTCGTCAAGCACTCGCTCGTAGTCGGCGACAGCTTCCTCAGGCACCGGGATGCCGAGTTCTTGCTGGGCCCGCAGCACCGCCAGCCAGAGTCGACGTTCCGCGACGACTTTGGCCTCCGGCGACCAGATCGCAACCATCTCGGCACTGGCGTACCGGGCAGCCAGCACATTCGGAATGCTCACTCGGTGAGCATATCCACCGCGAGACTGCGGGTAGCAACGCATTTCCCGAGTAGCGCGGTCGATAACCGCACTTTGGCGGCACAATGTGGCTGGTGTTCTTCGTGGGCGTCGACCTGGCCTGGGCCGGGCGCAATCCGACCGGCGTCGCGGTGCTCGACCCCGACGGCCGTCTGGTGCACGTCAGCGCCGCCCGCGACGACGCCGACGTGCTGGCCGCACTGCGGCCCTACACCGGGGGTGATTGTTTGGTCGGCTTCGACGCGCCGTTGGTGGTGACCAACCCCACCGGCCAACGGCCGGCCGAGACGGCACTCAACCGTGACTTCCGCAGGTTTGAGGCCGGCACCCACCCGTGCAACACCGGCAAACCGGAATTCGCCGACGGACCCCGCGCGGCGCGATTGGCTGAGGCGCTTGGCCTGGACATGGACCCGTGGTCACCGGCAAAAAGGCGAGCGATCGAGGTCTACCCACACTCGGCGACGGTGGCGCTGTTCCGGCTGCCCCGCACGCTGAAGTACAAGGCGAAACCGGGTCGCGGTCTTGACCAGCTCAAGTCAGAGTTGCTGCTGCTGATGGACGGCCTGGAGAAGCTTGCGCAGGCCGCGTTGCCACTCTTGGTCGACGGTCCTGAGTGGGCCGAGCTGCGCCGGCAGGTGGTGGCCGCACAGCGCAAGAGCGACCTACGCCGCGCGGAGGATCCGATCGACGCTGTCGTCTGCGCCTACGTGGCGTTATACGCCGAGCGCTGCCCGGGCGACATCACCGTGTACGGCGACTTCGCCACCGGATATATCGTCACGCCGTCACTGCCGGCGGATCTTTCGCACCCGTAGGAGCAGGTCAGATCCGTACAGGTCGCTGGTCGATGGGGGCAAGCACGTCGACGAGATCGACCATGGTCGCCAGCGCGGCCTCACGTGGATCTCGTCCTTCGACCAAAGCGGAGACTACCGAACCGTCGACCGCACAGATCAGCGTGCAGATCAGTTCGATATGCACCGACCGGCCCGATCGCTCGATTGCCTCGGCCACCGCTTCGGCGCGTTGCCGCAGGCTTCGACGCATCGATTCGCGCAAGGCGGGCAGCCGGGTACACGCGATGTGGCGCTCGTATCGCGATATCAGCTGCTCGGCAGGTCCCGGTCCGGACACGTCCCCCACCAGCAAGTCCACCAGCACTTCGGCGGTGGTTTCCGGGCCTCGGCGCCGCCGCGACAGCGCAGTAACCCGCGCTCGCAGCTGCGCCACTTCGATCATCCCGATGTGCTCGACAGCGCGCGCGATCAAATCGTCGAGCGACGAGAAGTAATACGTGGTAGACGCCAACGGCAGGCCAGCGCGTCGGGCGACCGCCCGATGACGCACAGCTTCGAAGCCGCCTTCGCCAAGCAGCTCGGCGGCCGCGCTCACCAGCGCATACCGCCGGCGTTCTCCTTTTGGAGTAACTGCTGCAGTCACGGCTAGCCATCGTGCCAGCCAAAGTGGTACTTCATTGCCATTTCGGCCAAACGAACATGGCATGATGGCCCGCATGCCTGACTTGAGCCGCCGCACGGTGCTCGGTCTCGGCGCCGGCGCGGTGGGCACATATGCGCTTGACATGGTGTTTCAGCCCCGAATAGCGCAAGCCATGCCACCGCCAACGGCCGGTGGTCAAGTCCCGTTAGCACCACCCGCACCGCTCGATCCGGCGCCGACGACCCAAGCCGCGCCGACCATGGTGACCGGCTCATTCGTCTCGGCCGCGCGCGGTGGCATATCGACCAACTGGGCGATCGCGCGCCCACCCGGCCAAATCAAGGCGCTGCGACCGATGATCGCGCTGCACGGCAAGGGCAGCGATGCGGCCACCGTGATGGCGGGCGGCGTCGAGCAGGGTCTGGCCCAGGCGGTCGCCGCCGGATTGCCGCCGTTCGCGGTAGTCGCCGTTGACGGTGGGGGCAGCTACTGGCACAAGAGGTCGTCGGGCGAGGACTCCGGCGCCATGGTGCTCGACGAGCTCATTCCCATGCTGGGCACCCAGAGTCTGGACACCTCGCGGGTCGCTTTCCTGGGCTGGTCGATGGGTGCCTACGGGGCGTTGCTACTCGGCGGCCGGCTGGGACCGGCGCACACCGCGGCGATCTGCGCGGTCAGCCCGGCGCTGTGGATGTCCTCCGGCGCCGCAGCGCCCGGCGCATTCGACGGCCCCGACGACTTCGCCGCGAACTCGGTGTTTGGAATGCCCGCCCTTGCTTCCATCCCGATCCGGGTGGATTGCGGCGACAGCGATCCGTTCTACGACGCGACCAAGCAGTTCATCGCTCAACTGCCCAACCGGCCCTCGGGCGGTTTCTCGCCCGGCGGGCACGACGGTGCGTTCTGGAGTTCGCAGCTGCCGGCGGAGCTGACCTGGATGGCTCCATTGCTGACGGCTTAGTCCCCAAAGGCCCACAGTGTCCACGCCCTTCGGTTGGAGCTTCCCCTACGCCTGGCCTCGAACGCCCGTCCTGGGGTCGAACGTCGTGTGCACGTCACAGCCGCTCGCTGCCCAAGCGGGTCTCCGGATGCTTGCCGAGGGCGGCAGCGCGGTGGACGCGGCCATCGCCACCGCGATCACGCTGACCGTGGTGGAACCGGTGTCCAATGGCATCGGCTCGGACGCCTTCGCCATCGTCTGGGACGGGCAACGATTGCACGGACTTAACGCGTCGGGACGCTCGCCCGCGGCTTGGACGCCAGAGTACTTCGGGCCCAACGGTGTTCCGGGGGCGGGCTGGAATTCGGTGACGGTGCCCGGAGCGGTATCGGCATGGGTCGAACTGCACACCAAATTCGGAAGGCTCCCATTCGAGAGGCTCTTCGAGCCCGCGATCTCCTACGGCCGCAAAGGATTTCTGGTCTCGCCTACGGTGGCCGAGCAGTGGGCCGCGCAGGTTCCACTTTTCGCAGCCCAACCCGGGTACGCCGAAGCGTTCCTGCCGGGCGGCCGGGCGCCGAAACCTGGCGAGCTGTTCACCTTTCCCGACCACGCGGCCACCTTGGAGAAGATCGCGGCAACAAACGGGGAAGCGTTTTATCGCGGAGAACTGGCGGCAAAGCTCGAGGCGCACTCGACTGCCAACGGTGGCGCCATGCGCGCCAGCGACCTCGCCGCGCACCGGGCTGACTGGGTCGACACGATCGGCACAGGCTATCGCGGTTACACCGTCCACGAGATACCGCCCAACGGCCAGGGCATCGTGGCTCTGATCGCCCTCGGCATCCTGGAGCACTTCGACATGTCCTCGCTGCCACCAGATTCCGCCGACAGCGTGCATCTGCAGATCGAAGCTGTGAAGCTTGCCTTCGCCGACGCGCAAGCTTATGTCGCCGACGCCGACCACATGCCGGTTTCGCCGGACCAACTCCTGGACAAGGGATACCTGCAACAACGGGCCGCGCTGATCGATTCGAAGCGCGCAAAGCCGGCAACCACGGGTACCCCGAAAGGGGGAACCGTGTATCTGACCGCCGCCGATGCCGCAGGGATGATGGTGTCGATGATCCAGTCGAACTACATGGGCTTCGGCTCTGGCGTTGTGGTGCCGGGCACCGGCATTTCGCTGCAAAACCGCGGCGCGAACTTCTCAGCGGCGCAAGGACACCCGAACCAAGTCGGGCCCGACAAGCGCCCTTATCACACGATAATCCCGGGTTTTGTCACCAAAGACGGGGCGCCGGTGATGAGCTTCGGGGTGATGGGCGGCCCAATGCAGCCCCAGGGCCATGTGCAGGTGCTGGTGCGCATCGCCGACCACGGGCAGAACCCACAGACGGCCTGTGACGGCCCGCGGTTCCGCTGGGTGCAGGGTATGCAGGTGAGCTGCGAGAAGGGGTTCCCGCGGTCGACGCTCGACGAACTCCGGCGTCGCGGGCACGACCTGCTCGCCATCGACGACTACAACAGTTTCGGCAGTTGCCAAGCGATTTGGCGCCTCGATGATGGGTATCTTGCGGCGAGTGACCCGCGCCGCGACGGGCAAGCCGCGGCCTTCTAGATCCGGATCTTGCCCTCTGCCGCCCACTGACCGATATCGCTTCGGAAGTGGCTGCCAGGCAATCGAATCGAACGCAAAATCTCATAGGCGTGCGCACGCGCCACGGCCAGGTCGGCGCCGGCGCCCACCACCGACAGCACCCGTCCGCCGGACGAGACGATGGCGCCATCATCGCGCCGGGACGTTCCGGCGTGCAAAACCCCGTCAGCTTCGGAACCGATGACGACGTCCCCGATCCGAGGGCGTCCGGGATAGTTTTCGGCCGCCAGCACAACCGTCACAGCGGCGCCCTCATGCCAGCGCAACTCGCCAAAGTCAGCCAGGACACCCGTCCCGGCGGCATGGAGCAGCTGCCCAAGCGGTGAATCCAGCAAGGCCAGCACCGCTTGGGTCTCTGGATCGCCGAAGCGGCAGTTGAATTCGACTACCGCGGGCCCTTTCGCGGTCATCGCGAGTCCGACATACAGCAATCCGCAGAACGCGCTGCCACGCCGAACCATCTCGGCTGCAACGGGTTCGACGATTCCGCTGACGATCCCCCGATAGACGTCGTCCGGCAGCCATGGCAGCGGCGCGTAGGCGCCCATACCGCCGGTGTTCGGTCCGGTGTCACCCTCGCCTACCCGCTTGAAGTCCTGGGCCGGCAGCAGCGGCACCACCGTCGCACCGTCGAGGACGCAGAACAGCGATACCTCGGGGCCGTCCAGATAGGTCTCCAGAAGTACCGGGTGGCCATCATCGAGCAGTCCGGCGGCATGGGCACGCGCCACACCGCGGTCCGGCGTCACCACCACACCTTTGCCGGCTGCCAGACGGTCGTCTTTGACGACCCAGGCCGGGTCGCCGGCGGGTGGGCCGAACCGGTCCAGCGCGGCGTCCAAACGCGCTGGGCTGTCAACAATTTCACTGGCAGCGGTGTGGACACCAGCCGCCGCCATGACCTCCTTGGCGAATGCCTTGGAACCCTCGATGCGGGCCGCGTCCTGGCTGGGCCCGAAACAGACAATCCCGGCCGCGCGCACGGCGTCGGCCACCCCAAGCACCAGCGGCACCTCAGGACCGATGACAACCAGGTCGGCCGCCACCTCCCGAGCCAGGGCGACGACCTCCTCACCGGAGCTGATGTCGACATCGTGTTGCTCCGCGATCCGGCCGGTGCCGGCATTGCCGGGAGCGATGACAAGTCCCGTGACCTCGGGATCTCTACTGAGCGCCAACAGCAGTGCATGTTCACGGGCACCGGAACCGATCACCAGGACGCGCACGAAACGTCACTTTAGCGGGCCGGGTCGGGCAGAGACACCGTCGGCGCGGCCGGGTTGCGTGATCGCCAGCGGGGCTGGCGAGACCTCTTCGTCTTCGCTCCCGTATCCGTGCGCTACCTGGGCCTGATGAAGGGCGGGAAATTGTCTGCAGGCATGCCCCGTTGTTTACAACGCCGTGACGCAGGTCATAATGGGTTCTATAACGAGAACACGTTCTAATTACTGTCCGGCCCCTTTCACCGAGCACTCGGTCAGGGCACGCTAGTGGAGGTCTTCTATGAAAACAAAAGGCGCACTGATCTGGGAATTCAACCAGCCGTGGTCCATCGAGGAGATCGAGATCGGCGATCCCCAAAAACATGAGGTCAAGATCCAGATGGAAGCGGCGGGCATGTGCCACTCCGATCACCACCTGGTCACCGGCGGAATCCCGATGGCGGGCTTTCCTGTTCTCGGCGGACACGAGGGTGCGGGCATCGTGACCGAAGTCGGTCCCGGGGTCGAAGACATCGCCCCCGGCGACCACGTGGTGTTGTCGTTCATCCCGTCCTGTGGGACCTGTCCGACGTGCCAGTCGGGCCTGCGCAACCTGTGTGATCTGGGGGCCGGGCTGCTGGGCGGCGCAGCGGTATCCGACGGCACCTACCGCATCCAGGCCCGCGGCCAAAACGTCTACCCGATGACACTGCTGGGGACCTTCTCGCCGTACATGGTGGTGCACCGCGCCTCGGTGGTGAAGATCGACCCGTCGGTGCCCTTCGAGGTGGCCGCCCTGGTGGGCTGCGGCGTGACCACCGGCTACGGTTCGGCGGTCCGCACCGCCGACATCCGGCCGGGCAACGACGTCGCCATCGTCGGCGTCGGCGGGGTGGGCATGGCCGCTCTGCAGGGTGCCGTCAACGCCGGCGCCCGCTACATCTTCGCGATCGACCCGGTGGAATGGAAGCGCGATCAGGCCCTGAAGTTCGGCGCAACGCACGTCTACCCGGACATCTTCGCCGCGATGGCGGGCATGGCCGAGGTCACCTACGGCCTGATGGCCCACAAGGTGGTGGTCACGGTCGGTGAACTGCTCGGCGCCGACATCGACAACTACCTGAACATCACCCAAAAGGGCGGCACCTGCGTGCTGACCGCGATCGGCAGCCTGCTGGACACCAACGTGACCCTGAACCTGGCGATGCTGACTCTGATGCAGAAGAACCTGCAGGGCACCATCTTCGGCGGCGGCAACCCGCAGTACGACATCCCACAACTGCTGTCGATGTACAAGGCCGGCAAGCTCAACCTGGATGACATGGTCACCCGTCGGTACCGGCTCGAGCAGATCAACGACGGCTACCAGGACATGCTGGACGGCAAGAATATTCGCGGCGTCATCCGCTACACGGACGCCGACCGGTAGCGGGATCGATAATGACCCAAACCATCCAATCGCCGGCCCTGACAGCTTCACAATCCTCGTGGCGCTGCGCGCAAGCCCGCGACCGGGAGGGCTGGCTGGCGCTGATGACCGACGATGTCGTCATCGAGGACCCGATCGGCAAGTCCGTCACCAACCCGGACGGCACCGGTGTCCGCGGCAAGGAGGCCGTCGGCGCCTTCTTCGACAACAACATCGCAACCAATCAGCTGAGCATCACCTGCGAGGAGACCTTCCCGTCGAGTTCGCCGGACGAGATTGCGCATATCTTGGTGCTGCGCAGCAAGTTTGAGGGCGGACTCACCAGCGCGGTTCGTGGCGTGTTCACCTATCGGGTCAACGACGCCGGGCTCATTGCCAACATGCGCGGCTACTGGAACCTCGACGTCATGGAGTTCGGCAAGGCCGAGTGAGCTGACTCTTGGCGCCGAGATTGCCGTCAAGCTGTGCCCGCCATCGAGACCACGACCGTGAGGCAATCTCGACGAACATATGCTTGGCCCATGGCTTCGATCTTCACCAGGATCATCAACCGTGAACTGCCCGGCCGATTCGTCTATGAGGACGACGACGTTGTCGCGTTCCTGACGATTGAGCCGATGACGCCAGGCCACACCCTGGTGGTGCCGCGCGCCGAGATCGATCAGTGGCAGGACGTCGATGGTGCAGCGTTCGCCCGGGTCATGGCGGTGAGCCAAGTTATCGGCAAAGCGGTGTGCAAGGCGTTCGACGCTGAGCGTGCCGGGTTGATCATCGCCGGCCTCGAAGTGCCCCACCTGCACGTACACGTGTTCCCCACCCGCAGCCTGAGCGACTTCGGCTTCGCCAACGTCGACCGCAACCCGTCACCGCAATCGCTCGACAACGCGCAGGCCAAGATCAAAGCGGCGCTGGCTCAACTGGCGTGAACCGGCTCGTACGCGGGCACGTCGCTGACTCGCGGCAGCGTGACGCGGAAGCAGCACCCCTCCCCGACCGCGGTTGTCACGGTGACCACACCGCCGTGGGCGTGCACCAACGAGTTGACGATGGATAGTCCCAGTCCGGTACCGCCGCTAGCCCGTGCCCGGGATGAGTCGGTGCGATAAAACCGCTCGAACACGCGCGACGCATCCTCCTGACTCATCCCGGGACCCTGGTCCGCCACTTCGAGTACTGCATCGTCGCCTTCGGTGCCGACCCGAATGACGACGTCGGCGCTGGTCGGGGTGTGCTGCAACGCATTCACGACGAGGTTGCTCAGCACCTGGCGTATCCGGGGCTCGTCACCGAGCACCTCCGGGGTCCCGGGACCGTCAACGACTTCCAGGGTGATCGTGCGTTTGGGGTCAATCGCCTGCCCGTCGTGCACGGCGTCGCTGGCCAGCGCCAAC
>Ga0182013_10004250_pt1 | contig 17320 bp, 16 predicted proteins | sample 612S2MmetaG_FD_120487 | JGI IMG/M metagenome (GOLD analysis project Ga0182013, IMG submission 120487) | Permafrost microbial communities from Stordalen Mire, Sweden - 612S2M metaG | ecosystem: Environmental > Terrestrial > Soil > Wetlands > Permafrost | place: Sweden: Stordalen | collected...
AGCTGCGTGACCTGGTGCCCGAGACGCAGGTCGGTGAACAGTTCGAAGGCCTCCTCGAGAGTCCGTGCATCATCCGCGGTGATTGTGCCGGCGGCGCTCGCGCTGCGCAGCCGCTCGACCGTCGAGGCGCTCGTCACGCCGGCTGCGATACCGCCCCAGCGTGCGAGTGCGGCGACCGGCAGGATTCCGCCCTGCTTGATATCCAGCCGGCCGCGATGTTCGCCGTCGTGCTCGAGTACGAACCCGCGCATGAAGCCGGTCGGCGGCCGGTGCGAGAGCGCCAGGCGCGCGAGCAGGCGTACCAGCGCGCGCTCGCTGCGGGCGGCGCGAAACGGCTCGGACAGCGAGAGCCCCCAGCGCACGCCCCAGACCGGCCGGCTGTCGGCCAAGAGTGAACTGAGCACGAGCGCCTTGTCCTGGGTCGGATCCTTGATCCAGCTGTCGGCTGCCTTGTGCCAGGACTCGACGGTGCGCACGAACAGGAGGTCCGCGGCGCTCGCGCCGTGGGTGTCCACGGCGAAGCCCCACTCCTCCATCCGGCTCGCGACGATCCGCCCGACGCGGTGCAGCTCCTCGCGCAGGCGCACGTCGTTGCCGTCGGCCTCGCGCCAGGCGATCGCGCTGTCGATGTCCGATGCGGGCACCGCCTCGCGGCGTGCGTGGCTGCCGAGCGCGAACCAGGTGAACGGCGGCAGCTCCTCGCCGACCTCGGCGACGGCGAGCTCGATGCTGCGACGGGCGATCGCGTCGAGCAGCGTCGAGTACATCCGGGAGATGCTGGTCGCGGCGACCCGCGCCTCGGCTAGCGCGAGCACCGCCGGGCGCAGGCCCGCGGCGGCGCGGCCGAGCTCGTCGAAGCCGTTCGCTCGCGAGATCGCGCGGCGCAGGTTGAAGGAGGACACCGTGTCGGCCGCCTGCACGTCGACGGCCTCGACGACTCCGAGCACGCTCCCGTCGAGCGCGACAACAGGAAAGTGGCGCACCCCGCGCTCGAGCATCCGCAGCAGCACGTCGCCGCCCAGCGCGTCCGGGCCGACGGTGTAGGCGGGGGCGGTCATGGCCGCCGAGACGGGCTCGTCGTAGGAAAGGCCGGCCGCAACAACGCGCGCGCGCAGGTCGCGGTCCGTGAGGATCCCGAGCGTCTCGCCGAGCTTGACGACGATCGCGCTGGCGCCGTGCTCGCTCATCTGGAGCGCCGCTTCGCGGATCGTCGTGTCCGGCGTACAGATCACCGGCGCGCCGCGCAGCAACGTGCGCACGGGGCGATTGGCCGGATCCGGGCGCGCGCTCGTGACGGCCAGCGCGCTCGGGGCCTTGGCGTGCATTGCAAGCAGCGAGCGGGCGACGAAGGCGACGCTCTCGGGCCGTGCGAGCACCTCGCGCCCGACCTCGGCGGGCACGCGATAGCAGAGCGTGTCCTCCTCGGCGCGGGCGCTGAACCCCGGCGGCAGGCCCGAGAGCATCGATGCGTGGCCGAACAGCTCGCCGGGACCGAGCAGGTCGAGGACCCGGCCTGCGAGGGCGAGCTCCACCGAGCCCGCGCGAATCACGCGCAGGTGCTCGACGGGACCGGCGTGCTGGGCGAAGATCATCTCGCCGGCGGGGAAGAACTCGACCTCCGCCGCGGTCGCGACGCGCTCGAGCTCGTCGTCGCCGAGCGCATCGAACGGCGGATGAGCCTGCAGAAAGCCCTTTACCTCGTCGATCGCCGCGCGGGCGGCCGGCGCGATCTGTTGATCGTGCGCCTCAGCATCCACTGCCAGCCAATCGTACGGACGGCGGGGGCGCAACGACGCCCCGCGGGCGTGGCCCGCGCGCAACCACCGCATCTCCAGCCGCGAAATTTCCCCGCAGCCGGAGCGACTTCGGGTAAGACTTGGCGCCGTGGCAGGCGAACGCAAAGCGCGCAGGCGAGTCCCGCTGCGGGCCCGGCACCGCTTGAGCGACGGCACCGAACTCGAGATCCGCCCGATCCAGGCCGGCGACAAGGAAGGGCTCGCCGAGGGCTTCGCGCACCTCTCCCCCGAGTCCCGCTATCGACGCTTCCTCTCGCCGATCGATCGCCTCACAGACAGCTCGCTGGCCTACCTCACCGAGGTCGACCACCACGACCACGAGGCGCTGGTCGCGATCGTGCGCGGCACGCGCGAGCCGGTCGGCGTCGGGCGCTTCATCCGGATTGACGATGAGCCGGCGATCGCCGAAGTCGCCGTGGCCGTCCCCGACGCCTGGCAGGGCCGCGGCGTCGGCTCTGAGCTGCTCGCGCGGCTCGCGGAGCGCGCCCGGGAGGAGGACGTCGCGACGTTCCGCGCGACCTGCCTGTCCGACAACGCCGAGGCACTGCACCTGCTCGAAGCGCTCGGCCCGGACCGGCCGCTCGGCAGCGGCGCCGGGGTGATCGAGCTCGAGGTGGACCTCAACAGTCCGATGCGCCGCGAGAATCCGCTGCGCCGCGCGCTGCGCGAGGCGGCCGCCGGGATGCTCTCGTTCGCGAACCCCCGCCGGGGCCGGGACGAGCCCGGAGCGGACTGACTCGGGGTCGGGCTCGCCGGACGTTCGCGCAAGGAGCGCTTCCGCGCTAATGGCGTTCGAGGGCGGCGCCGATCAAACATCTGTCCAGATGGCCCGGAATTGCACCGCGCAAGTGTTCATGCAGCCCGATGCGACCGCATGGCCCACCTCGACGAGCGAACCACGGATATGGCGTCAAGCACAGCGAGCGAGAGCGGGGGGCCGCCCGGAAGGGCGCCGATACGGCGTGTCTCGGACCGGCTTGTCGGGCGTCTGAAGGGCCTGAGCCCGCGGATGCTCGCGGTCGTCAGCGTGCTCGTGCTGCTGGGCGTCGGCGCCGCAACGATCGGCGCGATATCGGCTGCCCGGACCGATGTGCAGAACGAACGTCTCGCCTTCCGCGCTGCCAGCGGCCAGGTCGCTGCGTCGCTGAAACTCGCGCTCCAGCACGAGGAAGACCTCGTGTCCACGGCCAGCGCGTACGTCGCCGCGAACCGCCATCTGACTGGCCTCGGTTTCGCGCGCTGGGTTGAATCGCTGCACGTCCTCAAGCGTTACCCCGAGCTCGAGAACATCGGGCTTGTGGTGCGGGTGCCGGCGTCGGGCCTCGCGGCATTCAACGCGCAGATGGCGCGCAACCCGCTGTACCCGTTCGGGTCCTCCGCCCCGCCGCTGAGCGAGCCCAAGCAGGTCCCGCAGTCCGGCACCGCGCACGGCTACCTGTGCCTCGCCCAGGCGGGGCTCGCACGCAACACAGGTGTCGAGATCCCCCCCGGGCTCGACTACTGCGCGGTTGCCCCGGCGCTCGAACCGACCCGGCTCTCGGGCGAAGCGACGTACGCCGGCTTCAGCGGGAGCGGCAAGCCGACGCTCGGCGTCGAGACGCCGGTATACAGCTCGGGCCTGATCCCCCCGCGCAGCGAACGCGCACGCGAGTTCATCGGCTGGCTCGGCGAGCTGATCAACCCCAAGACGGTGCTCGACACCGCGCTGGTCGGCCACCCGAACATGGCAGTGCAGCTCTCCAACACGACGCACGGCTCCTCGATCAGCGCCCTGGCGGGCCAGCCACCGCGCGGCGCACAGGTCGACGAAGCCCGTTTCTCGAAGGGCTGGATCGTGCGGACCTTCGGCCCCGCGACCGCTTCCGGGGTCTTCGGCGACGGCTACGCGACGATGCTGCTCCTAGGCGGCGTGGCGCTGACGCTGTCCTTCTGCCTCGTGATGCTGGTGCTCGCGACCGAGCGACAGCGTGCGCTCACGCTGGTGCGCGAGAAGACCCGCGAGCTCTCGCACCAGGCGATGCACGACGGGCTCACGGCGCTCCCCAACAGGGCGCTCGTGATCGACCGCGCGCAGCAGCTGCTTGCGCGCACGACTCGCGACGGCGGCGCCGCCGGCGCGCTGTTCATCGACATCGACAGTTTCAAGGACGTCAACGACAGTCTCGGGCACGCCGCCGGAGACCAGTTGCTGGTCACCGTCGGCGAACGCCTGTCGGCCACGGTCCGCGAACGCGACACCGTCGGCCGGCTCGGCGGCGACGAGTTCGTCGTCCTGGTCGAGTGCGAGCGCGGCAACGGCGACCTGTATGTCCTCGCCGAGCGCCTGAACGAGGTGCTGCGCGAGCCGGTCGAACTGGACGACGGCCGACGGATCAGCCTGGTCACCGCGAGCATCGGTATCGCCGCCGGCCACTACAACTCGCCGGACGAGATGCTGCGCGACGCCGACCTCGCGCTGTACGCCGCAAAGGGCGCCGGCAAGGACCGCTTCGAGCTCTTCAGCCCGGACATGAAAGTCAGCCTCGACGGTCGCCGCGAGCTGCAGGCCGACCTCAGCGCCGCGCTGCCCAGGCAGCAGTTCCGGCTCGATTACCAGCCGGTCTTCGACCTGCGTGAACACCTGATCGTCGGCGTCGAGGCATTGATTCGTTGGGATCACCCCGAACGTGGCGTGCTCGCGCCCGACCAATTCATTCCCCTCGCCGAGGCCAGCGGGATGATCGTGCCGATCGGGCACTGGGTGCTCGAAAGGGCCTGCAGCGACGCCGCAAGCTGGCACGAAGCGGGCACCCCGATCGACGTTGCCGTCAACGTTTCCGCGTACCAGCTCAACCGCCGCGGCTTCGCCGATGACGTGCGCGAGTGCCTTGAAGCGAGTGGCCTGCCGGCCGCTTCGCTGGTCCTCGAGATCACAGAGACGGTCCTGATGCGCGACGCCTTCGCGGCCTGCGAACAGCTGGAGCAGCTCCGCGCGCTCGGCGTACGCGTCGCAATCGACGACTTCGGCACGGGCTATGCCTCGCTGTCTCACCTGCAGCGCGTACCCGTCGACGTCCTGAAGATCGACCGCAGCTTCATCGCGGGCCTCGACCGCGGCGAGGAGGCGCGCGAGATCCTCGCGGCGATCCTCGGCGTCGGGCGAGCGCTCTCGCTCGACGTGATCGCAGAGGGCGTCGAAAGCGGCCCGCAGCTGGAGACGATTACCGCCCTCGGCTGCCCAATGGCACAGGGTTTCCTGCTCGGCCGCCCGGTGGGTGCCGACGAGATCGCCCAGCTTCTCTCGCTGCGTCCGATGCGGGCACGCTCCGCATCGGTCGTCGTCGGCTGAGCCGACCGGCCTGGCGTGCGTCGATTCCGCAGTTTGCGGTGACGGGGCCGGGGTATTGTTCAGTATGTCGGTGGTCTTTGTTATCCTCCGGCAGACCGACCCGACCTATTCAGGACGAGAAAAACGTGTTGATCACCATCGCAGCCGCACTCGCCGCACTCTGGATTGTGTCGATCGTCGTCGTGGCCGCGCTATGCCGCGCGTCCGCGATTGGAGACGCGAAGCTCTCGCGGACACCGTCCGCGAGCTACCCGGAGATCGAGGCACGTGAGCCCGTCGGGGCCCACGCCGACCACGGGCTCGGCGGCGTCTTCCTGGCGCACTAGCGCCGCCGAATTTTGCATTTTTGCAAAAGCGCTTAGGCGGATCGCTATAAGATCAACCGAAACGCATCGGGCGCCGTCTTATTCCGGCGCCGTTAGGGGTAAGAGTGCTGCACGCCTCGGGATCACCGACAAGAACCTCAATCGAACTGGACGCTGTGAAGCGCCGGCCGAAGGGACCCTACGCGCGCGTGAACTTCAAGCACGGACAACTTCGCTACTTCGTGGCCGTCGCCGAAGAGGGCCAGATGACGCGGGCCGCTGCACGCCTGCACATCGCGCAGCCCGCGCTCTCGCAGGCGATTGCGGCGCTCGAGTCGCAGATCGGCTTTGCGCTCTTTGACCGCGTCCCGCGCGGCGTCGTGCTCACGCCGCACGGACGGCGGTTCCTGGACGCGGCGCGCGCGCTGCTGGACACCGAGGAAGACGTCAGCCACCTCGCCGAAGCGCTGGCGCGCTCGGCTCACAGCCGCCTGGCGATCGGGTTCTTCGGCCCGCCGCCGCCGCTGCACAGCGAGCGGCTGCTCGATGACTTTGCCGAGCGCAGCCCGGAGGCGGAGATCTCCTACCGCGACATGCCCTTCCCGCGCGAAGGGCTGCTCGAGTGGCTCGCAGACGTCGATGCGGCCTTCGCCCCCGCCCCGCCGGTAGCGCGCGGCGTGTGGGTCCAGCCGGTGCGCCGTGTGGAGCGGCTCGCGATCGTTCCCGCCGGCGACCCGCTCGCACGGCTCGACACGCTCACCAGCGACCAGCTTGCCGACGCGACGTTCATCGGAATCGACGAGGACGTCGCCGAGTGGGTCCGCGGACCGATGCTGTTGCACGACGCGCTCGGGCCGCGCAGGCGCACGACCGACGAGCAGGCTCGCTCCTCTCGCGACCTCGCGGCGATGGTCGCGGCGGGCCGCGGCGTGATCGTGCTTCCCGAGTGGGAGGCGCGCACGCTAGCGCTGATGGCGCCGAAAACCGTTCCGCTCGCGGTCACGGACGTCGAGCCGGCGGAACTCTCGCTGATCGGCCGCGAAGACCGTCGCGGCGGGCTCGTCGACACCCTCGTCGAGGCTGCCGAGGACGCGGTCTAGCCGCGCAGCGCGGCTTCGAGCGACGCCACCGTCTGCGGCCCTTCGGCACGCCGCAGGATCTTCCCCGACTTGCTGATCACGAAGACGGCCGGCAGGCCATGGAAGCCATACGCTTCGCCTGTGCGCCCTTCCGGGTCCGCCAGCACCGGCATCGTCCAATGCTGGTCGTGGACGAAGGCCGAGCCGCCTGGATCGCCGGCGTAGTCGACCATCGCGATCCGGCCGCGGCCCGCTCCGCGCCCGAACTTGCCGACCGCGGGCGCCTCGGCGCGGCACGGGCCGCACCAGCTCGCGAAGAAGATCACGACGGCACGCGAGCCGCCTGCCGTCAGCGTGGCGATCGTCGCGTGGCCACCGGACAGCGAGCCCGCGGGTAGCGGCGGTGCGGTGCGCTCACCCGAGGCGCCGCTCGATGAGAGCCCGAAGTACAGCCCCGCCGCAACGCAAACCGCGGCAATCGTGATCATCACCGATCGTCTCGACATACCCTCAGCTTGCCAGAGGCCGCGCTGCCAGCCAAGGGACGACGGCCGGCGAGCGCGCGGAGCATTCGCGAATTCCTTCCGCGGCAAGATCTCTTGCAAAACACCTGCAATTGGACAGCGGCCGGGTCCACCTGTTAGCTTCCTGCGCGATCAGCGCCGAGTCCCGGCTCCACAGGATCCGGGATCGGGGGACCCAAAAGCAGCCATCCGGCTGCGGGGGCGAGTCGCCACAACCGTGGCGTAGCGTAGTCGTTACGCGAGCCCGACAGCTAACCCCGTAGGCGCCCGAACGACAACTGAAAGGACGCCAATGTCGGGATCACCCCGTGATCTTGCCGATGCCAATCTCTGGACGACCTCGCTCGAACGCTCGCGCGCGCGTCGCAACTCATCGGCAACGAAACGCAGTAAGCCCTCCCGCGCTCCGCGCACCGGCCGCGACCTGACGGTCGCCGACCCCTGGGAACGCTCACTGAGTCACTCGCGGGCCCGACGCCGTGCAGCCGAGATGAACTTCACGATGGCGCCCAACTACCGTGCCCGCCGCGCCTCGGCCGGCGCGATCGCTGTCGCGGTGATCGGGACTGCGACGGTGCTGGCCGGCGCCGGCGGTGGCTCCAGGGGTCGCGCAACCAGCGCTCCGAAGACCGCCGCCCTGCGCTCGGACGCACGTCCGATCCAGCTGCCGCACGGCGCGGCGCTCTCCGGCCACGCCGTCCTGGCCTCCTACCGCCCCCACCACTCGCTGAGCCAGGCTCAGCTGGCCGCCAAGGGTCTCGCATCGGAGTCGGTGCGCCGCCTGCAGTACGCGCTCGGGATCTACGACGACGGCATTCTGGGGCCGCAGACCGATAGCGCGGTGCGCGCGTTCCAGCGCACCCACCACCTCACGGTCGACGGGATCGTCGGCCCGCAGACGTGGTCCGCGCTGGGCGTCGCCGGCCAGCCGACGCTGACGCCGCCGGTCGCGGCCGAGGACGCCGCGATCGCCGCTGAAGCGCCCAAGCCCAAGCCCAGGACGAAGGCCGCCGCTCCCGCGAAGCCGACTGTGGTCGCGGTCTCGGCGACCAGCCACGGGATGTCGACCAAGAGCGCGATCGAAGCACTCCAGCGGGGACTTGGCGTCGGCGTCGACGGCGAATTCGGCCCCGAAACGGAGGCCGCGCTGCGCAAGTTCCAGGCCTCCAAGGGGCTGGAAGTCGACGGCGTAGCCGGCCCCGCGACGTGGGCCGCGCTCGGCGTCAGCGGCGCACCGGAACTGCACCCGCCCTCCTGGGCGCTGCCGCGCCCGGCGACGCACACCTCGTCCGGCACGGGCACGACGTCCACGCCGGCCGCCAGTTCCGCTCCGGCGAGCAACGCGGAAGCGATCGTCGCCGCCGTGATCGCGGCCGGCGACGAAATCGCGACGCGCCCCTACGTCTGGGGCGGTGGCCACGGTTCGTTCGAGTCCTACGGCTATGACTGCTCCGGCTCGGTCTCCTACGCGCTGCACGGCGGCGGGCTGCTGTCCTCTCCCGAGGACTCCACAGGACTCGAGTCCTACGGTGAACCGGGACCCGGTCGCTACATCACGATCTACGCCAACTCGGAACACGCGTGGATGGTCGTCGACGGCAAACGCTTCGACACCGTCGCCCTCGCCGAAACAGGCAACCGCTGGTCGGGAACGATGGCCTCGACCGCCGGTTACGTTGTCCGGCACCCGGACGGCCTTTAGCGCGGCAGCGGCGCGGCGGCACTCCGCCGCGCCGCCCCTCGCGCAGACCGCGATGCCCGCCGGCGAGGATCCCTTCGAGCTGGAGCGCTTTCTCGACGCGCAGGCCGGCGGCGTTTTCGAGCAGGCGCTGCGCGAACTGCGAAACGCCCGCAAGCACGGACACTGGATGTGGTTCATCTTCCCCCAGCTACGCGGCCTCGGGTCGAGCGAGCTTGCGCAGCGCTACGGGATCGGCTCGCTCGCGGAGGCCAAGGCATATCTCGCCCACCCGGTACTCGGCGCGCGGCTCGAGCAGTGCGCGGCGACGCTTCTCGGGACCGGTCAGAGAGATCCTGATGCTGCTCTGGGAGAGATCGACGCGATCAAGCTGCGCTCCTCGATGACGCTCTTCGAGGCCGCGGCCCGCGCCGACCAGCTCTACGCCGAGGTGCTCGAGCGCTTCTACGGCGGGGCCCGCGATCCGCGAACGCTCGAGATGTTGAGCGCCCGCAACCGCGACCCTAGCTAGCAGCCGTCTACCTCCTGTCGCTCAAACAGGGCGCCGGGAGTTCCGTCTGGATGACCGTTTCTGACCCCGTCGACGCGCGGGCGGCGCAAATGTAAGCTGGCGCAGGAAGCGTTGAGTGCCACGCGGATCCGCGTCGGCTCGGACCGGACTCGAGGGGGTTGGGGATGGCGGTTGAGGTGCAGGCCGAGCAGCTTGTGATCGGCGGCCGAGCGGCCGCGAGCGAGGCGGCGCAGACGCTCGTCGTGCACAGCCCTGATGACGGGCAGCCGGTCGGGACGATTCCCGCCGGCTGCGCGCAGGATGTCGACCTTGCCGTTGCGGCCGCCCGGGACGCGGCGGCCGGGTGGGCCTCGCTCACCTACGCCGACAGGGCAGGGGCGATCGCCGCGATGCTCGACGCGCTCGAAGCTTGCGCGGATGAGATCGCCCGGGCGCAGTCGAAGGAGATGGGTCAGCCGCTCGAGATGGCACGCAGCTTCCTGGTCGAAACGTTGGCCGGCGCGCGCGAGGAGCTCGCCGGGGCCGCTTCGCAGGACGAGACGGACCTCGATGGCGGCTACCTCGTGCATGAGCCGCGGGGCGTCGCGGCGTTGATCATCCCGTGGAACTTTCCGATCCCGATTGCGATCCAGGGCCTGGTTCCGCTGCTGGCCACCGGCAACACGGTGATCTGGAAGCCCTCGGAGCGCTCCCCGTTGTCCGCCGTCGTCGCGATGCAGGCGATCGCTGACCTCCTGCCGCCGGGAGTCCTGAACCTGATCCTCGGCGACGGCCGCGCGGGCGAACCGCTGGCAGCCCACCAGGACGTCGATCTGGTGCTCTTCACCGGCTCGGTTCAGACCGGTAAACGGGTGGCCGAACTTGCGGCCGGGCGGCTCGCGAAGGTCGTGCTGGAGCTCGGCGGCAAGGACCCGGTGATCGTCGACTCGGGCGTCGATGCCGCCTGGGCCGCGGACGTGGTCGCGCAGGGCGCGATGCTCAACGCCGGGCAGATCTGCACCAGCATGGAGCGGATCTACGTGCACGCCGAGATCGCCGACGAGTTCACCGCCGCGCTCTGCGCAGCGGTTCCCGGTGCGGCGGGATCCCAGCCGCTGGTCGACGCGCGGCAGCGAGAGATCGTCGACAGCCACATCCAGACAGCCGTCGCCGACGGCGCACGGGTGTTGCTCGGCGGTGAGCGCCCCGACGGCCCGGGCTTCCACTACCCGCCGACCGTCCTCGTCGACGTCCCACAGGACACGCCGCTGATGCGCGAGGAGACCTTCGGGCCCGTCGCGGCCCTGCACACCGTGAAAGATTTCGACGAGGCGCTCTCGCTGGCGAACGACACGACCTACGGGCTCGCCGCGACCGTGCTGACCGACGACCCCGAGCACGCGGCGCGGGCCGGACGGCGCCTGCGCGCGAGCATCGTCTGGATCAACGAGTGGCAAGGCGCCGTCGACGGCGCGCAGGCCGAGCCCCAGCGTCTCAGCGGTCTCGGGACCGGGTTCGGTCCCGGCCTCTGGAGCGAACTGCGCACGACGCGCTACGTGCACAGCGGCAGCGCGACCCCCCGCGAGCGCTAACCACGACCCGGCAGCTGCTGCTAACTACCGCCCGCGGTTGGGAGAATCGCGAGATGCCGCGCAGCGCCCACCGACGTCGACTGCTCGTCGCCCCCGATAGCTTCAAGGGCACCTTCTCCGCTCCCGAGGTGGCTGCCGCAATCGCCCGCGGCGTGCGCGCCGCGGACTGCGAGGCCACCGTCGTGCCCCTCGCCGACGGCGGCGAGGGAACAGCGGATGTCATCTACCGGTCACTCGGTGGCGACATCGTGCCCGCGCGGGTCGACGGCCCGCTCGGTGATCCCGTCACGGCAGAGTTCGTGATGCTGCCCGGCCGGGCCACTGCCGTCCTCGATTCAGCGGCCGCCTCGGGCTTGCCGCTCGTCGATCCGCGGCGGCTGGACCCGCTGGGCGCGAGCACCGCCGGGACCGGCGAGCTGATCGTCGCCGCGGTTGCCGCCGGCGCCTCGCGGGTGTGCGTCGCCGCCGGCGGCAGCGCAACGACCGACGGCGGCGTCGGAGCGATCGAGGTGATCCAAGCGTCGGGCGGTCTTCGCGGGGCGTCGCTCACCGTCCTGTGCGACGTCAGAACACCATTCGAGCAGGCCGCCGCCGTGTTCGCGCCGCAGAAGGGCGCGTCGCCCGAGCAGGTGGCGCTGTTGGCCTCGCGCATGGAAAGCGCGGCAAAGGCGCTCCCCCGCGATCCGCGCGGAATACCGATGACCGGTTGCGCGGGCGGCTTATCGGGTGGATTGTGGGCCACTTTCGAGGCCGAACTGGTACCCGGCGCCGAGTTTGTATTCCACACCGTGGGACTCGCAGCCCACCTCCCACTCGCACAGGCCGTAATCTCGGGCGAGGGCAGTCTGGACGCGCAGAGCCTCGACGGAAAGGTGGTCGGCGAGCTCGCTCGCCTATGCACGAAAGCGGGCGTCCCGCTTCACGCGGTCGTCGGCCAGGACGGGCTGGTCGCGGCCCCCGCGCGCGCCGCAGGGATCGAGTCGGTCAGGGAGGCTCAGGACAGGGACGCTCTCGAGCATGCAGGTCGCGCGATCGCAAACGAGCTGCGCGGACAGTGATGCAGGCGGACGCGTCGGGCCTAGAGTCGGGCGACCACGAGCGCTGTCGCGATCAGCACCATTCCCGTCGCGCACGCCATCAGCGCGCGCTCCATCGGGGCCGCGAGACGCGCTGCATCGAGCGGCACGACTGAGCCGTCGCTGAGCGTTTGCTCGCCGACGAGCGACACGGTGCGCCGGCGGAGCTCGCGTACCGGCGTGCTGAGGCTGCGCTGCGCCACGAGCAGCCCGGCGCAGCCGCAGGCCGCGAGGAGAGCCGACGGACGCAGAGCGAGAGCGTTCACCCAGTAACCGGTGAGTACCGGGAATGCGCCCCATGAAACCGCGAGCCAGAACGTCGTGTGAAAACGTCCCCCGAACCACTCGAGGTTGTAGGCGAGCACGATGAACACGCCCGCTAGAACGAACGGGATCAGCGTCCATGAGATGGTCACGGCCCCGACGATTCCGATTGCCGCCGCCCCGCCGATGGAGACCGCCGCGAGTGTCACGAGCGTCCGGCTGGAGAGGTGCGTGCCGAGCGGCCGGTCGCGCAGCTCATCCAAAACGTGCGCGCCAATGCCGACAGCAAGGAAGAACGCCACCAACACCGCCGCTAGGCGGTAGCCGTACAGGTGCGGAGCCAGCGCGGCCCCGATCGCGACGTTGGCGAGATTCCACGCCGTGTAGGGAGGATGCAGCAGCGTGACGAAGTCACGCCAGCTGCCAGGTCGCAGCGCATAGAACGCCGGACGGTCGAGCGTCGGTGCGACGTCTGCGTTAGCTCTGTCCATCCCCTCCCCTCCGTTCGGGCCCCACACTCGCACATCGCGCAAGTGACGCTTCTGCTGACGTAGTACCCGCGCGGCGACGAGCACGAACCAACCGGCGAACTTGTTATTGCAGCTAGCAAACTGTTCTTAGCCGGGTGGCGCGTGCGAAGCGCGCTAAGCGGGTACCCGACGCTCGGGCGACATCAGAGAGAGGATCAACATGCAGCTTCACCCCCTCGGACGGACCGGGGTTTCGGTCAGCAAGCTTTGTCTCGGCGCGATGATGTTCGGCGACTGGGGCAACAAGGACCACGACGACAGCATTCGGATCATCCACCGCGCGCTCGACGCGGGGATCAACTTCGTCGACACCGCCGACGTCTACTCGCAAGGCGAGTCCGAGCAGATCGTCGGCAAGGCGCTCGCCGGCCGGCGCGATGACGTCGTGCTCGCCACCAAGGCGTGGGGGCAGATGGGTGAGGACCCCAACAGCCGCGGGGTCTCGCGCCGCTGGATCATCAAAGAGGTCGAGAACTCGCTGCAGCGCCTGAAAACCGACTGGATCGACCTGTACCAGATTCACCGGTTCGAGCCGAGCGTCGACATCGAGGAGACGCTTGGCGCCCTTTCCGATCTGGTCCACCAGGGCAAGGTCCGGTACGTCGGCTCGTCGTGCTTCCCGCCGTCCGCGATCGTCGACGCCCAGTGGATTGCACGCGACCGTGGCCTGCAGCGCTACGTCTGTGAGCAGCCGCCGTACTCGATGCTTGCCCGGGGCATCGAGTCGGACGTGCTGCCGACCTGCCAGCGCTACGGGATGGGTGTGATCTCGTGGAGCCCGCTCTCCGGGGGCTGGCTCTCCGGGCGCTGGCGCAAGGACGCTGATAACCCGACGCCCACCTCCCCGGCCCGCCGGCGTCTGGCCGCGCGCTATGACCTCTCGCTGCCCGCCAACCAGCGCAAGCTCGACGCGGCCGAGGCGCTCGCGCTGCTGGCCCAGGACGCCGGCGTCTCGCTGATCGAGATGGCCATCGCGTTCGTGATCAACCACCCGGGCATCACGGCGGCGATCATCGGACCGCGCACGCTCGAGCAGCTCGAGTCGCAGCTCCCGGCGGCCGATCTCAAGCTCTCGTCGGATGTGCTCGACCGAATCGACGAGATCGTCGCGCCAGGCGTAAACGTAAATCCGGCCGACGGCGGCTGGGTCGCGCCGGCGCTGGATCCGGCGGCGCGTAGACGCTAGGACCAACCGTTAGTGGGTGCGGCGCTACCAGGTGCTGTTCTGGCAGCCGCCGCCTTCCACCCCGGTCCTCGCTACGGGCGTGCACGTGCGCTTGACCGCCCCGGTCAGATCGGAGGTGATCGTGAAGGTGTGACCGGTGCTCGCGGTTGCGGTGACGCTCACGCCCCCACCTTCTTCGACCGGGACTGCCTGACTCAGGTACGGCTCGTGGCCACCGGGTTCGATTTGAATCCCGGAATTCTGTTCGTGCAGCAGCAGCGGCGTGACCCCGTCATAGCCCTGGTGTGCCGCTGCGTATTCCTCGGCGGCCGAGGTGGCGAGCCGCGCAAGACTCTCCGCGGCGTCGTCGGAGGTGCGCTCGCCATCGCTGATCTCGGTGCGGAACTGTGCCGCGCGTTCGGCTTCTTCTTCATCGCGCGTGTTCTTGCAGAACCGAACAACCAGGCGCGTGAGGCAGCGCGAATCTTCGATCTGGAACCCCACGTGGTAGCCGCTGAGCGCCGGCGAGACGCCGTACAGCAACACTGCGCCCATGAGGACAGCCGCGATTACGAACCCCCGCCTGGGCTTGCCGAGCTGCGGTCGCACCGGTGGTTCGCCGGACGCGGGGCGCGCCGTCGACAACTCATCCGTGAACAGTTCCAGCTGGGCCGGTGCGCCGTGAGCCACGGGAGTCCCGCGCTCGCCCGGCGGACCCGCCGCGTTGGCGAGGGGATAACGAAACGGCGGCTTGCCACGCACCAGGCGAATCACCGCCGCGACCGGGGGCCGCAGTAGCAACACGATGGCGACGAGCGCGTAGAAGGTCGGGACGAGCGTTGCGTGCCCCGTCAGCGCGTACTCGAAGCCTGTGCCGTCGACCAGCGAATGAACAGCGATCCCCGGCAGCAGCGAGCCGGTCCGCTCGTAGAGCAGGCACGTGATGATGCCGAAGGCAAAGATCACGACGCGCCCTGACGGCGAGTACTGCGTGTGGACGAGCGCGAAAAGCAGCGCGGCCAGCATGCAGGCCGGCACAATCGAAAGGCGGTTGCGGAAGCATCGGTAGATCAGCCCGCGGAAGAAGATTTCCTCGGCGACGGGCGCCCCGACGCAGGCAGCGAAGCCCGCAACCACGGTCGCGATGGTGCCGTATTGCTTGAGCCCGGAGAACGTGCTGCCACTTTCGTTAGCGGTGTGCGCTGTCCAGAACGCACTGAAGGCTCCGTACAGAACGAAGGCGAGCACCGCGAGCCCGACCGAGCGGGCGCCGGGCACGAAGCGAAGTCCGAGATCGGCCGGCGACCGAAGCGACCCCCGGCGCCACAGCGGCACCAGGGTAAGGAGCAGGGCAATCTCGACGATCAGCGCGCCGTCGGCGAGCAGGGCCCTGACGCCGAGGGCGACGAGAACAATCTCGGCGACGCCACCAAGACCGATCGACGCGAAGTACGCGATGACCGCGTATTCGGCCGTCCAGCTCCGGGAGCGCTCCGTGGGTCTCGGCCAGGGAGCGAAACGAGTACGGATGCCACCCGCGGGCGCGGCCATGCCCTAGGTATCGACTACATCGGGCGCAGGCTCAACCGAGGTGATCGGCGCACTGTCGGACGAAACATCGACGCCCGGCAGGCCTACCCATGTGCTCCTCGCCGGCTGTAACCGGGCGCCCAGCAGCGCGAGAGGTGATCAAGAGGTCACGATCGCGCGCCACGCCGACTTGCAAAGGCCTGGAGGTCGCCGCTGTGCCAGGGGACGGCTATTCGGACGACGAGTTCGCGGCCTCGCCTGCTCGAGGTAGTTGCAGTCCGGCCGCAGGACTAGGCGTTGACCTCAACAAACGTGAAGCGGCCGAAGTGATTCGGCCCCTCGACCCTTGCAACGCGAAGAGAGCAGTCGCCACGCCGCGGAGCGGCCCATGCCGCGGCTGCAGGAGTCAACTATGGCGCTGCGATCCGGCACTCGATGCCAGGCGCCTTGGCGAGACGTTTGTCGAGCGTGACGAGCGTCAGGGTCGCGGCCTCTGCGAGGGCCACGTAGGCGGCGTCGTAGATCGAGAGGGTGTGTCGGAGATCCCAAGCGCGCGCCGCAAGGAGTTCGTAGGGCCACAGCTCGATAGCAAGGTCCAGAAGGTCCGCGTGGGCCTGCGCCGCTTGGTCCGCGCTCACGTGGCCGGCGATCTCGTGCCGGCGGATGACGTTCGCCGTCTCGTACTGCATGAGCGAGGGCGCGGCAATCTGACCGGCACCGACCGTCTGGGTGACCCACTCGCCGTCGGGCCCGCTGTCGAGCAGCAGCGCAGCGATGGCAGACGCGTCGCAGACGACGGCCTGGCTCACCGACGGTCGGCGTCGCGCGCAGCGAGGATCGACGATGCATCGACCGCTGCACCGGTCACCTGGACACGGGCGCGGGCGCGGGCGATGACGTCACCGACCGGTGGGCGCGCTGCAGAGTCGATGAGCATGCTGCGCAGGTACTCCTGCAGTGACTGATGAGCACGTGCTGCGCGCGCGGCGAGCTCGTCGCGCACGCCGTCAGGAACATCGCGGACTGTTATTGCGACTGCCATGCAGCTAATTTAGCAGCATGGCAGCTTAAACGCTGCAGAAGCAGCGCGGCCAAAGTAATGGAGTTCGTCGCCATCAGGGAGACAGGGCGCGCGTCAGTGATCGGCGGGCTCGTGCCGGAGCGAGCAGGGTGCTCCTGGGTTGCTGTATCACGCGTGATACAGTCTGATTGTGACCGAGGTATCGATGAGGGACCTGCGCAACCACGGCGGCGAGGTAGTCGACCGGGCGTCGCGGGGTGAGCGCGTCGTGATCACGCGCTCGGGCAAGCCCGTAGCCGAACTGAACGCACTCGCCTCCACCCCGCTCTCGGCGGACGCTCTGCTGAGCCGCTGGAACCGGCTGCCGAGGCTTGACGCGGACCGGTTGCGCGCGGACGTCGATGACCTGCTCGACTCGTCGCTGTGACTCCGGCCGACGGGCCCGTCGAAGGCCGGCGCCGCGGGCTCCTGGACACCTCCACCGTGATTCTCCTCGCGCGGATCAACGACCCATCGCTGCTCCCTGCCGAGCCGCAGATTTCGGCGATCACGCTCGCCGAGCTCTCAGTCGGGCCACTAGTCGCGCTTGACGACAGTGAGCGCGCGACCCGCCAGTCGCACCTTCAGCAAGCCGAGAGCGACTTTGACCCGCTGCCCTTCGACGCCGAAGCCGCTCGCGCCTTCGGCAGAGTCGCGTCGTCGCTCCGTCAAGCCGGCAGAAAGTCCAGCGCCCGCAGCTATGACGCAATGATCGCGGCAGTCGCGATCGCGAACGACCTCCCGCTGTACACGTGCAATCCGGAGGACTTTCGAGGCATCCCCGAACTCGACGTCGTGGCCGTCTCCGCAACCTGACAGCCGGGTCCGCCGCGCGGCGTCCTAAGCGGATGAAGGGATTCGAACCCTCGACCTTCGCCATGG